>Ga0172380_10006538_pt1 | contig 13496 bp, 6 predicted proteins | sample Leawe162metaG_FD_119747 | JGI IMG/M metagenome (GOLD analysis project Ga0172380, IMG submission 119747) | Leachate microbial communities from a municipal landfill in Southern Ontario, Canada - Leachate well 162 metaG | ecosystem: Engineered > Solid waste > Landfill > Unclassified | place... | reverse complement strand
AGTTAAAATCAGTCTTGTAAAGGAGCCAGTCCTGCAAAAAAGCGCCCATAACGCTGATTATTTCACCCGCTTCGCCCGCCCTGATCCTTTCCCTTATTTCCTGGACCACCGGGTAAAAACGGTAGCAGAAGTGTACCCCAGCCTCGCGGTTGCCTTTTTTGGCGATGGCGGTCAGTTTCTGCCCCTCGGCGGCGGTAAAGGCGAGCGGCTTTTCAGAAAACACGTGCTTGCCGTGCTCCAGGGCTTCCTTGTTGATGGCGTAATGCAGGTTGTTGGGGGTGCAGTTGTGGATGACGTCGATGGATTTATCCTCCAGCAACTCGCGGTAATCAGGGGTGACGCGATCAATCCCGAACTCGCGCGCGATTGATGCACCCACAGCCTTGTTATTTTCGGCGATAGCCGCGACTTTAACCCTGGGATACATGCGCAGCAGTTGCGCGAGCTGTACCTTGCCTATGTAGCCCACCCCGATGAACGCCGCATTGATGGTTTTCCCGGTCATTTTATTTCCTTTCGTCAATTATTGTTTACGAGCGCGTAGCAACCGGCGTGTTTCACCGGCGCTTGACCCATGTGCATGGAACAAGGCGGTCTTCCGGGCAATCCGTGCTGTGAGTCCCGCGGTTGCCGCCCGGAACCGGATCAGGAATGTCGTGTTGGCCGTGGTCGGCGAGGATGATAACATCCACCCCGGCCCCGGAAAGTCGCGGAACCAGCTCTTGCAGCGAAAGGTCCATTTCTTCCAGGATCGGCACGACGGCCGGGTTTGAAGGGCCATACTTGTGAAAGAATGAATCTACGGAGGCATACTGTACGATCATAAACATGGGCACCTCGCGCTCGAAGCCCTCCAAAACCAGGCAACTTATGGCCGCGGGGTGCCAGTCATCCGTAGAAATCCAGGCAAAATCCGCGCAGCGCCCCAGGAGCAGGCCCGCGGTTTTCCCCTTCTGCCCCGCACCGGCGCTTTTGCCTCCGGCGCGGCGGACAACGTCAAAGATGGTCTCGCACTTGAAATCCATTTCGCGTGTCTGCATGCCGTGCACCGCCAGCTCGGCCCCGGTCAGCATGCAGGCAAAATTGACCGGAGTGTTTGAAGGCATGATCGCTTCCAGGAGGATGCTCTTCTTTTTATGCAGTGAAAAGAGAAACGGCATTTTGTGCTTCCAGAGCCGCCAGGGATGGAGGCCGAGGGCGTCGGGTGCCAGGATCGCCAGGTGCCGGCTGCCGGCAAGGTTGACAGCTATCGGCGCAATCGGATCATCCGCGGCCGCGGCGGGCCTGTCGAGGCCGAGCACAACTGAAACTGTCGGCGCGACCGACTTCATAGAATAAGTATTTATTTGAACCATACCTGTCCTGTTTTTACCCTCGCGGCTGCTTCACTGCGGAAGCAATTTAAGAATTGAATCGGCCACCTGCTTCCCCTGCAGGGCCGCGCCGGCCTCGGTAAAGTGAACTCCGCCGCCATCCCAGAGCACGGCCGGGTTGTTCGTGTTGCTCATTACCAGCGCGTATAAATCGTCAACCGGGATGTTTGCCTTTTTGATTAATTCGTCTGCGATTTCATTACGCTTGCGGGAAGACCAGCTTTTCTCCTCGCCCTGGCAGGGGGTGGTCGTGGCCCATATGAGCTTTGCGCCGGGTGCGTATTTTTTTATTGTTTCCAGCATTTCCGGAAAACCCTTGCGATAGGCATCCGGCGTGAAGCCATGTAGCCCGATGTTGAAGTGTACCACCGCAAACTGGTACTGGCTGAGAATCGTCTTGATTTCGTCAAGCAGGGCCGGATCTCCGACAGCCTTGGAGGTGGCCATGACCGAGAGGTAGGCCTTGTCCTTCAGATTCTTTCGCACTTCTCCGGAATAGCGGCTTGTAATTGAATCGCCTATCAGCAGAACGCGCGGCAGATTGGTGCTGTTGCCGTCAAAGCTTGTAATGGTGAGCCATTCCTGACCCTCCCTTGCCGTGGCCGCCAGGGTTGCGCACAATAAAACTAACGTGAACAATGACGCTTTAATCATCTTAATCCTCCTAAGGCGGGCTCATGCCCGCAACCCAAATTCGAAATCCTAAATCCGAAATTCGAAACAAATTCGAATAACCGAAACATCACAATAAAACTCAGAAAACACTTTTTTCCGGATTTTGATCATTTGAATTTCGAGATTGTTTCGTATTTCGTACTTCGAATTTCGGATTTCTTAACCACCGCCAACGGTTTTCTTGTTTTTTATCACGGTTCCTTGTGGTTAAGTTACCATTATTCCTTTTCCTCCTCGAACACGAGCGCCCCGAAGGCATCGCGGCTGTCAACCCATTTCGTGTCCGGGCCGACGGTCCAGATGGATCGCTCAACAAGGTTGGTTCCGGCGCAATGGCTGCGGCCGAAATTACCCATCCAGAGCGCGCCGCCCTCGGGCGGCTTGAGGCCGAGGGTCTTGAAGGGGATGGAAATCAAGGCGGTCCAGGTGTTTTTCTTTTTCTTGTCAAGCGCGCTTTCACAGCTCCACTCGCCGTTCCAGTCCGGGTCATCCTCGCGGAAGCGCGGGTCCATGGGATCGGCGATGAATCCGTTGGCGGCGTCGTATTGCGCCCCGGCGGCAGGAGAGACCTTGAAGCGGTAAAACTTGTCGCGGCTGCCGAAGGGCGCTATGGCTACGTCCAGGTATTCACAGCCTGAAAAATCGCCGTCGCGGGCGATCGCCGGGAAATTAGTCGCAACGGCCGGAAGGTCCGATTCAAAGCGCAGGTATAATTTATCGCGATCGTAAAGGGCCCGCACCGCTGTCCTGTAAACGAGGGAAGTGGCGCCTGGAACCGCCTTCAAAAACTGGGCGCCGGTTTTTTTCCATGCGTCGTCATTAATGCCTGTCGGACCTCCGGCGAACTTCACTGCCATTTTCCCGGCATCCGGCAAAGGCGCGTCGCGCATTACCTTGGTGTCCCAGTTCAGGCAAGTATCCTGGAACGGGCCCTGGTAAAGGTTGTATTTGAGCCTCAGGTGATTCGCGTCGTGGCCACCGGGGGGAAACGGCTTGTACTTCCATCCGGGCAACGGCTTGTAGCATTCCTTGATCTGGGCGTTCCGGGCGTCGATCGCGTCCAGGAGGCGGTTGCGCGAGGGGCGGTCCTGCCTTAACTGGAAGGCGTGGTAAAGATGGACGACAGTCGCCAGGTGCTTGATGTAGTCAAATTCAAGGCGGACCAGCGCCAGCCTCTGCCGGGCTTTATCGGTATCGGCCGATTTTTCAGCCTGGGACAGGCTTGTTTCCATGGAAGAGAGCATGTCCGGGGTGTTGAGAAATGCTATGATCTGGAAAGGATCGTTAAGGAACTTGCGCCGGCCGCCGCTTATGTTGATATAGACCCAGGCCGGGCAGCGCGTGCCGAGGAATTCCGAATAAAGCTCGATGCCATGGTAGAGCTCGGCGTAGAACTTATGCATGGCGGGTGACGCCTTCCCGAAGGCGGCCAGGCAGAACTCATCCACCAGCATTTTGGCGGTGTTGTTTTCGGGATCATCGAACATACGCGCCAAAGTGTAATAAACAGGCCCCTCGAGGCCGAAGAGGTCACCCGGGCCGTCGCGGTTGATCCCGTGGACGCCATTGGTATAAAGGCGCCTGGCCTGGGCCTCGACATAGCGAGGGGTCCGCATGGGGTTGTAGCGCCCGGCCTGGTTGGCGCACCAGTTGTAAATGTAGGATGTGAATCCGCCCGGAACATCAATCTCGCGCCACTCGTTGAAATCTTTCTCGTTGGTTCCGCAGAGCATGATCATCACGTTTTTCGGAAACTTTTTGAATGTTTTCGGGGTTTTTTCGGTATGCATGTAGGCCATCAGCATGATTTTCCCGTCCGGGTGCGATTTCAGGACGCGCTCGGCTATCCTGCGGTGCAGTATCCAGAGCTTTTCGCTCCAGTCTTCGGTGTCATATAGCTTCTTGCAATTTTCGCATTGGCATGGCCGGAAGCCGTCGGGCTGGCCCAGGTCGGCGATGGCGTAGCCCAGGTCCAGCAGGCGGACAACATCCTTGTAAAACAGATCCTGGACCTCCGGGTTGGAAATGCAGTATTGTTCAGAATCAATACGCTTTCCGTTTATCAGGGCAAAATATTCCGGGTGTTTTTTGCTGTATTCAGCAGCTGGAATGGCCCTGGCATAAGTGTGGCATCCCCAGGCAATGTCAACCCGCGGAAACATGTTGTTGGCGATATCGTAGAAGCCGGCCCGCGCAGGTCCGCCGGCGTTGTATTCAAGCGAAGGAGTCTTGCGTGCGTCAAGGTCCGAAGGGATCCTGATGGAGGGCGTTTTCAGGAATTCAACGGCGGCAGAGTCCAGGAGCGAAACGGCTGCGTTGGTCGGCCAGGTGGACCACGGCGCCAAGTCGGGATAGAGAAAGCGCACTCCCATGTATTGGCGCAAAAAATCGGCCGCGCCCTTGACTGTCCCCACCCTGGGCCAGAGCGATACGATCGTCCTGCGGTTTTTGTCGGCCGGGTCGGCCCTGACCGACGATGGGTGGTCATTTCCGGCGATGATCACGTCCCGCCCGACGACCTTGTGCGCGTAACTCCAGCCGGCATACTTGTCAAAACTGATCTTGTTCGCACGCGCGAACTCGGTGGCGCCAAGGTAAATGGCCGGACGGGCGGGGTCGCGCTTGCTTTCCGTGACCACCGGGGCGTCAAACCCGTTGGTTTTGAACACGTCCTGGAAAAGAAGCGCGGTATTATTAAGCCAGACGTGGATGTTTGTTGATGGCGCTGCATCCGGAATCACTATCTGGTATTCGGTCTTCCCGTTTTCGGCAATGATGAGATCGGCGGCCACGCATTTGCCGGCGGCGGAAAACAAAAGGACGAGCAATGCGATGTTATTAAATCTCATGATGCAAAAAAGTTCTCCTTCAATAACTAATCCATTACGAATAATACTATTTTACCGTCAGCGGGCCGAATTTCATCAGCTCGTGGAAAGAGCGCTTCCCGGTCGGCGAGAAGGTTGAAAGCTGCGACTCCTTCCCGCGAATCCTTTGCCGGCAGAGGTTGAAATACCAGGGAGCTGATTGGGCCGGCTTCGCGCCGGCAATGCCGTTGTTGGCGTCGACCGCGGCGGCATTTTCGCCGGCGACCGGCACGCGTATTTCAAGCGACCAGAACCCCTCGCCGCGGTAACCCGCCGCTTCCACCCCCGATCTCCAGAGCGAATTGAACTTTCCCCCTTCCCTGTCCATGTCAAACACCGAGCCGGCCGGGCTGAAGGCCAGCTGGTAATACGAATGCACCGGAGTCTCAAGCAGGAGCTCGATGTTGTCGCCGTTGAAAACATTGGCATCCTTGTTTTCCTTCGCCGCGATGTACAGGTTCTGCATGTCGCCATCCGCGCAGCGGACGGCAAAATACAGGGAATTCTCGGCCCAGGCGACGCGGAAGGTTGTCTTCGATGCAGGAGGATTGCCGGTTTCGACGTCTTTCAGCGCATATTCCTCCAGGCCTTCCCAGAATTTGTCATCCAGCTTTCCATCCAGCTTCAGGTCGGCCTTGTTGCGTTCCAATGCCTGCGCTTTTGGCAGGTCCTTTTCCCTGCCCTTGGCCACCTTGTCGCGCACCGCCTTCAAACGCTCCATGTACAAGACGAGCATATCAACCCGCTTGCCGTAAATCGTGTCGCCGGCCGCCTTGCGCGCCGCGGCGATCATTTCAAAGAAGCGGTCCATGATGGCGGCATTCTTCGGGGCTTTCATCCAGTTGGCCTCGGCGTACTCAATAAAGGACTTCATTTCCTTGGCAGCCGGACCGTAGAAATTTTCGTAAAATTCAGCCAGCAGCGCGTCCACGTCCTGGTTCGCGTCCCAGTAAAGCCGGGAAGTGACGTAAAGGTTCAGGTGATTGGCCGCCATCGGGTGCCAGGAGGGCTCCTTCCGCTGCCATACCTCGGAAATTTCGATGAACTCGCCCCGTGACTTCCCCTTCAGGAAGCGCAGATCGTCGGCGATAATATGTGGATAATAAACCGGCACGCCCATCCATGGGCCGTCGGCGCGGCTGTGCAGGTAATAGTCCCAGATGTAAATATCCTTTGACGGCAGTTTTTCCAGCCACGCCTCCGTAATTTTATTGAACTCATCGCGCGTTTTCGGGTCATGGAAGTCGCTGCGCCAGCGGCAGATAACTGCGCCCAGGTTCGGGCTGAACTTGTCAATCTTCTCCGGCGGCAGCTGGTAAACCGAGTATGAAAGGTTACTAAGTTTTTTGCCGGGGTTGGTTTTGTATATTTCCTTGGCAACGCGGTCCATAAAGCTCCAGACGTAATCAGAAAGCATGCCGTTCCACCCGCGCTGGCGCGTGGCCTTGCCCTTGCAGAGGTCGCACTCGCAAATCATGCCGTAGCCGTCCACGGGAGCGATGGAAAGAACCTGCTCTTCGGGATACACCTTCAAAACAGCCTGGCAATATTTGATGGTTTCCGCGATCAACCCCTCCGATGAAAAGCAAGGCGTCCCTATCCCATAAGGCTCACCCGTGGCGCGCTTGCCCTTGTAAAGGGCGAAATATTCGGGGTGTGACTTGTCACGCAAGTGCACGTTGATCAGGCCGTGCCCGCCGCCGAACCCGTTTTTCTCATTGAGCCCCATCCGCAACTGCCACATGACGTAATCTTTTGACCCGCGCCTGAAATCGTTGAAATAAATGTATAAATGTCGCAGGGCGAAATCGGGTTTGACCGTTTTGTCAACCTTGGGGAGCGCGATATCCGGTGTTTTGGGAACCACCTCACCGATCTCGCCGGGAAAATACCAGCGCACTCCAAGATCGCGCAGGAACTCGTAAACGGCGTTCACGGACCCGCGCCCGTCATACGCCGATATGTTCACGGCTGAGCTGAAAGCGTCGCTTTCTATAGGATTCCCCCACTTGCCGCCGGTCAATTCGTCCCACTTCTCGTAATATTTAGGCCGGCCTCCCTCGGAGCGGATATACGTGTCGCGGGCCTTGTAATCGAAGTCATGACCAAGCAGCGCGAGGTAATTATAGCCCGAAACCATCCTGAAGGCGTCGTCCTTGAGATCATCGGCGCTTAATTTCAGCTGGTCGGTATACTTGCTTTTGCCGACGTATATCTTAACCGGAGTTGAATCGGTAGCCACATTCGTGACCGCCAGCCTGGCGCCGCTGATTTTTTCAATATATGCCTGCAGCTCTTCAGAGGCAATTTTCACCGCGCGCTCAGGGCTGCCGGAAATTATTATTTCCGCGTTCGGCTTATGGTCTTTGACAATGAAGGTATCGCCGGAAACACGGCCGGAGAACTTGAACCCGATCATCACGGCGGCAAGCAGAACCGCAACATGATAATATGATATGTTGTTTTTCATCGCATAACCTTTATATTATTTTTATTCCATCTATCTTTATTGCCTGTTATTGCCGTACGAAATCAGCGCACCTTGAACATCAATCCGCGCGGATGGAATTCGTAGCATCCCATATCCACCTTTCCGGCGAATTTATCAACACGTGATCCGCCGTCCAAGTCCGTACCGTCAAAAGACCACGCGAGGTACATGCCCGAGTTCAGGCACGGTGATTCGCGCGACAGCCGGTAATTACCGCCTGCGTAATTCTCAAAAGCCGGATTATTGGTGATGTTGCCGGAGGAGCCGACGCTAATGTAGTTGGTCGCCGTCGCGCAACTGTTGGAAGCAACAATCGTTCCAGCAGGGCCGGCATACATTGCCTCGCCGGTGTTGTAGTATGAGATCGTGTTCGCGATTCGATATCCGGTGCCGGTCGCGTTACGGGCCCCGATTCCCTGCCCGGAATTTCCTACAATCGTGCAGTTGTCTAAGTAATTAACGATTCCCTCCGCTGCCCCAACTCCGTCGCCAAAATGAGTGCGTCCGTCGTTGCTTCCCATAATCAGGCAGTTGCGCAAAGTGTTGTTGTTCCCATTCATCCACACCCCTCCACCGCCCCAGCCATCGAGAGTCGTGTTGCTGATGATACTGCAGTTGGCCACCAGCGATCCGCCGTTGCAGTTGATCCCCCCCCCACCCGTATAGTAATGCGGAGACCTATTGTAAATGATGCGGCTGTTCAATAATGAAGCCGAACTCACCAGGTAAACGCCACCGCCGCCGGCGCCGAAAGAGGCGTCACCAGACCAACCCGCGACGTTCGCGATGACATCGCAGTTCGTAATCAGGCTGTTCGCGCCGGTTGCATAAATACCCCCGCCACCTGCGCTGCCATTGGTGCATGTATTCCACGTCACCAGGCAATTACGCAAGGTGCCGTTGGTTATATATACCCCGCCACCATTGGCGCCACTTACATATCCGTTGGTGATTGTGAAACCTTCCACCAGGGCGCTGACATGGCTGAGGGTGAAGCACCGGTTGGTGGAGGCCGGGTAGCCTCCCTTGATGATGGTTCCGTCACGATCTACGGCACCATTCTTAAAACTCCTGATAGTGACATAGACCACGGACACCTGATTGGTCAGCGTATAGATGCCGTTCGTAACCAATATGGTTGAGCCGTCGCTTGCCACGTCAACAACATCCTGGATATTGCTGGCCGCCGACGCCCAGCCGTTGGTATACGGGCTTACCGGCGTCTGCCCGTTCCGCGCCACATAATAAGTGTAGGCCGGTTCGCCGGCCGCGGTCTCATAGGCGCCAATGTCAACAAAGGCGTTGGTGCTAAGCCGCGGCTGGCCTGCCAGGTCCGACGCGTCAATCATCCAGAGCTGAACGATGCCAGCGTCCACTCCGGGCGACCATGGCACCAGCCGGTAATCGCCGCCGAGATACTGCATGAATGCCGGGGACACGGTGATGTTCCCCGAACCGGCGGTAATGGAATTTGTTGTAGTCGCCATGCAATTAGACGCGATGAGTGTTCCCCCGCTGCCTGGAGTCATGGCAGAACCGGTATTATAAAAAGAAATTGTGTTCAACACCCGGTAAGTGCCGGGATTATTCACGCCAATACCGCTTCCAATATTCCGCAAGATGGTACAGTTTTCTATGGTGGCACTTCCTCCATCCGTCCCGATGCCGGTTCCCCTGTCAGCATTTCCCCTGCCATTGCCGACAATAAGGCAGTTGCGCAGCGTTACGGCATTGGCGCTGTTGGCCCATACCCCGCCTCCGCCCCAGGCGTACAAGACCGATGAACCGCTGCCACCCGTATTATAGTCCACTCCGATTTTATTACTGATTATGCTGCAGTTGACCACCCAGGCCGCGCCGTCGCAGTGAATACCGCCGCCGGCCGACCAATATTGGGGTGAATTGTTATACATGATGCGACTGTTCCATAATTTTGCGGAAGTGGCCAGCTTGACGCCTCCACCGCCTGTCCCGGCCCCCCCGGAATTTTTGGCCGCATTGGCTATGATGTCACAATTTGTGATCAGGCTGTTGGCGCCGGTCGCGTACACGCCCCCGCCGCTGCCGTTCGTGGCAGTGTTGCCCGTGACAAGACAATTGCGCAGCGTGCCCGCCGAAATACTGACCCCGCCGCCATTGCCAACAACATAAGCATTGGTAATCGTGAAGCCATCGAGCACGGCGTCGGCATGGCTGAGGGAAAAACACCTGACGGCCAGGTTACCGTTGATAACCGTGCCATCCCGGTCAACCGCGCCGTTCTTAAAGCTCCTGACCATGACGCCCAAAGCGATTGAAATCTGACCGGCAAGAGTATAGGTGCCATTGGTGACATACACCGTGCCGCCGGCGCCGGCCGCGTTGACGGCGTCCTGAATGCTGTGGGCCGCCTTAACCCACGTGTCGTAGGGGGGGGTGTCAGAACCGGCAGCTGCCACATAGCAAGTAGCGGCATTGGCGGAGAAAATCGAGGCCATTATGAACGAAAATAAAAACAAAATTGGTTTCATTGGTGCTTTAATTCTTTTAACGGAGGCCGTAAACAGTTCCCGCATATATAAGTTCGTAGGCCCCCATGTCAGGCGTATTGTAAAAAATGCGGGGCTTACCATCCAAGTCAGTTGTGTCCGCCATCCAGCCCCGGTTGGCGCCCGTGTTGACACATGGCGAATCAGCCTTGAGGCGGTAATTTCCCGCCGAGTAATCCTGGAAAGAAGGATTGTTTGTTGTGTTGGCGGTTGAGCCTGCGGTTATATAATTGGTCGCCGTCGCACAGCAATTGGATGCTATGAGCTTTCCCGTCGGCCCCGGATACATGGCGACGCCGGTGTTGTTGAAGGAGATCGTGTTGGCGACCTGATATGTTGTGCCGCCGCTGGTGCGGGCCCCAATGCCGTGCCCGTAATTGTTCACAATCGTGCAGTTCTCGATGAAGTTAACCAAGCCCTCCAATGCCCCCACTCCGGCCGAGTAGTTCTGGCGCCCGTCGTCATGGCCTGCAATCAGGCAGTTGCGCAGCGTGTTCGATTGCCCGACCAGGCAGACCCCGCCGCCGAACCAGCCATCGGAAGCAGTGTTGCTGATAATGCTGCAGTTAGCCACCATCACGGTGACGGCGCAATGGACGCCTCCTCCGCCGCCGCAGTAAAGCGGGGCTTTATTGAACATAACCAGGCTGTTCCACACTTGCGCCCCGCTTGCCATTCTCAATCCACCGCCGCCGCCGTTTCCCGGAGCAGCACCATCTGGAAACCAAGTTTCGTTTGCGATGACACGGCAGTTCGTGATCAGGCTGCCTGATCCCGTGGCGTACACGCCTCCGCCGTTTTCATTCGTGGTGGTATTGCCGGTAACAAGGCAATTCTTCAGCGTGCCGGCCGACATGTAGACCCCGCCGCCGCCATTGGTTGTCGTGCGCGTCGCCGAAGCCACCAATCCGTTTGTGATGGTGAAGCCCTCCACCATTGCGCTGACGTGGCCCACCGTGAAGCACCGGTTAGTCACCGGTTTTCCGACGTAGTTGTTGCCGTTGATGATCGTGCCGTCCGGATCCGCGGCGCCGCTATTAAAGCTCCTGAGCTTAAAGTTGAACACAACAACTTCATTGCTTAAATCATATACCCCGTTTGAAACCAGGATAGTGGAGCCATCGCTGACAACATTGACGGCATCCTCAAGCCTGGCGGCAGCCGAATCCCACCCGCCGGTATAAGGGCTGATGGGCGTTGGGGAGTTCTGCGCCACGTAATAGGTATATGCGGGGCCGCCGGCGGAAGTTTCATAGGCGCCGATATCAACCAGGCCGTTCAGGCTCAAGCGCGGCTGGCCCGCCAGGTCGGAAGCATCGCTCATCCATGGCAGGACGAGCCCAGTGTCAACACCGGGAGACCAGGATGTCAGACGGTAATCGCCGCCGGCATACTGCATGAACATAGGACAATTTGTGAAATTTCCCAAACCGCTCGTGACGTAATTGGTCGTGGTTGCGCAGCAATTTGTGGCATTCAGCGTTCCTCCTGCGGCCGGATACATCGCCAGACCGTTGTTGTAATAGGAAACAGTGTTTACGACTCGATATGTGGAGGCGGCCCCTGCCCCGATACCAGTTCCATAGTTTCTCATAATTGTACAATTTTGGATGTCGGCGCTGGCGCCCCACGATCCCAATCCGGCGCCTTTGTCGGTATATGCGCCGGGAGCATTTCCAAGGATGAGGCAGTTACGCAAAGTAACTGCATTTGGGCCTCTGGCCCAGATGCCCCCGCCGCCATATCCGTGCGTATTGGCTGTTCCGATTTTATAACCTGCGCCCAACGTATTGCTCACAATGCTGCAGTTGACCACCCAGGCCGCGCCTTCGGCGTGAATCCCTCCCCCGGCCGAATAATAACGACCGCAATCATTGAACATAATCCGGCTGTTCCACAACCTGGCCGCACTGGCAAGCTTTACTCCGCCCCCGCCGTTGTCGGAGGAGGCCGAATATTTGCAGAAGTTGCCGATCAGGTCGCAGTTAGTGATCAGGCTGTTGGCGCCGGTGGCGTAGACCCCGCCTCCGCTGCAGTTTGTGGCAGTATTCCCCGTGACCAGGCAATTGCGAAGAGTGCCACCTGAGGCGGCAATATAAACGGCGCCGCCGTTAGTTGTTACATAGCAGTTGGTGATGGTAAAACCTTCCACAACCGCGCTGGCGTGGTTTATATAAAAACAGCGGTTGCTGTATGCGGGAAAGTTGCCGTTAAGCACCGTTCCATCGCGGTCCAGCGCCCCATTGTTGTCGCTTTGGATGACGAGGTTGGTGATGTTGATCTGGTTGGTCAGGTAGTAGGTGCCATTGCTGACCAGCAGAAGATCGCCCGGGGCACAGACGCCTACCGCCTCGAAAATGCTTGTGGCGGCCGTATCCCAACTCGTGAAGCCGGGCACAGGGTTTACCCCCACCCCGGGCGGAGCCGCGTAGCGGGTTACCCCGCTGCAGGCTGCGCTTAAAAAAGCGTAGATGAACAATATTCGCAATATCCGATTCATAAACTAAAGATAGCATCCAATGCATTCATTTGGAAGCCTCTTTTCACCAGTTACGGCCGGCGGTTTATTCGGTTGCGGGCTGAGGCGCCCAATGAGCGCTACCGCCGTTTCGATCATCTTTTCACCCGCGCCATTTTCCAGGAAATTAACCCGGCCGTCGGCGCCGTAGCCTCCTTCACTCACCGCCTGCCGGGAAGGCAGGTAGGTTGGCAGGGGGATGCCGCGGCCGAAAAATGAATAGCCGAGCAGGAGGGTGTTTTTCACCGCAGATTTAGCCGCAAGGTCAAGCTGATGCTGAACAAACGGTTCGCCGGAAACGGCCGCGAGGGCAATACTTTCATTAATCATTACTGCCAGCACGCCGACTTCTTCGGACTTGCCTGGATCATCCCGCCTGGCGATGGTTAAGATGCTTTCGCCCACCGCGATAGAGCCAGCGCGTCTCCCGTAATGTGTTTTAATTTTTTTTACAGCGCGCAGGACCTGGTGCCCGATCGAGTTCCCGGTCTGCCGCACGATCTCAAACCCGTATGAATTTCCGTCCAAAACAGCCTCGTAAGGATGCACATCACCGCCGCCCCCTTGCAGGAACATTGCCATGCATTTCTTTTCCGTGCCGCCCATTTCACGCTCGATGTAATTCACCATGGCCCCTGGATAATCGGCGGAGATGTGCAAGTTGCCGGTGCCGAGCACAACCGCGTGGGCGGCATAATTGACCATGACCGCGCGCGGCTTGCCATGATTATCGTCAATTCTTATTATTCTTGCCGTGGGATCAACAGGACCGACCGGCCGGCGGGACGGATTGGTCCAGAGCATGGTCACCGAGCCATCACTTTCCACCAGGCGGCGATTATAAGCAAAATACGGCCCGCCGACCCGGCACTGCCCGGCGCCGACGCGCGCTCTGAACATCTTTTGCATCGCCGCGCCGATCGCGGCAATGACCTTGTCCTCCATGGCTGAATACCACGGACTGGCCTGCAGATTCGGACCTGAATGGGTGTGGGTTGCGCTCAAGATGACGTGTTCTAGCCCCCATTTTCTTTTTGCTTCGCT
>Ga0172380_10006536_pt1 | contig 13500 bp, 11 predicted proteins | sample Leawe162metaG_FD_119747 | JGI IMG/M metagenome (GOLD analysis project Ga0172380, IMG submission 119747) | Leachate microbial communities from a municipal landfill in Southern Ontario, Canada - Leachate well 162 metaG | ecosystem: Engineered > Solid waste > Landfill > Unclassified | place... | reverse complement strand
TCGATCAGGGTGTTGGTGCCGACCGTGGTCGAATAGGTGATGGTTTCGGTGTCGCTGAGGAGGGCCTCGAGCGTCACCCCGAGGCGTTCGGCCGCAACTTCGACCGCGCGGAAAAAACCCACCCTGGGGTCGTAGGCGGTGGTGTCGGACTTGGCATGGACAACGCTGCCTCCGCGCGTTACGTAGATGTCGGTAAAGGTGCCGCCGACATCGACTCCGATGCTCGAGTTCATGCCGCCACCCCACCCTTGCCGCCGGCGGCATCGGGGGCCTGCTGCGCCTTGGCCCGATGGCGGGCCGCGAGAGCGTCGAGGTCGAGCTCGATGTCCCAGGTCAGCGGATGCCCAGGGGGCAGGTATTCCGTCTCCACCAGGGTGGCGCAGCCGGGGCAATAGAATTCCAGCAGCCGCACCCATTCGGGGTCGAAGGAGAAATCGAATTCGGGGACCGGCGCGGCGGCGGGGTGAATCTCATGCGGGTCGCGATCGGCGATCAAGCAGCCTTCCTTGTAGGACCGCGTCGCCGGACCCAGGTCATGGCCGCAGACGTGGCAATACCAGTGGCGGTCATCGAGTCCTATCGCCAGATACTCTGTGATTTGCACCCGATCGGCGTGCAATTCCTGGTTCTCCATATCCTCCTCCATTACGGCTGATCAGCCTTTGATTCGGCCCATTCCCGTACGAAACATCCGACCCGAAGCGCTCAGATCATATCCACGCCGGCGCCAGGGCACTGCAACAAAAGTCGCTAGTCAGATTGGTGGCGGATTTCTATAGCCCGCCATCCGACGCGCCGTGGTGAGCGAGCTTGACCCGGGAACGCTCCTTGACGATCCACTGATCGAGCGTGGCAGCGTGCCTGGCCTCCTCGTCGGCAAATTCGCCGCCCAAGCGGCGCACCTCCGCGTCCGCAGACTGCTCCGCCGCCGACCGGTAGTAGTTCATTCCCCGCAGTTCGTTGGCACGGGCATAGTCGAGGGCGTTCAAAGGGGTCATGATGAAACTGGGCTTGTCGCCACTCGATTCCGGAGGTGTCTCCCAGCGGTACTCCCAGGACCGCAACCTGGGCAGCTCGATGCCGCCGACGCGGACCGCAATATCGTCGCCGTGCATCTTCGAGAAGCGTGACATGTCGCGAAAGACGCCGGCGACGTCTCTGTTGCCGAACTCCTCCATCATTTCGGCAAGTTCCAGGTAGCGATCGGCCGCCTCCTTCTCGAGCGCGATGGCGTGGGCCAGGAATTCGGGCAGGGTGTAGCTCATGATGGTCCTTTGCGCCAGGCGTTAGGCAGCTAGGTTTCAGGCGATGATCCCGGCGCCACGCAGCTGCGCTATCTCGTCGTCGGTAAATTCAGCTTCGCGCAGGATTTCCGTCGTATTCTCTCCCAGCATCGGTGGCGGCAAGTCGGCGCCGGTGCGCTCGCCGTCGCTCCATATGGGCGAGTGGACGGCAGGCACCGGGCCGTGCTGGGGATGATCGAGCGTGTAGAAGGTGCCCAGATGCTTGATCTGCGGATCGGCCACGACCTCATCCAGCTGATAGACCGGGGCGTGGGGAACGTCATGAAGGGTGAACCGTTGTTCCCACTCGGCACGCGGGCGGCGTATTAGTTCGGCGGCAAGGACATCGTTGAGCGCGACGAAGTTGGCCACACGGCCTTCGCGCTGCGCAAAGCGGGGATCGCTGGCCAGGTCGGGACGCTCGATCGCCGCCAGCAGGGACAACCAGAATTTCGCCGGCGACGAGAGATGGATCCCGATCGTCCGGTCGTCGGCGCATTTGAGGGCGAAGGATTGTGACCGGGCGACGCGATCGTACGGCCCCATGGTGCGTCCGGTTTCGAAGAAGTTGGCAAACGGGTCGGCCGTGAAAGCAATCATGACCTCGACCATGGAGATCTCGATTCGCCGTCCGCAGCCGGTCGTCGCCCGCTCGGCGAGGGCGGCGGTGACGCCGAGCGCGGTGTAGAGGCCCGTTATGCTGTCGGCAAGGGCGGGTCCCGGAATCAGGGGCCGCTCGGGATCGACGATCTGCGACGCCAGCCCCGACATCGCCAGCGCCACGGTATCGTACGCGGGTCTGTCCTTGTATGGACCATCGGCGCCAAAACCGGTGATCGAGCACTGGATCAAACGGGGAAAACGCTGATGCAACATCTCCCAACCGAGGCCGAGGCGCTCCATGACGCCGGGCCGAAAGTTGTCGAGCACCACGTCGCAGCGCTCCAGCAGTCGAAGTATCGCCTGGCGCCCTTCGGCCTTGTTGAGGTCGATGGCCAGGCTGCGCTTGCCTCGGTTGTAGGCGCGGAATTGCGGGCTGTAGCCGCCGCTGCTGAAATCGCGAAAGGGATCCCCGCCCTCCGGCCGCTCGACCTTGATGACCGAGGCGCCCAATTCGGCGAGGAGTTGCCCAGCGTAGGGGCCAGTGATGAAGGTGCCCAGTTCGAGCACGACCACCCCGTCGATGAACCGCTTCATGGATCAGTTCCCTCCTTGGTCCTGCGTATGCAACCACGGCACGCACCAAGCGCCGCAAACCATCCGCCGCTGGCGCCTGCCATTCTTTGTCGGCCAGATCATCGCCCGCGCTTCAGACGGGCCGCACGCACTTCTCGACTATCGGTCCAGCGTTCTCGCTGGCTGCCAGGTAGAGCCGTTCGGCATCGCAAATCACGTAGACCCCGTCTTCCCGCCGGATCATGCCATCGCGGCGAAAATCGATGATGACGCGCGACACGACCTCGCGCACGGAGCCGATGGCATTGGCAAGATCCTGCTGCGACGCGCCGACAACGAGCAACTCTCCCCGCCTCTCGGCAAGGTCGAGCAGGTGGCGCGCCACGCGCGCACGAACCGGCTGAAACAGGTTCTGCGCCAGGAGAGAATAGACGTTCATCAATGAGCCGGCGAGTTCGGAAAAGAGCGGCCACATGTTCCTGGCATCGGACGAGGCAATCTCGCGGCAGCGCGCCGGCGAAAGGTGTAGAAAGCAACATGCCGTAACGGCTTGGCCGGCCATCTCGGAGATCGATACGAAGGCCGCCGGAGCGAGCAGCAGGGGCAGGCCGATGACGTCGCCCTTGGCCGTGTAGCGGATCGTCGCCTGCCGGCCCTGCGCAGAGGTCGCGAACAAGCGTGCCAGACCACTGACTACCAGGGCGAGCAGTGGCTTGGTGCGGTTGCCCATGTTGAAGATTTCTTCGCCCGCCGGCAACCAGGTCACCCGTGCATCGGCAAGCAGATCGTCGGCGTCCGCGCCGAGTGCCCTGCGGAAGCTGCTGCGCTGCCAGACGTCCAGCGCCTCCTGCGGGAATCCCGATACGCGCTGAGGATTACCCGCCAAAGTGGCGGTAGTTGCAGCCTGCATCTTTCTCTCCTGGGCAGTTTCGGCCGGAAAACCTTGTTAGGATACTATATTCGCCCAGCACCAGTGCCGGCCGGCCTGGAAGGGCGACGCGCCGACCGCTTGCAGCGGCATCTTGCGCTGTGACAAAAATCGCTGCACCTGGCCATTATTGAGCATAGTGTTGTATTCGACGTGAGCCGGCCCTGCCATCCAACGCGTTACTTGACTGACCGAAAAAAAGGAAAAAATCATGAGCAAAGACATCACCAGCCTGCGCTCCGCGCTCGATTGGCTGAGGACCCAGGGCGACCTGATCGAGACCAAGAAGGAGGTCAATCCGGATCTCGAGATCTGCGCCATACAGAAGGCGCTGGACGGCGGTCCGCCGGTGCTGTTCGAGAACGTCAAGGGCTATCCGCACGCCCGTGCGGTGACCAACCTGTTCGGCGATATCAACGTGGTGGACAAGCTGTTCGGCTTCGCCGGCCCGGTCGACCGCACCAAGAGAATCGCCCATGCGCTCACCCATCCGCTGAAGCCGAAGGAGATCGCCCAGTCGGAGGCGCCGTGCCAGGAAGTGGTGATCACCGACGACCTCAACGTCAACAAATGGCTCACCGCAATCCGCCACACACCGCTGGAATCCGAACTGACCATAGGTTCGGGGATTTCCTGCGTGGTCGGCGAGTACTTCGACGGCGGCAGCCACATCGGCTACAACCGCATGAACTTCCGTTGGGGCAATGTCGGCACCTTCCAGATATCCCCCGGCTCGCACATGTGGCAGGTGGCGACGCAGCACTACAGTGACGACAAGCCGATTCCGCTGACCATGTGCTTCGGCGTGCCGCCGGCGTGCACCCTGGTGGCCGGCTCGGGCTTCGACTATGTCATCCTGCCCAAGGGCTGCGACGAGATCGGGGTGGCCGGGGCGATCCAGGGCTCGCCGGTCAATCTGGTCAAGTGCCGCACCGTCGATGCCTACGCCATCGCCGAGTCCGAGTACGTGCTTGAAGGCTATCTCTATCCCCGCGACAAGCGCTGGGAGACCGCGGAGGCCGAGGCCTCCGGCCAGCAGGGAAAGACCTTCTTCCATCCGGAATGGTCGGGCTACATGGGCAAGGCCTACAAGGCGCCAACTTTCCACGTCACCGCCATCACCATGCGCAAGAAGGAATCGAAGCCCATCATCTTCCCGCTGGGCGTACACATGATGGACGATTCCAACATCGACACCACGGTGCGCGAAGGTGCCATCTTCGAACTGTGCAACCGCCTGCAGCCGGGCATCATCCAGGACGTGCACCTGCCCTACTGCATGACCGACTGGGGCGGCTGCATCATCCAGGTGAAGAAGCGCAACCAGATCGAGGAAGGCTGGCAGCGCAACTTCCTCTCGGCGATCCTCTCCTGCTCCCAGGGCATGCGCCTGGCCATCGCCGTATCAGAGGATGTCGACATCTACTCGATGGACGACATCATGTGGTGTCTGACGACACGCGTGAATCCACGCAACGACATCCTCAATCCCATTCCCGGCGGCCGCGGCCAGACCTTCATGCCGGCCGAACGCATGACCTCGGGCGACAAGCAGTGGACGGCGTCGAATACCAATTTCGAAGGCGGCATGGGCATAGACGCCACGGTGCCCTTCGGTTACGAGCAGGACTTCCACCGTCCGGCCTACGCGGTTGACCGCATCAAGCTGGAAGACTTCTTCAACGCCAAGGATCTCGCCAACGCCAAGAGCCGCATGCACGGCTGGGCACTGGCGCTGTCGAAGACCGGCCGCTAGCGCGTTCTCCCTCTCCGCTGGTGAGGCGAGAGGGATCATCCGCTCGATAGAGGAAGCGATGCTCAAAGGACGTCTCGTTCTCGATTGCAGCAATGCACTGGGGTGGCTGGCAGGGCGGATGCTGGGCGATCTTGGCGCCGAGGTGGTCAAGATCGATCCGCCCGGCGCCGACCGCTCGGAAGCGCGCTGGCTGGCCTACAACATCAACAAGCGACCGCTGACCCTGGACCTGTCCACGCCAGCAGCGCGGGCGAGTTTCGACGCCATGGTGGCCGACGCCGATATGGTCATCGCCTGTCTGCGGCCCGGCCACGACGGCGACCTCTTCGATCATGAGCGCTTGAGCCGCATCAATCCCCAGGTCATCACCGTCGCCATCACCGCCTTCGGACGCGAAGGGCCGCGCGCCGGATGGCGGGCCAGCGACATCGAACTGATGGCGGCGGGCGGCGCCATGTCGCTGGCGGGAGAACCGGGCGGCATGCCTCTGCGGGTCAGCGAGCCGCAATCCTGTCACTGGACCGGCGCCCAGGCGGCAGCTGGCGCCCTGCTGGCGCTCAACCACCGGCACCTGACCGGCCGCGGCCAACTGGTCGACGTCTCGGCGCAGGCGGCGGTGGTGACGGCACTGGCCCACGCCCCGACCTTCTGGGATATCAACCGGGTCGAGGCCACGCGCGCCGGCGCCTTCATGACCGGGCGCTCGGTCAAGGGTGCGCGCTATCGCGTATTCTGGCCCTGCCGCGACGGCCACATCAATTTCATCATCTATGGCGGTGTGGCCGGACGGCGCACCAATGAACAACTGGTGGCGTGGATGCGCGAGACCGGCCATGAGTTGGGAGCGCTGGCCGGCATCGACTGGGCGCGTTTCGACCCGACCAAGACCGACCAGGCGCAGGTCGACGCCATCGAGGCGCCGATGGGGCGTTTCTTCCTCACCCTGAAGAAGCGCGAGTTTCTGGAAGGCGCTCACCATCGCGAGATGCTGGGCTATCCGGTATCCACCGTCGCCGACATCGCCGATGACCCCCAATTGGAGGCGCGCGGCTTCTGGCAGACGGCCCCCGGCCCGGACGGCCGCCCGGTGCGCCATTGCGGCAGCTTCGTGATCGTCGACGGCCAGCGCCCGCCGCTCCATGCCGGCGGACGCCGGCACGAGGAGAAATGAGATGGGCGCGGTGCCCCAGGCCCTGAAGGAGCTCAAGGTGGTGGAATTCGGTGGCTATGCCGCCGGTCCCCATGTCGGCAAGATGCTGGCCAACTACGGCGCCAGCGTCGTGCACGTCGAAAGCCGCGACCGCCCGGACGGCTTCCGCATGCAATACCCGCCCTACAAGGACGGCATCCAGGGACTGGAGCGCAGCGGCTGCTTCGCCCTCTACAACGACTCGAAGTTCGGCGTCACCATCGACCTGAAAAAGGCGGGCGGACAGGCCCTGGCCCGCCGGCTGTGCGACTGGGCGGATGTGGTGATCGAGAACATGCGGCCCGGGGTCATGGCGCGGCTGGGCTTGTCGGCCGAGGCGCTGATGGCTGCTCATCCGGACCTCATCTACCTGTCGACCTGCAACATGGGCCAGACCGGCCCGCGCGCCGACACCCCCGGCTTCGGCTCGCAGCTCTCGGCGCTGGCCGGCTTCTGCGGCCTGACCGGCGCCGCCGAAGCCTCGCCCATGCTGCTCTATGGGCCCTACATCGACTTCGTCGCCTCGAGCATGGGCTTGGCGGCGGTGCTGGCCGCGCTCGACCGGCGGCGGCGTAGCGGCCAGGGTTGCGTGCTCGACCAGTCGCAGTACGAATCGGGGCTGGTTTTCCTAGCCGGCGCCCTGCTCGACTACGAGGCCAACGGCGTGGTGGCGCAACGGCAAAGCAACCGCGATCGCGTCGCCGTCCCCCACAACGCCTATCGCTGCGCCGACGGCCAGTGGCTGGTCCTGTCCTGCTGGAGCGAAGCCGACTTTGCCGCGCTCGCCGGGCTGATCGGTCAAGCAGAATTGGCCGCCGACCCCCGCTTCTCGAGCGCCGCGAGCCGCCGCGCCAACATCGATGAACTGGACCGGATCGTCTCTGCGTGGTGCGCCACCCAGCCGGTCGATCAGGCCGCCGCGGCCCTGCAGGCGGCTGAGGTCAGCGCTTACCCGGTGCAGACCATGTCGCGGCTGTTCGAGGATCCGCAACTCGTGGCGCGGCGCACCTGGCGCACCCGCCGTCATCCGGAGATCGGCGATCACGCCTACCTGTTTCCCGGCTTCGACCTGCCCGACACCCCCGGCGACATCGTCTCCCCCGCGCACCTCCTGGGCGCCCACAACGAGGAGGTGTTCCGCGGCTTCCTGGGCATGACAGGCGAGGAGTACGAAGCGCTCTGCGCGCAAGACATCATCGATTGACCGCCTTGCGCCGCCCATCCCGCAGCGGCGGTCGCTGGTCGTCGGCCCTGGACCGACGCCGGGCTCAAAGGCTCTTCACCAGCACCTTGGAGCGGCGCTGCCAGTTGTACAGCTCGCGCTTTGCCTCGGGCAGTTCCGCCACACCGGTCTCGGTGAAGCCGCGCTCGAGAAACCAGTGTGCCGCCCGCGTGGTGAGGACGAACAAGCGCCTGAGCTTCTGCTTCTTCGCCCGCACCTCGATGTGGCGCATCAGTTGATCGCCGTAGCCGCTGCGCCGATATTCCGGCATCACCGCCAGGCAGGCCATTTCCGCGGCACGCTCGGCGCCGAAGGGATAGAGCGCGGCGCAACCGGCGAGCACGCCGTCGTGCTCGAGCACGGAGAAGTGGCTGATTTCCATTTCTATGCGCTCCCGACCGCGCTTGACCAGGGTGCCGTCCGCCTCCAGGGGCGCGATCAGGGAGAGCACCGAAGCGACGTCGTCGACCGTCGCCTCGCGCAGGCGCGCCAGCGGCGCCCGGGTCATCACCGTGCCGACGCCGGCGCGGGTGAAGAACTCCATGAGCATCGCCCCGTCGGCACGGCTGTCGATGAAATGCACGCGCTGCACCCCGGCGCGGCAGGCGGACAGTGCGCGCGGCAGGACGCGCGCCAATTCCGGCGCCTGGCGCACGCGGCCGCGCAGCAGTTGCTCCGCGTCGTCGGCGGTGATGGCCTCGATCAGCCCCCCCTTCTTGTCCTTGAGCCCGGGCGCCGGGCAGAGGAAGATCAGCTTGTCCGCCTGTAGCGCCACGGCCACCGACTCCGCCACCTCCTCCCAGGCCAGGTTGAATATCTCGCCGCTGGGCGACACGCCCAGGGGAGTGATCAGCACGACGTTCTGCTGTTCGAGGTCGGCGCGGATCTCCTCGGCGATGATCTTGCGCACGGCGCCGGTGTACTGATAGTCGATGCCGCCGACGATGCCGACCGGTTTGGCGGTGATGAAGTTGCCGCCGGTAACGCGCATCCAGGCCCCCGCCATGGGGGTGTTCGGCAAGCCTTGCGAGAGCAGGGCCTCGATCTCGATGCGGGTGACGCCCATGGCGCTCTTGACGCATTCCAGCGCCTGCTCATCGGTGATGCGCACGTTCTTGTGGAAGCGCGGCTTGAGGCCACGCCGCTTGAGCTCGGCGTCGATCTGCGGCCGCGCGCCGTGCACCAGCACCAGGCGGATTCCCAGGCTCTCCAGCAGGTTGAAATCCTGCGCCAGCGCGTGGGCGATCTGCCAGCCGCCCTCGAGCACTTCGCCGCCGAAGGCGATGACGAAGGTGCGGCCGCGAAAACCGTAGATGTAAGGGGCCGCCTGACGCACCCAGGCCACCAGTCCGCGCCCGACCTCCTCGTTATCCGCTTCTGCAGTCATATCCCCTCCATGGCTGCATTATGACGGTTTTTTCAAGGCCGTTTCGAGGCGCTCGCACACGGTGCGCAGGATCTTCACCCGCGCGTAGTTCTTGTCGTTGGCCTCGACCAGTGTCCACGGCGCTTCGCCGGTGCTGGTGCGGTCCACCATGTCGCACACGGCGCTGTGATAGGCGTCCCATTTGTCGCGGTTGCGCCAGTCCTCCTCGGTGATCTTGAAGCGCTTGAAGTCTATCTTCTCGCGCTCCTTGAAGCGCTTCAGTTGCTCCTCTTTGCCGATTTGCAGCCAGAACTTGACGACCACGGCGCCGGCATCGACGAGCTCGTGCTCGAAGTCGTTGATCTCGGTATAGGCGCGCAACCAGTCCGGCTCGGCGCAGAAACCCTCGACGCGCTCGACCAGCACGCGCCCGTACCAGGAACGGTCGAAAATGGCGACCCGGCCGGCCTTCGGTATGTGCCGCCAGAAGCGCCACAGATAGGGCTGGGCGCGTTCTTCCTCGGTGGGCGCCGCGATGGGCACGATCTGGTAGTCGCGCGCATCGAGCGCCGCGCTGATGCGGCGCACGGCCCCGCCCTTGCCCGCCGCATCCGCACCCTCGAAGACGCAGATCAGCGACGCCTTCTTGAAGCGCTGGTGGCGCACCAGTTCGGACAGCCTGCCCTGCCATCTGGCAAGCTGGCGCTCGTAATCCTTCTTCGCCAGTTTGTGGCTTAAATCGAGTTCGGAGAGCACATCGCGGCGGTCGAGGTTGACCGGCACCGGCGGCGCCACCGGTGTCGTCTGGCGGCCGCCGCCGTCGAGGCGGCTCTTGATGGCGTCGAGCAGGATCTTGCCGGTGGTCAGCGAGCGATAGCGATCGTCCTCGCCCTCGATGATGATCCACGGCGCCCACGGCGTGTTGGTCAGGCGCAGCACATGGCCGACGACGTTCTGCAGCTTGTCGTAGGTCTTGATCCGGTCCCAGTTCCACTTGGTGACGCGCCAGGCGGTGCGCGGATCCTTCTCCAGCGCTTTCAGTCGGCGCCGCTGGCCTTCCTTGGTCAGGTGGAACCAGAACTTGAGGATCAGCGCGCCTTCGTTCACCAGCATCTGCTCGAAGCGATTGATCTGGTCGATGCGGGCATCGACGGCGGCCTTGGTCATGCTGCCTTCGAGGCGATCGTGGATCGGGCTCGAGTACCAGGAGCCGGCGAAAATGCCGACCCGTCCCTTCGGCGGCAGGGCGCGCCAATAGCGCCACATGAAGGGATGCAGCCGCTCCTCGTCGCTCGGCGCCGAAAAGGCCAGGGTCGAGATGTAGCGCGGATCCATCCACTCGTAGAGCACGTTGATGGTTTCGCCCTTGCCGGCACCATCCTGGCCGCTGACCAGCACGATGACCGGAATCTTGCCCTGCTCCTTGAGTTCGTATTGCGCATCGAGCAGCCAGGAGCGCAGTTCCGGCACCGCTTTCTTGTAAATGCCTTTTTCGATGTTGTGACCGAGTTCTGCGGATTCAAACATGGTGCTTCCCCCTAAATGCCCCTCAAAAATCTCCCCACAGCGCCATCGCTGCGGCGATGGCTGCGAGCCCGGCGGTCTCTGCGCGAAGCACCCGCGGCCCCAGCGTCACCGGCTGGAAACCGGCCAGGCGCGCGGCTTGCTCTTCGCCCTCGTCGAATCCTCCCTCCGGCCCAACCAGCAGGGTCACCGGCCCTGTCGGCCGCGGCAGGGCGGACAACTGCCTGCCGCCCTGCGGCGCCAGCAGCAGCCGCAGTCCGCCCGGTTCGCCGGCCTGCACCAGGTAATCGGGCAAGGGCAACAGCGGGGCCAGCAAGGGCATACGGTTGCGACCGCACTGCTCGCAGGCGGCTATCGTCACCTGCTGCCAATGCGCTCTGCGCTTCTCCGCGCGCTCGCCGGCCAGGCGCACGACGCTGCGCTGTGCTGCCAGTGGCTGTATCCTCGCTACGCCGAGTTCGACCGCCTTCTGCACCACCCAGTCCATCTTGTCGGCGCCGGGCAACGCCTGGGCCAGGGTCACCGCCAAGGCCGCCTCGCGCTCGACCGAGCGCCACTCGCCAAGCTCCACCTGCAGGCCGCGCCCTTCGCCGCATAGACGCCCCGGCCATTCGCCGCCGCTGCCGTCGAACAGGATCACTTCGTCGCCGCGGCGCAGGCGCAAGACCCGCAGCGCATGGTGCGCCGCCTCTGGCGCCAAGAAGATGCTTCCGCCGACGATGGGCTCTCGACAATAGAGGCGAGGAATCATGCCTCGATTGTATTGCTTTGCTGCGCCAGACAGCGTATCGACCGCGTCCCACGCGGCTTCGCCTGGGTACCCCTAGCCAAACCCGCCCGGTTTCGCCGATAATATCGAGTTCTTTGACCGGGCATCCACACTGGGGATCGCTGATGCAAAACTCCGCTTCCACCACCGTCCAACCACCCCGTTTCAACGATCGCAGCGGCGCCATTCGCGCCCTGGCGATGGACGCGGTGCAAAAGGCCAACTCCGGCCACCCCGGCGCGCCCATGGGCATGGCGGAGATCGCCGACGCCCTGTGGAACCGCCACCTGCGCCACAACCCGGCCAACCCGCACTGGCCCGACCGCGACCGCTTCGTGCTATCGAACGGCCACGGCTCCATGCTGCTCTATGCGCTGCTGCACCTGTCCGGTTACGACCTGTCGCTGGACGACATCAAGAACTTTCGTCAGCTGCACAGCAGGACCCCCGGCCATCCCGAATACGGCGACACGCCGGGCGTCGAAACCACCACCGGACCGCTCGGCCAAGGCATCGCCAATGCCGTCGGCATGGCCCTCGCAGAAAAACTCCTGGCCAGCGAATTCAACCGTCCCGGCCACGACATCGTCGACCACTACACCTACAGCTTTCTCGGCGACGGCTGCATGATGGAAGGCGTCTCGCACGAAGCTTGTTCGCTCGCCGGCACCCAGAGGCTGGGCAAGCTGATCGCCTTTTACGACGATAACGGCATCTCCATCGACGGGCACGTCGAAGGCTGGTTCACCGACGACACGCCGAAGCGTTTCGCGGCCTACGGCTGGAACGTCATTGGCCCCGTCCAGGGCCACGATCCGGACGCGATCGACGCCGCCATCAGTGCCGCCAAGCGACAGGACAGACCGACCCTGATCTGCTGCAAGACCGTCATCGGCATGGGTGCGCCCAACAAGGCGGGCGGTCACGACTGCCACGGCTCGCCCTTGGGCGAGGCGGAGATCGCTGCGACCCGATTGAAGATTGGCTGGACCCATCCTGCCTTCGAGATTCCCCAGGAAGTCTATGCTGCCTGGGATGCGCGCAAGCGCGGCGCCGAGTGGGAAAACGACTGGCGCGGCCGCTATGCGCGTTACGCGGCGGCCCATCCACAGCTCGCCGCAGAGTTCGAGCGGCGCGTCTGCAAGCGCGCCCTGCCCGGCGATTGGCAGGCGCACGTGGACAGCGTGCTTGCCAAGTTCATGGACAAGGGCGAGAGCATCGCCACGCGCAAGGCGAGCCAGAACTGCATCGAGGCGCTGGCTCCCAAGCTGCCGGAACTGCTTGGGGGCTCGGCGGATCTCGCCGGCTCCAACCTGACACTCTGGTCCGGTTCGAAGACCGTCTCCCGGGATGGCGGTGGAAACTACGTCTACTGGGGCGTGCGCGAGTTCGGCATGACGGCGATGGCCAACGGCATCTGCCTGCACGGCGGACTGCGGCCCTACACCGCGACCTTCCTGATGTTCTCGGATTACGCACGCAACGCCCTGCGCATGGCCGCACTGATGAAGCTGCCCCAGATCTGCGTGTTCACCCACGACTCGGTGGGCCTGGGCGAGGACGGTCCGACCCACCAACCGGTGGAGCAGACGGCGAGCCTGCGGCTGATCCCCAACATGGACGTCTGGCGGCCCTGCGACACCGTCGAGACCCTGGTTGCCTGGATCGCCGCCATCGAACGCAGCCAGGGCCCCAGCGCCCTGTGTCTGTCGCGGCAGAATCTGCCCTTCGTCAAGCGCGATGCCGCAGCGCTGGCCAATATCCGTCGCGGCGGCTACGTGATTGCCGATTGCCCGGGCCAAGCCAAGGCGCTGTTGATCGCCACCGGCTCGGAAGTCGATCTGGCGCTCAAGGCGCAGGCGCAGCTGCGGGAAGAAGGCATCGCTGTACGCGTCGTATCGATGCCCTCCACCAGTGTCTTCGATCGTCAGGACCAGGCTTACCGCGAGTCGGTGCTGGCGCCGGGCTTGCCCCGCGTCGCGGTCGAAGCGGGCGTCTCCGATGGCTGGTACAAGTACGTCGGTGCCGCAGACAGTGGACAGGGCAAGGTGATCGGGCTCGACCGCTTCGGCGAGTCGGCACCCGCGGCCGCGCTGTTCAAGGAATTCGGATTCACGGTCGCCGCGGTCGTGAACGCAGTGAAATCGTTGTTGTAGACCCTACGGGAGAGTTCGTCATGGCAATCAAAGTTGGCATCAATGGCTTCGGCCGCATCGGCCGCATGGTGTTCCGCGCGGCGCAGGATTTCAAGGATATCGAGATCGTCGGCATCAACGACTTGCTCGAG
>Ga0172380_10006535_pt1 | contig 13502 bp, 10 predicted proteins | sample Leawe162metaG_FD_119747 | JGI IMG/M metagenome (GOLD analysis project Ga0172380, IMG submission 119747) | Leachate microbial communities from a municipal landfill in Southern Ontario, Canada - Leachate well 162 metaG | ecosystem: Engineered > Solid waste > Landfill > Unclassified | place... | reverse complement strand
ATGGCGTTCCGGTGGCTCGTCGAAAGTTGAACTGACGACTTCAGCATCAACACAACGCTGCATGTCGGTAACTTCTTCCGGACGTTCGTCAATCAGAAGGATGATTAACTTTACCTCAGGATTGTTTCTGCGAATACTGTTGGCAATTTTCTGCAACAATACGGTTTTCCCGGTACGCGGTTGCGCAACAATAAGTCCGCGCTGTCCTTTGCCGATTGGAGTAACCAAATCCACAATACGGGTGGAAATATTTTCCGGTTCTTTTTCCAGCACCAAACGTTCTGTCGGGAAAAACGGTGTCAGATTGTTAAATGGAATGATTTCTTTTTTGCGTTCCGGTGTATCATGGTTAATGCTTTCCACTTTCAGCATTGCGAAAAAGCGTTCTTTTTCCCTTGGAGAACGAATTTGACCAGCAACAAAATCTCCGGTTTTCAGTGAAAACCGTTTAATTTGCGACGGACTCAAATAGATATCTTCCGAGCAAGGCAGATAGCTATAACCAGCGGAACGCAGGAATCCAAAACCATCCGGCAATACTTCCAAATATCCGCTACCGTACATCAATCCGCTTTTTTCAGCGTTAGCTTTGAGAATTTCAAAAATAAGCCGTGATTTTTCCAGGACGCCAAGTCCTTCAATCTCCAGAGCTTCGCCCATTTTGGTCAGCTCCGGCATCGCTTTTTCCTGCAATTCTGTGATATTGAAACTTGGAGCTACGCGGTCTTTGGACGAATCGCTATTTCCGTTATGGTGACCGTTGTTGTGTCCCTTGTTCTTGTGATTGTTGAATTTACCTTTATGCTCGTGCTTTTCGACCTGTGGTTCATCGGCAGGATAAATCGATTCCTCCGCATCTTCCAGTTTAGCGGCTTCCATTTCTTCCGAAATCAGACCGCGAAGCTCATTATTATCCTGGTCGCATTCTTTCAGTTTGATAACATCCGGCTGAATATCATCCTGATTGTCTGTATATTTTTTATCATTTGCGCGCTTTTCACCCTGCGCTGGTTTCTGACTGGACTCCGGTTGATTAACCGCAGCTTTTTTTGTGTCAGGCTGAACTTTAATAGCAGTGGCATGTTTAGTTGTTTGCACTTCAACTGCCGCGGCTTTCGGCGGACGACCACGCCGTTTCTTCTGCATTGAATCACTTCCGTCTTCAAATTTTTCTGATTTTTCTTTTTCTGCCATATTAATGACCCTTTATTTTATTAATTAATTGATTGCATTGTATTTCCAGTTCTTTAAACGAACCGTTGTTTATCAAAGCCCAATCCGCCTTCTCCAATTTCTTTTCCGCTGGCAATTGATTGGCTATTCGTTTGACAATCTCAGATTCGGCAACTCCCCGTTCACGCAACCGGCAGCTCTGCACCGCCGGACTGCTCCAAACTGAAACAATACTGTCAAACATATTTTCCCAACCTGCCTCATATAGCAACGGTACTTCGAAAATTAAATTCTTTCCTTTTTTTTCAGCGATTATCGACAAGACTTGCTGCTTTACCGCAGGATGAACAATTGAATTAAGCCATCGCAACTCCGCCTGATTGTTAAACGCTATAGCGGCAATTTTTTTCCTGTCCGGAACTCCTTCGTCATCGAATATATCACTTCCCCAGCGAGTTCTCAGTTCTTCGAAAAATTTCTGGTTGACACTGGAATATATGCTATGACAAATGTCGTCAGTGCTATAAACACTCCATCCTTGCGATGCAAAAATTTTAAGAACAGTGCTCTTGCCACAGCCAATACCACCAGTCAAACCTAAAACCATTGAATTTCTCTATCCCTCTGATTAGTAAATTTTACATTTTAGAATGCACACCGAAATATAAAATAGCAGTGGGATTCATCTTTCCCTGTTCCAAATTGTCCAGCTTCTCAAAAAACGCGTTACACACTTGCAAAAACGTAAGTTAAAAGGCAACAACCGGAATTGTTAAGAGTTATACGGGTTAAGATATAATTTACCGGAAAAGTTCATCAACTTCCAGGTAGTATAACGTATTACACAAATTATTTCAAATTATTTTTCAAAAAAAATCTCATAAAAAATAATGTGTTAATGGCAACCGCAAATTATTTGTTTAGAGAATAGTTTATTAATGACCTTACTTTGCAGTCACATTTACGTTGCCTAATCCAACGCCGACGCGGAATATAGAAAACAAAATCTGCCGTCAAGAGAACTCGTTTCGTCAAAACTCAACACAAAGTCATTAACTGATATTTTATTCCTAGGCCCATCGCCAACCAAATAAGGTCGCCAAAATTGGCGAAAACGGTTATACCCCGGACAGATGAAGCCGCTGGAAATAGTTTTGGGCGCAAAATAATATCCAAAACACAAGCTGTATAATACAGGATACTCTCCGTATTGCTGAAGCGAAAGAATGTTATCAAATGAATTGCTGTAAAAACTGCAATCGCTAACCGATTTGTAAATTACATCCGCTTTGATGAAATCAATATTCTCTGTATCAAGTTGTGCGCCAATAGCACATTTATTATTCAGTTCCTTAATTTTTTCCAGACGAATGGCATTATATCTCGTCCATTTTTCTAAAAAAGGCTTATCGAAGAACAAGTTCCAGTCAGGCAACACATCACGGTTGAATTCCAACTCATCCTGCCTCTGTTTCAAATAATCCTTAATATTCTCCAATAATTTGCCTGAATTTTTTCCGTCAAACAACGCCTGATGAAAATCACCAACCAATATCTTCCTTTTCAGTTCAAGACTGATGCTTTCGTCTATGTACTTATCCATAGTATTGTTTAACGCTGCTTTATCCGTCGCATCCTGATATTCTATAAAACCAATACCCCAATTCACTTCCTCCACCAGATTGACCGGCAAAAAAAACATTCCCGGCAATACAAGAAGTTCGCGATTCTGCACATCCACGCTCAGAGTGTATTCGCCTATAACTCCAAAGTTTATCTTTCTGACCTTCAACAGTTCTTCCCGCGGCAACCCGCTCCAATTAAAAACGTCAACAAACGCTTGCAGGTCAAATGAGCTTCTTACAAACTCTCTGACGAACAATCTGCGTCCAGGATTAGAATAGGGATAAACAGGTCTGCCTGTAGCAATTACATCAAAAGGCTCCGCAAAAAACTTTTCAATCGAACCGCCATTAATTATCACTTTCCGTTGCACTGCAACGTGCTTCGTATCACCACTAATGCAACCGGACAAAAACAGCATAAAAAGCGCAATAATGAAAAATCCGCCCAGTGATATTCCTGACTTGCATATCTTGTCAGAACTGAACACGCTCCGAAAAGAAAACTTATGTGTTAATGTCATAATTTATCATTTCCCGTAATTATCTGTCCATTCTTTGTTTTTCTCAGGCGGAATATATCCGAAACCGCGACATTATGCAAGCGACATAACTCACTAAGCCAAATGGTAAACCAGGGCTCAACACTTGAACGGAGCGCTAGATTTCAAAAGATATAATTTCCATTTCTGCTTTTAGTGCGAATGGAATATTGACCAGCAGGTCACGCGCTTTGCGTTCCCATAGTATCTGGCGTTGCTGGCAAAAAAATATTTCATGCAGGAATAGTCGAACGGGAAAAAATTATCCCTTATTTTTCTGTCTGTCATAATATTGCTGAATGCGTTGCCCTATATCACTGTAATTGACATTAGCCTGGTAAATATCTTTATAGCATTCAACAGCTTTTTCATAATTACCCATTGCTTCATAAGTTCTGCCGAGATTATAAACGGCATCCATTTTCACTTTGTCCATGCGTCCCATTTCAGCTACCGCGCCGACAAATTGTTCTATCGACATATCGTACTGTTCTTTAAAAGCGAAACACTGTCCGAGATAGACCATACAGGAAAGTCGGCGTTGCGGATTGCGCCGGGCATATTGAAAATGTTCCACCGCTTCATCAATTTTTTGTGCGTCGAAAAGTATTTTTGCCAAATCATAACGCAGCTGGGTATCATTGGGATATTTTTCCACGCGTTCAGTAGCGTGTCTTAGCCGATACTGCTGACAATGTGTTTCAAGCTCCCGGATTTGTTCTTCGGGATTTTCATAAGCTGTCGGATCAGTTTTTAGCTGACCAATCATACCGTCAATTTTAGCCAGATAAGATCTTTCAATATTTTTATCTATCGCCGGGTCCATCGCGCCGACCGCCTGCGCCACTTTATTAAGTTCTTCAATTGACTCATCATACCGTTGAGCAATGAAGTAAGCTTCAGCAAGTTTTCTGCGAGTATCAATCGATTCATTCTCTGCAAGGTCTTTTTGATATTTGGCAATCAACACTCCAGCCTGATCGGAATCGTGAATGGAGCCTTCCTCCATCTGCTGAACGACCGCCTCGCCCTTATTATCCCGTGATTTTTCCTGTGTGGTACCTTCTTTTTCCCAATCGCCTTTCTGCATGCTGGCCAAGGCGGTCGCGGATCTCAATTCAGATTGTACTTTCAAATCATTCGGGTGCATAGCAACAATCTGCTGAAAAATCTTCAATACTTCGATTCCCTGATTATCCGCTTTGTAGAAATCAGCCAGTTTTCTTAAATTGGCTTCGTTTTTCGGCTTAAACGAGCGAATCAGCAACAGCGTTTCAATTCCAACATACAATGCTTCGGCTTTTGCGGACGCATCTGCCAACAGATTAAGAATTAACGGGTTATAAATGTATCCTGCCAATTCTGTTTCACACAGACTCATCGCTTCCACAGGGCTCTTGTTAATTAATGCCTTAATTTTCGGAACCTTACCGGAAGATTTGATTTGGGCAATAATTTTTCCAAAGAATCCCATCTTCGCGGCTTTTCCTTTTTCAAATTCACGGATTTTCTCTCGGGCAACGGTCAATGTCGGGTATTTCTTGAGCACTTCAAGCATCATCTTTATCGCATAATCCCAGTTTCTTTTATTTCCGGCATCAACTGCCTTCTGATAAAGATCACGGTGAGCAGAAATAATATCTTTAAGAGTCTTTTTATCCATACACATCCTCAAATCGTTAATATTTAGCGAAATAAGCGTCAACTATAGCTGTTTATAATACACAACCGCAAAACGCTTTTCAAGTTGGAATATTTTGATAAGAGGAAAAAAATACCGGATAATACGCTCCGCGCTTAATTCAATACCATATAAGGCAAGGCAAACCACATCAGAAATTGAGTTACAATTCAAGTCCAGTGACGGGATCTACCAGCTTAAATTCTTCGTGATGAACTGCGATATCAGCTCTAAAACTGAGATTTTGTCCATATTTCTTTTCCAGTTCACTAAGCAACGCGGCATCTTCATTTTTCAGTCTGGCGAGAACATCCGGGTGCATAATCACCCGGATGGCAATGCCTTTGACTTTTCTATCCCGCAGAAAGGAGTTCAGTCGCCGCTGAATTTCAACACTCATGGTCAACGGCGATTTAACGTACCCGCTGCCACGGCAGTAAGGACAGGAATTATAGACGGTATCTTGAATGCTTTCGTGTTCGCGCTGCCGGGTCATTTCCATGAGCCCGAATTTACTCAACGGCAGCAACTGCGTTTTAGCCCGGTCATCTTTGACCAGTTTTCGCATGTGTTTATATAACGTATCGCGGTCTTTGGCGCTACGCATGTCAATAAAATCAAGCACAACCAGTCCGCCAATATTTCTTAAGCGCAACTGACGGGCAATTTCCTCTGCGGCTTCCAGGTTGGTTTGCAGAATAATTTCCGGTTGTTCGCCAGTGCGTTTGCCTTTTCCGGTGTTAACATCGATTGCGATGAGAGCTTCTGTTTCATCAATGCAGATATAACCGCCGCCGGGAAGCGCAACTTGCCGACGAAAAATCGAATCCAATTGTTCGGCGATTTTAAAATGTTCGAATACAGGAGCGGGTTGTTTGTAGTGAATAACATTTCCCGCCATGCGACGTCCGCCGAATTTAACCAACGCATCGTAAATTTGTTTGTAAGCCTGGTCGCTGTCGACAATAATTTCGTCAATATCTTCAGTCATAAAATCCCGAACCGTGCGTTCCAACAGGGTGGGCTCCGAGTAAACTACCGAAGGCACCCGGTGTTTTTCCAGAGCAACTTCGACCTGATGCCAGTAATCCAACAACATATCCATGTCGCGTTTAAAGAATATCGCTTTTCTGCCTTCACCGACAGTCCGGCATATCAGCCCCATGCCTTCCGGAATGTCCAGTTCGGAGATAATTTTTTTAAGTCGACCGCGTTCCTGGGCGTTGTCAATTTTAGTTGAAAGTCCGATATGTTCTGAATATGGCAACATCACCAAAAAACGTCCGGGAATTGAAATATTTGTGCTGACCCGTGGTCCTTTTGTGCCGATAGAACCTTTTGTTACCTGCACCAGCAATTCAGTTCCAGCCGGAAACAATTCAGGAATGTCTTTGGCAGTAACTTTATTCTGGCGGAGAAATGATTCTTTTTCTCTCAACTGTTTGGATTTTGATCCTCTGGAGAGAATACGACGTAACTTTTCTGAAAAACTGGTACTCTTTTTTTCTGACACGCGGTCTGTTTCTTTTGAAGAAATTGACTCCTGCATTTCGTAACTTGGCGGAACCATATCCCAATAATGCAGAAACGCGTTTTTACCGCCGCCGCCAATATCCACAAACGCCGCCTGTAAAGTTGGCTCCAGATTGACGATTTTTCCCAAATAGATAGAACCTACTTTTATGTCATCACAAGATCGTTCTATCTGATATTCTTCCAGTCGCCCGTTATTTATCAGCGCAAATCTTGTTTCCAGTTGTTCACAACTGAGAATCAGTTTTTTCTTCGTATTCTCCATAGCGTTTTGTCATTCCGTGCAATGTAAATTTTACATAAATAATTATTACTTATATTTTCCTATTTACTGAATAACACATCTTCTGTATTATGCAATTTCAAGAAAGTATATTTGCCCCTTTTTGCAGATGATGTCCGTTAATAAATGCGGCGCCTGACATCTCTTTTTTGCCTTGCGGGATTACTTTCTCCAGTTTCAACGCTCCGCGACCGCAAGCTATAACCAACCCGTTTCTATCCGCTTCCAGAATCTCTCCCGGCCTGACCTCCGGATACTCAAGAATGGCGGCTTCTGTAATGTGCATACTGGTTTCGTGCCCGTTAGTGTTCAGGTTAAAGATTGCCCCCGGCCATGGATAATATCCACGAACTTTGGCCTCTATGTCAATGGCTGATTCCAGCCAATTTATGTGACCGTCATCTTTTTTTATTTTCTTTGTAAGTGTGGCTTGTGAATCATCCTGGCCTTCTCCGTCGATGGCGCCATGAAAAATGCCATACAACGTGTCAGCCAGATGCGTTGCCGCCAGTTCGCCGAGCGTTATTTCAAGATGATCGGCGCGTTCAGAGCCGTTCAGTGGCAATTCAAATTTACGATATATTTTGCCAGTGTCCAACCCTTTGTCCATTCTCATAAATGTGACACCAGTCACTTTGTCACGGTTAATAATTGAGGCAACGATAGGCGACGCTCCGCGGTACAGCGGCAAAAGCGAGGCATGGATATTAATACACCCGCACGACGGCAAATCCAGCAGTGGCTGTTTCAGTATTTGTCCGAAAGATACGACCAGAACAAAATCCGGCGTCAAACTGGCGCAATAATCGAGGAATTCCGTTGAATTAACGGAAGGGATTTTGTCAACTTTCAGGCCAACCTGTTCGGTATATTCTCCGACTGGTGTCGGATGCAAAAGTTTTTTTCTGCCGGCCGGATGGTCTATTTGAGTTCCAATGCCGACAAGTTCAAAAATTTCCGAAGCAACTAAATCTTTTAATATTGGTACAGCAATTTTGCCTGAACCAAGAAAATATACTCGTATTTTATAATTCATCATCAAACGTGTTTCTTGTGCTTTGATAAGTTGACTAAAATAAATAAGAAGATAAAATATAATGTGTTAAAGCTAAAATTTCGAATGATTAATTATTCTATAGGTAAAGAAAAATGACAAAAGTGGCATTGGCGCTGGGTGGAAACCTGGGAAATGTGAAAGAAACCTTTAATATCGCCGTAACACAATTAAAGCAAAATGGCTTTAAGATTGATAAAATATCCTCATTTCACCGGACGATGCCAATAGATTGTCCACTTGACACTCCGGATTTTATTAATGGTGCGCTGACTGGCGACTGGCCTGAATCTGCCGGTTCACTACTGGAACTATGCCGTCGGCTTGAAATTACTGCCGGACGTCCAGAGCGACACGGAGTTAATCTTGCCAGAACCTTAGACGTGGATATAATTCTTTTTGGCGACCGGATTATCTGCACTGACGATTTGATTATTCCACATCCTCGCGCGGCCACCAGGCGCTTTGTTCTTGAACCGCTGTTTGAAATCGCGCCGAACTGGATTTTTCCTGATTCCGGTAAATCTGTGGCGGAATTGTTCAAACGCTGTAATACAATTTAAAAACTGACATCTAACTTAAAGTTAAGTTTGTATTGTCATATCCTCAAAATATATTAAATAGCAAATTTATTTTACAAAGGAAGGTCAATTATCATGAAAAAGTTTATATTTGCAGCATTGTTCCTCGGATTGTGCAGTTTTTCACCAATTGCCTGGGCAAAGAATGAGTTCAAGAATCCCTACGTCAGGGAAACCGAACAGATTACCAAACTGGAAGAATCCATCAAGAAAGCCAAAGAAAAGGAAAAAGTTGATGATGGCGAAGTAAAAAAACTGGAAGACCAGCTTGAGCTTATAACTAAAAAACTTGAAACAAAAGTAAAGAAAACCGTCGATAAATTGCAGAAGAAAGTCAGCGCATTAGAGAAGAAAAAAGATAAAGTCCTTAAAAAAAACAAAAATGCGGACACGAAAAAAACAGATGCTGAAATAGATAAAATCAATGAAGAAATCGACAATTATAATAAGTTGACCAGTGGTGGCAAGGACAAAGACGAGAAAGCCGACAAGACGGGCGGCGACACTAAAGATGACAGCAAAGATAGCGTAGCTAAAGAGCCCGGCAAAGACAAAAAAGACAAGAACAACGACGTTGAATAGAATATAAAAGAAAACGTGACAGAATTATAAACAGCGATTGGTAAGAATACAGATTATGACAAGAAAAGATTTAATCACTAACGATAGTTTTTCTTTCAAAGATATAAAAATAACTATCAGCAAACATGAACTTTCAATTGTAAACTCATGTTTCAAACGAATAATCGATATTAGCAAAAAACTGCCGGTTACAAAAAGTTTTGAAACCACCGACGGCAAGGCGCTTGGAGCTGAGAAAAAAGATTTTGATTTCTCATTTGCCGGAATTAATTTTCTGCGGGAATATATTGATTCCGACTTTGAGCCGATAAAATTAAGCGTCGAAACAGTTGACAGTTCATGGCGTGACGGCGAGCACGTCAGAGTAAATATGATAATCAAAGAAAATATTCAAAACGTAACTTTTCAACGCAGTTACCTGATTTATCCCGGACAACCTTTTCTTGCGGTGGAAAATTCTGTGCAGAGCGAGGTATCGCCCAATATATACTGGTCGCATCGCAGACATTTGCGCAATGACGGGCTGCCGGCTGGCATGCTGGAAAGTTGTGCGGACAGCTTGAGCCTGGCTCCGAATATACAGCCGGTGGAAGCCGTTGAATTTCAAGGCAGAACAGATTACAGCAACGATTTGCTCAAAGAACATAAACTTACTCCAGACAGCAAGCAGGTCAACGGTAATATTCTGTTTTGCGAAGGCGAAAATATTGGACTGTTTTTCTTGCAGGAGGCGCCGCCCAGTATTGAACGCCGTGACTTCGAAGACTATGACTTTCGCATTGATTCCGGCAATACGATATATTCCTGTTGCTGGGGAATTTTCCCGTCTGAATTAACTCCGGGAAAAATGCTTAAAGGCTACCGGCATGTGATTGGTTTTTATCCGGCAGGCGAAGCCGCGTTATACCTGAAAACTTATCTAAAAATCCGCTTCCCGCAAAATCCGGCAAAAGATTTTTCCGTCATGGTGAATCCATGGGGCGTTGGTTGCTTTCCGGAGCTGGTCAATGAAAAATTTCTATTGGACGAGATAACTGCCACCGCCAGACTGGGCGCAACTCATTATCAAGTTGATGACGGCTGGCAGAAAGGCCGGGCATTAAGAGAAATAACGACGAACAACCGTAACGTAAAACCGGATTTCTGGGAAATTTCGCAACCGCATTTGCCGAATGGCTTCAAACTCATTCACCAGGCGGCAGTTAAGTCTGAAGTGGAACTGGCGTTATGGGTAGCTCCATCATTTAATTGCGAATACCGCGACTGGCGGAAAATGGCAGATATTCTGTTTGATTTTTATCAGAAACACCAAATTAGAATGTTTAAAGTTGACGCAGTAAAAATCAGGACAAAAGAATCTGAAGATAATCTGGAGAGTCTTGTCCGTTCATTGCGGGAACGTTCAAACGGAGATATCATCTTCAATTTTGACACTACCAACGGGCAGCGCCCGGGATATTTCATGTTCCTGGAATACGGCAATATTTTTCTTGAAAACCGGTATGTCTGTCACGGCTGGGGCGTGGGGTATCATCCGGAAGACACCCTCAACAATCTGTGGAAGTTGTCTAAATATGTCAGGCCGCAAATATTGCAAATTGAAGTTCCCGGACATGAAGATATTAATTATGAATTTTATAAACAGAAAGGACGAATTGCTCCAGACAATTATTCGTCTGAATACTGGGCAATGATTGCGTTTTTCTCCAATCCATTATTCTGGCTGGCGCCGTCGCGGCTGTCTGAAAAAGTTATTGACAGTTACCGTAAAATTATTGAACTGCATCTTCAACACCGGGATAAAATATTTTCCGGCGAAATATTCCCGATTGGCAATGAACCGGACGGTTCTGCGATTACCGGATTTGTATCGCATAATTTTGCAGAAAAGACCGGTTATGTCCTGTTGTTCAGGGAACTCGCGGCGGCAGGAGACGCGGAAATTGATATTCCATACCTGAAATCTCAGCCGGAATTAAAGACAATTCATTGTTCAGGTCAGGCAACAACATCAATGGTTGCAACCGGACGAATTAAAATAGCGTTTGAACAACCAGGGAGTTTCTGCCTGATACAATTTTAAAAACTAAAAAACACTGAATTTGTTGCAAGCAATGTATTTATATAAACAAAAACATAAATTTTTGTTTCAAATGGAACAAAACTTAACTTGTAATGTCTAAAAAAATATGTTATTTATGTAAATCACGAACAAATATGAAAGGAAAACCGCCTCGTATTTTATTGTTGGATTGCGCATAAAACGATTGATAATTTTAATCGGCAAAAAATAAACATGTAATAAAGGAATGAAAAATGAAGAAAATGACATTTGGTTTCCTGGTAGCCGGAGCAATGACGAGTATTGCAATCGGCGCAGATACCGCACCAGTAAAAGTAGATGCCGCACCAGCAGTAGCTCCTGCTAAAAAAGTGGAAGCTGTTGCAGAAGCGCCAAAAGATATGTGGGCTTTTCTGCCGGAGGAGCTGGCTGAGATTAACGGCAAAAAACTTTCTAAAAAAGAGTTTGTTGATTACTTTACCGCATCTCTGCCAGGTGGAAAACTTCCTCCGATGATTAATGAACAGATGCTTCAGCAGATTGCTCCGCGAATTATCAAAAAATATGTTGAACGCATGATATTGATGAACGCGGCAGAGAAAGCGGGATTCAAGCCATCAGCAAAATTGGCTGAAGAGAATTTCCGGCGTGCATTGAAAGAAGCGAAACCGCAGGAACTTGATGGCTTTAAGCATTCTTTGGAAGCCAAAGGCATGACCGTTGATCAGTTCATCACCCAAAACGCCGCGAAACCGTCAGTTCAGGAGAACGCGGCCATTGATGAATGGTTAAGCAAAACTGTTGTTGCCAATATTAAGATTTCCGAAAGTGAAGTCAAAGATTTCTACGACAAGAATCTGGAACGCTTTAAAATGCCCGGCGATGCCCCGGACGCAATTCGCGCTTCACATATTCTGATTATGGCTAAAGAACCGAAAGACGACGCCGCAGCTAAAGCTAAGATTGAAGCCATCCTTGAAAGAATCAAGAAAGGCGAATCCTTTGAAGCAATAGCCCAGGCCGAAAGTGAATGCCCGAGCGGTAAGATGGCAAAAGGCTCTCTCGGCGCTTTTGGCAAAGGACAGATGGTAAAACCGTTTGAAGATGCCGCCATGGCGCTCAAGCCAGGCGAAATCAGCGGAGTTGTAAAAACTCAGTTTGGTTATCACATTATTCGTCGCGATCAACCGCAAAATGAAACAGTAAAGAGTTTTGCTGAAGTCAAAGAACTCATTGAAAACACTCTTAAAGCAAAAATCATCAGCAAAGATGTTGAAGAAATGATTAAGAAGCTGGAAACAGAACAGCATGTCAAGATTTTTGTTAAAGAAGTAGCTCCGAAGACTGAAGTAGCTCCAAAAGCTGAAGCAGCTCCGAAAACTGAAGCAGCTCCGAAGGCAGATAAATAATATTTCAGTTACGTTTAATACAAAAAGAGCGGCAAATCTGCCGCTCTTTTTTTGTGTCAATAATTAAATAATCTCAAGCAGTTCAACTTCAAAAACAAGCATAGCGCCCGGAGTGATAAGTTGTCCTGCGCCACGTTCGCCATAGGCCAATTCAGATGGAATGAAAAGTTTATACTTGCTGCCGACATTCATCAACTGCAAAGCTTCAGTCCAGCCTTTTATTACTTGCCCTACCCCAAACTCCGCCGGCTGTCCGCGTTTCACAGAACTGTCGAATTCAGTTCCATTCAGTAAAGTTCCGGCATAATGAACTCTGACCGTATCTTTAGCGGTTGGTTTTCTGGCATCCTTACCCTGAGTTAATACTAAATACTGAAGACCGCTGGCAGTAGTAACAATGCCTTCCGCGTCTTTGTTCTTTGCCATAAATTCTTTCTGCTCTGTGCGATTGGCGTCAAGCATTGATGAACCAGCCTCAGCTTCGACGGCTTGCATCTGCTTCTGGAATGCTTCCATCACGGTGACATACTCCTGTTGCGACAGACTTAATTCTGCATCATTCAACACGTCGGTCAGCCCCTTTGCAACTGCGTCGGCATCAATTTTCACCGGAAGTTGTCCGAGTGATTGTCCAACATTCATTCCCAACGCATAACAAATCTTTTCCAGATCGCTTTTGAGTTCTTTTTTCATTGTTCCTTTCAAAAGAAACTGAACATTCAACTACTAACGCTGCATTGCAACAGACGAAATAATTAAATATTAAGATGCTTTTTTCTTTTTTTAATAATTTTACTAACGACTGCCCGCTAAAATATTAGAATTAAACATTTTATCAAGGCATTATAGAATTATTTTCACAGTCATCCCATAGAAATCTAAAAACTTGAAAAAAGACGGATTCATGACACCTTTATTTTTATCAAAAAACATAAGGAGCGACAATGAATCCGTTAAAGAATACCTTGCCACTACTTGGT
>Ga0172380_10006534_pt1 | contig 13503 bp, 13 predicted proteins | sample Leawe162metaG_FD_119747 | JGI IMG/M metagenome (GOLD analysis project Ga0172380, IMG submission 119747) | Leachate microbial communities from a municipal landfill in Southern Ontario, Canada - Leachate well 162 metaG | ecosystem: Engineered > Solid waste > Landfill > Unclassified | place... | reverse complement strand
CTACCCGGCGGCTCTCTCACCGCCATCGCGCGGTCCCGCTTCTATTCCGGCGCGCACGGCCTCGATGGTTTCGGCCGCGCCGCTCGCCAGCAGCCGCACGTCGGTCGCCGCGGTCACCAGGTCGAACCCCCACTCAAGGCCGCGAACGGCATAGGGGGCGCTGCCGGTGTGCAGGCAGGCCTTGATGCCGTGCCGATGCGCGGTGTCGCAGATGCGGCGGATGGCCTCGATCATCTCCGGTTCTTCGCGATCGAAGCCGGTACGGAAGCGGCGACCGGTCAGGGCCAGGGTGAGATCGGACGGCCCGACATAAACCCCGTCCAGCCCCGGCGTGCCGCAGATCGCGTCCAGATTGGACATGGCTTCGGCCGTCTCCACCATGGCCAGACACACCAGCTTGTCGGAAGCATTGCCATCATAGCCGGGTCCGAGGGCGACAGCGGCGCGGGTTGGTCCAAAACTGCGGATGCCCTCGGGCGGATAGCGCATATAGGAGACGAACGCCTCTGCGTCCGCCCGGGTGTTGACCAGCGGGCAGATCACCCCCATGGCACCCGCATCAAGGGCGCGCGTCACCTCGTTGGCGCCAAGCGCGGGAATCCGCGCCAGCGGTACCGTATCGGCCGCTCCCAACGCCTGGAAGATGTGGACCATGGCTCCGTAGTCAACGACGCCGTGCTGAAGATCCACGGTAAGGCTGTCGAAACCCTGCCGGGCCATGATCTCGGCCGAGAAGGCGTTGCCGATCGACAGCCAGCCGTTGATGACCGGCTTGCCCTCGGCCCACAGGGCCTTTATCGCATTCGTCCTCATGCCGAGACCCCGTCCCGGTGCGCCGCGTCGCGCATGGCGTTAATGGTCGTGCGCACCGAGATCAGGTCCTGTTCGGTGACGACCTCGATGAGGGCGCTGCCCGGCGCTGCAACGGCGCGAGCGACCGCGGCGGGGAATTCGGCGAACAGCGTCACGCGCTCCGCCTGAAGCCCGTAGGCGCGCGCCAGCAGGACGAAATCGGGATTCTTGAGATCGGTTCCGTATACGCGTCCGGGAAATTCGCGCTCCTGATGCATGCGGATCGTGCCATACATGCCATTGTTGATGATGATGAACAGCACCTTAACGTCGTACTGCGCCGCGGTGGCGAGTTCCTGCCCGCTCATCAGGAAGCAGCCGTCGCCGGCAAAGCAGAGCACGGTCCGCCCTGGCAGGGTGCGGGCGGCGGCAATGGCGGCCGGCACGCCGTAGCCCATCGCCCCCGAGGTGGGCGCCAGTTGCGTGCGGTAGGAGGCGAACTTCCAGTACTTGTGGACCCAGGCCGTATAGTTGCCGGCGCCGGAGGCGACGATGGTGTCGGCGGGCAGGACCTGTTGCAGATGGGTGACCACCTGCGCCGGGTCCACGGGCGTGTCGCGCGGCGCGGCCTTCAAGGTCTCCTCGTATTCCGCCCGGCAGGCTGCAAGCCAGGCCTGCCGCCCATGCACCCGGCCTGGCGCTGCCGCCGCGAGGGCGGCCGCTGTCGGCCCGGCCCCGGCATTGACCGGCAGCGTCGCCTGGTAGACCCGCCCAAGCTCTTCGGGATCGGGATAGATGTGGATCATGGCCTGGTGACCGGCCCCGGGTTCGACGATGGTGTAGCCCTTGGTGGTCATCTCGCCGAGGCGCGCGCCGAGGACGATCAGCAGGTCGGCCTCCCTGACGCGCCGGACGAGCTTGGCTTCGGCGCCGATCGTCAGATGGCCGACATAGTTGGGGTGATCGTTGCTGACGTAGTCCTGGCAGCGCAACGAGGCAACGACGGCCACCCCGAAGCTTGCGGCGAAGCGCTCGACGTGGAGCGCTGTCTCCTGGGTCCAGCCGCCGCCGCCAACTATCATCAATGGGCGCTCGGCGCGCTCGACCATGGAGCAGATCATCTCTACCTGCGTGGGCGCCGGTGCGCCGGCCAGCGGCGCGGCTACCAGGCCCGCGTCGATCGTTTCGGAAACCGCCTCGCTCAACACGTCCTCCGGCAGCGACAGCACAACCGGCCCCGGACGGCCGGCCATGGCGGTCTGGAAGGCCCGGTGCACGTATTCCGGAATGCGGGCGGGATCGTTGATCTCCGCCGACCACTTGGCAAGCGGCGCAAACATGGCAGTGAAGTCTACTTCCTGGAAGCCCTCGCGGTCCCGCATGGAGCGCGCCACCTGCCCGACGAACATCACCATCGGGGTCGAATCCTGGAAGGCCGTGTGGACACCGATCGAGGCGTGGGTCGCGCCCGGGCCGCGGGTCACGAAGCAGACGCCGGGGCGTCCCGTGAGCTTGCCATGCGCTTCGGCCATGTTGGCCGCGCCGCCCTCGTTGCGGCAAACGACGAGGTCGATCTTCTCGCGCACATCGAAAAGCGCATCAAGCACGGCGAGATAGCTCTCACCCGGGACGCAATAGGCCCGATCCACCTTTTGAGCCAAGAGGCTCTGCACCAGCAGTTCACCTCCCCGATAGGGCGTGTTCTTGGGGTGTGACGTCATTGGAGATACCTCGGTTTCGATCAATCAGGGCTGCGGCCGACGTCGCGTCTTGGCGCCGCGCTCGTCGCATAGACCATATCGGACCCAATTGCGACCTTTACCGCCCACATGGCTGCCGTACTTCCATTATCGAGTTAGGTGTTTTGCGAGAGCGGCAACTTTGGTATTGGTTTTGAGCCGGCTTGGCTGCTCGACGTGAGAGGGCGCGATTTGCAACGAATTGGTCCACATACATGACACTTGAGTCGATATCGGCGCCGTACGGGGCGGCGAACGCACGCGCGAAATCCGAACTTGATTCGCAGGCGATCTACCATGACCTCAAGTCCGCGATCGTGAGCGGCGAATACGGCGTCGGGAGCCGCCTGCCCACAGAGCGGGCGCTGGCGGATCATTTCGGCGCCGCCCGCAACACCGTGCGAAAAACGCTCAATCAATTGACCGACGAAGGCCTGATCGTACGGCATGTCGGCCGCGGTACCTTCGTGCGCAATCGCGTCAGCAGCGACGAGTTCACACTTGCCGAGCTGCTGGAGGCCCGGCTGCTGTTCGAGCCCAACCTGCCTGACGTCGTGGTCGAGCGCATGACCCCCGACCTCATTGAGGACATGGAGGCCAGCCTCGAGCGGTTGCGTCACGCCGAGAACTGGGACCAGTTCAAGGAAGCCAAGTACCAGGTCCACCTGGCGATTGCCCGGGGCACCCGCAATCGCTTTATCGTCTCGATCTTCGAGCAGATCATCGAGTCGCGCCGCCGCGCCGGCTGGGGGCGTTACAAAGGCGACCTGGCCCCGGTCCTCATGGTGCGCGAGGCCGCCTACAGGGATCACCGCGAGATCGTCGAGGCACTCAAGTCGGGCGACGCCGCGACGGCCCGCCAGGCCATCCGCGATTACCTGCTGCGCACGCTGGCCAACGCGTCCGGCAACTAGGGCCCGAACGCCCCTCCAGCCAGTCAAGGCGTTGCCGGTCATCGCTGGTCCATCCGCCGCTGGACGGAGCGGCCAAACAGCATCAACGCCAAGGCCGCGATGAGGATGGCGAGGCCTGGGAAGATGCTCATCCAGGGGGCGAAAAGGATGTAGTCCTTGCCCTGTTCGAGGATGGCACCCCAGTCCGGCGTCGGCGGCTGCACGCCCAGCCCGAGGAAGCCCAACGCCGCCTGGATCTGCAGAATCATCGGAAACAGGATGATGTATTGCGTCAGCAGCAGCGGCATGACGTTGCGCGTCACGTGGCGGCGCAGAATGGTGCTCTCGCGCACGCCCACGCTGCGCGCCGCCTCGACATAGGTCTTGCCGACCTCTCCCAGCGCGCCCGCCCGCGCGATGCGGAAGAACACCGGCATATAGACGATCGACAATGCCAGGATCAGGTTGCCGACATGGGGCCCGAGCACGCCGGTGATGATCATGCCCAGGATGATCGGCGGAAAGCTCAGCAGCACGTCGACGATGCGGCCGAGTACCTGGTCGGACCACCCTCCGAAGAAGCCCGACATCAATCCGACTGCGCCTCCCACCAGCGCCGAGATCAGCAGCGACCCGGCGCAGATGGACAGGGTGACGCGGGTCCCATGGATAACGCGCGAAAACACGTCGCGGCCAACGTCGTCGGTCCCGAACCAGTGGTCGGCCGAAGGCGGCAGCATCGCCTGGTCGATGGCGACGTCGAGCGGCGAGATCGACGTGAACAATTGCGGAAACAGGGCGACAAGCAGCAGCACCAGCACCAGGACAAGGCTAATGACCAGCCCCGGCTCACGCCGGACCAGGCGCGTCAGCCTGTCCATGGTGTTCAGGCGAGTCGCGGTGGCGGGGGAAACGCTGTGAGCCAAGTTGTTCTCCGAACCTCAGGCGACGCGGACGCGGGGATCGATGAGCCGGTAGGTCAGGTCGACGAGAAGATTGACCACCATGGCCGCCACCACGACGACCAGCAATGCGCCCTGCAGCACGGGATAATCGCGGGTCTCGATGGCGGCCAGCAGCAGCCGGCCGAGACCGGGCAAGGCAAACAGGGACTCGATGATGACGGTGCCGCCCAGAATCTGAATCAGGATCAATCCCATGAACGTAATGATGGGAATCATGACGTTGCGCAGGATGTGCTTGAAGAAGACGCCACGGACCGGAACTCCCTTGGCGATGGCCGTGCGCACATATTCCTGCGACATGGCGGAGACGACGTTCTGGCGCACAAACTGGCTGTAGGCGGCCGCCTGCAGCAGGCCAAGGCTGGCGATGGGCAGCGCCAGGATGGCGAGATTGTCGGCGAGCGAACGATCGGGCGTGACGAAGCGCAGCGGCGGCGACCAGGAGAAGGCGGCCGATACCCCCACCAGCAGCATCAGGCCGACCCAGAAGACCGGTGCCGACAGGCCGATGATGTTGAAGCTCTGGATGACCGTATCGAGCGGGCGGTTCTCGTAGATGCCGGCGAGGATGCCGAGCGGCACGCCGATGACGGTCGCGATGAACAGCGTCAGCAGGGCGATTTCGAGGGTGACCAGGAAGGCCTGCCCCACCATGGTGGCGACGGGCAGGCCGCGGGTCCAGCTGACCCCGAGGTCGCCCTGCAGGACGCTGGTGATCCAGGTCAGGTATTGCATGTAGATGGGCTGGTCCAGCCCGAAGAACTCGCGCAGGGCAGTTGCCGCGTTCTCACCACCGGCCTGGCCCATCATCTGGGCGACGACGTCGCCCGGCACCATCCGGACCAGGAGGAAGACCAAGATGGAGGCCAGCAGCGCTGTCAACAGGGAGGCGGCGAGCCGTTTGAGAAGATAGCTACCCATTGCGGGTGGATCCTGGAAAGGGGGGCGGGAGGCGCCGGGCGCCTCCCGCGGGGTTGTCAGTTGGCAAGGAAGGTCCGGGCCAGACCGAAGTACCAGCCCGTCGGGTGCTGGACGAAGTTCTGCACCTTCTCGCTGCGCACCGTTACGTGATCGGGCGAGTACAGCATGATCGTCGGCACGCTCTCGGCCATCACCGTCTGGTAGCGGTTGTAGATGTCCTTGCGCGCGGCCGGATCGGGCTCCGCCCGGCCCTCGTCAAGCAGTGCACTGGCTTCGGCGTTGTTCCAGTTGCGGAAGTCGGCGCCGTCCGGCTTGGCGTGGAAGTGCCGATAGAACAGCAGGTTGGGGTCGGGCTGCGAGGCCCAGTCGTTGAAGGTGAACCCCATCTGGCTGGACCGGAAGTTGTTCACCCAGACACCAAGATCGACACGCTGGATGTCGAGGGTGATGCCGACCTTGCCCAGTTGTTCCTTCAGGGTGACCGACGCCGGGTCCATCCAGTCGAAGCCGTTGATGGTGGTCAGCGTCAGATTGAACCCGTTGGGATGGCCGGCCTCGGCGAGCAGGGCCTTGGCCTTGTCGAGGTCGGGGCCCTGCATGGGCACCTGGTCGGGGGGCAGGCCCCACGCTTCCTGCATGCCGGCGGTCATCGTGCCCAGCACGGTGCCATATTCGCCCACCGCGGCCTGGGTGATTTCGGCCTTGTCGACGGCGAGGGAAATGGCCTGGCGCACGCGCACATCATCGAGCGGCTTCAATTCGGAGCCGAGATCGATTGCGGTCTGGGACAGCGACGGCCAGCGCTCGACCACCAGTCCGGGGACGCCGGCCACCTGCTGCACGTCCTGGGGCCGGCTCAGCGCCACGAGGTCGACGCGCTGGTTGCGCAGGGCGACGAGCATCGAGGCACTGTTGGGCAGGATCGAGAAGTCGATGCCGTCAAGATAGGGGATACCGGCCTCCCAGTAGCCCTCATGCCGCGCCAGCGTCACGTGCGAGTTGGGCACGAACTCGACGAGCTTGAACGGGCCGGTGCCGACGCTCTCGGAGTTGATGCGGTTCTTGGCCGTCTCGTCGTCGAAATAGCCCGCCGGCACGACGCCGCCATACTTGTTGCCGAGCGTCATCGGCAGCGACGAGTTGCGGGCCGAGAGCACGAAGCGCACGGTGCTCTCGTCCACCACCTCGACATTCTCGACCATCGAGAAATCGCCCGCACCCGGCGAGCCGTTGTCCGGATTGCGGATGTAGTTGTAGCTGTAGGCGACGTCCTCGGCCGTCATCGTCTTGCCGTTGTGGAACGTCACGCCCTGGCGCAGCTTGACGGTGTAGACGAGGCCGTCTTCCGAGACCTCGTAGCTTTCCGCCAGCAGCGGGGCGGCGGTGCCGTTGGCCGCCTCGTAGAACAGGCCCTGGTAGACCAGCACCGTCAGGCGGATACGGGCATCGGCCGCCTGGTGGAACGGATCGAGGCCGGGCGGCTCGAGCAGCAGGCCCATGTTGAGACGACCGCCGGACACGGCGTTTTCCGCCGCCGGGCCATACAGGCTGACCTCCTGCGCCACTGCCGGCGCCAGTGCCATGGCGCCGATCATGGTCGCGCCTACCAGGGCTCGGGCGAGCCCGCGCAGTCGGGATCTATCGAGATGTCTCATGTCTTCTCCCTTGGTTCAAACTCAGTCCTGATGGCGCCCCGTCTTAAGGAAGCCATCGCACGGCACACCCCTGGGGCGGCCGCATTCATGCGCGGTAGGCGACTGTCATCTCGATTTCGACAGCGCAGTTCCGCGGTAGTTCGGCAACGCCGACGGCGGCGCGCGCATGACGGCCCGCATCGCCGAAGATCTCGCCCAGCAGGTCGGATGCCGCATCGAGCACCTTGGGCTGGTCATTGAAGCCCGGCGCCGAGGCCACGAAGCCATTGATCTTGAGAATGCGCTCGACGCGATCGAGGGAGCCGAGGGCCGCCTCGAGGCACGCCAGGCCCTGCAGAATGCAGATCCGGGCTTCGCCGCGGGCGGTTTCGAGGTCGACGTCGCGGCCGACCTTGCCGAAGACGCGCACCTCGCCGTCGACCTTGGGCACCTGCCCGCTGACATAGGCGATGCCCTGGTGCAGCACGACCGGCACGTAGTTGAACGACGGGGTGGCCGGCGCGGGCAGCACCAGCCCGAGTTGCGCGAGACGCTGTGCGATCATGCCTGCACCTTTTCGTTGATCTGGTCGCTGAGCAGCCTGGGCAGGTCGTACTCCGCCACGAAGCCGAACCGCTCGCGGAACCGGCGGTCATCCATGAGCGGGAAGACCATCGCCGGCGGCACCACGACGTGCTCGACGCGATAGTCGGGGACCAGCTGGACCGCGCCGGCGATGATGTCGCTCATCGCCGCGGTGAAGCCGTTGATATGGTAGACGGCATCGAGCGGCGCCGGGGCGAGCAGCGCCGCAACCAGCGCGCGCGCGACGTCGTCGACATGCATGAGGTCGACGCGCACGTCGTGGAACGTCACCGTGTGCGTGGCCCCCGGCCGGGCGGCGGCGAGGACCGCCGTGATGGCGCTGGCCGCGCCCTGGTACCAGAGCCCCGGTCCCAGCACGAGAGGGAGGCGGATCGAGCTCACGTCCATGCCGTGGCGGTCGCGGTAATACTGGCCGAGGTCCTCGCCGAGGACCTTGGTGAGCCCGTAGATGGTGCGCGGCCGCCGCGGAGCGTCCTCATCCACCCTGGCCTCGCCATAGAGCTCAACGGGGCCGAAAACCACGCTCGAGCCGGTCGTCAGCACGCGCTTGATCCCGGCGTCGCGGGCCGCCTCGAGCACGTGCCGGTAGCCGTCGACATTGATGGCCATGGCCTTGTCGGTATTGGCTTCCCCGCCATGCATCAGGCCCCTGCCCTCGCCGTAGGCGGCGGTGGTCAGGATCGCCGTCGCGCCCGCAGCGGCGATAGCGGCGCGGATGGCATCGCGGTCCTCGACCGAGCCGATGGTCTCGCCGAACCGCCCGGCCATGTCGGCCAGCAGGTCGGTTGCCATCGCCGGCCCGAAGACGTGCACGCCGATGCCGCGCGCAACCAGTTGGCGCACCACCTGAGAGCCGACGAAGCCGCGCCCGCCGATGACCAGGATGCGCGCTGGTGTGGAGATGTCTTCAGAGGGCAAGATCGTCTCGTATGCAAGCTTTGAAATGCCCCGGGCGCACCTCGCGCACGGGGGGAACGATTTTGGCGCAATCCGGGATCGCGAACGGGCAGCGGGTGCGGAACACGCAACCCGAAGGCGGCGACAGGGGGCTGGGAATCTCGCCGGCCAGCACATGCCGGCGGGCACCGGCGTAACCGGGCGCCGCCTGCAGCAGCGCCGCCGTATAGGGATGCTCCGGATGGTCGTAGAGCTCTTCGGTCGGCGCCAGCTCCATGACCCGGCCCAGGTAGAGCACCATCACCCTGTCGGTGATCACCTCGACCACCGACAGGTCGTGGCTGATGAAGAGCAGCGCGAGGCTCAGCTCCTGCTGCAGGGTCTGCATCAGGTTGAGCACTTCGGCCTGGATCGACACGTCCAGCGCCGACACCGGTTCGTCGGCGACGATGAAGCTCGGTTCCGAGGCGAGCGCACGGGCGATGGCGATGCGCTGGCGCTGGCCGCCGGAGAACGCCCGCGGGTAGCGCTTCATGTGGTCGGCGGACAGCCCCACTTTCTCGAGCAGAGCAATGCCCTGTTCCTCGGCCTCGCGCCCGTTGAGGCGCCGGTGCAGGACCAGGGGCTCCTTCAGCGCATCCCCCACGGTCATGCGCGCGTTGAGGCTGGCAAAGGGATCCTGGAAGATCATCTGCATGTTGCGGCGGAAGCGGCGCAGCGCGTCGGCATCGAGCGCCCCCACGTCCTGCCCGTCGAAGACCACCCGCCCTGCCGTCGGTTCGACGAGGCGCAGCAGCAGCCGGCCGACGGTCGACTTGCCGGAGCCGGATTCACCCACGACGCCCAGCACTTCGCCCCTGGCCACGGTGAGGTCGACCGACTCGACGGCGCGCAGGCTGCGCGGCGGCTTGCCGATACCGCGGGACGCTACCGGGAAATACTTGCTCACACCCGTGGCGTGCACCAGGGGCCGGTCATGGGCGAGGATCGGGGTTGCGTCTGCCGCGCTCACAGCGCCAGTTCCTTCCAGCGGATACAGCGGGTGACGTGCTGGTCCCCGACCGTCTCGAGGGGCGGATCGCGCTCGAGGCATTCGGGTCGCGCATGGACGCAGCGCGCATGGAAGCGGCAGCCGGCGGAAGGCGAGAGCGGGTTGGGCATGGTGCCGGGGATGGGCTTGAGCGAGCGACGGTTGCCGGCGCTGTCGCGACGGCTGGGAATGCAGTCGAGCAGCGCCCGCGTGTAGGGATGCCGGGGATGGGCAAGCACGTCGCCGACCCGGCCCTCCTCCACCACCTGGCTGGCATACATGACGGCCACACGGTCGGCGATTTCGCCGACCAGCTTCAGGTCGTGGGTCACGAAGACCATCGACATGCCGCGCTCCTTCTGCAGCCGACGCAGCAGGTCGATGATCTGCGCCTGGATGGTCACGTCCAGAGCAGTTGTGGGCTCGTCGGCAATGAGCAGGCGCGGATCGCACGCCAGCGCCATTGCGATCATCACGCGCTGCCGCATCCCGCCCGACAGTTCGTGGGGATAGGCCTTGAGGCGCTGTCCGGGGTCGGAGAGGCCCACCTGCACCAGCAACTCCACGGCCTGTTCGTAGGCCTCGCGCCTGCCCAGTCCCTTGTGCACCCGCAGCGGCTCGGCCACCTGATCGCCCACGGTGAAGACCGGGTTCAGGCTCGACATCGGGTCCTGGAAGATCATGGCCAGGTCGCGACCGCGTACCGCGCTCATCTCCCTCTCGCTCAGGGCGAGAAGGTCGACCGCGTCGCCGCGGGCCGTGTTGAACGTGACGGATCCACCCACGACCCGGGCCGTGGTGCGACCGAGCAGGCGCATGACGGTCAGGCCGGTCACCGACTTGCCGGACCCGCTTTCGCCCACGATGGCGAGGGTCTCGCCTTCACCGACGGTCAGCGTCACGCCGTTGACGGCCCGGATGACGCCGGCATCGGTGAAGAAATAGGTCTTGAGGTCTTCGACCGCCAGGACCGGTTTTTGCAGCACCGCGTTCATGCGGCCTCAGTTCGCGGCAAAGCGCTGGAGGGCATCTTCGTCGATCTCGATACCGAGCCCCGGCCCCTCGGGCACCGCCACGAAGCCGTCCTCGACGATGATCGGCCGGGTGAGCAGCTCGGTGCGCAGAGGGTTGGCGCCCAGGTCGTACTCGAGCAGGGCGGGCTTGGGGATATTGTCGGAATGCGGATACGCCGGCAGCGAGGCAAGGAAGTGCACGCCCGCAGCGAGGCCGATGGCGCCGCCCCACACATGCGGCGAGACGCGCAGGTGGTTGGCATAAGCGAGCTCGGCGATCTTGCGCCCCTGCCAGAAGCCGCCGCACAGGGTCAGGTCGGGCTGCAGGACGTCGACGCCGGCGGCGTCGACCAGCGTCTTGAAATCGAACACGGTATAGAGTGCCTCGCCGGTCGCGATGGGCAGGCGCGCGCGGGCGCGCAGGCGGCCGTAGCCGGCGTGGTCCGTGGGGCTGAGCGGCTCTTCGATCCAGCCCAGGCGATAGGGCGCGAGGCGCTCGATCGACTCGAGCGCCAGATCGTAGGTATAGTTGGAGTTGATGTCCGCCAGCAGCTCGACCTCTTTGCCGAGCACGTCTCGGGCCATGGCGACGCGTTCTTCGTCGCTGTCCGGGCCGAGGCCGATCTTGATCTTGACGGCCGGGTAACCTGCCGCCGCCAGTTCGTCCAGTTGCGGCCGGAAGTCCTCCCGCGGCGTTTCGGTGAGATAGCCGCCCGAGGCGTAGATCGGGATCCGGTCCAGGCGCTGCCCGCCGAGCAGCTTGCTGACCGGCAGGCCGAGCAGCTTGCCGATGGCGTCCTTGGCCGCCATGTCGATGCCGCTGATGCAGGCGAGCATCGGTCCCTGCACGCCGAAATGGTAGTGCCGGGCCATGATGCGGGAAAAGGCGTGCTCGATGTCGAACACGTCCGTCCCCACGAGGTAGTTGCCAAGGAACGCCTCATAGCCGCGATTGACCGCCGGCATGCCCCAGGCCTCGCCATAGCCGATCGTGCCATCGGCCAGCGTCAGCCTGACCACCGTCGACTGCCGGCCGGTCGCCAGCAACTTCGACATACCGTACGGCTTGGCCGCCCCGAGCGGCGCGGACAGAGCCAGAAACTGGACGGCCGTGAGCTTCACGGGCAACCCCTAAGTCAAAAGTGATCAATACGCTCCATATCTGAACCATTCTGCACCAGATGCGCAAGAGGGCACTTTTGCTCGCCGCCGAAATGAGGCTATAGACGGAGCGCCTCGCCCCGTTCACGCAGCAGGAAAATCATGACGAACGCCCCCCGCCTGTGGGAGTCACTGACCCCCGAAGAGCTCGAATTCCAGTACAATCCGCAACGGGCCTGCCCCAATTTCAACGACTACCGGGCACTGCGGGAACCGGCGAACGAGCAGGCCACCGCCACCCTCAAGGCGCACCGCGACATCGCCTATGGCGACCATAAGCTGCGCAACCTGGATATCTACCCCGCCGAGGGCGGCTGGCCCCGGCCCGTGCATGTCTATCTGCACGGCGGCTATTGGCGGGCCCAGGACAAGGCCAATTACGCGTTCATCGCCGGGATGCTGGTGCAGCACGGCATCACCGCCGTGATCATGAACTACGAGCTTTGCCCCGATTCGAGCCTCGACGCCGTCGCCGACTCGGCCATCTGCGGCCTCGACTGGGTTCACCGCAATATCGCCGCCTATGGTGGCGACCCGAACGCAGTCTGCCTGTCGGGGCACTCGGCCGGCGCGCACCTCACCGCCGAAATCCTCGCCACCGACTGGGCGGCCCGCGGCATCGATCCAGGTTTCATCGTCGGCGCCATCGCCGTCAGCGGCATCTACGACCCGGCTCCCGCCAGCCTGATCTCGGTCAACGAGCAACTGCAGTTGACCCCCGAGATCATCGCCCGCCGCAATGTCGAGACCCGCCCGACACTGGTGAACTGCCCCGTGGCGCTCATGGTCGGCGGCGACGAGCCCTGGCACTGGATCGACCAGACCTTCCGCTATTCCCACCACCTGCACCGGCAGGGCAACCAGCCCGCCGTGCACGTGATGCCCAATTACAACCATTTCAACATCCTGCTGCCCTTCATGCAGCCCGAATCGCCGATCGGGGCCGCCATGCTGCGCCTGTCGCGGGCGACGAGATAGCCGCCCGCCCCACCCCCAGACCCGTTTGGAAAGCCCCTCAGATGCAGACCCTTCCGCCTTCAGACTTCCGCCTCGCCGTGTACGACATCGCGTTGGGCGCCGCCGCCACGATCCCGTTTCACGGCGCAAACTTTCTCTATGTCTGGTCCGGCACGGCAACGGTTACGGCCGACGGCGCCGAGACCGCGCTTGGGACCGACGACGGCACCATGCTCGACGGCCCCGCCACCGTCACCGGCGACGGAATCGCCTGGCTCTACGAGTTCGCACCCCGCACCCAGCCCACGATTGAGAATGACGCGTTCAGCTTGGTGATGGCGCGCAACCTGCCCACGACCTTCGAGGGCCCGCGGATGTTCCGCGCCGACCGGGTCGAATCCAATCCCGGGGCGCAGACGCCCCTGCACGGCCACCGCGGTCCGGGCATCCGCCGCCTGCTCATGGGGCGCCTGCACGCTTTCATCGGCGACGACGTCGACCGCATCGATGCCGGCGATGCGTGGTTCGAGACGGGCAAGGACTGGGTGATCGGCAAGAACATCGCCGACGGGGTCAGCGCCTTCGTGCGGGTCATGATGCTGCCGGTAGAACTCAAGGGCGGCACCTCCTCGTTCGTGCCGGCCACGCCGGTGGAAGGCGCCAAGCCGCGCTCGGTGAGCTATCGCCTGTTCGGCGAGCGCGACCTGCCCTGAGCGGGCCGACGCACCTGCGCTTCTGCGGTGCGCGGCAAAGACTTGGGCGGAAGGCGAAGTGGTGCCCAGGGCCGGAATCGAACCAGCGACACGCGGATTTTCAATCCGCTGCTCTACCAACTGAGCTACCTGGGCCCACGCGGCGGCCTGTGGCGCGCCGAAAGGCTCGGGGTTTATAGGGG
>Ga0172380_10006533_pt1 | contig 13503 bp, 7 predicted proteins | sample Leawe162metaG_FD_119747 | JGI IMG/M metagenome (GOLD analysis project Ga0172380, IMG submission 119747) | Leachate microbial communities from a municipal landfill in Southern Ontario, Canada - Leachate well 162 metaG | ecosystem: Engineered > Solid waste > Landfill > Unclassified | place... | reverse complement strand
TGGCATTACCGGCAGCGCCACCGGGAGCAGCACCGCCACGACAACCACCGGCATCGGCGATTACACCATCGCCGGCAGCACCGGAACCCTCGTCGCCGCCAACTACGATTTCGCCTCGGCCGATGGCGCGTTGACCATCAACAAAGCGCACCTGATCTATACGGCCGACATGGCAAGCATGACTGAGGGAGGCACCCTGCCAGCGCTGACAGGTTCAGTCGTAGGTTTCGTCAATAACGAAAATCAAGCCACCGCCACTACTGGATCCCTCGCATTTACGACTACGGCCACAACTTCAACTGTGGCGGGGCGTTATCCCATTACGGGTAGTGGTCTTCTGGCAGCGAACTATGATTTTGCTCAAGCGGCAGGCAATGACACTGCACTGACCATCAACACTGGTTCGAACCCGCAGTTGGCAAAGGCGATCGAGAACATCTACAAGGCGCTGGATGGCGTCGGCATAGCAAAAGATTTTGCGGTCGACACTTCCAAAACCCCGGCCGGCTCCTCTACCGGGGTTGATGTGAATGCGCTGGCCAAGGGACTGCAACAAGCATCGACGACAGGCGTCGCTGATGACGCATTAAAAAATACTTTGCAGCAACTCGTACAAAAGTCTTGCGCAACGTGCTCGGTATCGACCGCAGAGGTTGATGCCTTCCTGAAAACCACCCGTGTTGCCGCTGTCAACAATGCAGCCGCTAACGCCAAGACCGTGGCTGAGAGCGCTGCCACGAACACGCAATCAAAAATAGACGCCGCGGCGGATGCGGCGGTGAAATCCAAGCTTGCAGCGGACGCGGCGGCAGCAGACCCGACATCGTCCGATAAGGCGGCGGCAGCCAAGGTGGCGGCGAAGCAGGCGGCTGACGCCAAAGCGGCGGCCGATCAAGCGGCGGTAGACCAGGTGGCGGCAGATAAAAAGGCGGCCGATGCGAAAGCCGCAGCCGATGCAGATACCTTGAAGCCGAAGGACCGGTCGGCCGAGATCAATCGGATCGTAGACGCTGCGAAAACCGTTGCCAAAAACATGATGCTCGCTTTTGGGATGGTTTTTGGAGATTCAAATTCAAAGGAGTTTCAGGAAGCCAAGAAGCTAATGGATTCCGAGGAAACGATTAAGCAGGCACAGGGTGTCTTGGACTCGGTTGCCCCGGATACCAAAGACCAAATATTCAAACTGGTGGATGCTCAAAGCTCAGCGGCAAACGCAACGGCAGAGAAGCAGGCCGCAGACAAGGTTTTAGCGGATGCTCAGGCGGCGGCCAAGGCGGCGGCGGACAAGGCGGCAGCCTCCAAGGCCCTGGCAGACAAGGCTGCCGCCGATGCAGCGGCGGATCCCACCTCGGCGGAGAAGGCAGCGGCGGCCAGAGACGCGGCGTTGCAGTCGGCGATGGATAAGCGGGAGGCCAGCAAGACTACCGTGGCGGTTACGAATGCGGCCGCCGTGGTGGCGGAGAAAGATGAGGCTGTAGGGGCTGCGGAGTCCAAGGTCAAAGTGTCGGAGGCGAGCGTGACCGCCTTCCTTTCCGACAAGGAAAAAGCGGCGACAGACAAAACGTTGGAGGAGAAGGCCGGCGTGGCCGTGACGGCAGCGGTCAATGCGGGACTCGCGACCATCTTCACCAAATTCTCGGAGGCGGCGACGACCTTACTGCCGGGGCAGGCGGCGGCGGCAGAAAAAGAAGCGGAGAAAGCGTTGGCGGACAAGCAGACGGCGGCGAAAACCGAGTCGGCAAAGGCCGACAAGGCTCAGGCGACTGCCGACAAGGCCGCCGCTGCTGCTGCTGATACCGCCGCTGCTGTTGAGGCGGATAAGACCGCACCCGAGAGGGCCGGCATCATTGCGCAGATCAAGTCGCTCATTACCGGCTCCGAAAAGATGTGGTACTCGCTTTCTTATACGGGGGTCAACACGGATTGGTCGAGGCGTATTGGCACGGCGTCGGACGCCATCAGGGGGTATTTCTATTTGTCCATGGGCGAGAGTCTTGAAAGCCTGAAGCAAAAGCTGGACGAGACCAAGAGCAAGGTCAGCCAGATGATTGGCGACCTAGCCCCCAATGTTCCGAATGCAGAGGCTGGTGAAGCGTTGACCGTGGCGCGCATGGCACTGGACTCCAATAAATTGGAGACCGTAAACGCCGACGCAATGGCGCAGTACTCCGGCGAGAACTGGGCGAATTCGCAAAAGCTGGCGGACAAGGCCGCCGCCGCCAAAGCGGCGGCCCAGGATGCGGCGGACACGGCGGCGGCCGCCCGGGCAGAAGCCGACAGGCTGACAAAGATTGCCCAGGATGCGACAGACGCTGCGCCCGGAGAGGCCCAGGCGAGGGCCGAGGCGGCGGCCAAGAAAGCAGCGGACGCCGAGGCGGCAGCCAAGAAAATGGGCGAAGCGGCGACTGCCGCTCAGGCAGCAGCAGCCCAGGCAAAAGCCGATGCCGATGAAGCCAAGGCGCAGGCGGATAAGGCTGCCGCGGATAGCGCAGCGGCCAGAGTCATCGTGCAAAAGGCCGAGGCGGAAAAAGCGGCGGCGGACGAGGCTTATCGCCTGAAGACGATTGCTGCCGCCAAGGCCGCGGTCGAGGAGCGGGCCCAGTACGCCAAAGATACCGCCGATGAAGCGGTGAAAGCCAAGGCTACGGCGACTCAGGCCGAGGCGGATAAAGCCAAATGGGAAAAGGTCGCCGCGGACAAGGTCGAGGAGATCAAGTCGACGGCCAAGGTCGCGGCGGACGATTTGGCGGCGGCGAAGGGCTTGATGGAGAACGTGACGGCATCCGGAAAGGTGGCAGACGCGGCCTTGGCGGAAGCCAACGAGGCGATTAAGGCGGAGGGCGACGCCTACTCGGAGTTCTTCAGTGCCCAACAGGAGTATTTGGATGCCGCCAAGAGTGTCGGGGACACGAATCCGCTGGCCATGCTGGGGAATGTCATCGAGGGGAAAGATCCCATTGGCATCATGAAGGCCAAGGAAGCAAAAGAAGCGTACGAAGAGGCCAAGGCGAAGTACGACGAGGCGAAACGGACCTCAGACGACAAGAAAGCAGCCTTCGAGAAAGCGAATGCCCTAGCCAAAGTGGACGAGGATGCCTATAACGCTGCGGCGGCAAAGGCGAACAAATCCGCTACGGCGGCGGAACAGGCCAAGCTGGACAAGGCGGCGGCCGACCAGAACGTGGTGACTTTCACGAAGTATGCCAAAGACACGGCCGCCTACTCTGCGGCAGTCCAGGCTGAAGCGGCACAGGCGGCGGCCGATTCCGCTGCGGATAACCCATGAGTCGTTGAGCCAACCCGCGGGTAAGAAAAAATCCGCTTGTCCTGAGCCCTTTAACGGGGCTCAGGACAAGCTTGTCGAAGGATGAACGGATTTTTGTGTGCTACTTGTGTTTAGTACCACACCGTTCGTGCTGAGCTTGTCGAAGCCCTTGATTTGACGAGCGTGCGTTTCGACGCCCCGGAGGAAGTCCCCTTGGGGCCTGTCCTGAGCGAAGTCGAAGGGCTTACCCTTTAGGGCACACGTACCCTGAAGGGCACACGTACCCTGAAGGGCACACGTACCCGTGGGACGAACGGATTTGTTCGGCGCGTCCTTAGTTGACATGCCGGTCGCTGTGGGCGGAGTCCTCCTTGCGCGGCGGCAGGCGGTCGGGTGTTTCGTGGTACAGGCCGGAACGGAATTCCTGGGCGGCGACTTCGTAGAGGCTGATCGCTTCTTCGCGCAACTTTGTTTCGTCCGTCGGCGACAGGGGCGGCGCATCGGCTTCGATCCGGCGAACTTTGACGGCGCGCTTCGGCCCCAGCGTCACCAGCCAGCCGTTGCGGATGTAGCCCAGCGTTTGGTAGGTCGAGACGAATGCCCGGTCCTGCGCCGGATCGAGGCGCAGCAGGTCGTAACCGAAGAACTTGCTGTCGTAATCGACGCCGAGCAGACCGAGGATGGTGGTCGGAATGTCGATCTGCGATGCCAGCCGGTCGAAGTGCTGCGGCTTTACATGTTTGGGCGAATAAAACCATAGCGGAATGCGGTAGCGCTCCACCGGGATGTCGGTTGTGCCGCGGGCCGAAGCGCCGTGATCGGCAGTAATGACGAACAGGGTATCGTCGAACCACGGCTTGGCGCGGGCTTCGCGCAGGAACCTGCCGATGGCGTAGTCGGTGTACTTCACCGCGCCGGCGCGGCCGCTGCCCGAGGGAATGTCGATGCGTCCTTCGGGGTAGGTATAGGGGCGGTGATTGCTCGTCGTCATGATGTGGAGGAAGAACGGGCGCCCGTCCGCCGCCGACTTGTCGGCTTCGCGCAGCGATAGGGTAAACAGATCCTCGTCGGCCACGCCCCAGATGTTTTCGTAGTGGATTTCCTCCTTGCCGAGGGCACTGCGGTCCACCACCTGGTAGTCGTTGTTGGCGAAAAAGTAGCCCATGTTGTCGAAATAGCTGTAGCCGCCATAGATCCACTTCGTGTCATAGCCTTCGTCCTCGAGCACGGCGCCGAGCGAGAACAGCTCCTCGTTCTTCGGCCGCTTCAGAATCGACTGCCCTGGCGTTGGCGGAATCGAGAGCGACAGGGCTTCGAGGCCACGTACCGTGCGGTTGCCGGTGGCATAGACGTGGGTGAAAAAGAGGCTCTTGTCGGCGAGGCCGTCGAGCTCGGGCGTGATCCGCTCGGTGTTGCCGAGGGCGCCGATGAACTCGGAACCGAGACTTTCCACGCTGACCAGCACGACATTGAGTTTTCTTACCGGCGGGTTGCTGGCGACGTGGCGGATAAGCGTCTTCGGCGAGTCGCTGCAGACCTTGACTCCCGGATGCTCGGCGAGCAGTCCGCACACCTGGGCGAAAGCCGTGCCGTGCGGCAGGGTTGCGTAGAAGCGCTCATAGTCGAGTTCGTTGTTCCAGTTGGCGGCGAAGAACGCGTAGATTCCATTGCCGGAGAGTTCATTGACCTGGGTGTTTTCCGACAGGTCCTTCTGGTCGGTCGAAACGAAACGGAAAACCAGCAGCGGCAGCACCAGCAGGATCAAACCGCCGCGCAGGCGCTGCTGCCAGGAACTCGGGGCCGCCAGTCCGCGCGCGACTGCCCGGCGCGTCAGCCAGCTTGCCAGCAGCGCAGGGATCAGCAACAGGCCGAGCAATAGCCCGACCGGATAAGACTCCCAGATGTTGCCGAGCACTTCGTGCGTATAGACGAGGTAGTCGACGGCGATGAAGTTGAAGCGTGTTCCGAACTCGTCCCAGAACACCCATTCGGACAGCGATACCAGCGCAAGCACATAGCAGGTCGCGCCGAACAGGAGGCCGAAGAACCACGAGTGCGGGCGCCAGCACGCCAGCCGGTCGGGGATCACGGCCAGATAGAGGGTCATCGGGACCATGAAATACGCCGCTGCGGCAAGGTCGAAAGCGAAGCCGATAGCGAATATCTCCAGCAGATTGGTCAGCGTGACCGGCACCTGCGTGCCGCCGTGCATCCAGAGGACGATCCGGGTGGCAAAGGACAATCCCAACAGCACCGCGAGCAGCGCGGCAACAGGAAGATAGCGGGGCGACAGGGAGAAGAATCGCAGGGTGAAATTCATGGCTTTCCAGGAAAGATTGGCACTGACCGGTCGGGGCGGGTGATTCGTATCGGGAGCGGCGGCGGGGCGGGAGTGCGACACAGGCTATGCAGCCAACAGCCGGGAACTTTATTGCGCGCGACCCTTGCTGCCCGTACTGCGGGATGCTCGGTCGGTGTTGCCGGCCATTCATCCCGGCACATGCTCCGCGGCGATTTTCCTGCACTCCTGTTCGGCCGGGCGCGATTGTACCGTCCATCCGACTTCAGCCAGCCCCCGGTTTCCCCTGCACGCAGCGACGAAAACTCTCAGGGAGCGCGCAAGACTGCAAAGAGGCGGGGTGCGACCTTCAGCGCGCGATCATCTCGTGCGCCACATCCTCGAAACGTTCGACTACGCGCTGCCAGCTGCGCGGCAGGATCTGGCGGCGGGCGTTTTCGCCCATGCCTCGGCAGAGCGTTCGGTCATTGGCCAGGCGACGGGCGGCTTCGAGATAGGTTGTCTCGTCGCCGGGCGCGACCGTCATGCCATTGATGCCGTCGTCGATCAGTTCGGCGGCGGCGGCGCTGCGGTAGGCCAGTACCGGTACGCCGCTGGCCATGGCTTCCGCCACGACGTTGCCGTAGGTTTCGGTCAGACTGGGAAACAGAAACAGATCGGCACTGGCGTAGTGGGTCGCCAGGTCGTCGCCCTGGCGCATGCCGGCGAACAGCTGTTGCGGGTGTTCTGCCTGCAATGCCTTGCGCTGCGGACCGTCGCCGACCCAGAGCATGCGCGCATCGGGATGCTGCGATGTAATCGCCGCAAAGGCGCGACAGACCAGGCCGAGGTTTTTTTCCGCAGCGAGCCGGCCGACATGCACGCACACCAGCGTGTCGTCGCCGGCTCCCCAGTCGCGACGCAAGCGTGCACAGCGCCGTGCCGGGTCGAACAGCGCCGTATCGACGCCGCGGCCGACCACGCGTACGCCGGGAACGCCTTCCCCGGCCAGTTCGGCGGCGAGTGCCTGGGTGGGCACCAGCGTCGCTTGGGTACGGCGGTGGAGTGTGCGCAGATAGGCGGAGACGGCGGGGCGCATCCAGCCGATGCCGTAATGCACGCTGTAGCGGTCGAAATTGGTGTGAAAGCCGGATGTCACCGGAATCCCCAGCGCACGGGCCGCGGCGACGGCCGACCAGCCGAGCGGGCCTTCGGTCACCACATGAACCAGATCCGGTCGCGCGGCCCGCCATTGCCGGCGTAGCTGGCGTCCCGCCGGCAGCCCGAAGCGCAGCCCCGAGTAGCCGGGCAGGGGCAAGCCGGGCAAGGGCCGCTCGCCTTCGTTGCCGAGGTCGCCGGCATGCTGGCGCGGTCTCGACACGGTAACGCGATGGCCGCGCATGCGCAGGCCGTCGACCATGCGACCCACCGTCATCGCCACGCCGTTGATCTCGGGCGGATAGGTTTCGGTGACGAAGGCGATGTCGAGCGTCATCTGTAGGAGTCGAACAGTACCGAGCCCCAGATCAACAGCACGTTGAGCAGTGCGACGAATACGGCGGCGCTGCCGATGTCCTTGGCGCGCTTGGAGAGGCGATGGCTTTCCAGGCCGATGCGATCCACCGCCGCTTCGATGGCCGAGTTGAGCAGTTCGACGATCAGTACCAGCAGCACGCTGCCGATCATCAGCGCGCGGCCGATGCCGGAGACCGGCAGCAGGCAGGCGGCCGGCAGCAGCAGCGCGGCCAGCCAGATCTCCTGGCGGAAGGCGTCTTCATGGCGGTAGGCGGCGACGAGGCCGTCGAGCGAGTAGCGCAGCGCATTGACGATGCGGCCGAGACCGGTTTTTCCTTTGTAGGGACTTTCCATGCCGGGACGATTCCTTTGATGAGTGACGGGAGAGCTTCCCGGTGATTGGACCAGCGGCAGGAAGGGATCGGAGATCATGTCGTTTCGGATGCGCAGACGATGGCGGCGCGTTCCCGGCGGGAGACGATGAGACGGCGGTAGAACGTGGCAAGCCGCTCTGCCATTGCCTGATCCGACCAGTCGAGGGCATGGCGGCGCGCGTGGTCGGCCAGTTGCAGGCGCAGCGCCTTGCGGCCGAGCACATGGGCCAGCGTTTCGCCGAAGGCCTGCGGGTCGTCCTCGGCAACGCGGCAGCCGCGGCCGGACGCGAGGATGTCGCCGGTACCCATCGCCGAGAGCGCCACTACCGGCAATCCGGCGGCCATGGCTTCGAGCAGCACCAATCCCTGGGTTTCGGTGCGCGAGGCGAAGGCGAATACATCGGCGGCGGCGTAGCAATCGGGCAGCGCCTGGTCGCGGTCGAGATAGCCGACGAAACGCACCGCCTCGTTCAGTCCCTGTGCTTCCACGTTCTGGCGCAGGTCCCGCGCCGCCGGGCCTTCGCCGGCCACCAGCAGCAGCGCATCCGGGAGCGTGTGGCGGACATGGGTCAGCGCGTCGAACAGGAAGGCGATGTTCTTTTCGTGGGCGAGGCGGCCGACGTACAGGGCGACCGGCCGTTCCTCAGCGATGCCGTGCAGTCGCCGGAAGGCGGCGCCGTCGCCGGCGGCAAACTGGCGCAGTGGGATGCCGGTGGGCAGCACCTGTAGCAGTTTGGCGACGCCGTAGCTTTCCAGCCGCTGCTTCATTGCCGACGAGGGGACGACGACGGCGTCGAGCGCATTGCACTGGCGGCGGGAAAAGGCGCGCGCCTGTGCCTTCAGCCAGCTGGCGGGGATAAAGGGAGCGTAGTACTCGAGATATTCCTCGAACAGCGTGTGGTAAGTCGCCAGCACCGGCAGGCCGTGGCGGCGCGCGGCCTTGAGGCCGGCATAGTGGGCGACGAACGGGGTCTGGATGTGCACCAGATCGCAGTTGGCGGCTTCGCGCTCGACCGTCCGGTGCATCTCCCGCCAGCGCAGCAGCCGGTCCTCCGGATCGCCGGGGACGGGCCGACCGGCGACGCGGACGATGCCCTCCTGGTCCGGCTCGTCGCCGTAGCGGGGGACCACCATACGGACCTCGACGCCCTCCGCGGTGAGGCAGCGGCGGAAGCTTTCCATCGAAGTGGATACGCCGTTGATGCGCGGAAAGTAGACGTCGGAGACCATCAGGATGCGTGTCATGCCAGGCTTTCTTCGGGGTGGGCGAGTCTGGGCAGCGACGCCCGCTCGCCCCAGGCGACAAGTTCGAGGCGGCCGTCGAGGTGCTCGACGATGGCGGTGCAGGAGTCCACCCAGTCGCCGCAGTTGATGTAGGTCATGCCGTCGACCTCGCGAATCGCCGCCCAATGAATGTGGCCGCAGACGACGCCGTCGAGGCCGCGCTCACGGGCATGGTGGAGCACCGAATCCTCGAAGTCGAAGATGAAGTTGAGTGCCGTCTTGATTCGGCGCTTGGCGTAGCCGGCGAGCGACCAGTAGCCGGCGATGCCGAGCCTGCGCCGGCCCCACGACAGCCACCGGTTGAGACGGACCAGCAGGTTGTAGCCGACGTCTCCGGCCACCGCCAGCCAGCGGTGGTAGCGGGTGACCTGGTCGAAGGCGTCGCCGTGGATCAGCAGCAGGCGGCGGCCGAGCAGGGTTTCGTGCACATACTCGCGGACTACGCGGATGTCGCCGAATTCGGTGTCGTCGTAATCGCGCAGAGCCTCGTCGTGGTTGCCGGGAATCAGGAACACCTTTTCGCCGTGGCGGGCGCGGCGGAGAATTTTCTGTACCACGGTGTTCTGCGCCGCGGTCCATACGATGCCGCGGCTCATCGACCAGAAGTCGACGATGTCGCCGACCATGAACAGATAGTCGGCGGGGTATTCCTTGAGGAATTCGAGCAGGCGCTCGGCCTGGCAGGCGCGGGTGCCGAGATGGACGTCGGAGATGAAGACGGAGCGGACCTGGGGCATGTGGCCTTGAGCGATTGAAGTTTCGCCAAGGCTAGAGAACGATTGTGACAACACGATGAATAGGATGCCGCTCCGTGGCGACGGACGTCGCAGCCGCGGTCAGCATGCCTTGGCCGCCGCCGGGCTCTCGTTGCCGATGCGGAAACGCTCCACGATCCGGGCCATGCGCTCGGAAATGCCGCGCACGTTTTCCGCTGCCTCACGGGTCTGTTCCGCGGCGCGAGCGGAACTTTCCATAAGCGAATCGATGGTGCTTACGCGCTCGACGATGCCCTGGCTCGACTGTCTGCCGATGCGCACGCGCTGGCCGACGTCGGCCACCACATCGAGTACGTCGCGCGTCGAATTTTCGATGTCGTCGATGCCGGCGACCGCCGAACCGGTGAATTCGGCGGACTGGATCATATCCTTGGCGACCGTGCGCATCAGCTCGGTGGAGACCGACGACTGCGCACGAATGTCGCCGAGCTGTGTTTCGATGAGTTGCGTCGACTCTGCGGAGCGGGCGGCAAGCTTGCGAACTTCGTCGGCGACGACTGCGAAGCCGCGCCCGCTGTCGCCGGCGCGGGCGGCTTCGATGGCGGCATTCAGCGCCAGCAGATTGGTCTGGTCGGCGATCTGGCGAATCTCCGAGACGATGCCTTCCACCTGGGATCCCGCGTTGGCCAGGGCGTGGACGTGGTCCGACGCCTTCGCGATGCCGAGCGCCAGTTCGTTGATGCGCCCCGTGCTGGTACGGATGATCGAGGCGTTGTGGGTTGCGGTACGGCCGGCGGTGGCCGTCAATTCGCTGGCCTGGGCGGTGCCTTGGGCGATCTCTTCGATGCGGGTTTCAATTTCCTCGGCGGCGTCCTTGATCTGCGAGGCTGCGTTCCGGCATGAACTCGACACGTCGGCCAGAATCAGGGACGCCTTGTGCATGGCGACGGACGCTACCGCATTCTCGCGGATCGTCGCGATCATCTCGGTCAGGCTGCCCTGCAAGGCGTCGATCAGCGTATTGCAGGCGGCGATCGACTGGCCGATCTCGTCCTGGCGCGTCACCGGGACGCGGCGGGTGAAGTCGAGCGAACGGGCGATCTCCGCCATGGCCCGTTCCAGTGTGCGCAGCGGCAACAGAATCTGCCGGTAGAGGCGCCAGCCGAGACCGATCAGAACGATCAGGGCCAGCGCCGTCACCGCCCCGATCCAGGCCGTCGCGACGCTGAATCCCGTGTCGAGGTTGGCGATGGATTGATCCTTGGTTCGCCCTTTCTCGACGCGCAGCGTGGTGAGCACCTGCTCGACTTCCTGCTGCGCCGGGATCACCGCGGCGTAGAGGGTCGCTTCGGCGAACGCTTTCTGGTTCGCCTCGGTTAGCGGGACCAGTGTGTCGAGTGCCTCGAAATATGCCTTGAGGCTCTCCGCAGCCTGTTTGACCAGTCCGCGCTCGCGCTCGGAACGGATATAGCCGTCCTGCTTCTTCAGCAGTGCATCGAGTTCCACGCGCAGCGTCGACAGCTGGTTGCGGAAGCCCGCTGCAATGGTGGCATCGGGCGCGTGCACCATCGATAGCGAGGCGATCTGCGCGTCCTTGATACGGACGACCAGATCGGCGGCATCCAGTGCGCCGGGCAGCGTACCTTCGGTGATCAGTCGGGTCAGCCGGGCGTTGATCTGGGAACGGACGAGGCCGGTGGCGCCGAGCGCGAGAAGGGCCGTCGCACAGACGAGAAGCAGCAGGATGATTCTGGAACGTATGCTCATGGACGTTTTGCCGGGGCGATGAGGCCCGGGTCGGGGCGGAGTGACGGGGTGGGGATCAGGACAGGTAGCCTGCGGACTTGATCGTCAGTTTCGGTGCGGACGGACTGCGCCGGCGTTCGATGAACAGGCTGCTGCCGCTCTCCTTTTTTTTTGCCTGCTTCTTGGCCGAGGACATCGCGGCGGAAACTTCGTGGTGGCTGTGGAATAGCCCCGGATGCACCTCGACTACGCCGATGCTCAGCGACGGCAGTGAATGGAATACCGGCTGGCCGCGCCGATCCTCGCCCCAGTAGCCCTTCAGGTCGCGGTGTTCGAGGGCGATGAAGGCTTCGATGCCTTCGTCGAAGCGGGTGAGGATCTGTTGCAGCATTTCCTGACAGTCTTCGCGCTGTAGCAACAGGACGAAGTCGTCGCCGCCGACGTGGCCGATGAAGTCGAGGCGCAGGTTGCAATTCTTGCGCAGCGCGTTGCCGAGGAACTGGATGACCTGGTCGCCCTGGCGGTAGCCGTAGGTGTCGTTGAACGGTTTGAAATGATCGAGGTCGCAATAGCAGGCGAAGAAATGGGTTTCGCCGGCGATCAGACGGTCGATGTGTTCGTTGATCGGCACGTTTCCCGGCAGCTGGGTCAGCGGATTGGCATAGCGTGCGGCATTGATCTGCATGTTGGTGATCAGCGCCATCAGCGCCTGGGTGCTGCCGATGCCGATGTAGCGGCCGCGCTCGGTGACGATGAAGCCGTCGAGCATGTGGTGGTGGGCCGAGCGGCCGAGCAACTGGCCGACTTCCTGCACGCTGATGTCGTGTTCCACCACCAGCGGGCTGGCATCCATCAGCAGGGTGCAGGACTTGCGGCCATAGAGCTCGCGGCGGAAGGGGCGGGCGAAACGGTCGATCAGCGAGTGGCGGTTGATCATGCCGAGTGGGGTGGCGTCTGCATCCACCACCGGCAGCACCGGTAGTTGCGGCTCATTTTCGAAGCGGATGTAGATGTCGATGTTGGTGGCCTCCGGCGAAACCGGTGCGACATAAGTCATCACATCGCGGGCAAGCGCGCTGCCCTGCGACGAGGCCTGGGGAAAAACGATCAACTGGCTGCGCGCGATCAGGCCGACCACCGCTTCGGCCGGCGCGCGTTCCGGTTGGGCGGCCGGCCGGTCGATCAGGTAGCCTTGGCCGAAGGCGATGCCGAGGTCGCGCACGGTGGCGAATTCGGCTTCAGTTTCGATACCCTCGGCGATCAGCTGCGCATGACTGATCTCGGCCAGTTCGTGGATCGCCCGCACGAGCTGGAATTTCATCACGTCGTCGGCGATGCCGCTGATGAAATGGCGGTCGATCTTGACGAATTCGGGACGCACTTCGGACCACATGCGCAGATTGGAGAATCCCTCGCCCAAGTCGTCTACGGCGATCTGGTAGCCGGCTTTTCGGTAGGCCGAAAGCAGGTCGCGGAGAATCGAAAAATCCGCCACCTGGCGGTTCTCGGTGATCTCGATGACGATCTGGTGCGGTGTCAGGCCGATCTTTTCGAGCAGCGTGCCGGTCGTTCCGTCGAGGAAATGCGCATCGCCCAGGCAGGGCGCGCTGACGTTGACGAACAACCGTCCCGGCAGGCGCTGGCGGGCGAATTCGGTGAACACAATTTCGCGGCAGAGGCGTTCCAGGTCGAACGAGCGTTCGCAGGCCTGGGCCAGGCCGAACAAGGCCTGCGGCGAATGCAGTGGACTTCCCGCCGGGCCGCGAATCAGGCCTTCGAAGCCGAGGTAGCCGCGGGCGCGGAAATCGAGAATCGGCTGGAACACTGCGCTGAGCTGCCGGTGTTCAATGACCTGTTCCAGGGCGCGCTGGTTGGCCTGGTTGAGCCATCCCTGCGACTCGTTGCCGAGCCCCGTGGCGGCGACCATGCCCAGGCGCATGCGTTCCGCCGGATCGGCGATCACCATGGTTGCGGCCCTCGCGCGGTGCGCGGCGGCGGAAGTGAACGAAGGGGGGCGACGGGCAGTGGCATGGACGCATCTCGAAACGGCAGAGACGCGAAGGTAGTCTCGAAATGTGAAGGCTTTGTGACAAAGCCTTCACCACCCTCGCCGTGGCGCTACTGCCAGCCGCAGCGCCGGGCATGGAAGCCCTTCATCCGGCCGGCCGAAGGCGATCTGCGGCCGGGCGCTGCCCTGCGGCAGCTAGTGCAGTGTTTCATTCTGTTTGGAACTTAAGCGGCTATTGGCGCGGATGACCTTCTGCAGGATGTCGCGAGCGCTCTTGGTCCAGATGAACGGCTTGGGTTTGGTGTTGTGGTGCTCGA
>Ga0172380_10006532_pt1 | contig 13504 bp, 9 predicted proteins | sample Leawe162metaG_FD_119747 | JGI IMG/M metagenome (GOLD analysis project Ga0172380, IMG submission 119747) | Leachate microbial communities from a municipal landfill in Southern Ontario, Canada - Leachate well 162 metaG | ecosystem: Engineered > Solid waste > Landfill > Unclassified | place... | reverse complement strand
GATTTCCCCCACCTTGGGCACCAGCAGATCCATGGCGGCCACGGTGCGGCCATCATCGTTCTGCCGCATGTAAAATGCCTTGATATCCTTCGGGTAATTGATAATAAATGCCGGCCCGCCAACAATCTGTTCGGTAATATAGCGCTCATGTTCCGTCTGCAGATCAAGCCCCCACTCAACCGGGTAGGCGAACGTGGCCCCAGACCGCTGCAAACGATCAATTGCTTCGGAATAATCCATGCGAGTAAAGTCAGCCTCCGCGACCCCTCGAATACGCTCAATCAGGCCATTTTCGATATGGCGATCAAAGAAGGCCATGTCGTCAGAACACTTTTCGAGGGCAAACCGGCAGAGATACTTGACAAACTTTTCCGCCAGGTCGGCATCATCAGCCAATGTGGCAAACGCCATTTCCGGCTCGATCATCCAGAACTCGGAGGCATGCCGGGCAGTGTTGGAGTTTTCTGCCCGAAAGGTCGGACCGAACGTGTAAATATCACCAAAAGCGAGGGCGAACAGCTCTCCTTCAAGCTGGCCGCTGACGGTCAGGCCGGCTTTCTGGCCGAAAAAATCCTGGCCGAAGTCGGGCTGTTTATCCAGCATGGGAGGCTCAGCCGCATCAAGCGTAGTGACGCGGAACAATTCCCCGGCCCCCTCACAATCGCTGGATGTGATGATGGGAGTGTGAACATACAGGAAACCGTTATCGGCAAAGAAGCCGTGAATCGCCTGAGCGAGCCGCGACCTCAGACGAAACACCGCTCCGTAGGTGTTCGTACGGGGTCTAAGGTGAGCAATCGTGCGCAGGTATTCGAATGTATGACGTTTTTTCTGCAGAGGATAATTTTCATCGGCCAAGCCGATTATTTCAATCGTTTCTGCTGCAAGCTCCCATTTTTGCCCGGATGCCGGTGACTCAACCAGTGTACCTGCCACGGTAAGAGCGGTTCCTGTTCCAACCCGGCAGACATCGCTGAAATTCGTCATGGCTGACTCGGCCACAACCTGAATGCCATCTACATTTGACCCGTCATTGAGAACAATAAAACATATCCCTTTTGACGATCTGACCGACCGCACCCATCCGGAAAATGAACATTGCCCGGACGCAGTACCCTGTTCAAGTATTTCCTTGATTCGTGCTTTCATTATGAAACTCCCTCGCGGCGTGATTGTTTGACCCCACAGACAGTGCTGTGATAAAATTCATCACAAATGCGTGTACTGCGCTCGTCGGCACACCTCCCTCAATCAGAGCAAGGAGATATTACCATGACACGAACATTATGTGCAGCCATTGCCTTAACCCTTTTCATGTATGCATCAGCCGGTGCCGAGTCACCTCACCAAAGCCAGCTCACCCCTGAAAAAGCAGCGGCGGCAAAACAGTATCCCCGAATCGTACTGTACTCGGTCGCCTGGTGCCCGCACTGCCGTGAAACCAAGGAATACCTGACAAAAAACAACATCCCGTTTATAAATCGTGATGTTGAGCTTGATACCAAGGCGATGGAAGACCTTACCATCAAGTACGACAGCACCGGAGTACCCGTTATTGTTTTTATCGGCAAAGGCGATGACGAGATTGTAATGAAGGGATTTACGCCCGAGCAGTTCCAGGAAACATTACATAACGTCAAAATCAAGTAGACGCGGAAGGGCGATTGTCATGCATACATTTTGAAAAGCTGCAGAACCAGCAGCGTAATCCCGGAACCGATACATGCGCCGATGACAATTTCGCGCATGGAATGGATTTTCATAAACAGCCGCGAGTGACTTACCATCAAAGCCAGCAACAGTGAGAGCAGAGATATAAGCGGATCACGAGTATTAAGAGAGACCGCCGTAGCAATAGAAAATGCAACTGCCGCATGTCCGCTCGGTATGCCGCCGCGAAAGGGGGTACCGGTACTGGTGGCGCTCTTTACGATTACCACGACAATAACCACGATCAGTATCGAAACGACTGTTCCCATGTCAGACACCGTGCCAAACATCGCAAGAACCTCCCCATAGCGCGGCATAACGTATTTTGCCAAAATAAGGTACCCCATGATGGCAGCGCCGCAGGCGGTAATCAGCACGGCACCGGCAGCCGTATCTTTCGCTATCTTGGCCAACGGATGGTAGCCGGGAGAGACGAGATCAACCACGGCCTCAACCGACGTATTAAACATTTCGGCGCAGAGCACGGCCAGTATTGAAAGCGCAAGCAGTGCAAACTCCAGCGGGGAGACTTTCAGAAATAACACGGCCAGCAACACCGCGATGGCCGCAATGAAATGAATGCGCATATGCTTTTCAGCGCGGGCCGCGTGAATGATCCCTTCAACGGCGCAGTTTGCCGAATCTATAAACCGGTCGGGCTTAACAACCCTTCCTTCTTCAGAATTCTGAATAGCTGCTGCTCCTTCTGCTGCATTTTTTGTGCTTCAGCCTCACCGCTCCGCTCATGATCAAAGCCGCACAGGTGCAAGATCCCGTGCATCAGCAGAAAAGACAGGCGCTCGAAGAATTCCATGCCCCCCTCTTCCGCTTCCCTGGCAGCGGTGTCGGCAGAGATGATCACGTCCCCCAAAGCGTGCGGGTTCACCCCTCCGCAGTCTCCTTCCTGCAACGAAAACGAAATCACGTTAGTCGGGCGATCCTTGGCAAGATAATTCCGGTTAATGATCCGGATCGAGCGATCGCCAACAATTGTGACAGAAAGCTCCGTATTTTCAGGACATCCCAAGGCGCTTAAGATTCTCACAGCAATTTTTTTGAGTTGCAGGCTCTTGAAGCGCTGGCGTCTCTGACGGTTGTTCAACAGTATCAACATGCGTCTCTGCTCCATGTTCAGCTTTGGTATGGTCACGGTTTTCAACCCTTTTCGAACGGTCCCCTCCCTTGTACGCAGGCTCGGGGTAATCAATCCGATGGTGAAAGATGCCGTTAAGGATGCCGGTAAAGCTTTTGGCAATTTCATGCAGGTTTTTCAGGGTCAATTCACATTCATCAAGTTGCCCATCGATAAAAATATTATTGATCAGTTTCTGAACCAGACCCTGGATAAGATCCGGTGTCGGATTTGCGAGAGTACGGGAGGCCGCTTCAACACAATCAGCCAGCATGACTATGCCTGCCTCACGGGTCTGCGGCTTGGGACCGGGATAGCGGAAATCCTTTTCTTCAACAGTCTGCCCGTTTAACGCAGCCTGACTCTTGGCGCGCTCGTAAAAGAACTTTATCAGCGCGGTACCGTGGTGCTGCCGGATAATATCGATAATTTGCTGCCCCAGCCTGTTTTCACGGGCCAACTCGGCGCCTTCCTTGATATGGGAAATCAGGATCAAGGCACTCATGCTGGGCGTGAGCTTGTCATGGCGATTCTCTTCACCGGACTGGTTTTCAATAAAATAGAGCGGCTTTGAGGCTTTACCGATATCGTGATAATAAGCGGCAACCCGGGCGAGCAGGGGATTGGCTCCAATGGATTCAGCGGCAGCTTCCACGAGATTGCCGACAACAACACTGTGGTGGTAGGTACCGGGAGCCTTGATCATCAGTTCCCGAAGCATGGGTGAGTTGAGGTTCGCAAGTTCCAGAAGTTTGATGTCGGTCGTATACTGAAAGAGTGTTTCTATGAGTGGGATAAAACTCGATACGAAACCGGCACAGATAAATCCGCTGAGCAACGCGAAAAAAGCAACATACAGGGTTTGAGTTGAGAAGATGGCATTGTTGAACGTCTGGAACGACAGCGCCAAAGCCAGGTTGACAACCGAGATCTTGAGACCAGCCGTGTAGACAGTGCCGCGACTGGTGCAATGCCGGACGCCATGTGCGCCGACTATACTCCCCAGCATCGAATAAATTACCACCAGCATATTGTTTTCAAACATGATTCCGAGCAGCGGAGATAATATGGCACAATAGACCAGAGCGACCTCGGAGTTGATAAAAATCCGGACAATCATCGCTCCGGCGGCAAACGGAAACAGATAAAAGTAACTGGAGGCATCTATGGAGGGAAATACCGAACCGATGTTATGGGTGATCAGGAGAGCGGTTTTGAAGCAGATGAAGCTTATTGTGATCAGAAGGGAGATGATAAGGACATCTTTATTGGTCGGATTGAACTTTCGAATATTCTTGCAGGCAAACCGGTAGGGGAAATAAAACAACACCAGAATCAGCGCAAATGTCCCAAAAGCGGTAAAAAGACGATTGCCGCCGCGCTGGTTACCAAAAATCGCTTCAAGTTTATGGGCCTGTTCAGTGGTTATCCGTTCGCCAACCCTGACAACCATTTCCCCCTTCTTCAGCTTGAAGAGTACCGGGCGTACCGTGTCCATGGCACTGCGAGACCGCACCTCGGAGGCCTCGCGGTTATAGAACAGGTTGGGAAGCAGGATTCTGGCAATGACTGCTGAAATACGGGCATTGTCGGCATCGGCACCCACACCCTTGAAACTCCACTTGCTAACGATCCGGCGCGCTTCAGCAATCTCGGTAACTGCCGTAGAGATGTCGCCGCCACCAATAAGATGACCATTATTATCAGATAGTTCGAGTCCGCGACGAATGTCCGTCTGAAAAACCTTCCCATCCAGAACAATTTTCCGCTGATACAGCTCATTCAGCAATTCCGACGTGCTTGCCAGAAAAAGCTTGTCTGACTTGATTCGTGTCAGAGCGTGAACCTCGGCCAGACTCAGATCCGTATCCAGCAATGGCGACAACTGGGCACGCCACTGGGAAATGCTTATTTCAGTTTTTTCGTCACGTCCTGAGCGAATGATCGCAAGGGCCTGCTGGAGTTTGTCATTAAGAGCCCCCGACACCTGATCACTCAGGTTATACACCACCGGGGCATTGTTGCCTGCATCTTTGCGACGCTGCTCGGTCAATGCCTTGTCTTCTACAAGCAAATCCTGTGAAACACGAATGTCGGACGTGGCAATTTCGCCAACTTTATAGGAAAGGTTAGAGGTATGCTGGCTGGGAAGTATCGTCAATGTTAACAGCAGCGCGGTAGTGACAAGGAGAACAAACCGGTTGCGGCGGGCAGTATCGGGGTTGGAAAACCTCTTGATCAGAGAATCAAGCAGATTCGATCCGAACTGACTTAAGTATGCAATTGTATGCTGTTCCTGCTTGGTGCCGGATTGTTCAGCCATAGATACATGCGCCAGAGTATGATTGGATTTCAGCTATTTACAATAAGTTTTGAATTGTAATCTGATTACGTAGACGTGTCAATAAATCTACGCTGAAACAGGGAGAGGCGCCAGGCAGTTTCACCCGCGTGGATGAATCTGTTGATGCAGTCGCTTAAGACGTTCACGGGTAACGTGGGTATATATCTGGGTGGTGGCAAGGTCGGCGTGTCCCAGCATGATCTGCACACTGCGGAGGTCAGCGCCGTTTTCCAGCAGATGGGTCGCAAAAGAGTGCCGCAGGGTGTGGGGGGAAATACTCTTACGGATTGCCGCCTGCCCTGCCCGCTTCTTGATGATATTCCAGAACGCCTGACGGCTCATTGCTCCACCCAGGCGGGAAAGAAACAGGTGCGGGTTTTGCCGATGGGGATCAACGTTCTGCCGGACCGAGTCGAGATAGGTGGTCACCCGCGTGCGGGCCGACTCTCCGATCGGTACCAACCGTTCCTTGTTCCCCTTTCCGACCGTCATCAGATAACCGGAATCAAGATTGACCTCACGCAGCTTGAGATTTACCAACTCAGACACCCGCAAGCCGGTGGCATAGAGCAGTTCCAGCATGGCACAGTCGCGCAGGTCCTCGCCACGCTCCCCTTGGCATGCGGCAAACAGGGCATCGACTTCGCGCCCGTCCAGAAACTGCGGCAACTTGTGCAGCGTGCGCGGCGCTTCGATTATTGAGGCGGGATTGCAGTCAACGTAATTCTCAATCATCAAAAATTTATGGAACATGCGGATCGCCGACAAACAACGGGCACGACTGCGAGGGCCGATATTCTGTTTCTGCAGCGTCCCCAGGAAAGCGGCAATATCGGCAGACCCGACATCGGACGGATTACGCCGTCCTGCTTTTTCAAGAAAGTCAAGATACCGGACGAGATCCCGGCTGTAGGCGCTCCTCGTATTGTCTGAAAGCCCTTTTTCCACGATCAGATAGGATATGAAGAGGTCGAGGTAGTCGTTCAAATTGATTCCGCCATATAATTAAAGTTGCGCTTGTGTTATCGGAAATATTTCCTGATGCACGTTTCCAGCTTCCCGTGCAGATGTTCCTCGTCGTCGCAGCATATCTCCGCATGCAGCTCAACAGAATGGTCAAGAAAGAGTCGTGCGACTTCCGGATCAAAGTGGCTCCCCATTGATTCCCGCAGAATACCAACCGAGACTTCGAAACTGAACGGCTCCTTGTAAGGACGTTTTGAAGTCAGGGCGTCGAACACATCCGCCACCGAGAATATGCGGGCGCTCAGCGGTATATCTCCTCCTCTCAAGCCGGCCGGGTAGCCGCTGCCGTCGAATTTTTCATGGTGGCAGCCAACCACGTCCAGTGCGTCTTTCAGCCAGTCATAGCCACGGAGGATGTCCTCACCATGCCGGACATGGCTTTTCATAATATCGAACTCTTCGTCGGTCAGCTTTCCCGCTTTGTGCAGGATCGCATCACTTATCGCTATTTTTCCCAGGTCATGCAGAAAAGCACCCTTTATCAGTCCTTGCATGGCGATATCCGAAAGCCCCAACCTCTCCCCGGAGCGCACCGAATAGAGCGTAACCCGGTAGTTGTGAATATTGGTATCGCTGTCGCGTTTGGCAATGGCGCTCCCAAGAACCTTCAACATGCCGATATTGGTCAGTGCAAGGTTATGCGAATAATCGTTGAGTTTCCGGTTGAGGCGGATAATGAGCGGATAGAGTGCGAGAGAGGTTGCGAAAATAACCAGTACTACCAACATAAGGGACCAGAAGGTCTGTTGCTTGATCTGCGAGATGATGTCACCCGGAGCGTGGTAGATGCCCTCCAGGTAACCGATTTTAGCTCCGGAATTGTTAAAGAGGGGAACAAACACCCTCAAATAGGTATCGTTCTCCAGCATTATTTTTTTGCATATTATCCCCTCATTATCGGCAAACTCAGTGCCGTGCTTGGGGAGTTTCCCTTCGATCTCCCTGGCAGACGGTTTGATTGCCTCGGCGATCTTGTTGGAACCGGCATCATAAAATTCGACGGCAATCAGGTTGTCCCGTTCTATCTCAACATGAATCTTGCGGTTAAGTTCAACAAGTGCCTGTTCGGAAGGGGTATTCAGATAGGAGACCACCGCATCCCGATAACTTGCCGTTTCGGCTTTGGCCATATCGACAACATGGTTGTCCAGACGTACATTGCCGAGGTAGTGAACCATGCCGCCGATCACCAGCGAAAGGACAAGCCACAGCAGCATGAGCCTGATGATAAGCCATCTGTGAAGGTTTTCAATCATTGAAGTGGTTCGCTTCCGGCTCTATATTCGGTACGAGGACATTCGATCGTCAGCAGAAAAACTGTATACCAAAATAGCGGAGTGTCCAGTCATGGTCAAGGGAACAATTCCCGGTGCAACAACCACGGACATGAGTACCTTTTCCATCGGTCCATCCCGTCACTTCTCGTTATAACAATTTGTGAATTCTTATCAATTAAAATACTCACTCCGAATGACATATAGCAACAATCATATATTTAACCTGCCGTTTTTAAATGTTTTTTGATTTTTTGCATATTAATGATATAACACTTCCACGTTTTGTGTATTCAGATACAAAAAGAACATCAACTGACACTATTTATGTGTGCATTATAAAGTCATCAATTCGATACTCAACCACGGGAGAACGCACATGGCCGGTAATGATTTTTCACAACAATATCCGCAGGCAAGAAGGAAGACCGGCATCGCAACAAAGATTCTCCTTGCGGCATCCGTGGCCCTCATTACAGGGCTTTTGATCGTGGGAGGAGCAGCCCTGTACCTTGAAAGGCAGGCACTGGTCAGTCTTCAACGAGAAAACAGCCTGACCTTTGTCAATGTCATGGGAGACGACATTAAAAACGCCATGATGGCAGATGACATGAAAAAAGTTGATGCCTATATCAAGGACGTTATTGAAAAAAAACGTGCGGTGGCATTCTCCATTTACAATGAGAAAGGTGATGAGCGCGGCAGTGGTGCAAAGGGGGATCCCCTTGTGGCTGAAGTGTTAAAGAGCAATAAAACGAAAAGTTCCGAGGGGGTACAGAAAGGCAACCATATTCTGACCACCATATTACCGCTCCCCAACGAAGAGCGCTGCCAGAGTTGCCACGACAAGGAAACAAAGATGCTGGGGGCACTCAAACTAAACACCAGTATTGAGCAGGGGTATGCTGCCAGCAGGAAAGCAACCCTCTGGCTTCTTGTATCAGCTGCAGTGGCACTTGCCGCCAGTGTTGTGTGCCTGTTGATTGTTCTCAGGGTAACCGTCACACGGAAGATCAACGACTTTGTTGCCAAGGTAACCGACCTCGCCAGAGGGGAGGGAGATCTTACCAAACAGATCATAGTTAAATCCAATGACGAATTCGAACTTCTGGCCGATGAGATAAACTCGCTTGTGGATAAAATCAGAAAAATCATCTCCCAGATTGCCCGGACCAGCGAGCAGGTATCATCCTCAGCAGTGGAACTCCAGTCGAATTCAGTTCAAATGGCAGCAGGTGCCGAGGAGGTTGCCGCTCAGGCTGAAACCGTGGCCACGGCAGGAGAAGAAATGTCGGCCACATCCGGCGACATCGCCCAGAACTGCCAGATGGCATCCGAAGGCTCTCAACAGGCCAGTGCAGCCGCAGTTTCCGGAGCCAGGGTTGTGGATGAGACAATTGTGGTCATGAACAGCATTGCCGAGCGGGTCAGAAGCTCCGCCAAAGCTGTTGAGAGCCTTGGGAGCCGATCCGACCAGATTGGTGAAATCGTTGGGACAATCGAAGACATCGCCGACCAGACAAACCTGCTGGCGCTGAATGCCGCCATTGAAGCGGCCCGGGCCGGAGAACAGGGAAGGGGTTTCGCTGTTGTTGCCGATGAGGTACGGGCCCTGGCCGAACGCACGACACGTGCTACCCGTGAAATCGGGGAGATGATCAAGGCTATTCAGCAGGAAACAAAAGGCGCTGTGATCGCTATGGAAGAAGGGGTTAGCGAAGTTGCCAAGGGGAGTGATAAAGCAGCGGAATCCGGGAGGGCGCTCGAACAGATCCTCCAGCAGATCAATGATGTCAATGCCCAGATTCATCAGGTTGCTACCGCTGCCGAAGAACAGACCGCAACGACGTCTGAAATCAGCAACAACATGCAGCAGATCACCGAAGTTGTAGCCAAGACATCACGTGGTGCCAAGGATTCTGCGACCGCTGCCAATCATCTTTCTGTCCTTGCCGACGACCTGCGACGGATAGTCAGCCAGTTCAAAGTTGATTAAAACGGACGTCCTGTCAGAAAAGCATCAGATGCAACACACCGCGGAACAATATCCCGACCGCTGCTCCGGCAATGGCGGGCCTTACAACCGAGGCAGAGCGTGCACCGGCTGAAATCAACACCGCCACCCCGACCAGATCGCACGGGTTGGTGAGAAAGCCGGCCATACGATTCAGTTCCAGAACCGTTATGGAGCCTTCTTTCAGAAGATTGAGAGTAACCCCCATCATGGCCGTTCCTCCGGCCAGATATTTGGTGGCCAACGGCAACACTGCAACAGCGGGAAAACCGATCCGGGCGAACAGAGGCGTCAGCGCAGTCTCAACCAAAGCAATGGCGCCGACTGCTTTAAGAACATTCACCAGGAAAATGGCCAGAATCAGGATCGGAATGGCGCCCAGTATGACTTGTACCGCCTCCTGCCCTCCCATGATCATCAGGTTGAGAGTTGAGCTTTTACGTACCTTGTCAGGAGCGGGAATATACGGTTCATCGGGGTGGCCGGCGTCTGTGACTGAACGGGTAAACAGGTAATACGTCAAAGCCGCTGCCACCAATCCGCCGACAAGAGAGGTCAACAGAATAACCCCCAGATCCAGGCCCACCGCGACCATGGGAAAGACGACATTGGCTTGGGACATGGTAAACACCATGGCAAGCGTCGCGGCAATCCTTCTTCGCGATGTCCCGTCCTTCTCCATGATTGCCAGGGTAGCCAGCGGCGCGGCAAAGCTGACAAACAGCAACTGCATGATGGCAAAGGCCCCTGCGCCGGGAATACCGAATACCCGCAGTACCGGTTGTACGGTACGTGCAACCAGCGCCAACACACCGCGTGCCTCAACGACTTTCATAATGGCCATCATGACCACCAGCACCGGCAGCAGAACATAGAGTCCCAGGTCGAGCGCCGTTTTTCCTGACTGAAGCACAATTTTTATAAACTCTTCCACCCTTCGACTCCGCTCAGGGCATGCCCCTACAACTCACTCAGGGCACACATCAAATTTCACGACTCATAAAACTCGTAACACATAAACTCTCAACACTTCCTCACACCCACTCATCAATAGCCGTCAACAATCTGCTGCAGATTTCATTCAGTTTATCGGGAGCAATGATCTTATGCCCGAAAATATCCCGGACATAGAACACGTCTGCCACCTGATCAACCTTGGTAGAGATCTTGGAGACACCGATATACAGCCCCATTTCAGCCAGTGTGCTGGTAATCAGATAGAGCAACCCGACCTTGTCGTGGGTCAGGATATCAATGACGGTATACTCTTCCGACACGTCATTATCGATATCGACCTTGGTCGGAAAGCGGGGCGCCGGACGTGCCGTCAGCAAGGTCGGTCGTTTTCGGCCGGCAACCAGGGTAGACACTTGTACCTCGCCATGTATGGTCTGGCGCATATCCCGATCAATCTTTTCCCAACGCGCCGCGTCGGTTACCAGGTTTCCCTGCGGCGAATTGACCTGCAGTATGTCCAGCACCTTGCCGTTTTTGCTCGTGTTTATCTGCGCCCCGAGAATATTGATGCCATTTGCGGCCATGACGCCGGTGATCCGGGAAAAGAGTCCCGGCATGTCGTGAGCACAGATGGTGTATTCCGAATAGCCGCTTTCCGGCTGATGGTAGAGGCGCAGCAGGATATCGGACTGTTCCAGGCCGAGCAGCAGACGGGTCTGCTCCGCAATCAGAGGAGCCGGATTGGAAAGGAGCAGACGAACCGGCATCGCTTTCAGTTCAGTGCGTATTTCGGCAGCAGGAAAATCGTCCGCAAGAATATCGGTGACCTTCTTGATCATCGTAGTGACCCGTTCGCTGCTGGCTTCCAGCTCGAACCCGCCACGATCGAGGATACTGAAGGCCTTCTCGAATAATTCCTGAAAAAGTGATGCTTTCCAGGTTGTCCAGACATCCGACCCGACTGCCCGGACATCAGCAACTGTCAGCAGGTAGAGCATTTTGAGATTTTCGCTGGTTTCCATCTGCCGGGCAAACTGGGCAATCATTTTTTCATCATTCAGATCGCGGCGCTGGGAAATATGGGCAAAAAGCAGATGCTGACGGACCAGAAACTCCAACCGTTCACTGTCCTCACGGGAAAGGCCCATCCGCCGTGCAATCGTCGGGATCATGGAGGCCCCCTTTTCGGCATGCCCCCCACCGGACCCTTTGCCGATATCATGAAAGAGCACCGCAAGAATCAGCAGTTCCGGCTTGCCGATTTCGGAAGCAACCGAACAGGGGATCGGCATACACCCCTTCAGCTCGCCGCTCAACATCTTCTCGGTCTGCTCTACGGCAAAAAGCGTATGAATATCGACCGTATAGAGATGGTACAGGTCATGCTGGACCTTGCAGTAAATATGCTCAAGCTCGGGTATATAGCGGTTCAAAAACTCCAGATGGTGCATCAGGCGCAGCGTTTCGGTGACACCCTTCGTTGAGCGCAGAATATTCAGAAAGGACTGATTAACCTCGCGGTTCCTGCGAAACTTGTCGTTGATCAGAGCAAGATTCTTCCTGATAAGCCCCTTGACCTGAACATTGAGAGTAACTCCATGCTTTTGGGCAAGCTCGAACATTTTCATCATGACGCCGGGATTTTTCTCGACGATCGACTCATCAGGGACAATCAACTCCCCCTTGAGTACAAAGCAGCCATCACCGACCGGCCTCCGGACAAAATACCCCAGTATCTTCAGCGCCCCCTCATCGCGCCAGATACAGCGCGAAACCAGGCTGGAAGTAAAATGCTCCACCTTGTTGGCGTGACGGTAGTAGTCCCTCATGAAGTCTTCGACCGCCAGCACCCGGTCGCCATCCTGATACCCCAGAAATCCCGCCAGATGCACCTGGGCATCAAAAGTCAGCTGATCGTTTTTTCGGGCATTGAAATAGTGCAATTCATTTCGGATGCGCCAGAGGTAATCAAGCGCCGAATAATAGATTTCCAGCTCCTCATCGTTCACGATCCCCTTCATTATCAGTTCGCGCAAATCGGAAAATTTATACTTGACGCGCGCCACCCACATAGCGGTCTGCAAGTCGCGGAGCCCCCCCTCCCCTTCTTTCAGGTTCGGTTCCAGCAGATACACGGTAGATCCGTACTTTTCCCGACGGTGCTTCATATCGGAAATCTTCTCCTTTATGAACAGGTCGCTCGATTTCGGGAGGATCTGGCTGAAAATAACCTTGGTGAGATTGGTAAAAAGCGGACGGCTGCCGGAAAGGAAGCGGGCATCCATCAGCGCAGTCTTGACGGTACCGTCGGCTGCTGCCATTTCGACACAGTCGGCAATTTTTCGCACCGAATAGCCGACATCCAGCCGCATATCCCACAGAAAATAGAGCAGTTTCTGGGCGATATCCTCAACCGTTACCGAAGGCAGGATACCGTCATGTAAAAACATGATGTCGATGTCCGAAAAAGGATTCAGCTCCCCACGGCCATACCCCCCCACCGCCACCAGAGTAATATGCTCCAGCATGTCGCCACCGCCACCCAGGTCATAGACAATGGAAAGGAACAGTTTATTGTTCAGCTCATCCATCATGTCGCTGAGCAGGTGCGTTACATCGGTTCCGCTGGTGCCGCCGCGATGCAGCTCTTTAATCTCTTCTCGGTACTTGGCCAAAAAATTTTTGCAGCCGGAAAGGTATAAAGAGCGCTTTTCATCAAAACCGGCCATGCCGGCATCACCAACAGCATCGATAGTATCGGGGAAATAGGGGTCGATAAAAAATTGCATTCATGTTCCTTGTGAAGGGAAATTTGCGGAAGGCGACAGTGGCAACCGGCTGAGTCGCTGGATTATACGTCAGACATCCTGATGAGTCAAAAGCTATAGTACGCCACAAACAAAATCATAGAGCCTCATGGTAGCCTAGGAGCCTGTCGGCCTTGAGGTTTTGACCGAATTCAAGTTGAATCCGCTGGTCGATCCTGACCAGCCAACAGATCAGCTTCGATACGCGGATTGGTTCAAGTGTCCTTTTGTGAGCCGGTT
>Ga0172380_10006531_pt1 | contig 13506 bp, 16 predicted proteins | sample Leawe162metaG_FD_119747 | JGI IMG/M metagenome (GOLD analysis project Ga0172380, IMG submission 119747) | Leachate microbial communities from a municipal landfill in Southern Ontario, Canada - Leachate well 162 metaG | ecosystem: Engineered > Solid waste > Landfill > Unclassified | place... | reverse complement strand
CGGGCTACCCGTCCATACGGCCTACGAGGGCAAGCGGTTCTCGAACGGGGTCCGCATGGTGGCCTTCGCCTCGCAGCTTCTTGAGTGGTTGCGCCAGAATCACCCCCGGAGGCTACTTGAACTCGGCATCCCCTCGGATCTTCCATGGTAGCGAAAGCAGGAACGACAACCGACGACAACCGACGACGTTGATTCTTTCCCCCGTCTGTACAGTCATGGACGCAACCGAAGCACAGTGGGTCGGGAATCGGGAGCAGTGGGCGAGGGTCGCAGTCCTCGGGCGACGCCTGGCACTGGACGTCGGGTGCGAACCCGACGACGGCGCGCAGGAGGCCCGGCTGATCGTCTGCGAGATCCTGAACGAGAAGGCGACCCGAGCAAGGCCGCTCACGGAACTGGCGATGCTCGGTCGCGTCCATGACAGGCTCCTCGGCCGGAACTCCGTCACGGTGGACAGCACCGGCCGGAGCCACGGAACCTGCCGCGGCCGTCTCGACCGCAACCAGACGCTCTACTGGCGAGGCCAGTGCTCGGGGGGGGGCTACGCTGGCGCTGGTCTCGACGACGGACCCGCTCAACTGTCGGCAGGATGCGTACCGTGAGCGCCCGGGCGTTGCCTGCGCCGAGTGCGATGCTGCGCCTCGTGGGTGCGAGCGATGCGCCGCCGAGCGAGGCGCGTTCGGTGCCTGAGCCACACAGGCGGCTCGACCGCTTCGCCACCCCAATCCCGCGCGACGTGCTCCTCTGGTGCGCCCTGAATGCCCCGTCGTCGTGGGATGCACTGATCCAGGCCGGGCTCCGTTCGGCCGTCCTGCACTGCCCCAGGCGCTCCTGCCGCGGCTCCGAGCGGGAGTGCGGCGGCCGCGGCCACTGGCGAGACGCTGCGCCCGGGGAGAACCCCGAGCCCGCCCCCCGTCCAGACCTCGCCGGGGAGGGCGAGTCGGACGGCTCCGTGCCCGTCTGGCGCACGATCTCCGACGTCTGGGAATGCGACCGATGCGGGTACACGACCCGCAACCCGCGGATCGGATCGGTCGGCTCCATGGCCGACTGCTCCTGGCGCGGCAAGGGGCGGCTGTCGTCGTCCGACCACAACGCCGTCGAGGATGCCCTGATCGACTACTGCGACGCGCGAAGGCGCGCCGCCTACCGTGATCCGCCATGCCCCCCAAGAAGCACAAGACCGAACCGGCCGATCCGGGCCGCATCAAGCTCGCCCGCGCGCTGTACATCTTCGAGGATTGCTTCGATTTCCACACCCTGAGCAAGCGAGTCGGCCTCAGTCCGCAGACGTTGCGGGTCGCCTGCCGCCGCGGGGAGTGGGAGATCGACCGGCTCCGCGTGTCCCGTGACCCGCGGACGCTCGAGGAGCGCCAGAAGCGCCAGGAGAAGATGGCCGAGTGCCGCGTGAGCGTCGAGGAAGGGTGCGCCACGCTGGCGGTCATCCGCATCGACGCGCAGACGGTAGTCGCCAAGGCCCTCTGCATGCAGGCCGCGCAGGCCGAGACGGCGAGGGACGTGCGGGACGTCGCCAGGGCGCTTGGCCCGGCTCCAGCCGACGTGACGGCAGCCAGGTTGGCCGTTGGGCTCTCCACCGAAAAGACCGAGACGCAGAGCCAGGACGCCGACTTCGTAGCCACGATGGACCGCATCTTCGGCCCGGCGAAGAAGTCGGCCGACAACCGCCCGGCGGCGCCAACGGTGGCAGAGACGCCACCGCAGGAGGCCCCGCCCGATGGTACGAGCACCAGCTGACGTCCTGCGCTGGATCGCGGCCAACGGCGAGGCTCCCCACGCCGGACAGTACGAGATCCTCCGGTCCGATGCGCAGTACAAGTTGGCGGTCTGCGGCGGCGGGTTCGGGAAGTCCTGGACCGCCTCCAAGATCGCCGAGTCCTACGCGCTCACCGGCAACCGCTCCTGGGAGATCAGCACCACCTACGACCTGTCCGACCGCATCTTCGACGGATGCTGGGACACGTTCGCGGGTCGGGGGTGGATTCGACGCCCCGGGAGCAGCCGCGGAGACCGCAAGATCCTGCTGCCGGGCGGCGGGATCATCGAGGGCAAGAGCGCCGACCACCCGGACAGCCTGATCGGGCAGACGCTCGACCACGGCGACTTCGACGAGGCCGCGACCTACGGGGGGGACATCTTCTGGGGGAAGGTCTTCCCCCGCATCGCCCGCGCGCACGGGACGGCGTTCGTCATCACCACCCCGCGCGGCCGGCGCAACTGGATCTTCCGGCTCTACCAGTCGATCCTGCAGGGGCACCGTGAGAAGAGCCCCGCGTGGATGCGCTGGGCCGTCTGGAAGCTCCCCAGCTGGGTTAACGACATCGCCTTCCCCGGGGGCCGCAACGACCCGGAGATCCTCGCCGCGGAGCAGCGCTACCGCGACGCCGGGATGGACGGGCTGTTCGAGCAGGAGTTCGGCGCCGAGTTCGTGACGCTCCACGGCCGCGTCTACAAGCGGTGGAGCGAGGCCAACAACGTCGTCGACCACGCCGTCGCCGAGCGCGGCATCCGCGACTGGTACCTCGGGATCGACTGGGGGCACCGGAACCCGTGCGCCATGCTCGTCATCGGGCGAACGCACGAGGGGGACTGGCGCGTCGTCGAGGAGTTCTACGAGCGCGGCCGGACCCCGGCCGAGATCCTCGCCGCCGTGGTCGAGATCCGCAGCCGCTACCCGATCACGACCATCTACTACGACCCCGAGGATCCGGGGCAGGGCGCCGGCGTTCGGTCCGCGATGCCGCGAGGCGTTGCGGTGCAGGCCGCCTGGAACGACACGGACCCAGGGCGCCTCGCCGTTGCAACGCAGATCGGCCGCAAGGGCGGCCTGCTCGTGTCCCGGAACTGCAAGAACCTGATCGACGAGATCGAGGACTACCACTACCCGGAGGAGAGCGAGCGAAGGGAGACCGAGTCGCCGGTGAAGGTCCACGATCACGCCTGCGACGCGCTCCGCTACGTCATCGCCACCGCGACCAGGGGTGAGCAGTCACACGTCCGTCCCGCACGACACGCCTAGGAGGGGTTCCATGAGCGAAGAGACGCGCGATGCCGCGGTTGCGGTGCCCCCGGTCGCCGACCTCGACGAGCACCGGCAGAAGGCGCTCAGCGACGCGATCCAGAAGGCGATCCAGCGGGACCTGCCCGAGTTCATGGAGAAGATGATGCGCGGGCGCGAGCCCAACGCGCACGAGATGCGCGGCGCGGTCCTGGGGATCGCCCTCATCGCGGACCGCAACACCGCGGACACGAACCGGCGGCTGGAACGGCTCGAGCACAACTGGCTCTGGCGCCTGTTCCACCGCGCGCCGAAACCGTCCACCCCGCCCGCCACCTGACAGGAGACCGACACGATGACGACCATCCGCAGCGAGACGATGCCCCAGGGCGTGAGCAACCGCGCCATCCCCGCCGACCTGCTCGACCTCGCCATGGAGGAGATGCGGGTGATCGGCGTGCTCGACAGCCGCCTCGGCCGCGGGTCCATCCTGGCCTGCGGCGCCCTGTCCACCGGCAGCGCGAACGACGCCATCGCCGTGCTCGGCCGCGGGCTCATCCCGGCCAGCTGGCGCCAGGCGCGCGGCACCATCGATCCCGCCGGGGCCAACAACGGCCTGATCTGGGAGATGATCGCCCCGGGCGACGTCGGCGAGGATCTGGCGCGCACCAAGACGATCACCTACGACACCGCCAAGTTCCTCGTCTTCGCCCCGCTGGCGAAGTACGTGCTGGTCTACATGGTCGCCGGCGCCGGGCACTCCGTCACGGCATCGGGCACGACCATCACCGTGACGTTCCTTCCCGGGACGACCACCTACGCCAACGTGCTCGCCGACTGGAACGCCTGCGCCGCGGCCGTCAAGCTGGCGACCCTCACGGGCACGGCGGGCACCCTGCCTGCCACGTTCGAAGGCGGCACGATCAGCCTGTCCAACGCGCCCATCGTCGAGATCGTCCAGGCCGTCGCAACGGCTGTGGACTGGAGCGCGACCACGCGGATCCTGACGATCGGCCTCGACCTGGCCGGCGGCGGCGACACCGTGGCGAACATCCTGATCGCGCTGGCCGCGTCGGCCTCCGGCGCGGAGTACGTGGTCCAGGCGCGCAACGTCCACGGCTCGACCGGCCTCGGATCCGTCACCACCGCCGCCTGCGTCTCCCTCACCGGGGGCGCCGGGAAGGCGATGCGCCGGGCCAAGCTGACGATGGCGCAGGGGGCCCACAAGGATCTCGAGTTCGAGGCGCGCAACGCGGGCGAAGACGTGGAGACCATCTTCATCCGCATCCTCAACGTCGCCGCGGCCGATCCGCCGACCGTCGAGGTCCGCGAGAACTACCAGGGCAGCGAGACGGTGAAGGACGTCCGGATCACCATCCGGGCCAAGGTCGGCACCTCGACCGCCCTGCACATCCTGCAGGCGATCCGTGACAGCGCGGCCGCGCAGTACTGGATCTCCGCCCGCCTCGCGGACGGCAGCAACGGCAGCGGCGCCACGACCGCCTTCGCCTGGACCGTGCTCGGGTCGGGCGCCGACGACGCCGCGCTCGCACTGATCGCGGGCACCGTCCCCATGACCGGCATCACGACCCTGACCGACGACGGCTTCACGGTCTGGATCCCCGCGCTCGGCGGCTCGCACCCGGCGACCTCGTCCGCGAAGGTCCAGGCGCGGATCTGCGGCATCCTGCACGAGATCGACGTCACGGTGATCGCGTAACCGACGGCCGACAGAGGCGAAGCGCATGGCGACCGGCGGGAAGATCACGCGCCAGGAGTTCGAGGCGCAGAATGATGAGGCAAAGCGCCTCGCCCGCTGGTTCCAGTACCAGCAAGACGCCTACGACGGCGCCGGAGGTTTCGCGGCCGTCTACGGTGCGCAGGTTCTCTCGACGTCTGGCGCCCGCACGACGATCCCCGATTGGGCGTCGGCGTCCAGCTACCTCGACAAGCACGAGCGGGAAGGGATGGAGGAGTACCGGCAGCGCCGCGCGGCGTCCCGGTACACGAACCTCCTCCGCCACGGCCTGACCCACTGGCTCGGGATGCTGCTCCGTCCGTCCGTGGGGCGCCAGAAGGGCATCGACGCCCGCGTGGACGCGTTCTACGCCGACTGCGACGGCACCGGGACCCCCTGGGACGACCGGCGCGCCGAGATCATGCTGCGGACCATCCTGCTCCGCGGCCAGCCGATCATGGTGTCCCGCCCCGACGACACGGGGGCGCAGTCCGAGGCCGACAGCAAGGGCCTTCCGTACATCTGGACGCCCCGCGCGCGCGACCTGTGGGAGTGGGACCGCGACGAGCGGAACAGATGGAACTGGGTCAAGCTGGTTGACCAGGTGATCGACCGCTCCGACCCGCTCCGCCCGGCCGACACGTACCAGCGATGCCGCATCTACACCCGGGAGTGGTGGCAGACGTGGCAGCTGCGGGGCGACGAGAAGGAGCCGCGCATCGTCCCGCTCACCGAGGGCGGCGGGGGACTCATCAACCTCGACGAGGTCCCCCTCGTGCTGTCGCTGTTCGACGACCCGACCGGGGATGACCTGTTCGGGTGGACGCCGGCCGACGAGCTCGGGCAGACGGCGCGTGAGGACTTCAACACGATCTCCCGGCTGATCGAGATCTTCGAGAAGGCGACCTTCCCGATGCTCGGCTGGCCGGTCAACCCCGGCGACCAGCGGACGATCGACGAGATCGCCGCGGGCGTCAGCACCGTCGCCCCGATCCCGATGGAGGGCGGCAACAAACCGGGCTGGATCACGGCCGACCCGACGCCCGCGAACCAGCACGTCGATCACCACGGGCACCTCCGCGACGACGCCTACAAGGCGCTCGGCCTCGAGACCGTGCTGGCGACGACGGCGCAGGCGATGAGCGGCGTCTCGCGCCAGTACGCCTTCGCGCACCTGAACGCCGCGCTGGCCTCGCAGGCGCGCCGCATGGCGAACGTCGAGCGGCAGATCCTGCGGCTCGTGCTCAAGTACTACAACGAGAAGGACGACCGGATCCGCGAGATCCTCGACGCCGTGAAGATCGACCCGCCGGTGGACTTCGACGTGCGGGACGAGATGTCCGAGATGGCGCAGATCCAGGCGGCGCTCGACCTGCCGGGGCTCGACTCCGTGACGCAGGTCCACCTGCTCAAGCGTGCGCGCAGCATCGTTGCCCCGAAGATGGACGAGACGGAGACCACGGCGTCGGACAAGGAACTCGACGCGCTGTTGAAGGCGGAAGGGGAAGGGGAGCCGACGGACGAGGAGATGGCGGCAGCCGCCGAGGCCGCGCGCAAGCAGGCGGAGATCGATGCGCTGAAGGCCCCCGCCGCGCCGGACGCCTCCAAGGATCTTCCGCCCCCGCCGCCGCAGTAGGTTGACGCATGGCGCGCTATCGGCGCCTCACCCCGGAGCAGGTCCGGGCCGTCCGCGATGCCCTCCGGCGGTCGGAGATGGACAGCGCGCAGGCCGCGCGGATGCTCTACCGGCGGCTCAAGGGCTTGTCGGCGCGCGAGGTGCAGGCCGTCCTGGCCGAAGCCGTCGCCGAGTACGCGGAGCAGGCCGGGAAGGACATCCTGGCCGGGATGGACGCCGCGGCAAGGGCGGGCAGCCGCATCGCGGCCAGCGGGCTCATGGACACGGCGCTGCGGAACCTCCCACCCGGGCTCGCCGAGAAGGCGGCCGAGTGGGTCGAGCGGCAAGCGGCGCGGCGGTCCTACACGGTCTCCACGTTGCGCGGCGGGCTGTCCCAAGTGACCCAGGGCGGCCGGGTGTTCCTCTCGCGCCGGCTGCACGGGATCAACACGGAGCCCATCATGCGGGGCCTGTCGAAGGCCCTCGCCGAAGGCATCCGGCACGGGCAGACGGCGAGCACTCTGGCGCAGCAGTTGCGCGACAAGGTCGGCCACAGTGTCCTCTTCACCGACGACGGTCCGCCCGGGTTCAGAATCGCCGACGAGGTCCGCGCCATCGCTGCCGAGGCGAAGAAGGCCATCACGGCGAGCGGTGACCCGCGGGCATGGGCGCGCAGCGACGCGCGGAGGATGTTCGCGCGCTACGAGCGGACGCTGGCGCGCGGGGAACTTGGTTCGCGCGCAGCCGCGGAGCACTTCGCGGACGAAATCGCGAAGGCGGTCGCCCGTGGAAGTGCCGAGGCCGTTGACCGGGCCGTCACCTGGCGCGTCTGGAACATGGAACAGCGCCACCAGAGGCTCGTGAGCCGCACGGAAACGGACCGCGCATTCGACGAAGCGTACAAGGCGGCGTCGGACGGCATCCCGTGGGTAGCGGGCCTCATGTGGAACTTGGCCGGGGACTTCAACTGCCCGGAGTGCTCCGCACTCGCGCAGGGACACTCGTACGGGATGCCCGCCGGGTGCTACACGAAGGACGAGTTCCCGAAAAGGCCGCATCCTGGGTGCGATTGCTTCGGGACCGAGGTTCTCGATGAATCGAAGGAGCCGCAGACCGAAGCCGAGTGGGAGGCCACACTGGCCTCGTAGGAGGGGCGACAAGTGGCGAACGGAACGGAACCAGGGGAAGCGGAGTTTCTCGACACGACGAAGGACAGGCTGGCCGAACTTGGCGCGACCGTCCGGGCGCGCAAGGCGATGGACGAGGCAGAGGAGGCGCTCAGCCTGCTCATCAACGACGGCGACTCACTCGCAATCCGTGACCGCGCGCTGTCGGCCGTGGGCCATGTGCTGGACGCGATCGTGATCTTCAAGGAGTACGTCAAGCCGTAGAGGAGGGGTTTCCATGGCGAGCATGCGACGGACGATCGCGCGGCACATCGACTCGGCCGAGGCGAAGCAGGACCGGAAGCACCGGCGCTCGGCCGCGAAGGCTTGGCAGATCGCCGAGTGGCGCAAGGCGCTGGCGAAGGCGCAGCGCACCGCCGACGGCGAGCGCACGGCAGAGGACGAGGCGCAGGACCCCAACCCGCCCGCGCCGAAGCCGTCGAAGTTGCGCTCCCTGGCCTCCCTGTTCGGCCGCGGCGCCAAGCAGCGCCGGACGCAGGGGAGGTAGGGCGGTGGCGACGGTACAGGGGAGGAACGGCCGCTGGAACGCCGCCCTGCGCATCACCTCGCGCAACGGGCGCGACGAGGTCTTCTACTTCCAGGAGAGGGCGACTGAAGCCGAGGCCGTCGCGGACCTAGACCGCGCCGCCGTGGAGATTCGGGACATCCTGTTCTTGGGTCCGGCCGGCTGGTACTGGCCCACCGGGGCGCTCGGCACGGGCGCAATCTGGACGGGCGACGTGTCGTCGTGGCGCGCCTACGTGGACGAGGCGTAGCGATGGACCCGCTGCACCCGCTGTGGGCGTGGTTCGTCGTCGGGTTCGGCGAGGAACTCCGCGTGGCCTACGTCTCCAAGCGCCTGTTCGAGTCCGAGAACGACGCGCGCAACGACTTCGCGTGCCAGACCGAGCCCGAGAGGTTTCACGACGTGAAGCCGCAGTTCATCCGGTTCCCGTCCGAGGAGTAACGCGGGCGCGCAGGCGATCGCAGCAATCGCCGGCGATCCGGGACTGACCCCGGCCACCCCGCGGATTGGGGCGGTAGTGCCAACGAGAGAACACCGCCTACCACTGTTCGCAGCAGTCGATCCGGGTGCGACGGATGGGTCACCCGTTCGGGGGCGAAACGGTTTCGACGCACAAGGACAAGCAACGGAGAGCGAGCCGCGGACGCCCGGGCCGCGTCACCAACGGGCACAACCGAACCGACGAAGAGATCGACAACGTGATCCCGTTCCCCGCTCGCCGGGGAGCCGTTCGCGCAGATGCCGTGCTGGCGGCTGCGTAGGACGTAAAGGACCGGCACACCCCGCGCGGAATGCCCGACCGCGCGGATAGAAGGGCTGGGGCGACGATGGCCGCCGGTGAGCCGTCGTCGGCACCGAGACAAGCGCCGGAAACGCTCGTAGCGCTCCTAGCGGACCTTGTACGGACGGGGGTTCGACTCCCCCCGCCTCCACTGCAACGAGAACACGCCGCCCGCCACGCGGCCAATCGTGGCTTGTCCCCCAACCATGGGCGCCATCAAGAGGCGCCCCTTGACGGCATCGCCTGGACCGTTTCCAGGCAGCCGCGGCGTCGCCCCACCGCGCAGCAACGGGGCTGGAGTGGAACGTGAAGATCAAGCTGGCCGACGGAACCGAACAGGAGATCGCCCTCAGCCTCAAGGATCTGCTCGCGGACCCCGCCTTCAAGGCGGAGTACCAGACGCACTTCAAGGCGGCGCTCGACGACCGCCTGAAGAACCAGCCGAAGCCGGAGCCCGCGGTGGACCCGGAGGCGGCGAAGGCGCTCGAGGCCGCGCAGGCGCGCGTCAAGGAACTCGAGGACGCGAACAAGTCGGAGCTCCAGAAGCTGACCGACGCGAACGCCAAGGCGCTGGCCGCGCTCGACTCCGCGAAGCAGGCGAAGGCCGAGGCGGTCAAGGAGTCCGAGACGAAGTTCCGCAACTACGTCTTGCGCGACTCACTGACGAAGGCGATCGACAAGCTGAAGACGGCGCACAAGCTCAACCCGGCGATCCCCGCCGAGGACTACATCGAGTTGACCGGGAAGCACTTCGCCATCGGCGAGGGCGACGTCGTCACGGCAAAGGACGAGATGGGGCGCGTGCTCAGCCCGGAGGAGTACGTCCCGGTGTGGGCCTCGACGCCCGAGCGCGCCGCGTACCGTCCCCCGCTCGTCCCCGGTCCCGGCGGCACGGCCGCCCGCTCCGTTCGGCCGACCGACAAGCCGAAGACCCCGCAGGAGCGGATCAACGCGGGTCTCGAGGCCCGCGGCTACCAGGTCCCCAAGGCGCCCGCCCGCGGCACGCCCGCGGCCGGCGCAACCGAGATCCCGCAGCAGTAGCAGCCCGACAGCGACGACAGCGCCATTTCGGCGCGCGTGACAGCGCGGGCGGGAGAACCACAACATGACCGCGATCGCATTGGCCGATGCCTCCAGGCTCAGCCCCGACCTTCTGCTCGGGGGACTCCTGGAGACGCTCGCGCACGAGAACGACCTGTTCAAGATGCTGGGCTTCTACCGGAGCCCGTCGCCCTTCGGGTTCGCCTACAACCGGCTGAAGAGCCGCCCGTCCGTGTCCTGGATCGGGCCCGGCGGTTCCGTCACCGACAGCGCCGCGACGTTCGAGGACTGCTACGCGTCGATCCGCACCGTGATCGGCGACGTCAAGAACATGGGCATCGTCGAGCGCCTCGACGGCCCGAAGCAGATGGGCGTGCAGCTCAGCCTGAAGGCGTCGGCCGTGGCCCGCGCCTTCATGGACCAGATGGTCAACGGCAGCTTCGGCACCATCGCCCTGACCGGGACGAACGTCACCGGCGTGACCATGGCGACGGTCGCCGACTGGCGCGGCCTCGGCCCCGACGGCGGCACCGGCCCGCGGATGCCCGTCACCTCCGGCACCGGCTACAAGGCCGCGAGCCTCGGCAGCATCCGCTGTGAGGTCACCGGCGCCGTCAAGCAGCTGCAGTTCCGGGCCCCGGGCGACACCGCGTTCGGCGACCCGTCCGTCGACGTCGCCGCCTACAACGGCGTGCTCCGCCTGCGGTCGGGCAATCCGAACCTGTGGATCATGGTCGTGGTCGCGTTCGCCGGCCTCCCCGCCGCCGATGCGCAGGACGACGACGTGACCTGCACGACCGCGACGAACCAGATCGACGGCCTCGTGCGGCTGGTGGATCCGCTCCAGCTGATCGACCCCGTCGGCGTCAACGGCGACAACTGCACCCCGCGGAAGATGCGGATCCTGCGCCACGCCTGCAAGGATGGCCCCGGGACCCAGGCCGTCTTCATCATGAACTGGCGCGACCTGAACGACCTCCAGTCCGAGTGCGTGACCGAGGCCGCCGGCGCCAGCGTGTCCGAGATGGCGCTGCCGCAGTACGGGATCGAGAAGATCCGCCAGTTCGAGGGGACGCCCATCCTCGTGTGCGAAGATATCGGCATCACCGAGACCTGCGGCGGCTCGACCGACTGCGGGCGCGTCTACTGCGTCGCCCTCGGCACCCCCGGCAGCGAGGGCGTCGAGCAGGACGTTCCGCAGCAGGGCCCCGGCCTGTTCGGCGTCTACGCGGGCACCGAGTCGGCGATGGCCGAGGGGCGCACCTGCGCCGGCCTGTTCGCCAAGCCGGTCGGCTCGCAGGAAGCGTCCGACAACGTCCTGTACCGCGTGGGCTGGGACGTGGGCCTCGTGCAGTTCTACTCGCAGGCGCTGTCCTGCATGTGGGGCATCACGCCGACCCCGTAGCCTGACCTGACCGACCACTGACCCGCCACTGCGAGAGGAGCCGAAGATGAGCGACGCTCAGACCCCGCTCTACCACGTCCAGTTCCGCAGCAAGCAGGGCACCTACTGCGGCCTCCACTTCGTCAACGGGGTTTCCCGTGAAGTCGTGGAGGGCGCGAAGGACCCGATGCTGAAGAAGATCCGCGCCATCTTCGGCTCCGCCTCGTTCTCCCTCATCCCCGCCGAACAGGGGGCGGTGGAACCCCCGCCGCCCCTGCCCCACCCCACGGCCGCGATCCCCGAATGGGGGAAGCCCACCGACCACGCGGCCACGACCAGGAAGGCCGCGGAGGTCGTGGCGGTGAAGGCCGCCCCGGCGCCCGTGGCCCCCGTCTCTCCCGATCCCGTCCCCGCTCCGCCTCCCCCGCCGCCCGCCGTCGAGGCCCCGACCGAGGAAGTCCCGAAGGCGAAGCCGTGGGCCGAGCGGATGAAGGCCGCCAAGGCCGCGAAGGCCAAGGTCGGCGAGGCGAAGTGATCTCGATCCGTTCCAACGCGGGATCGCTGGCCGGGCAGATCCAGGCCTTCGCCAAGCGGTTCCCGCGTGTGACCCAGAAGCGGATGGACCTGTGGTCGCGTGGGACATCCAACGTCCTGCGCGGCCGCGCGTCCACCGTCGTCAAGTCCGGGATCTCCGGGCGCTGCGTCCGCATGGGCGGGCGCTTCGTCGCGCTCCTGCGCAGCCGACACCTCGTCGGGCTCTGGCAGGAGACGGGCACCGGCATGCACGGCCCACTGCACAAGCTGATCACCGCGAAGGGCGGCGCCTACGTCAACCCCGTGACGGGCCGCACCGTGAAGCGGCGGATGCTCAGGATCCCCGTCAGCGGGCTGCGCGACAGAACCACGGGGAAGACGCTGCGCGGCTTCATCTTCCGCCCCTGGTCCCGCGGCATGGAAAAGAGGCCCTGGTTCTACGTGACGATCCGAGCCCAAGTCCAGGCGCTGCAAAGCGGCCTCCTGCGCGACTACCAGACCGCGATCCGCGAGATGAACGCGGCAGTCCTCCAACGGTGACACCATGACGGCGACCTATTGCACAGCCGCGCACATCCGCACCGTCGAGACCCGCGCCTCGGAGCACTGGCCGGACGAGGACGCGCTCGACTACGACGCGGAGCGAGTCGAGGCGCAGCGCAAGATCGACCTCGCGCTCGAGCGGCAGGGCATCGATCCGGCCTACGTCTCCGACCCGACCACGTACCTGCGGGACGCCGAGGTCTACTGCGTCCTGGCTGACCTGTGCTGGAAGAGCCGCGTCCGTGGCGGCCTCGACGCCGACAACTGGCGCTCCGACTGGCAGCACTACGCCGCGTCCTACGAATCCGAGATGGCGCACTCCAAGAACCTGACGACCGAAGATGAGGACGTAGACGCGCCCTCGTTCCTGCCGCGCATCCGGCTCCGGAGGGCCTGAGCGTGGCGTACCTCGACGCGCAGGTCGCCTTCATCGCCGGGCTCGTCGCCGAGACGCTCCAGGCGCTCGGCCCCCGTGCGGCGAAGTCGCACACCTACGACACCGGGAAGACGATCACGCTGACCCCGCTGGTGGACCGGGCGGCGTTCAAGATCACGACCGGCGCCGCGCGGGCGCTGGCAATCCACGAACGGTTCGCGCTGATCACCGTGATCCCCGGGGTGACGACCTACGCGCAGGTTGCGGCCGACTGGGCTGCGAGCGGCCAGGCCGTCGCGCTGGCCGGCATCGCCGGGACCGCTGGGACCTTCCCAGCGGGCTACACGGGCACCGGCGGCTCCATCGCGCTCTACAACGACGCGGTCCCGCCGCACGTCCGCGGCGTCTACAAGTACCCGATGCCCGCCAACCCGCCGGACACCCGCTTCCCGGCGCTCGTCGTGTTCCGCCGCGCCGAGCCGCAGATCGAAGGCTCGGCCCGCAACAAGCGCACGGTGGACCTGGAAATCGGCTACTTCCTCGGGAAGAAGACCGGCGCCGAACTCGAGGACGGGTGGGGTTGCCTCTCCACCCGCGTCGGCCAGATCTGCGAGGCGTTCATCGCCCGCTGGCACCCCGGCTTCGAGTCGGGGGTCCAGCTCGAGACCCTGTGCGACGTCGCCGAGGTTCACGTCGAGTCCGTCGTCTACGGCGCGCAGCTTCCGGACGGCACGATGGACCGCGAGTATCCGTGCGTGACCCTGACCGTGCGCCTTGTCCACGCGG
>Ga0172380_10006530_pt1 | contig 13506 bp, 16 predicted proteins | sample Leawe162metaG_FD_119747 | JGI IMG/M metagenome (GOLD analysis project Ga0172380, IMG submission 119747) | Leachate microbial communities from a municipal landfill in Southern Ontario, Canada - Leachate well 162 metaG | ecosystem: Engineered > Solid waste > Landfill > Unclassified | place... | reverse complement strand
TGATTGAAACGCCAGTCTTCGCGTCGCCGCTGAGAATAGCTGATTCAACGGGTGAAGGGCCGCGATAGAGTGGCAATAGTGACGGATGAACGTTGATGATTCCAGGAGTAAAGAGGTCGAGAATACTTTGCGGGATGATTTTTCCATAGCTCACCAATATGCCGGCAGCAGGCTGGAGTTGCTTGATGTTGTCCGTGATGTCTCGGAGCCTGGCTGGTTGCAAGACTTCAATATGGTGCGAAGCAGCAATTTGTTTTACGAGCGGTTCTTGTACCTTTTGGCCACGGCCTTTTTTACTGTCGGGTTTCGTGACGACGGCACGGATATCATAGCCTGCCTCGATGAGTGCGGTGAGAAACTGGGCGCTAAAATCCTCAGTCCCAAAGAATACTATTTTGTGCGATGTGTTCGTCATAATCGAGTGGCTGGAGCTCGCCTTTGTCATCGAGCGTGTAAAAAGCGTTAGTATCGTCTTTGATGTGGTCGATGAAACAAACACCTTGGGTGTGATCGATTTCGTGCTGCAACACGCGAGCCAAGAAGCCATCAGCTTTTAGTCGGATTTCGTTGCCGTCGATATCGAGTGCTTTTACGCGCACTCGGGTCCAGCGGGGGACTTTGCCGTAGACCTTGCTGACCGATAGGCAGCCTTCGTAATCGGCGATTTGCGCACCTTCAGTTTTGACGATTTCTGGGTTGATAAGCGGCGTGAATTCGGCATTGTCTTTGTTCTCGAAGTCGCTACGAATGATAACAACTCGGTCGAGCCGATCGATCTGTACGGCGGCGAGCGCGGCGCTGATTTCGTGCGGACGCGAAGCCTCCCAATCGAGAGCGGCCTCAGTCATTTCCTTCACGAGTTGCAAGGTTTCAGGCGTTATAACATGCACTCTGGACGACTTTTCGCGCAGGTGCGGATTTGGCAGGGTAATGATATCGTCTTTGGTCATTATGACGATTATAACAGATGGAAGCTGAATGTGGGCTAGAGGAGCGAAAGAGGGTCGAGTTCGAACTGCCAAGACGCGCGGGGGACGTATTGGAGAATCTCGAGCAGTGCTCGACGGGAGGGTGATTTGAGAACCAGCTGCCAACGGTACGTGTCGCGTTGGCGTTCGTAAAAGGCTGGAGTTGGTCCGAGAATTTCGACTTTATTTGACACCTTTTCTCGTAGTTCGGCGGCGAGTTTTTTGGCGTTTTTGATGGCGGCGGCTTCGGTCTTGTAGACGCAAGTGAGTTTCAGTAAAAAAGTGAACGGCGGGAAAATGGTGTGCTTTCGCAGGGCGACCGTGCGGTCGTAAAATGCGCTGTAGTTTTGATGTAAGCCATCAACGACAGCTGGATGGTTCGGTTGGTAACTTTGCACGATGACGTTTGTTGCATGATGGGTTCTACCGACGCGACCAACCACCTGGCTGAGTAGCTGGAAGGTGCGCTCTGGTGCCATGTAGTCTGGCAAACTGAGGCCGGCATCTGCCTGTACGACACCAACGGTCCGTAAATGCGGCAAGTCGAGCCCTTTGGCGATTACCTGTGTGCCAATGATAAGGTCGATTGAGCCATCGTAGAGCTCCTGGTAACGAGACTCAACCGAATCGGCGTCGGCACTGTCTCCATCGAAACGAGCGATAGTTTGTTTCGGAAAAAGTTTCCGTAGCTCTTGCTCGATAAGTTTGGTGCCGATGCCTTTGTGAATGATGTCGGCGTGCTGACATTCAGGACAAGAGGTCGGTACTTTGGTGTTGTAGCCGCAAATGTGACAACGCAAATGATGGGCGTCGGCGTGAAGGGTGAGTGGCACGAAGCAGCGCGGGCAACCAGCTTGCCAGCCGCAGTTTTCACAAAGGGTTGTCGAAGCACTGCCTCGGCGGTTATGAAAGATAAGCGCCTGCTTGCCAATAGTAAACGTCTGTTCGAGTTCAGCGAGAAGGGCATCGGATAAGAAGCGATGTTTGCGGAATTCACCGCGTTTCGTCATGTCGACCACAGAGACGGTGGGTCGAACTGCCTGCGCGTCGGCCTTTTGACTGAGTGTAATGACGGGGCTACCGAACCGGGTGGCTAAATAGTAGTCGCTCACGAGGGGTGTAGCGCTGCCAAGGACAACCTTGGCATCCGACTCTTTAGCGAGCGTGGCTGCCACACGTAGTGCCGAATAGCGCGGCGATTGTTCTTGTTGGAAGCTAGGCTCATGACACTCATCAATAATGATGATACCGACCTCCTTTACTGGCAGGAAAAGGGCAGAGCGTGGACCGATGACCACTTGCGGAACATTTGCTACGAGCGCATCGCGCCAGACCGCATGGCGCTCGGCTTCGGTTTGACGGGAGTGAGTCAGGAGGATATCGTCGAAATGATGCGTGAACTCAGCGACCAGCTGAGAGGTAAGCGCAATTTCTGGTACGAGCACGATAGCGGACTTTCCTTCATCGAGAATCCGCTTCGCACTCTCGATATAAATAGCCGTCTTGCCGGAGCCGGTGATGCCGTGCAAAAGAATCGTACCGGACGAAGTCGAGTCAATTTTAGCAACTGCGGCAGCTTGCTTTTCGTTGAGTACAAAAGTTGTTCGTTTTCGTATATGAACGGGGTTATCAATCTGTTTTGTGCGACGTTTTTTGTCGAGCCCACGAGGTAATATCGTTTGCAAGACGGTCGCGAGGGGTGTTGTATAGTATTGTGACATCCACTCACCGGTGCGGAGCAAGTGGGCGGGTATGGGTGTGGTCTCGATGACGGTAGCCAGGGATTTTGTCGGGAATGCCGGCTTGGATACCTCGCGCATAACAACACCAGTAAGGTCTAGTTTACCGGCGGAAACCTTTACAATCGTGCCGACCTGAAGGGGACTATCGAAGTGGTAGGTAAATACATCCGAACCCGCACGGATAATTTTCGTTGGAGCCACCTCGTAGTAGTGCATACCCTATAGTATAGCTGGTACACTAGACATATGTATTTTGAAAGTCGTGGACACGCCGGCGTTCTCCTCGCCGAGCAGCTGGTAGAACGGTATCGCTACGAAAACTGCGCGGTCATAGCGCTGAGTGACGGCGCGGTGCTGGTGGGTGAGCAAATCGCAAGTGCGCTGCACTGTATTCTCACGATGCTTCTGATTGAGGATATCGAGGTGCCAGGTGAGGGTATGAGCTTTGGAAGTGTGTCACAAGGTGGCGGCTTCACATATAACGGCATGTTCTCGGCTGGTGAGGTCGAGGCCTATACTTCGGAGTTTCATGGCTATTTAAGTGAGAAGAAGCGTGAGGCGTTTCAGAAGATTAATCGCTTGCTTGGTGACGGAGGACTTATCAACGAGGACATGTTGCGTGACCATACGATAATCCTCGTAGCCGATGGCATAGAAAGCGGCGCCAGTATTGATGCGGCGATGGATTTTCTTAAGCCGATTCGCACGGAGCGGGTCGTGGTGGCTACGCCAGTTGCGGCTGTTCAGGTGGTTGATCGTTTACATATGACGGCGGACGAACTTCATATTCTCGACGTGAAGGAAAACTTCATGGGAATCGATCATTACTACGAAGAAAACACTGTCCCGTCACACGAGGAAACTATCGCTAAAATCAATCAGATTATCCTAAATTGGCAATGAAATACTCAAAACGACTTGTTTACTGTTGTAAGATTGTGCTACGATGAGAAGAACAAACAAGCAAGACTTAAGGTTACTGAGGGAGAGTAATGTTAGACGTTTTTATTACTAGTCGTGTGCGCCGAAAAATCGTAGTTGTATACGCAAAATATCCGGATTTCCACACGCACGTACGTGGTCTTGCCAAGCTTATCAAAGAAGACCCAGGCAATATTCAGCGCGAACTCAAGAAACTTGAAAAAGTCGGTTTTTTGACGAGCGAAAAGCAAGGCAACACTAAGATTTACTCGACTAATAAACAATTTCCAATTTTCAAAGAACTACAGAGTATTGTTATTAAAAGCCAGCAGCACCAGTCAGCCCGTTCGAAACGATCGACTGATGTGCACCCGGCCTAGAGACATGAAAGGCGCCTCGTTGATATGAGCGCTAATATTTTTGCCGAAATTCTTAAGAAACGTGGCCTCGATACGCCCCAAAAGCGTGAAGCGTTTTTGAATCCGAGCTACGACGCGAAGCACGATCCGTTTTTGCTTCCCGATATGGCAGCAGCGGTAGAGCGGCTCGTGACGGCGCATCAGAAGCAAGAAAAAATCACCATCTACGGTGACTATGATATCGACGGCCTGACGGCGACGACGATCTTGCTCGATGCTCTAGCGGCATTCGGGTTTAAGCACGTCGATGCGTTTATCCCGAATCGATTTGTCGAAGGCTATGGGCTAACGGTCGATGCGGTCGAACGAATCGCGGCCGCGGGCGCGCAACTGATCATAACGGTGGACTGTGGTAGCCTCAGTGAAAAAGAAATTATCCGAGCCAATGAGCTGGGAGTCGATGTGATCGTGACCGATCATCATAACGTGGCACCGAAGCAACCGCCGGCTGTGGCGGTGATCAATCCGAAGCGATTACTACAGGATTACCCGGAGGCGTATGAAGGGTTGTTGTTGAAAACGGATCTTGTTACAGTTTCCTCGGAAGCGGTTGTGTCGAGCCACGATAATTTGGCCGATGCTTCATTGTCGTCTGCGGAACTCGCTTTGCTCGGACAGTCCTCGACGAGTCAAGAAACATCAACCAAATCATCCGGTCGCCGCAAAGCATCCTCAAAAACTACAGCAAAATCCTTGCCTAAGCTTTATCCATTCCTTGATCTTGCTGGCTGCGGTGTGGCGTTCAAATTAGTCCAGGCACTACAGACGAGGCTCGATGGGTTAGCGGCCGGACAGGAGAAGTGGTTGCTTGATCTCGTCGCACTCGGGACAGTCTGTGACGTGGTGACGCTTATCGATGAAAACCGTGCGAATGTGTACTGGGGGCTAAAGGTTCTTTCGCAAACTCGCCGGCCTGGGCTAAAGGCTTTGATGGCGGTGAGTCGGGTAGAGCCCGAGAAGGTGAATGCTCGTAGTCTGGGGTTTGGGCTGGGGCCACGGATGAACGCGGCCGGCCGGCTTGAAACAGCGCAGATTGCACTCGATATGCTCACGGCGACCGATAGCATGGTCGCATATGAAAAAGCCCAGCACCTCGATGCGCTCAATATGGCGCGTAGGGCGGATCAAGATGAAATCTATAAAGCCGCGCTCAAACAGGCCGAGCAGTATAAGGATGACAGGGTACTCGTCGCGAGCGCGCCGGAGTGGAATCATGGTATCGTCGGTATCGTCGCGGCGAAACTGCTTGAAAAGTTTGGTAAACCAACTTTCGTGTTGCAGGAAATGGGTGAAGAATCCAAAGGCAGTGCGCGGAGTTATGGTGCGTTCTCGGCGGCGGACGCGATTCGGAGTGCCGATGACATCATCACAAAAGGCGGAGGACATAGACTGGCGGCTGGCGTGACGATGTCGACAAAAAATATTAATGCCTTTCGAAAACGGGTGAATGAGTTCTACGACAGACAAGGACTTAGTTTGCAATCCGAACAGAAAGCGCTTTTGCCACGAGAGGATGTGCTAACGGAAATCGACCACGTCAGCGAAGAGCTTATCGAGCAAATTGCGGCGCTCGAACCCTTCGGCAGCGGTAACGCTCAGCCGATTCTCCATTCGAGAGGCCTCACGGTGCATTATGTGCGGCGTATGGGTACGGACGGTCAGCATATTAAAATCGAAACACAGAGCAGGAGCGGTGTAAAAATGCAATTTTTGGCATTTAACGCGCCGAACCATTTCTTCGTTGAGGTTGGTGCTGAAATATCCGTCTGGTATCAGCCTGATATTAACGAATGGCAGGGACGGCGAAGTGTGGAGGGGAAGCTACTCCACCTCGAAGTGACCATGTAGTTGTAAAGCCTCATTATATCTGTTACAATACAAGGCGATATGGTACAAGTTACACGAAAAGACGAACGAGAGGCTAACGAAAACGTTATCCGCCGCTTCAACCGCAAGGTTTTGCAGAGCGGTGTGCTTTCGACTGCGAAAGCTAGCATGCGTTTCCAGAAGCCGATTAGCAAGGTGGAGCGCCGTAAAAAAGCGATTATCCGCCGCGAACGCAAAGCAGACAAATTGGCCAAGATGCGCCTCGGAGTCCGCTAGCTTGATGGCTCTCAAGGAGCAAATTCAAAACGATATGAAAGCCGCTTTACTCAGCGGCTCTCGTTTTGAGGGGGACGTACTTCGCAACCTTAAGGCGGCGATTCTAAACGAAGAAGTTGCCAAGGGCAAGCGCGACGAGGGCTTGGGCGATGACGAGATTGAGCAAGTAATCGCTCGAGAAGTAAAGAAGCGTCGCGAATCAATCGCACTCTACGAACAAAACGGTCGCGGTGAACTAGCAGATGGCGAGAAAAAAGAACTCGAAGTCCTTGAACAATACTTGCCGAAGCAGCTTTCGGAAGACGAAGTACGCGTGCTGGTAGACGAAGCTATCGCTACCGTAGGCGCCGATGGTCCGCAAATGATGGGCCAGGTGATTGGTGCCGTGAAAGCCAAGGCTGGCAACACGGCCGATGGATCGATCGTGGCGCGAATCGTTAAAGAGCAGCTCGGAGTGTAGTATGCTGCAAAGGCTGTTGGATACTAACCGGCGGCTGTGGATGAGCGATAGGAAGACGCCATTTCCGCTTGGTACTAAGCGGAAATACGCGGTAGGCGGCCTAGTTTGCTTGGCTATCTGGCCCGGCATCGGGTTCATTGAACTTCTGACGGGGCTTTTGGAGCAGCAAGAGAGCTGGTATCTCGTGGCATCGCCTTGGATACTAATAACTTTGATGGGTATAAGTCTGTTGCTCGTGCCTGCTACAATAAAAGAAAGAAAACCGCGACGCGGCGAACAAGACGACAAGGAAAGGTGAAAAAAGTGATTTTATTTTTCGGACCGACCGGTGCCGGTAAAAGTATGCAAGGTCAAATGTTGGCGGTACGCCAAGGCTGGAAATGGCTTTCAACAGGTGAGATGCTTCGCGAGAGTACGGATGAGGAAGTTATCAAAGTGCTCAAATCGGGCGAGCTGGTAAGTGACGAGCTGACCTACGAAGTATTTGATGCGGCGATTCGCGATGCGAAAGCAAAGAACTATGAGAAGACTATCGTCGACGGCTTCCCGCGAACTAAAGAACAAGCAGTGTGGCTTGCTGACTACATGGAGAAAAACGGTGAAAAAATCGACGTCGTGGTGGTGCTTGAAGTGCCAGAATCTGAAATTATGAAGCGTCTTGAGAAGCGTGGTCGTATGGAAGATACGCCAGACACTATCGCACGGCGTATGACGATTTACCGCCAAAAGATGTACCCAGTGTTGGGAAGTTTCGCTGAAGAAGGAATAAAAATTATCCACCTGGACGGTACTGGTACGGCCGGCGAGGTCCATGACCGGATTTATGGCGAGGTTGTTGGAGATGCAACCAGCTAAAACACCTGAGCAAATTCAGGCCATGCGCGAGTGTGGTGTTATTTTGGCTGGCATCTTGGCGGATATTCGCGCGTACGTACAGCCTGGAATGACAGGTATCGAAGTAGATACATGGGTAGCTCAAAAGATTACTGAACACGGCGCTGAGGCAACATACAAAACGAGCGAAGTCGGGTTTCCGAACACGATATGTATCTCGGTGAACGACGCGATTGTCCACGGGGTACCGACCGGCGAGCCATTCGAGGTCGGCGATGTGGTTGGATTTGATTTGGTGATTGCCTACAAGGGCATGAAAACCGACGCGGCCTTCACGATGGTAATAGGCGAGCAACCAAGTGGTGCCGTGAAGCACCTGCTGAGCGCGACCGAACGAAGTCTGTACGCCGGCATCGATGCGATTAAAGGAGCGGGAACTCGGACGGGTGATATTTCTGCCGCCGTCGAGAAGGTACTCTCGGGTGCCAATCTGGGTATTATGCGAGAACTCGTCGGCCACGGCGTAGGCAACGAAATGCATATGCCACCGGAAGTTCCGAACTATGGTCGAGTGGGAACAGGTTCGATTCTGAAATCAGGTGATACGATTGCTATCGAACCGATGGCTAGTCTCGGCGGCGAACGAATCGTCGGACCGCTTGAAGACGGCTGGACATTTGCCACACGCGACGGAAGTTTGGCTGCGCATTTCGAACATACGGTGTTAATTACCGAAAATGGCGCAGAAATTTTGACTAGTTTGTAAAAAACAAGCTATACTATCAAGCATATGCAAGATAGTTCTCGATACGCAGTTGGCCTCGACATCGGTACGACGACGATTCGTTGCGTCGTAGGGCACATCGACAGTACGACCGGTGCTCCGACGATTGTTGGGGTCGGTAAAGCAGTAAACAGCGGTATGCGAAAAGGTATCGTGGCTAATCTGGCCGGTCCGGCGCATGCGATTGATGAGGCTCTCGGGGAAGCCGAGCGAATGAGCGGCTATCAAGTCGACGCGGCAACGGTGTCGATTAATGGCCAACATATTCTAAGTACCAAGGCCGACGGCATGATTGCTGTGGGCGCCCTTGATCACGAGATTAATCATGATGACCTACACCGTATCGAAGAAGTGGCGACGACCGGAAAAGTGCCTGCCAATAGAGAAATAATCGAAGTTGTCCCACACAGTTACCGACTTGATGGGCAAGACAATATCAAAGATCCACTTGGTATGACTGGAACACGACTCGAAATCAACGCCAACGTCGTTTCGGTACTAATGCCGCACCTGCAAAATCTGCAAAAGTCCGCTGATATGGCCAAAGTCGATGCTCACACGATCGTGCCGAGTATTCTTGCGGGGGCCAAGGCAGTATTGAAAGAATCTCAACTTGAAAACGGTGTCGCTGTCGTCGACCTAGGTGGTTCAACCACTAGCGTAGCCGTATTTGAGGAAGGTGACTTGCAGTACGTCGGTGTCATACCGGTGGGAGGCAGTAGTATCACTAATGACCTCGCTATCGGACTCAAGACTGACCCAGAAATCGCTGAAAAGATGAAGCTTGCTCACGGCACGGCGATTCCTCGCACCGACAATGAAGGCATCAGCCTTAAGGAAGGGAGCGAAGTTCACACCTTTAGCGCCAATGATATTGATGAAATCATCGAAGCACGGCTCGAAGAAATTTTCGAGGCGATCAATAAAGAACTGAAAAAAGCCGGACGAGCCGGAAAATTACCAAGCGGTGTAGTACTGGTTGGCGGTGGCGCAAACATGAAACGCATTGCTGAATACGCCAAGAACACACTTGGCCTAGCGGCGCGAGTCGGCAAGAGTGAAGGCTATGGCGGTGTATCAGAAGAAGCCGAGAGGCCAGAATTTACCACTGCTGTCGGGCTAATGCTAATCGACGCCGAACGTGGGATGATTCCTACTGGAGGCAAGACCGCACGTAAGTTCGGTACCCAAGATGCCAAGGCAGGCTTGCAAAAAGCCACCGGGATCCTCGGCCGATTCTTTGGAAAATTCAAGTCCTAGACCTCTGTAAATAGCCGAGGGTTTAATTTTTGTATTCATGGGTGTTATACTAAAATGAGTAAAACTTTTGTATGACTAGAAGTGAGGGAGAACAGACTGCATGCCGGAAGTAAAACCTAGCGAAATTCAGACCTTTGCCAGCATTAAGGTCGTGGGAGTGGGCGGTGCCGGTGGCAGCGCGGTAAATCGCATGAAAGACGCTGGGCTGCACGGAGTGCAGTTTATTGCCATGAACACGGACGCGCAGGCGCTCCATAACTCTAAAGCCGATCTGAAGATTCACCTGGGCAAGCAGACGACGGGCGGACTTGGCGCCGGTGCTGATCCTGGCAAGGGTGAAGAAGCTGCCAACGAAAGCCGTGACGACATTCGTCAGGCGCTTGAAGGTGCGGATATGGTGTTTGTGACGATTGGCGCCGGTGGTGGTACTGGCTCCGGTGCTGGTCACGTCGTTGCTGAGGTTGCTCGTGAACTCGGAATCCTCGTTGTTGGTGTCGCAACCAAACCATTTAGCTTCGAAGGCGAGAAGCGCCGTACGAATGCAGATTGGGCAATCGCCCAGCTCGGCCGTCAGGTTGACACGCTGATTACGATTCCGAACGATCGTCTGCTCCAGACGATTGATCGCCGCACGCCGCTCCTTGAAACCTTCAAGATTGCTGACGACGTGCTGCGCCAAGGTGTGCAGGGTATCTCTGAATTAATTACCGAACACGGGCTAATCAACCTCGACTTTGCCGACGTGAAAGCTATCATGAGCAATGCAGGTTCGGCATTGATGGGTATTGGTCGTGCTTCTGGCGAAGACCGCGCTTCTCAAGCTGCTCAACAAGCAATCGAGAGCCCACTCATTGAAGTATCTATCGACGGCGCTAAGGGTGTCCTCTTCAATGTTACTGGTGGCTATGACATGAGCATGTCAGAAATCCAAGAAGCGGCTGAAATCATTACAAGCGCCGTTTCGCCAGATGCCAATATTATCTTTGGTGCGACACTCAAGCCTGAGATGGAAGACGAGCTGGTTATTACGGTTATCGCAACTGGATTCGATAGTGAGTTCTTCGAAGAGCAGGCCGCAACCCTCGAACATCCAACCGCGCCTGTCGCGATGAACAATGAGGTTAATGACGAAGAGATCGCTAGTGTGAACATGGATCTCGACCAGACAGCAGCCGCTGAACACTTCGCAGACGAAACACCGACTGATATCTGGTCACAGCCAGCACCGACCGAAGAAGAAGATGACACGCCGGCATTCCTGCGCCGACGCAAAAAGAAGAATAAGGACCAGGAATAGGCGGCAAATTGTGGCTGGGCAAATTAATATCGGGGATAGCCGAGTACTTGAATCTCGCGAAGTGGGTGACGGCAAGACGATTCGTCGTCGTCGAGAAGCGCCAAATGGTACGCGTTTCACAACCTACGAGCGCATAGAAAAGCCGAATCTCGCGGTGATTAAAAAGGATGGTGATCGTGAACTGTTTGATCGTGACAAGCTCGCGGCAGCTATTAAGCAATCGGTCGGAAAATTCTTTTCCTCCGAGCTCGAGGTCGAACAGATCGTCGATAACGTCGAAGAAGCTATATATGACCGCGGCGAAAGTGAGATTTTTTCGAAGCAAATCGGCGAAATCGTCCTTGATCAGCTCGAAGAAAAAAATCAAGTGGCGTACGTTCGATTCGCTAGTGTTTTCCATGATTTCAAGACTCTCGATGACTTCGTGAACATCCTCGCATCGCGCTCCTCAAAGGGAAACGCAAAGTGATGCGTGTCGTCATACTGTATCGCAGTATGAGTGAGCACCGTCGACCGGTTGAAGAATTCATGCATGAGTTTGAGCGACGCACCGGCAAAGCAATCGAGACGCTCGATCCTGACTCTCGCGAAGGAACTACCTTCGCTCTGACATATGACATCGTCGAGTACCCGACGATGCTGGCACTCAGCAGCGAAGGCCAGGTCCAGGCGCTATGGCGCGGTTTACCACTACCAACTCTATCGGAGGTATCGTACTATGCGTAGTATTCTAGAATTTTTCACGCATAAGGATAAAAAGCTACGCGACAACCGGTGGATTTTTACCAGTATGCTAGTCGGTTCGATACTTAGCCTCTTGGCTTCGTTCGTGCTCAGCACCGAAGCAATTGAGCTTGCCAAGAATCCGAACGCTGATCTTCCGTGCAATGTGAGTATTATTTTGAACTGTGCCACGGTGAACAACCATGCGACCGGTACCCTACTTGGCTTTCCAAACAGCTTCCTTGGCATGATGGCCGAGCCAGTTGTCATTACCGTTGCGATCGCTGGCTTGGCTGGCATCGCATTCCCGCGACGCTTCATGTTCGCGGCGCAGATTGGTTATACGGCAGGATTGGCATTTGCTTTGGCACTCTTTTACATCAGCTTCAACATTATTCAGGCGCTCTGCCCATGGTGCCTGCTGGTGACGCTGACGACAATCTTAGTGTGGTTTGCGATTACTCGTTACAATATCCGTGAAAATAACCTGTATTTACCGAAAAAAGCGCAGAAGCGCCTTCATGCGTGGACTAACAAAGACTACGACAAGCTGGCAATGTGGATACTTATTGTTGGGCTGGTGGCGGCAATCTTGATCAAGTATGGCGATGGACTCTTTGCGTAAAACCCCCGAGATTTCTTGGTCAACATTTCTGATACTTTTGTTTGGCGTCGTGTATGTGACGGCGGTCGTAACGGTACTCGCCATGTATGAGCAACTTGAATCCAACGCTTTGTTGCTTGGGGTGCTACTGTTAACGTCACTCGTACTGATGACGTTTGCGTTTGGATTCTCGCGACTTGTGAAGCGCACCGATATCATCGACATGATGTGGGGTATTGTAATCGTAGTATTGGCTATCGCCAGTTTTTTGGCTAACCCAGATGGCGTTGGTGTCGGGCTTAACATCCAGACTGTCGCGACGCTTTTAGTAACGATTTGGGGAGTACGACTGGTACACCACATTATTCGAAGGCTACTTAAGTCGACCGAAGATCCACGCTACAAAGAACTCCGCAAGAAGTGGCGGGGCAATCAAGCGGTTAATTCATACCTCCGGGTATTCGTCGTACAGGCAATATTGGCGGTTATCGTAGTTGCCGCGGTGATCTGCATCAACGCGGCAGATGAAACAATCTTCGGCATCTGGGCGTGGGTAGGTGTAGGAGTCTGGATTGTAGGATTCTTGTGTGAGAGTATCGGCGACTGGCAGTTAAAGCGGTTCTTGGAACGTTCTTCGTCTAAAAATAGCTTGATGACTGACGGTTTGTGGCGCTACAGTCGACATCCAAACTATTTCGGTGAGGCTGTGCAGTGGTGGGGGATTTTCATTATTGCATTGTCACTACCGTATGGCTGGATGGGTATAATCTCACCGGTAGTCATCACGTACCTCCTCCTGTATGTCTCAGGTGTGCCACTGGCTGAGAAGCGCGCCGCGCGAAAACGCGGCTGGAAAGCCTATGCAAGACGAACAAGCGTATTTATACCGCAGCTACCCCGCGAAAACTAATTGCTTTTTGTAAGCACAAGCGCTACGCTAAAGGCAGTTAACGTATCGTATAAACAAGGAGAAAAGGGTGGCTAAAAATCAACCAACATACAAAATAGCATGGTATATGCTAGCGGTGTCTCGTATCATGATTGGCTTAGTGTTCTTGTGGGCGTTCTTTGATAAGCTTCTCGGACTGCAGTTTTCGACGATGCCCGACAAAGCATGGCTCGCTGGTGGCTCTCCGACCACAGGGTTTTTAAAGATGGGCGTTAACCCAGACAGCCCGCTTGCTGGCTTTTTTAACAGCTTAGCGGGACAGCCGTGGGTAGACTGGCTCTTCATGGCAGGCTTGCTTGGTATTGGTTTAGCACTGGTGCTTGGTATTGGTTTGCGCGTTGCCGCGGTTGCTGGCACGCTATTACTCGTCATGATGTGGGTGGCGCAGTTCCCGTCGGAAAACAACCCGGTTCTCGATGATCACTTGGTGTACGCTACGGTA
>Ga0172380_10006529_pt1 | contig 13508 bp, 22 predicted proteins | sample Leawe162metaG_FD_119747 | JGI IMG/M metagenome (GOLD analysis project Ga0172380, IMG submission 119747) | Leachate microbial communities from a municipal landfill in Southern Ontario, Canada - Leachate well 162 metaG | ecosystem: Engineered > Solid waste > Landfill > Unclassified | place... | reverse complement strand
GCATCGACCAGCGCCAACGACGATACGGTCATCGAGGACGTGATCGAGGCCGTGTCACGCTGGATCGACGGGCAGACCGGGCGGCGTTTCTTCGCGTCCTCCACGGACGATACCCGCTACTATGTCGGCGAGGCGGACGGGGCGCACGTCAAGATCGACGATTGCTACTCCATCACGACCGTCTCCGTGGATTACACCGGCCTGTGGACAACGTATACTGCCCTGACCGTGCCGACCGACTGGATCGGGCTGCCCGAGAACTACAGCGCGAAGGGGCTGCCCATCACCGAGCTTGAAATCTCGCCGAACTCGGCAAACTACTTCCCGGCATCGAAGCGCGGCGTCAAGGTGGTCGGCAAGTTCGGCTGGGGCGCGTCCTGCCCCGACAACATCAAGAGCGACTGCATGGCAATCGCCTTAAACATCTACATGGATAGCAAGGGCTCGCCGAACAACAGCGGCAGCGTATCCATCACCGCCTCGGGCGTGGTCATCCGCCCCGAGAACGTGCCCCCGCTCGTCTGGAAAGACCTGATGACGTACAGGCGCTATCTATGAGCACAACCGTCGACTTTACCACCGTTACGAACTCCATCGCCGCCCTGAATATTTCCGGGGTGACGGTCAAGGACGTTGACGAGGTGACGGACACAACGAAGATGTCCCCGGCGACGCTGGCCCCGCGCCCAGAGGACTTCGTTACCGGCATTTCGCTTGTCCCTGCGGAACTCAGCCAGCAGGATAACGACCTGACCTATACCCTGCATTATCGCTACTACCACTGCCAGATTGTCAGGGGCCTGGGCGGGATGCTGGCGTCGTATTCGGGGCTGATCACAAAAGCCGCGGCGATCCTGTTGGCGTTTTCAAACGATGCCACCCTGACCGGGGCCACGAATAACACCGCCCCGCAGATCGAGAATATCGGCCCGGTAAACGACCCCGCCGGAAACGTCTATCTTGGATTTGAGATTTCCATTCAGATCCTCCAGTTCCTAAAGGTGTGACCATGCTTATTCGCGTAACGCATCCTTTCGATGTTGACGATAAAGTGAGCGGCGGGACTATCACCATCCTGGCGGGGCACGACTTCGAGGCCCCCGACAAGCAGGCCCGCGAATGGATTGCGAACGGATGGGCCTACGAGATCAAGGCGGAAAGTGCCCGCAGCGGCAAGCCGAAACGCGCCTCGGCTGAGGTGGATAAATGACAACTGGACGCATTCGCGGGTTTATCGACTATCGTTTCTATGTTGACGGCTACGACATCTCCGGTTACTCGCGCGACATCGGCGAGTTCGGGATTTCCCATGACGATGCAGTCGATTCGAGCGTGACGAAGGCCATCAAGGGCCACTGGATCGGACAGGCGACCGTAACGCCTGGCGTCATCAATGCCGTTTTGGACGACACCGCGGGCGGGCTCCATGCCTCCCTGCGCACGTCAACCGATCGGGATCTGATGGTCGCTATCGGCAAGCTGGCCGCGCCAGTCGACGGTGACATCGCCTTCTGTGGGCAGTTCCCGCAGAACTCATACCGGGGCGGCGGGGACGCGACGGGGCTTGTCGCCGCGACACTCTCGCTTGGCGAAGGGCAGCACGGCGCGTCTACCCTGGGTTACGCCTGCCCGTTCGGGCGACTCCTGCTGGCACACGCCGCCAAGACCGCCGCGAATTCTGCGGTCGGGTTCGACAACTATTCCGGCGCGGCCACGGCCCTCGGCGGATGGATGATGTATCAGATTTCCGCCGCGGCCGGGACGGGCGACATCACCGCCACCCTGAAGGTACAGCACGCCGCGACCAACCTCGACGGCTCATTCGCCGACCTGCTTTCATCGGGCGTGCTCAATCTCGGCTCGGGTGGCACGTTCGGCGGCCCATATAGCGGCGTCGTCGCCCTGGGCCACACCGCGGACGTGTACCGCTACACCCGCTGGCAGATCGCCCTCGGGACCGCAACCAGCGTAACGGCGGCAATCGCCTTCATGCGCGCCTACGTCGTACAATAAGGAGTTAAAAAATGGCAACTGGACGCACGATCAAGAAGTACGTGTACATGGTCATCGAGGACAGCGGCGGAACCATGCGCAACCTCGTAATGACCGAATGCCCCGACATCGGATTCACCGACGACATCGTTGACGTGAGCGCCATCTCGGACGCGATCAGAAAGAAATTCACCGGGCAGTCCGATTTCAGCGTGACGATCACCTTCCCGTTCTCGGACGGTGCGGCCGTCGCGGCGTCTTCATCCGGCACCGCCCCGGCGGAATCCGGCGCGCATACGATCCTGTCCGCCCTGACCGGCGGCGTGACCGCCAAGTCGTTCGGCATCTACTTTGGGATGCAACACAACTGGACGACCGGCGACCCGGTTTTCGGCGGGATCGACACGATCCTTGTCTCGAACTACAAGGTCAACGGGACGACCTGCTCGGCCACGTTCTCGTATGCCGGGAACGCCGCGGCCGCCCTGGCCTGGGGTGCCGCCGCGATCACCGCAAGCTAACCCCGCGAGGGGAGAAAGGCGGGCGCAATGCCCAAAACCATTACCAGCCCTGTACCGAAGTTTCCCGGCACAGTGGTACTACATGACCCCCTGCCCCTTTCCGCCGTTGTGGAATGGGAGGAGGCTCTCGCGGATTGCAAGGGCCACCCGTGCGGGGCGGCCCTCAAAATTCTTTCCGGCATGTTCGCGGAGGGCGCGGACCGCGACGCCGTAGCCGCGGAATACGCGGCCCACTACGCCGACTGCGTAGAGTCGGACAGGCGGCCGCGCTGCCTGCCCGGGCTGTCCGATACGGCGGCACAGGCGCGCACGATGAAAGCGATCCGGCCCTGCGTGGCGGAATGGCACGTCGAGAATTTCGACCTTGCCAACCCGCCCGGAAGCCCGAAGGCATCCCGCTCGCGCTTCGTGGCCTGGCTCATCAAGGAAATCACGGACCTGTACACCGAGGAAGACCCGACCGGCGACCCAAACGCATCGCGGCCCGCACCTGGCACTGGCTAGAGGGTGACGGGCCGAGACCGGGCGCGCTCGAAATCGCCCGCGAGATAAAAGAGTACGGGGCGCGGGCGATCACCGGGAATGATATTATCCCCGCCCGCGTGTTGCGTGATGGCAACATCGCGATGAACATCTCCGACGCCTACGACTCACGCCAGCGTCACCGCGACGAAAACGGGGACGCGGCCTGGGGCGAGTGGACAGAGAAACACCCCGACCAGGCGCGCATCATCAATAGCGCCCTTGTCGAGTACGAACGATGGCTAGAGGAAACCTATGGCTGATGTGAGTTTCACCGTAGAAGCGGTAGACCGGGCATCGTCCGTTATGCGGAACGTGTCCTCGGCGCTTACCGGGCTGAATCAGGGATTGCAACTGGTTCAGCAGGTCGCCCGCGGCGTCGGCCAGGTCGTCAACGCCACGGTTGGCGAGTTCGTCCGCTACTCCAACGAAGTCCGCCAGATGACCATGCTCACCGGTCAGTCGGCGACGGAAATGTCGCGGCTGATCCAGGTCGCGGACGACTACAAGATCACGACCGAAGCCCTCACGATGGCCCAGCGGGAATTGTCGAAGGACGGGATGTCCCTGTCCATCGACACGATGGCCCGCCTGTCTGACGCCTACTTGCAACTTGGTGACGGGGCCGAGCGCACCCGCTTCCTGCTGGAAAACTTCGGACGTTCCGGCCTACAGATGGCCGAGATGATGGAACAGGGCAGCGAGCGCATCCGGGCCGCGGCCGCCGGGATTTCGGGCGGGCTGATCCTAGACGAGGCCGACCTCGCGCGGGCGCGCAGGTACGAGCGCACGCTGGACGACATGAGCGACAACTGGCGCGCCATCCGAATTGAGATCGGAAGCCAACTCTTGCCGGTCGTCAACGATTTTCTGGAAGCGGAACTTGCCGGGGTAGAGGCCTGGCGAGAAATGCCAAGCCTTGTAGGACAAACGGTTGACCTGCTCGAAAATGGCGGCGGGTTTATGGCCCAACTCGTTGCCGCAGCGCAACAATTCGGGCGGTACTATTCCGTCAGCGCAATTATGACAGGCTCCGGGGCGTATGCTCGCGCGATGGACGAAATGATACGCAACTCCTTTGGCAGGTACACCGCCGGGGGCGCATACACCGATTGGGCAACCGGGATGGCGGGCGGATCGGGCCGCACCACGCTGGGACCGGGAGGGGAAATAATCGGAGCCGGCGGGGCAGGTGCCGAAGAGCCGCTCGATCTAACCGACCAGTACCGCGAACAATTGTCAATAGCACAGTCTCTCATGGACATAGAGGGACAGCGCATAGAGATTAACGCGCAAATTGCTACCGCCCTCGCCGCCGGATACAGCGAGGCGGGGTCTACCGTTAGCGACCTCAGAGAGCAACTCGCCGCCGTGGACACCCAGCAGCAGCAGATGATGGCGAACATGGTTTATGGATGGGAAGAGGCTGCCGCGGCGGTGGGCGGATTTAGCGAAGAAGAAAAATCATATTTGCTCGACCTGCAAGTGTCCCTCGGAATCATCACGCAGGAGGTGCACGACCAGACGGAGGCCTTCGGGGAAGCGCGCGACATACTCATGTCGTTCCCTAGCGATATTCGGGTCGGGCTGATGATCGAATACGAAAACGGGTCTCTGTCCATGTCTGCGCTCATGGCGATGTACGCCTTCCAGCAAGACCCGACCGCGGCGCGGCAGGCCGTTCTCGACGCGGCCGCCGCAGAGGGGACATCGTGGACCGCGACCGGTGGCAGCTTCAGCGGATGGGGCGTCGTGGGCGACGCACCCGGACGCATGGCAACCCCGTTTACGGAGGCCATCTACGCGCCCGGCGGCGCGACCGTGTACCCGGCTGGCAGCCCGCAGACGCAGGCGCTTGTCAAGGCGGGCGCGCGCGGGTTCGCCTCTGGCGGGTCCGTTTCTCCGATGGGGTCCGGCGATGGGATTGACCTGTCGTACAAGTCAATCAACGACCTGGCACGGGCGCTCGCTAGTGAACTGTCGGGCAGGATGTAATGTCAGAAGTCTTTGACTCTTACGCGGTACAGGTCTACATCTCCGCCGCCTGGGTCGACCTGACCCCGGACGTGATGTCCTGCAAGTGGAACCGCGGCATCATGGGCAACTCGCAACTCGACCGCGTGGGCAGCCCCGGCTACATGACCATCACCCTCAACAACTCGCAATTCAACAACGCTCAACTGATCGGGTACTACTCGCCGGGGCATACGAACTGCTTGACCGGATGGACGACCGGCCTCCCCATTCGCCTATCGTTCACCTTCGAGACGCTGACCTATTACAAATATTACGGGCGCATCAAGCCGGACGGGATACAGGTCGAGCCGGGCACGCTCGGCCCGCGCACTGTGACGGTTACGGCGCATGACTACATGGCGCAACTGAGCGCGCACGAACTCGCCCTGTTGACGCTAGTGGAGGACAAAACCATCGAGGAGGTCGTCCCGCTCATCCTGGCGAACCTCCCCATTCAGCCGCTCGATACGGATTACGAAACGGGGACAAGCACGTTCCCGACCGTCTTTGACACGACCCGCGCCCGCACGACTGCTACGGCAGAACTCACAAAGGTCGCTTATTCAGAACTCGGCGCGGTTTACATCATCGGCGACCAGACCGGCGGCGAGACGTTGCGCGTCGAGGGGCAACTGACCCGCGCCCTCATCTCTGCGACGGACATTTCCATCACGACCGCCGAGTCCGGCTTCCTGCTGGTAGAGGACGGCACCTATCTGCTGGCCGAGGACGGGACGAAAATCATCCTGAACCAGACGCAGGCGGCGAACTTCACCGATACCGACCTGATGGCGGGGACGCAGATTTCATACGGGCGGCACCTGTCGAACCGGGTAGAGGTCATCACCTACCCGCGCAAAGTTGACGCCGCAGCCACCACGGAATTGTGGGTGCTACAAAAGTCGTTCAAGATCGCGGCCGGGGAGACGAAGACGGGCTATGTCTGCCGCTACCGCGACCCATCCGGGGGTGCGTCCTACGTCAACGGGCGAAACATGGTGACGCCGCTTGTCGCCGGGACGCATTACGCTGCATACGCCAACGAGGACGGAACCGGTGCGGACCTCAAGGCGTTCCTGACCGTGACCGCCACGTTCGGCACGGAAGCCGTATCATTCGACCTGGAGAACACAGGCGGCACGGACCTGTGGGTAACGATGCTCAAGGCAGTCGGCAAGGGCATCTACATTTACGACCCGGTGCGCGTTGTCTACAACGATTCCGCCTCGCAACTGACCCACGGCGTACACGCCGTAGCCGTTGACATGCGCTATCAGGAAGACCCGGCGGTCGGCGAAGTATTCGCGAACACCATCCTGAGCCGCGAAAAAGACCCGGATTATTCCATTGACAAAGCCGTCGTCGCGGCGAACAAGAACAGCATGTCGATGATGGCATTCCTGCAACTGGAGCCGGGCCGCCGCCTGTCGATGGCCGAGGACATGACCGGGATCTCGCGGGATTGGTTCGTCCAGGGCTACGAGGCGCAGATCATCGGCTCGCACGCCGAAACGCCAGGCGGCACGGCCGTGCCCTACGTTCTCTGGATGCCTGTCCTACAATGGGCAGGGTCCACGACCGGCCTGTGGGTTCTTGGGACATCGACGCTCGGGGCGACAACGACGCTCGGATAAGGAGTTTATACAATGGCATTCTCGACAATGACAAACAGGGCGACGGGCTACACGGTAGTTGAGGACGACTGGGACAAACTCACCGGAAACTTTGACTTCTTCAATACCGCGTTCTGCATCCCCCTATTCCCGCGCTCCTCGGGCGATGCGCCCATCTCGGGCGTGCAGGCCGCGGCCCTGTCCATCGTGCAATCCGGCGGGGCGGGCACGGCTAAACCGCAATGGCCCATCCTGGCATTTGACAAGGACACCGACGAGGGGCGCATGTGGTCGGGGCACGTCCCAACCCTGTACGCCTCGACGTTCATCCTGAAGGGCCAGTTTTACATGCCGGCCGCGACATCGGGCACGGTCTGCTGGGCGGCGCAATTCGCCTGCTGGTCTGATACGGACGCGACCGTCACGTCAAAGGTATTCGATACCGTCAACTCGTCGGGCGCGATCACCGTCCCCGGTACGGCATTGACCATCAAGGCGTTTACCCTGACCATGACCAACGCGAGCAGCGCCGCGGCCCTCGACTCATACGCTTTGTCGTTCATCCGCGACATATCCGAAGACACCGCCGCGGAAGACGCCTACCTGAAATCGCTCGCGCTGTACTTCAGTCTCCAGTAAGGGCAATTCTGCCATGAGTGAAAGGATTCGGAATGTCAAGGCAAAGGAAATTGCAAATCGTTTTGGAAGTGCTTATCATACTGGCCCTGCTCGCTTTTCTCGTCGGGCAGGTGTACACGGAACCGGAAAGGCAGGCACCAATGGCAGTTGACTTTGGCACAAGCGGGAACAAGGGCGTGAGTTTCGGCAGCCTGGCGCAAACGCAGGGGCTGACGAATATGAGCGTATCCTTTTGGATGTATTACAACGCCGTCCGGTCGGGAGATTACGGGGATGTCGTCTCGCAATATGACGACGCCGGTCATGGATGGTGGATCGACTTGGTGGATTATGTCGCCCCGAACGCCAACAACCTTACCTTCGGGATCAACTTTTCCGACACAGATGGGGGCTGGAAACTCCCCACCGATACCCTGACGGCCGGAAATCGCTACCACGTCACGATCACATATAACCGGAGCGCGACGACGAACGACCCGGTATTTTACATCAACGGGGCCGAGGTGGCAGAGAGCGAAGTTTCTACCCCGGTCGGGGCCGCGGCGACCGACGTTGAGAATCTTGTGTTCGGCTATGGCGGCTATGGCGGGGCGGGAAATGGGACGTATGTCATTCTCTCGGATGTCCGCATCTATAACCGCATCCTGGCCGCGGGCGAGGTCGCCGAAATCTACAACTCCCGCGACATCAACGCCGTCCCCTATGGCCTCGTATTCCAAGCCACGTTCTTAGAAAACGGCGCGTACATCGACCGGATCAACGGGGCGGTAGGGACCGGAGCGGGGTCGCCCGCGTTTGTACCCGATACCATCCTGAACTGGCATTAGCCGCAAGGAGTCATCATGCCAACAGACGAGAAACTTACCGCCAAGGCCGCCGCGACGGTGGTCGCGGACACCGACCTGACCTATCTGGTGCAGGATGTCTCCACGACCCCCGTGTCGAAAAAGCTGGCGTGGTCGCTCATCAAGTCGACGCTGAAGACCTACTTCGACACGCTCTATCAAGCGCTTGTCGGCGCGCTCGGTACGGACCTGTGGGTGACATCCTCGGCTACGTGGACCTACGTCAGCGCGACCACGTTTACCGTCCCAACGGACCTGACGGCGGTTTTCAAGGTGGGCACGCGCATCAAACTCACGCAGACCACGGACAAGTTTTTCTACGTCGCATCGTCTGCCTACGGCGCGCCGAACACTACCGTCACTGTGACGGGCGGCGCGGACTTCACCATCGCCAACGCCGCGATTACTGCCGCGTACTACTCCTACGGCAACCCGCCGGACTTCCCGTACTGGTTCAACCACACCCCTGGCACGCGCACCGGGTACTCGCTCGCCGCGGGAACGGAAGTGATTCGCTTTGCGATGGACTCAAGCAAGGTCATTCTGGCCGCCAACCTGACGGCGGTCACGAGCACGGCGACCACGTTCGCGGCCTCGCTGCCGCTCACGGCCAAGACGGTCACGAACCAAAACTGGGGCGGCGCGAACGGTTACGCGACCGACAACGGCGCGGCGCTGACAACGGCCACCCGCTGGGTCATCACGTCGGCGGGAACCGACATTACGTTTTATAAGGACATGGCGAGCGCAGCCTGGACAGGGTCGTCAACAAAGGGCGTGCGCGTCGTCGCCATGTACGAAGCAGCATAACCCCTAAAGGAGGGGGCAAACTATGGCAATCAATCAGACCGAAATCGCGCTCGACGCCGCAAAGGAAGTCGTCAGCCGGGCGACGCAGATCGTGGACGCGCTCGACGCGCTCGAAACGATATTCGAGCAACTGACCGCGGCCGGGATCGACCTTGCTAACTACGTCACCGCAATCGAGGCAAGCGGCGACACCCAGCATTGCGACGTGGCGACCTTCAAGAACATCTTGGAGTATTTCGCGCCCGACATCGTTACCCACGCGAAGGCCACCTACAGCGGCACCCCCACCCAGCAGGAATGGGCCGCGCTCCAGAAGGCCCGCCATTAACGCAACCGCCCCGGCTCATCACCGGGGCGGCCATTTCGTCCTACGCTGATGTGCTCGCGAGCACATCAGCGTAGTGTGTTTTGTGGCATCAGCGGCGCCTTTTGCGTCTTGCAGAGAGAGTAATAATCGAAGTAGAACTCTCCCGACCTGTTCCAGCAAGTTGCGGTGACGATTTTGATATTACTGATCCCATACCCGCATCTCGACACCGTGCTTATATTCATTTGGATAATTCTCCTTGAGCCATTCGATGGCCTGCTCGTCGTTCTCGAAAGAGTTTTTTGCAACTCGCCGTTTTGGGACGCCGCGCCGATTTTGATATTCGGGACGCGGTTCGTCGATCCAGAACTCATACGGGACAAGCATCTGGCCGATAACGATTCCGTTTACACTCTCGACCATTGGATCGTGGAATAAATCCGTCATTCGCGCGCCTCCTCCGCTTCCGGCACAAACGCCGGGGCGGGTTCGACCGTCCCGAGATTGGCAAGCCGCCGCGGCGCGTACTGGTCGCGGAACTGCTCATACATGCCGACATGCCACGGGTACGACTCGTCCGTCGCGTTACGCGACGGGATGATAAACTTGTTCGCCTTCAGCCACTCGACCAACTCGGCCCACATTTCCCGCTTCGTGTCGCGGGAGTAGCCGCGCTTATCGTCGGCGAGGATGGCGCGCACCGGCATAACCGTGTAGTGCGTCGAGGCCGCGACGAACTCGCAGACGAACCACATCGGCACGCCGGTGTCCTCGAAATAGGTATCCGTGTACCGCCCATTCGACCGGATGCGCAGGCTGGGGAATTTCAGGCCCAGCAGCGGGATACGGTCCTCGGGGATGGTCGCGCAACGATGGGCGTACTCGGCCATTTCCGCGTAGACGCTGGCCCGGCTCGCGTTGACCGCGACCACGCCGAGGACGAACGCGACGCCGAAGCCGAGCACGATCAGGCACGCGCCGAGCAGATCCATCGCGTACCAGACCGCGATGCACCCGCCCGCGATGAGGGCGGCGGGGATGAGGAAGGAGCGGGCGCGGGGAGTGTAGTCCATTATCCCACCGGCCCCACTCTGCGCCCGTTGTGGTCGTAGACGCGGAACGGATCGGGGGCGCGTTTCGGCGCGGCGTCCTGCAACCGGGCCAGCGCGTCAGTCATCGCGGCGAGCCGGGGATTGACCTTGCGCGGCGGACGCGGCATCCTGCGATAACAGACAGGGCAGGCGTCGGGCAGGCCCATCGCGCGCCGCTTGGCAACGTTTTTCGGCATTGTGCCGCGGCTCGCCCGCTGGATATCCGCGTGCGTGATGGGGCGTCCGTATTCGCGGGCAATGGCCCTGAGAGACATTCCCAGCGCGATTTTTCGATTGACCATATCAGTTACCGTCTTTTCGCTGTACATCGTTTGTACACCCTTTCCTGTGTCAAATAGGGGCATCCTACGTCTCGCGTGCGGGTGTTCTGGCGTGCGGATGGCCTGTTTTGCGCCCTACCCTACCCTTCCGGGCGGAGGGGGAGGGGTTATACTCCGCAGATCCCGGTGCATTCGTTATCCCAAAGCGATAGCTGGCCGCGCTCCTGTTCGGTGCGCAAGTCGACATCCTCGAGCGGGATGCGGGCGGGATGAACGAATAAATCATACGGCGGGCGCGCTTTGCGGATGGCTCGGTCAACCTCGACGGCCTCGCGCCAATCCTCCGGCGTCGCCTTGATGCGTCGCCATTCTGCGGTTGAGTGGTACGGGCAGAATGTGCAAGCCGACTTCGGCGGAACCTCGAGGCCGTGCCGGTCAAGCCATTGGATGCAGTCGAGGCGGGTCATGCGTCGCTCAATCAGCGGCCAGCGGTTCGTGATGTACTTCACATCGGACGGCTTCATCCGCTGGAACTCGTCCAGACTGATTCCGATCCATTGTTCTACGGGGCGGCCCTCGCGGTGGGCCTGCAACCAGCGGCGCATTGGTTCAATTTTCCAGCGTCCCGTGCATTGGCGATGAAGTTGGCCGTGGGACATTTTTTCGACATAGCGCCCGGTGTGAACGGGCAAATATTCTATTTCTCCGTCGGGCGTACAAACGGCTTCCCCATCCTCTAAAATCTCCGTCATATACAGCCGGGCTGTATATGACGGGATGAAAATTTTCCCCCCCTGCCTGGTGGTGTTGATTTCGTTCTTTGCGTTGCGCACCGTCTCGGCCCGCATCCTGTTCTCGACAAGCCACCCCGTCCACCGCGCCGCAAATTCATAAGTGAGTTTGCTTTCGTGCGTCGTGTCGGCGTGAATGGCCGCTTCGACGGGCGGGAGTTCTCCGAGGGCGGACATGGCGGCCATTGTGAACGACTGGACGCCCCAGCCGAGAGACAGGACGGTAAACGGCGTCATTGTCGCCTCTCAAACGACGCCCAGCAGACCAGCGCCCCGGCGATTGCCACGGACACCCCTCCGGCGACGTTGGTCATCGCGACCAGCGCCCCGACGCAGATGAGCAGGAGGCCGCCGATTTGGATGGCGCAGGAGAGGTCAGGATTCGGGGTCATGTCAACTCACTCTCGCGACCATCCCGGCCGCGAACACCAGCACCCCGCCGACGATGGCGGGCTCGAAGCCGCGCGGATTTTCGGCGGCCAGCAGGACGAGACCGAACAGCAGGAGCGCCAGCCCGAAGGCGGCGACGGCCCATGACAGGGCGAGCAGGGCGCGGCGGATGGGGGTCATTTCGTCACCTTCTCAATATCTACAAATATCGTCGCCGCCGCACAAGTAGACGGAACGCGCTCCTCCCGAAGGAGTTTATTGTATTCGTCGCGGACAACGATTTTTATCTCGTGCGCGTCCCGGAACTCGTTGAGTAACGCAGAGACCGCCGCTCTGTCATCAAGAGTCCATGTCAACCTTTTTCCAGTAGACAGGGCTACAAGACGGCCTTGCAGATATTTTATATTTTCGTTCACTTCGTCACCTCCGGCTCTGCGCCTCTCGGCTCGCCCTCGTCTATCGGATGCAATCCCAGGTTGACCAGCGTACTCACCCGCGCCGCGCCCCGGTCGTACTTGCCCATCGGGTTACGCCGCGGACCGCCGAGGCTGCCAGGCTTCGTGATGCGCAGGGACGCGGACCGCGGCAGCAGCGCGTACAGGACGACCAGGGCGGCGAGGATGGCGAGGAGAGTCTTCGGGGTCATGGGTGGCTCTCCTTCGAGTGGAGTACCCAGAATCGCGCGGACGATTGCTGGAATATCCGTTCGTCCTCTGCCGTCCATGTACCAGCAGAAGTTTCGTGCTCCCTGATGGCTCGATATACGTCCATAAAATACAGTTCTTTTTCTGCAACAACGATAAAGTTTCTTTTCTCGTTGAGCAACTTTACCGCCCTCGGGTGCAATGTTTCGTATGCGTCCAGAATTCCTTGCGCCATGTCTCGCTGATAGCGCAGTTCGTCGCATTCGGCGCGGAGGGCCGCGACCTCCTCGACGGACAATCCGCTCCTCCAGTGTTTTTCACACCCCCCCATCCAGTATTCGGGTTCTCCGCACCACTTACATTTTTCGTCGTCCAGTTCATCAAGTGCGCTCATGGTCATCCTTTCAGCATTGCGATCAACGTATCCCGGTGACATTTTTCCCCAAGTCGGCACCAGCAGGACAAAAACGCCGCGCCGCGCAGCGGGTCGAGCCATGTCGGATCAACGCTCAGGCAGACCTCGGCATACATGGCGTACATCAGCAGCGAGGCGGTTAGCGCGTCCTCGGCGTTCGCATGATGCGACACGACCAGCGTCCCTCCGTCGGGGTGGACAATCTCGACCAGCCACCTGCCGCCGCGCCGGGTGACGCGGTACGGGTTGCCCCATTCGGACCCGCGCCCGACGTAGACCGTGCCGGGGGGCGTGGTCGCGCCTTTGCGGCGGGTGCGCTGGTAGGGTTGAGGGGTCATTTGCCCTCGAGGACTTTGACGGCGGCGCGGACAAGCGCATCGTAGGCCGATTTTGGGCCGTACTTCGCGCGGATGGCGGCGACGGTCTCGCGCAGATTCCCGACGTGGCAACCGAGCATGATAACCGTTTTCTCCTCGGGTCCGATCCAGGCGTAACCGATGCGCTTTTCGTTCCCGACTGGGCCGAACGAAACGATACCGTAGGCCCCGCGCAGGTCGGCCCCGCGCAGGTCGGCCCCGCGCAGGTAGGCCCCGCGCAGGTCGGCCCCGTGCAGGTCGGCCCCGTGCAGGTC
>Ga0172380_10006528_pt1 | contig 13508 bp, 17 predicted proteins | sample Leawe162metaG_FD_119747 | JGI IMG/M metagenome (GOLD analysis project Ga0172380, IMG submission 119747) | Leachate microbial communities from a municipal landfill in Southern Ontario, Canada - Leachate well 162 metaG | ecosystem: Engineered > Solid waste > Landfill > Unclassified | place... | reverse complement strand
AGTTGATGTGGTAGACAAAGTTTCCCTGAAGGTTGGGAATTGGCTGCGCGGTCAGCTTATCCTTGGCATAATCATTGGGGTGCTCGCTTATATCGGACTTTCATTGATAGGTTTGCCATATGCCCTAACTTTAGCAGTTATCGCTGGGGTACTCGAATTTCTACCTGTAATCGGGCCGGTTTTTTCTGGCATACTTGGCATAGTGATAGCACTAACTCTTTCCCCGATATCAGCCCTGATAACAGCAGCTTTCTACATTATTCTTCAGCAAGTCGAAAATAATTTGATCGTACCCAAAATAATGCAAAAAGCAGTTGGTCTTCCGCCTGCAATAATAATCATCGCAATTCTAGTCGGAGGAAAATTATTAGGTGCGGCTGGCGCAATACTGGCAGTGCCTGTTTCGGGAATTATTTATGTTATTTATGAGGAGTGGGACACTATAAAGAGATTATTCAATGAGCGAAACTAGCGAAAAAATAAATATTGTAAACAAAAAGGCATATTTTGACTACGAATTTATAGAAAAATTTGAGGCCGGTATTGTCTTAACTGGTCTTGAGATCAAGGCGATTAGAGCAAGGAAAGTGAATCTGACTGGGTCTTACCTGAAAATTATCAAGGGTGAAGTCCTTTGGCTTGGAGGAAATTTCAATTTCGATAAAGTTGAGCCTCAAAGAACGAAAAAATTACTTCTAAACAAAGCAGAAATTGAAAAATTAGCAGGCAAGGTCGTTCAGACGGGTTTTGCCCTGATCCCCATTCGACTATATTTGAAACATGGTAAAGCGAAATTGGAGATCGCTCTCGCTCGTGGCAAGAAAGAGTATGACAAGCGGGCGGTGATGAAAAAACGCGAACAAGAGCGCGAATCTGGAAGAAGTGTAAAACAGTTCTAGGCCAGGCAGAAGGCAGAAGGATAGGTCTTAATAGTTTGTTTTTTTCGCCTCCCTACTCCCTACTCCCTACTCCCTACTCTTTACCCTTTCTTTGCTATATCGGCATCCGCAGTAATTTTGGCGGTAGAGATTAAATTTTTTTGAAAGTACAATTGAACGAAGATACCCGTTCTCTTTTTTGAAATTGGCTGGTAAGAATATGATATCTAATTCTCCGCCAATATCTTCGCCAATCTTATTGATCAGATCAGAATTTTTGTGCGGAGAGACTGAGAGAGTGGTGGTGAATATTAGGCCAAGTGCTTTTGCTCTCTCTGCTGTTTTCTTCATACGAAACTCGATGCATCTCTGGCATCTCCTGCCTCCTTCTGACGCATCGGTATATTCTTTAGTATATTCAAACCACTCACTGTTATCATTTTCATATTTTGTCGTGCCGACTATCAATTCAGCCCCGATCGATTCAGTGAAATTTTTGAGAGTTTCTAATCGTCTTTCGTGCTCCTCTTTTGGCTCGATGTTCGGATTAAACCAGAAAATGACCGGTTTAAATTCGGCTGAAATTCTTTCGTTCACCGATGTAAGACAAGGGGCGCAGCAAGCATGGAGCAAAAGATGGTTCATAAATTTCTAATTTCTAATTGCTCTAATTACCCTAAACAAATTCCAAAAACCAACTCTCTGATTTGGTTTTTGGAATTTGATACTTTTTTAGGTTAATTAGAAATTAGATCAATTAGGTTAATTTTTGGGCTATTCTGAGTTTGGCGCTGCGAGAACGAGGATTTAGACAGATCTCTTCATCAGAGGCGATAATCGGTTTTCTTGTGGTGATCTCAATAATTTTTTCTCGACCACAAATACATGGCATCTTGGGCGGGCAAGAGCAATATCCTGAGAGCATCTTAAAGGTCTCCTTCACTATTCTGTCTTCCAGTGAGTGGAAAGAGATTATCGCCAATTTTCCGCCAGGATTTAGGAGTTCGACGAAATTAGTAATTGCATTGTCCAGATCCTTGAGCTCAGAGTTCACTTCGATCCTTATGGCTTGAAATGATCTGGTGGCGAAGTGAATTTTGCTAGTAGCTTTTGCTTTGCCAGGGATCGAGCGGCTAATTATTTCGACAAAATCTCTCACTGTTTTGATATTCTGATTTTTTCGAAAAATTAGAATGTTGCGAGCAATACTTCTGGCAAATCTTTCGTCCCCATACTCCTTTAGTATAGACGCTAGCGTTTCTTCCGAATAAAAATTGAGAATTTCGGCTGCTGTTTTGCCCTGTGTTTGGTCCATTCTCATATCAAGGTTTTGATCTAGATCATTGAACGAGAAGCCTCTCTCTCTTTCGTCAAGTTGCATCGAAGAAACTCCTAGGTCTAAAAGCGCTCCATCGATTTTCTCAATGTTATTTTCAGATAGTGTCTGGCTGATATTTTTGAAGTCGCCGTGGATTAAGGTGAATATATCGTTAAATCCATCCTTATTTATTTTTTGTTGAGCGATTTCTAAGGCTTTTGTATCCTTATCAATCCCAACTATCTTCAACTTTGAGCTCTTGGATTTCAGTTTGCTCGCAATGGCCAGGCTGTGGCCTCCTAGTCCAATTGTTCCGTCGACAAAAATAGCTGCTTTCTCTTGGGTGAGGCAGGTGAATATTTCTAGAATTTCATTTTTTAAAACAGGGATGTGATTCATATGATTTAGTCTATTAATTTAACATATGTTTGAAAAGAAAGCCATATTAAGTTATCATGTTCGCATGGATACAACAAAACAACAATTTTTAGCGACTGACACACAAAATTTCTTAGAAGAATACCGGCGTCTTTTTACGGGAGACAAAAATCTAAAGCGAGATAATGATAAGGCTATTGGAACAGCTCAAGTATACGAGAAGATTAGGGTCGCCATTGAATATCAGGAAGAGCATCTAATTTTTAAAAATGCAATCACGCGTATTTTGCGTCGAAAATATGCATTGTCTCCAGGTATTAGCACAGACATTCTTTTTAATGATCTAATAAGTGAATTGGCCTGGGCTAATTATCTAAACCCTGAAAAATTAACCGATGAGGACGTTTCCGCTATTCGAGTCATAATCGATCGGTATTTGGCAGTTCTTCATGTTGCGAGATCTGGCAGGTTCAAAAGGCCGGATCTCCAGCGCAAGATTATAGATTGGTTCGGTTGTGCTCTTGATGAAATATTTCGCCCTGAGCCAGAAAAGGATCTTCTGATTAATTTTGCTTATGTCTCTATCCATAAGAATCTTAATCGCCCTGAGAGTAAAATCTCAGAAAAAGAAAATGAGATACAGCTGAAGATCGCAATCTATAATTTACTTTTCAAGCCTGATTTTCCAATGGCCGAGTATTGGGTTTTGAAAAAAATCTATCCCGATTGGCACTCTATTGAGCTGGAGGAGTTGAAAAAATTATGTCGCAGCTTTGATCCGTTTCATAATAAAATTGAGCGCGTAATTTTTCATCCATTTAGAAAAAATTATCTTGCCTTCACCAGGCGGTTCATCCCGCCGTTCATTTTGCTCAAAAGTGTTCTTTCGACCAAAAGTTTTGATCTTCAGCGTGTGAAGGATAAACCCACTGTCCTTCGTGATGCCATGATGAATGAGTATGATATTCTGGTCAAAAAGGGGAGAGACAAAGTGATGCGAGGTACTATCCGTGCGCTGATCTTTATATTTATTACCAAAATATCGCTGGCGTTTCTTATCGAGATCCCCTTCGACAAGATTTTTTCTGGTCATATTGATTATCTTTCACTTATCATCAATGTCTCGCTGCCGCCAATACTGATGCTTTTTTCAGGCACATTTGTGAAGACACCTCCTCCCAAAAATCATCTCTCTGTCTCCAAAACCGTTGATGAGATAATATCTGGTGTCAAAATTTATGAAAAACCAATTCCGCTCATCTCGAGCAGAAAGCCCTCCACCTTTTTTGCTTTTAATCTGATTTACACCTTTTTTTCACTTGCAATACTCGTGCTTGTGATCTGGTTCTTACTCTGGTTGAAATTTAACTTTGTGAGCATTTTCCTTTTTTTCTTCTTTGTCTCAGTTGTTTCTTTCTTTTCTTTTCGCATTAGAAATATTGCACTTGAATTGGCAATGAAACGTTCTCGGGATGATGCCATCACCACTATTATGGAGCTTGCTTTCTTGCCGTTTATCAAAATAGGAAGGCAGATTTCCGACCGCTTTGCTACATTTAATCCGATCATCTTGTTTCTCGACTTTATTATAGAAGCACCGCTTAAGACAATTATCAAATTAATTAACTCTTGGCTCAAGTTTGTAAATAACAAGAAGGAAGAGCTCGAGTATTAAATCGAAAGGCAATATGCTTGAAGGAAACGTAGTATTAATTGTTGATGATGACCCGACTTTATTAGAGATGTACGTTGCACGGATTAGAGCAGAAGGCGCTATTGTCGTTGAGGCACGCGACGGCGAAGAGGCACTCGAGCAGGTCAAGACTTCAAAGCCAAACATCGTATTACTAGATATTATGATGCCAAAGGTGAATGGTTTTGATGTGCTTAAAGCCATCAAAGCTGATACAGAGACGAAAGATATTCCAGTTATCATTTTGAGCGCGCTCAATGATGCAGAAAAGCGCAACACTGGTTTTGAAATCGGAGCGTCGGATTATATTGCAAAGTCGGAAGCATTGCCAGTTGATGTCGTAAACAAGATCAAGGCAATATTGGATAAGACCAGCGCAGAAAAGGCTAAATAAAATTTTAGTGTTTTACTTTTGCACTCATTTTTAGTATAAAGTCGGTATGGGGGTAAACCGGGTGAGTTTTTTGTACTTAGTTTTGATTCTCGCAATACTGGCTGCGGTGGTCTTCATGCCTTTGTCGGTGTTTGCCTTCTGCTCTGGCATCAGTCTCAGCAGTCTCTTCATCTTCCACATATACTGTTTCGTTTACGCTTTGATTCTGCAGGATCGACGAAGATGCCAAAGCCAATAGTCAGGATTGTTTCCTGGCTTTTTAGTATTGTTGTCCGAGGATCTGTTCCAGATTTTTTAGGTCGTCTATGTTAAAATTATTTGCCTTCAGTAAGCTATTCAAGAAAATTAGACATCCAATAAGGAGTGAAATGCCGAGCAAGGCGAAGATCCAGCCCGAAATTGCCCACATCTTCTGAGATTGCTTGAAACTCTGGATTGAGGAAAACTTATTGCTTTTCCAAGCCCATTCATTTCCCTTGGTACCAAAATATATGGATAGGCCTAGAGTCAGAAGGATTCCAACAAAAGGGATCAGGGAGGAGAGCAGGACAAGGTACGTGATTCTGATATTGTAGGCAGAGCCCCAAATGAATGTGAGCCAAAAAGCGCCCCAATTGAAGGCCTTGAGCTCTTCTGGCATTTCCAGCGTTATTTGCATCGTTTGACTAGGAATCTGAAGCTCTTCTTGCATAATTTCTCTATTAGTTTAGTTTATTATATGCCCTATCCGATTTGTGGGCAATTTTTATTTTGACTCAAATACTTCCATTGATGCTTTGGGTAGATTCAGACTTATGATTTCATCAAGCCAGTCCTGCTCTCTTAGGTAATCATTTGATGCTCCGCCCCAAGTCGCGATACGGATTATTTTCTTTGCTGCAATTTCTTCCAAGCGACTACTTACTTTCTCCAAAGTTTCACGGAAGAAAGGATTGAACAAAAAGAAAATGGTGCCATCGCTGAAATCTTGATCCAAAACATTGTTTTGGATGAAGCTAACATTTCTAATATCAAATCGTTTCTTTGCCTCATTGGCGGCAAAGACTCGCTCGGGAACTAATTCGATTCCTACAACTTGAGCATTTGAGGTTAGCGAGCTGTAAAGACAGACTCGACCGTACCCAGAGCCAAGGTCGTAAATAAAATCATCCTTTTTAGGCTTGATGACAGCTAAAAACTTGCGGATATAACTGTACGGGGTTCCTTCGTAACGGAACTGTTCAATTCCGAAACGATCCTGAAGTTTCTTGGGGCTAATTAATTTTTCTCTTGTTTTCCAAGAAATTCCTAATAGATCATCGAAAACTCTATCATTGATTGGCTCATCTGATCCGTCGTAAGAGCGGAAGATTTCTTTGATCGCTCTTGGATCTTGATCAACTTTTTTCTTTAGGTAATTACTATGATCATACATTTTCATATTCTATCCATTTACAACTACTCCGCCGTTAACATGAATTACTTGGCCCGTGATGTAGGACGAATCTTGATTTGAAGCCAAGAAGACATACGCTGGTGCTACTTCATAGGGCTGACCAGGCCTTTTCATTGGGGTGTTTTGTCCAAATTTGGGGATGTCATTTATATTAAAACTAGAAACGATCAAGGGGGTCCAGATCGGACCGGGAGCGACAGCATTAACCCGAATTTCTCTAGACACTAGATTTTGCGACAAAGATCGGGTAAAAGCAACAAGGGCTCCTTTTGTTGCTGAATAATCTATCAATTTTGGGCCTCCTTCATAGGCAGCAAAAGACGTAGTATTGATGATCGCACTGCCCTTTTTCATATATTTTAATGCTGCTTTTGTCATGTAAAAGACAGAGAAGACATTGCTTTCGAAGGTTTTGACTAGTTGCACCTCGGTGATGTTCTCAATCGAATCTTGGGGAAATCGTTCCCCTGCGTTGTTGACCAAGAGATCGATCTGTCCGAATTCGTCTTGTACGCGAGTGACCGCCTCTTGGCAAAAAAGTTCATCTCTGACATCGCCCTTTATCAGGTGGCAGTGCTTACCCAGTTCCCTGATTTTCTTTTGGGTTTCTTGAGCATCATAATCCTCATTTAGGTAAATGATAGCAATATTTGCGCCCTCCTTTGCGAAAGCATATGCCACCGCTCTTCCAATCCCAGAATCTCCGCCAGTAATGATTGCGATCTTTCCAGTCAGCTTTTCTGCGCTTTTGTACTTTTCGTCTTCGTCAATCGGCCGGGGTTTCATCGCATATTCAAATCCTGGCTGCTGATCTTGATGTTGTGGCGGTAGATCGTGTGTCATACCAGTGATACTAGAAGATTGTTTGATTGATGTAACTGTCTAAAACAATAAAAAGCCAGATCAGCTGATCTGGCGGGCTAATCGTCGGGGATTTTTTTGACTCCGCGCCAATCGATAGAAATAAATTGTTCGCCGTTATTGACACTGACGTCATTGGACGATCCACCATGAACCTTAAGAACAGTCCCGCTTGCAATTTCACGGAGGTACGCCCAGTGAACTTTGGACTCTCTCAGAGGATGATCGAATGCGATCATCTCATAGGATCCGGCTGGGATAAAATGTCGTCCATCGACAATCAAAACGTTGGCACTGGCCGATGTCGCCTTTACCTCGAGAGGAATCTCGATCGTAAATCTCATTCTTCTCCAGGGAACGTACAGCTTACAACACTTGTAGACTTTTCCGAGCTCTTGCTTTAAATGTTGATGCACAAGATCGATCTTATCACACCGTTCACCAAATCTCCATTGGATATAGGGCAGGTACCGGAACTGTTCTTTTTCTTCTTCCTTGAAGAGAAAAGGGAATAATTTGCGAAAAAATTTTTTTAATAACAAAATTGGGCTCCTTCGCATTTTTTGTGTTCAAAGTATAGCAGAATTAGTCCAGTTATTAAACAAAAGACTTATTCTTTAAAAATCTTACCGACGATCTCTTCCGTATCCGGATCGCTGATAGAAATGTTTTCAGCTTCAAAAATACTGTAAATTTCCTTGACCACGGCACCGAGCTCACTCTTTTTGACTCTAATGATTCCTTTATGACCGTCAAGTTTCTTCCTGCTGGTATCTAGATGGGCAAACTTCTTCTTTTCCTCTACCGTTTCAAGGTATATTTGGATTATTTTCTCAGGCGCGTATTTCTCTTTTAACAATTCGAGCTGTCCGTCATAAACCTTCTGACCTTTGTTTATGATTACCACTCTTTTGCACAGCTCTTCGATGTCGCCCATATAGTGGCTAGTCAGGATTAGTGTGCATTTTTTCTCCTGATTTATTTTTTTTAGGAATGCTCTGATCGTCTGAGAGGAGACGACATCGAGGCCGATCGTTGGCTCATCTAGGAATATCACTTTTGGATTATGTAGAAAACAAGCGACAAGTTCGCATTTCATCCTCTCTCCAAGAGACATATCTCGCAGTCGCTTATTGAGTAACTCTTTCATGTCTAGCGCGCAGACCATCTCATCCAAATTTTTCTTATAAAGATCGTTTGGGATATCATATACTGCTTGAAGCATCTGGTACGAATCTATAGCTGGAATATCCCACCAGAGCTGGTTTTTCTGTCCCATGACGATCGCGATCTGGTTTAAATATTTGTAGTCCCTGTCCCATGGAGTGAAGCCGAGGACCTTTGCTGTCCCTGATGTCGGGTGTACGATCCCGGACAAAACCTTGAGAAACGTCGTTTTTCCAGCGCCATTCGGTCCCAGAAATCCGATAAATTCACCTTCCTCGATCTCCATGTCGAGGCTTTTGACCGCGATGTGTTCCTCTTTTTGAATCTTCAAATGGCGCCAATCGAACTTCGACTTGGTGAATGCTTTCGTGATCCCTTTTGCTTCAATAATTTTCATATATTTCCTTATTAACTTCTTACTCCCTACTTTTTTCTTCCCACTTTGATTTTAGCTTGATGCGCTTCCATAATTCTTCTCTCCTTTTTGCCAAAAAAACCTGGCAGTCAGGACGAAAATAGTTGTCAGTATTGCCATGAAGACGACGTAGCTAAACTTCGGCTCGAAGAGTAGCACTCTGACTGGAAGATAAGTAATCACTAAAATTGGTAAAACCGTGGAGAGGAGAAACGTCAGAAGCCTCGGATAGACGCCCGCTGGGTAGCGCATAATATTCGATAGCTTATCCATTAAGTCGGTCAGTCCCCATGTTTTGATAATCCAAAAAGACGGGACAATAGTTATCACCTTGATGGCGTAATAGAGGAAGAACGAGAGGATAAAGAGAATAATAAACCAAAGATAATTAATTATCGGAAGCGGCCCGCAATGCATCAGGGCAAAGACTAATAGTGAAAGATTAAATAGCAGTTTGATCAGGACATAGGCACGTGGCTTGCTAATCGAGACTAAGGTCATAGCGTCGAAGGGTTTCGTCAGGTAGAAATCGTAATCGCCCAGTCGGATCAGCTCGTTTGCAAGTGTGTTTAGGCCTTTTTTTGTCCAGGCACCATGGATAATGCTGATCGTCTGTGAAAATGCATAAAGAAACAGAACTTGATAAATATTCCATCCACCCAAGGTTTTGGTATGCATGAAAATCAGGACAATGAAGATGATAGAATTTACAATATCGAAAATCTGAAAAAGAATGCTCGACAAAATAAATCCAGAAATCTTCGAATCTCTAATAAGAGCGTTTCTCCAAATGATAAAATTGATTCTAAAAAATTTTCTCATCGTCCTGTTCCTGAGTAATATTTGATTGTACGCTTATAAATATATTTGTAGCAGAGGACAAAAATAGTCGTCCATACTAAAATCGAAATCCAGGCCAACCAAATCTCGTGAAAAGACATTTTGTTAAGGAAGATATTGGCCGGGACGAAAAAGATGTATTTGAAAGGAAGAATATTGAAAATAAATTGAATTTTGGCTGGCAGAAAGGCGATCGGGAAGAAAGCGCCAGCCAAGAAAAGGGACAGATAATTTGTAAGTTCGAGATTTGATTCTTGGTCGCCGAACTTGAGGCACAGGACATGAATACAGATATTGAAGGCGCAGTTCATAATAAAGCTAAGTACTACTGTGATTGTAAGATAAATTGCGTTTGGCCAAGTCGGAAGAGAGATAAATTGTTGAGCGATCATGAACATGACGATTGTCGTAGGTAGCGCGACCACTAAGTTGATGAACTTCTCGCTGAATGCGTCGATGTAGCTGATGGCCAGAACATTCCATGGTTTGATTAGATCGTTTGTGAGATATCCTGACCATATTTGCCAATTGAGATAAATGGATCCTGTGACGTCGGCAAATTTGAAGATAATTTCTGATATGAAATAGTATGATACGACTCCAGTCAGGGAATATCCGGCGATTTCAGTAATATTTCCAGTTTTGTATACTGTCGTCCAAAGTGAGAAAAATACGAAGAAGTAGATCAAATCAAAAGAGACCAAGAGGAAATAGTTGGCAGTATAAGCAGTATTGACCTTAAAGGACGTTTTCAAATACATCAGATACTTGTGCATTCACTTATTTTAGCAGAAAACGAATACGATTAAAAGTCAAGCAAATTTGATTTTTTAATTGCTAAGTGCTAAATTGATAAACATCCAGCTTGCTGGTCTTGCTTCCAACTTCGGAGGTAAGTATGCGTACCTTGCCCACTATTGTGGCAGGTTTGGTCAATGTGACAAGTCAGCCCAGAAGGATCCTCATCTTTTGGCTTGTCCCTCTTCCCTGGGAAACGACCTCACATTTGGAAAGGAGATCTAGGGATGTATATCCCCGTCGCCTTAGCCGGGTTCGTATTCGCTGAGAAATTCCAGTTACCAGGATTCACGGAAGCTGCAGAGTTTCCGCCTGTTGCAGGAGTTTCTCAAGCAGACGATCTCTTTGCCGGCGCACGACCAAGATGCAGAGATCCTGTCATCTTGTTATCTCACTGATCGCAGGAATGGTTGTAGCAAAATCATTCCAATATCTGCGGGCGAATTGGTCGCCTGGGTCTTCAAGGACGAGAAGAACATTCTCACTCAAAAATTCCAACGAAGATTCCCCTGCGGGGGAAGAGGAGAACACCCATGAAGAAATTCACTGCGTTGGCGGCCATGTCCGCCACCATGACGACGCTGGATTCCACCGATGCGAAGACTGCGACCCTGCTGGGCGCGCGCACCATGAAGTTCACCGGCACCGCGATCGCCGGCTGCTGATGAGGGCGGGCAAGGCCCGCATTCCCCGCTGAGGCGGGATGACGTTCGGCTGACTTAGAAGCAGAATGCCGAGATCGCCGGACTACGAACCGGTAAGAACATTGAGGCGGGTTAATGACCGCCACTGATAGACACTGACTACTTGTACAGGGTGCAGGCGCACCCACAGAGAACCGTTGGCCTGGTCCTCGGGGTTTTCCCCGGAGACCAGGCCTGGCAAAACTATTATTTAAATTCCCTTTTTTGAGGGATTTTTTTGTTTCTGCCAAAGAAGTATTTAATTATTCAAGCTACGCTATATTTGTCATTTCGACCCCTCGGTGCTTCGAGGTTGGAGAAATCTCCTGTGTTAAAATTATTTAGTTTAATCATAAGATCTCTCGACTGGCTCTCGCCTCTTGAGATGACAATATAACTTTCCGCTTTACCCTAATTCTTTATTTTTAATTCTTAATTCTGACTTATGAACCACGATCCTGCCCTACAACCATTAAATCAAGAAAAGATCGAAGAAAATCTTGAGGCCTTGTCTGGCTGGGAATTGGACGATTACAAGATCTGTAAGACCTTCGAGTTTCCAACTTTTGGCGATGGTGTAGGCTTCGTGAGTACCCTTGCCCCATCTTTAAATGAGATTAACCATCATCCAGATATCGCAATCCAATATCGTAAGATCACATTTTGTCTGACAAGCCACGATATCGGCGACAAACTTTCCGGTCGCGATTTTCAAGTGGCTACCATTATCGATGGTCTCTACGGAAAATAAAAAAACGAGGAGAAACCTCGTTAGTTGGGAAGCGAATTTACGAGCAGAATCATTCCTGCGATAAGTTGAAAGCCGAGAATCCTTCTCGACCAAGTTGCCCAACGGATCCGACTGTCTTTCAGTGCAGACCATTGGTCGAGATCCTGCAGCCAGGAATCGTAAGTCTGGGTGCGCTTAGAATACTTGGGGCAAAGCTTTTCGATGGTCGAAAGAGAAGCCTTGGCCCAGATCGCGACGGGGATAGTGATGACGGAGATTGCGATGTTGATGCAGAGGAGCATCAACAAGAGAAAGTTATACTCCATGCGAGCTCTCCTTCCCATGGCCCAGATAATGTTTGTTATATCATAAATTGAAGTTTTAGCAATATGTGATACAATTTTATTGAATTAATAAGGAGTGATTATGAATTTTAGTCGTTCGGCCTCAAGCGTTTTTTGGGGATTGATTTTAATTCTTTCAGGCGTGGGTTTCTTCCTTGATTCAGCCAATGTTATAAATTTTGGTGATCTTGTATCTGGCTGGTGGCCGACTGTCATCATTCTGTTTGGTCTTATGAAGCTTCTCGAAGGTCGCTTGATCAGCGCTCTCATCTGGGCCATCTTTGGCGCCGTAATTCTTTTATCGACAACAGGAGTGATCAATGCAGGATTCTGGCAAATCTTCTGGCCATTGATCCTTATATTGATAGGCGCCAGGATACTATTTCGTTCTGATGGTTTTGCAAGTAAGGAGACGGCAGATCAGGTGTCGGCATTTTCTATTTTTGGTGCGGCGGATAGGAAATCGGAATCAGAGAATTTCAAAAATGCAAATCTCATTTCCATTTTCGGAGGGTCCAAGATTGATCTTCGAAAATCCAAACTAGCTGTGCGCGGCGGAGGAGTTGATGTTTTGATTATTTTCGGCGGTGGAGAGATTATATTGCCAAAGGATATGCCAGTAAAGTTAGACGTTTTTGCCCTTTTCGGCGGAACTGAGGACAAGAGATCCGCTACTCCATCGATTGATGGCAAGCCCTATCTTCACATCCAGGGCATTGTTCTCTTTGGTGGTGTTGAGATCAAGGACTAAGAAAATTATCCTTCTAACTTTAGCGAGAGGCTTTTCATCGTAGTTCTTGTGAACGCTCGAGCGATAGATTATGAAAAATATAGACTATAAAAAATTTGGAATTAACATTATAAGGGCGATTATTATTTTGATTCTCGGATTAGGGATCGAATTTGTGCTTCTAGAAGGTTTTTCGCTAATTGCTCTCGTTAACTTTTCTTTTTTGACGAGATTTATCAACGAATATATAATTTTGGCCGTACAAAACTTGATCTACATCGCTATTATGATTTTCATTTTCTTAAAGGTGATGAGATCTAAGCTTCGAGTGGAAGTCAAAGCGGCCCTATTGATCATGCCTCTACAGATACTTTTTATAATCATCCGTTTTGGCGGGGTGGTGATTGTAGGGATTCCTTCAATTTTTATTGAAAATCCTGTCCTCGAAATAGTGACTAATATTCTTTTTTGGTCGGTGGATTTGGCTGGTATAATTTACGCCGTCTATTTTATCTACAAGAAGAATTTCTCTTGGGTCTATATCGTGAGCGCTATCGTTGCTTTTATCACTTCATACGCTTACGGCCCGATGAACTAAATAAAAATCCCCGGACTATTTGGTCTCGGGGGTGCCTTCGTCTTCGGTATAGACGTGCGTTAGCTCGTCTAGTGACGACTCAATCGCCTGGAGCGTTTTAAGGTCGCTGATCAGGCCATCGCTCCTGGAGTATTTCAGGATGGTGATGATGGAAGCCTTCTTGGCAGGTTCAATCGGCCAGTTTCCGTCCATGTCCGCCACGTACCAGAGCAGCATGGCGGCCTGTGCCTTGGCGACATTCAGTTT
>Ga0172380_10006527_pt1 | contig 13509 bp, 21 predicted proteins | sample Leawe162metaG_FD_119747 | JGI IMG/M metagenome (GOLD analysis project Ga0172380, IMG submission 119747) | Leachate microbial communities from a municipal landfill in Southern Ontario, Canada - Leachate well 162 metaG | ecosystem: Engineered > Solid waste > Landfill > Unclassified | place... | reverse complement strand
ATAGGCGGGTGCTTATGTATAGCAACCTGTAAGATCGAACAGGTCAAGCTCTCAAAGCATCACCGCCGTTGCACAATAAAACGAAAGGAGAACCAAAATGAGTAATGGATTTATTGATTTTGCGCCCATAAAGAACTGCAAATCACCAGAACTGACTTACGGTGAAATTTGTGTTAAGTGTAACAAATGCGGACGGTTCAACCAAAAATGTTTGATTTGTAACAGGGTCATCAAGCCGGGTGATGATGTAATTAAAGTTGAACTTTATGATGTGTTCAGTGCGGTTGCTTGTACGGGTCATGAAGAGTTGATTAAGAAATACGGAGTGTATCACCCGGCTTATAAAAAGTATTTTATCGACATGACAAAAAGGGAATTCAAAAATAAAACGAAAGGAGAAAAATAATGAACGTAATTGATTTACAAAGCGAATTTAATCACATCCCAAACGAAACAGAAACAGCTATTGATCCCGTAACGGGAACATATAGCGACAGATACACGGAATGGTTGGAATCCAAAGCAATTGCATTACAAGAGATTATTAACAGCCATGATGATAGAAATGGTCCTGTTCAGCGAATGAGAAGTGAAAGAGATGATGGGCTTTGTGGATAAAACTTTCGCAGAAGCCGGGGAATGGGTTAAACAGTTTTTAAACGCAACAAAATGAATAAAACAAACATCGATTGGCCCGGGTTAGGATATTCCCGGAACCCGGTGAATTGCTAATGCTTATGGAAAATTTTTAGAAACTGTTAATACTGAACTATTAAATAGAGTTAAGAAATGGGAAACCAAACTTGAAAAACTTTAAAATCTATAATTCCTGAACTAATGGGGATGATATATTTATTTATATATTTAATATTAGCTTTCACATGGGGAATGTATGCTACTTATAAACAATATATAATATCAAAAAATCTTTACGGAATATGGTTAAATTGTTTAATTGCTTTTTTTGTGAATTTTTTATTATTTCCATACACTATTTTTATTGCAATTAAAAATAAAAAATTATAATTAAAATGAATCAAAACACAAGAATTGAATTAATGGACACAATGATAGAGGCCATTAAAAAAATATCGGAAAATAATCCAGGTGCGCTAACTGCTTGTATGGATCTTTTAAAATATGGTGACCAAATAGATCCAGACAATTTATTAGGGGGATTTGGTAATTTACTTACTTTAGATGCAATGGGTATATATGGAACAGATATATACGTCTTATGGTCTGATATCTGCGATAGAAATGTTGCTAAAATGATTACTATTCTTCGTGCATTCCAATTAGGATTTATATCTGATGAGATAGTGGTAAATGCATCACATCGTCAAGATTATTCTGGAAAATATATGATCAATATAAGTGAGTTATACAACAAAGTTAAAGAAACACTTCCAAATTTTGATCCTAAAAATAAATCGGGGTTTACATTTGTTCAAAAACTAAATTAAAAAAAAATTGAATTTTTAAAAAAAAATTTTTATATTATATTTATTTAAACTAAAATTCATTGAAACACTAGAAAGGAGGGTAAATTAATGAAAAGACTTATTTTAATTTTTTTCGTAATGGCATTTATTTCACTTGCATTTATTAGCACACCAAGCTGTACTAATTCAAATTCATCAATAGATTCAATTTCATCTGATTCTATTGTTAAAGATACTTCCATTATGAATGTTGATTCGATTAAAATTATCGACTCAATTACAAAGAAATAACATTCTTTGGTTGTCTAACAGTTAAAGCTCATTTAACAGCGCGCTGAGCAGGGAACAGAAAAGTACATTTTCTGAGGTTCGATTCCTCTGTAGACAGCAATTAGTTTTTTTAGTTATTTAATTTATTTAACTATGTTATCATCTAAAAGAAAAATTGAATATCAACGAGCCAAACGAAAAGTACAAAAATTATTTCCAAATGCAAAAATAAAACGAGATAGATTTAAGAATTTTTATGTAGTTGATAAAAATGGATTTAAAATATTACAAGATGAATTTTCTATAAATAATCAGTTAACTATATTTGACACTTGGAAAAAAACAGCTGAAATGATTTGGTTTAAACATATTATAGAAGTGAATAATCAACGGTTTAATGATGATAAAATTTTTAAGTCATTAAATAGGCATAAAGATAAAGAGTTTTATTATAAAGATTAAAATATTGCGCGGTAGAGTAGTGGCCTAACTCATTGGTCTCATAAACCAAAATAACGAAAGTTATCATCCGTTCGAATCGGATCTGCGCTACTAAAATATTTTTTGATAGCCAATTCAACTCTGGTTCTCATTACAAAGAAAAATTCTTAATGAAATTTGGAATGACAATTCTGGTTGTGATGTACACATAGATCAGTCAAATCATTCGCACAGAAATGTGAAATCGTGAACATAACCAAGATAAGAGACGGGATTAAGAATTTTTAAAAATATTTTTGAATTATTCATAAAAATTTTTTATATTATATTCATAAGTCGAATTAAATTTTTAGAAATATGAAATCAATTGCAATTAATTTAGTCAAAGCTCTTACAGATAATTCAGGAAGAGTGGTATTTACTACAGAAGAAGTAAAAAAACTCATTAAAATAGCAGTATTAGAAGTTAAGGGAGATAAAATTGGTAAAATTAACTTACCCAAATTAGATAAAAAAATACGAGACTTCAAAAATGAATATACACTCTTAGAAGCCGAGTGGCCAACAAATACCATAATTTAAAATATATTTTCATATGGGAGGAATCCTGTAGACCAATTAGGGAGAAATAACCCAAAACCTTATTGTGCATAACAGCACAAACCCAATGTCAGTTTCAAATAAAAACAAAGTTACTGAAGTGCTTTTCAAGCACTTGGCCAAGTATAAAAAAATAAACAAAGTTGGAATTTATCACTCACTATATAATTGTAATGTGAAAATGATAAAAAGCCAAGAAGGAGAAGTATGCCCTTAGCGTTGAAAAGCAGAAAAAAAAACGAAAAGTAGCAACTGTTAAGTTGCTTAAAATAATATTATTAAATAATATAAATATATTTCTTTTTTAAATATAACAATTATTTAATTCTTTCCGAAGGAAAGAAAGTTCTAACTAAAAGAAAAAAAAATTAAATAATGAAACAAATTCCTCTTGAACTTTCTGGAAATAATGATTATTTTATAAACTTATTTGAATGGGAATTTAAAGATCTTTTTGAAGAATCATTTCATGATTTTTTAAATTCAATTATCGATGAAGCAACAGAATATATAGATGAAACCATTTCAACTGAAAATCCATCATTATCTAGAAAACAAATTGAAAAAACAAATAATGAATATGTTCTTTTTTTATGGAAAATGACTCAAAATAAAATAAAATATTATTTTTTATTTAATTTTAAATCATTCAAATCATTTATTTCATTATTACATGATCAAGAATATGAATATTTCAGAAAATTAATAATTTCTTTTCAGACTGAAAATATAATTACCTTTTTATTAAATGATGTAGTTTACAGACAAGTTTCACCAACATTTCAATATGAATAACTTTCCATCTATAGTAAAATATCAAGATAATGCATATCTTGTTATAAACAGCTTTCAAGAACCTGATATTGAAACATTAGACCAAATTAAACAACAATATTCATATGATATTATTTTAAGAAAGAATAACGTCATTTATTTATGTCAGAAGATTGATGATGCTGAAATTATTTCACAAATTATTACAGATAAAAAGTCTATTGAAATAATTATAGATGAATTTCTTAGTAAAAAAGAAAATAAAAAAATTGAAGAAGTAGATAATTATTTATTAGAAATTAATTCTGATGAAAAAATACAATATGATTCAGAAATAAGTAAAGAACTTTTAACTATAAAATTATCAACGGAGAAAACTAATGTTGATGCAGGATAATAAAGTTTTGAGATTTCTTGTAGGATTTACAGCTATTGCTATTGCTATATGTTCAGCTTCTTTTTCTATATATGGACTTTCATTAATATTTTCTGGAATTTCAGCAGCTGTAATTGTTATGGCATCTGTAATAGAATTAGGTAAAATAGTATCAGTAGCATTTTTATACCAACGTTGGAAAACAATAAACTGGGCTTTTAGATCTATATTAGGGGTAATGATTATTACTTGTATGATAATTACAAGTGCTGGTATTTTTGGAATTCTAAGTTCAGGGTATGAAATATCTTCTGTTGAATTAAATACTCAAGAAAATAAAATTTCATTATTGAATAATAAGAAAACTTATTATTTATCTCAGATTAAAAATCTTGAATCACAGAAATTATTTTATGAACAGAGAGCTATCCAATTAGCTTCTCAAAGATCTTCTCAGGAAAGAAGACTCGATTCATTAAATGCTAGAAACAGGAGCGAAAAATCAACTTTAGATTTAATTAATAAAGCAAATATTGATATTGATTCAGCCAATAAAAAAATAGATAGAATAATTTTAAAAACGACATCATTAAACGATTCTATTCAAAAAACAGATGAAATAATACAAACAGTAATAATAGATAATAATAAAGCAAGATTAGATCCTCTAAAATATTTATCAAGAATAACATCAAATTCAATGGATAATATTATTAAATGGCTTATAGCTTTATTTATAAGTATATTTGATCCAGCTGCAGTTGTTCTTCTAATGGCATTTAGCCAAATGACTCTTGATAAAAGTAGAATAAATAAAAACATTCCAGAAAAAAAAGAATCATCATCGACGAAACAAAGAAAAAAGAAAGATGTTAAAATAAATAATGATATATCTACAATAGATCTAAAAGAAGATATAAATATTGATGAAAATAATTTTGAATCTCTTAAAAAAAATGCTTATATTTATACTATTAAAGAAAAGGATTTAGAACAATTAAATTCTGAAAAACCGGATAACAAATCTGAATTGGACTCTCCTAAAAACATATCGACCCCGGATTTTATAGAAATTAACAATCATACACCATATGATCCTCCTGCAGAAGTTAATCTTTCAGAAAAATTAATAAAGGAAACTGAAATGAACACTACAAATAATATGGAAAATAATCAAGAAATTCCAGTAGAAAAAATCCAAGAAAATACTGCTGAAAAGGAAGTTATTGAAATTTTAAAAACCTTTGATCCTCCAAGACCAGCGACAACTCATATGAATCCGGATGGTGGAATGGTTCCAAATTAAAAAATAAAATATTAATTTTTAAAACTAAAGTTATGAAAGTCAGAAGAAAAGGTACAAACATTAAATCAAGAGGAAAAGATATAAGTCATAATCATGGAGAACTTATTACTTTACCTTGTAAAATATGTGAAGATCCAGTAAACAATTGTACGGCTGGCACTGTAAAGGTAACATGTTGGAGATGTGTTCAAAAAATAATAGAACCACCGAAAGCTTTTGGACAAAAAAAATCTTCAATAGTAAAACCAAGGGGCTGGAAATTTATGAAGATTTATGTAGATTCAGAAAAAAATGTTTATTATAAAGGAACTGAACAAGTTGATTTAAAAGGAACATTAGAACCAACAGTCGTTGTCCCGAAACCAAAAAAGAAGAAATTAACACCCAGAGAGAAAGAAAAAATAGAAGTAGAAAAAAATCATTTGTTTTCTGAAATAACCCAATTAAAAAAGGAACTTATGAAAATAGAATTACTACCAAGACAAAGAAAAAAAATAGAAAAGGAGATTAAACAAAAAGATAAAAAAATAAAAGTTTTATCAAAAAAGAAATAATGGGAAACTTAACAGAAACTGAAATATTAGATAATTTTAATAATTTACTCTCAATAATTGAAAAAACATTCTCAGGGGAAAGAAAAGAAAAATTATTAAAACTATTTAATGATTTAGGTGATAGAATAGCTATAAGTCCAGCGTCAGGAACAAATTACTTTCATTTGGCTTCGCCTGGGGGATTAGTTATACATACATTAAATGTAATTCAAAATTCATTAAAAATTTATAAAATTTGGCAGGAAATGAGTTCGGATCTTTCTGGATATACAAAGGAGGATCTTGTTTTTTGTGCTTTAGTTCATGATATTGGAAAAGTGGGGAATCTTATAGAAGATAACTATATACCCAATGATTCAAAATGGCATATAGAAAATAGAGGAGAAATATATAAACAAAATCCTAATATTCCGTATTTTGATCACTCTGATAGATCGCTTTGGATATTAAATCAATATGGGATAAAAATGTCCGAATATGAATTTATTGCTATCTATGCTCACGATGGAATGTATAAAGAAAAAAATAAAATATATTTAACCCAATTTGCTGAAGATAAAATCCCCCAGTGTAATTTAGTTTTTATTTTACAACAAGCTGATTATATGTCATATAGAATAGAATATGAACAATATAGAAAAAATAAAAATAAAAAAGTTACAAAAGAAGAAAAGAAAGATAAAATAAAGGAATTAGAAAATAAATTTGACGATATATTTAATAATAAATGACATGTTAACTTGGATAATTATTTCAGCTATATGTTTTATAATAATATGTATTCTTATATTTATGATAAGAAATTTATATAAAACTCAAAAAATAATTATTAAAAATAATGAAGCTTTAAAAGCAGAAGTTAGTAAAGCTTTAGTAGTTTTTGGCAGTATTGAAGAAAAAATTATCTGGTCGCAAACGATTTTAAATGATATAGATAAAAAAGGAATATTTGCATCTGATGATGAAATCGGGTGGTTTTTTAAAAATATTCAATTAATCCAAGATGAACTAAATGGATTCCAGTTTAGAATTAACCCAGAATCTAAAAAAGAAACATAAAGCCTTTTTTGTTTGCTTCGAGTTAGGGATAGCTTTTGAATTGTTTCGGCAATAAAGAAGTTAGCAAAATTTTAATTAAAATAGGAGGTCATAATGACAAACTTAACAATTAGCTCGAAAGAGCCGACAGCGAAAATTGCTATTAACAAAAGTGTTTTACCAGAATATCAAAATGGTAACTTTTTTCTAAAAAATGAAACAGAGTTTCAAATTGAACTATTTAATCCTACATCAAACACAATTGCTGCAAAGGTTTTTATAAATGATGTACAAATTTCAAGTTCATTATTGGTAATTAAACCCGGAGAGAGGATTTGGCTTGAACGGTTTATTGATAGTAACCAGAAATTCAAGTTTAATACTTATTCCATTGATAATTCAGCGGAAGCTCTTGAAGCAATTAAATCAAATGGAAAAGTAAAAGTTGAATTTTATAATGAACAATTATATACTAATACTATTACAACTTATTATACTGGGTGGGTAGATAATTCAAATTATAAAAAATGGAATGAAATTTATAACGGTAATATCTCATCGGATATGAATCTTTGTTCAGGAAAAAGTTTTAATTGTAGCCTTGATGTATTAAGCCCCAATGAAACAGAAAAAGTAGAAACGGGGAGAATCGAGCAAGGGTCGAAATCAAATCAACAATTTTCTAATTATTATGGTGATTTCAACTTTTGGCCATTTAAAACTATTAATTTACAAATTTTACCATTTTCAGCAAAATTAATTGATAAGAGAGATCTTAAGAATATATTTTGTCCTAATTGTGGAAAAGCTGTAAAACAAAAGGATAACTTCTGCAAATATTGCGGATCTAAGCTCTAAATTAAAAATTAGAGAATAGTCTACTAAAAATTTTAATTCTTAATGGTAGTTATGATGCTGGGAAACCGGTTCATAACTACCATTTTTTTTCTTATTTAAAACATGATTGTGAAAGAACTAAAAAATTATTATTTTAACAAAGAAACTGAACAAGCTATTGTTGATTATAACAATACTGATGATCAAATTAAAAAAAATTATCTTTTTAATAATTATATTAATGAAGCATTTAATAAATTAGCTGAATATTGGATAAATGATTTACGATTTTATTTTCCAGGTATAACAGTCCAGGAAACGCAGAATAAAACAGTTTCTCATTTATTAGAAAAAATGCCACATTATGATCGAAATTCTGGTAGGGCTTTTTCATATTTTACTGTTATATCAAAAAACTTTTTAATAAATATGAGTAGAGAACATTATTCTTATTTGAAACTACATGAAAGTTTAAATGATGCTGATTTTTTATATGAAGAAGATAATCCTTTAGCTGTAGAAGAAAAGGTAATATTTTTTGAAAAAATTATTGATTATTTAGAAAATAATCTTGATTTTTTCTTTATAAAAACAAGACCAGAATATAGGATCGCTTTAACATTATTAGATATATTAAGAAATAGAGATAGATTAACAATTTTAAATAAAAAAGCAATTTATTTGACAATAAGAGAAATTTTACCAACTATTGAATCAATTCAAATCACACATGTTGTTGCTAAGTTTAAATCTATTTATAAAACAATTGCATCAAATTACTTAGAAACTGGACTTGTACAATTTCATCCCTACAAAATAAAAGAAAGGAAAACTGAAGAATGTCAGATTTTGATCAAATAATTTTTAAAGAAAAGACATTTGCAAATATTATAGAAGATATTTATACATCTAAGCAAAAAAGATCAAAAAAAATTGAAGAGTTAGTTGATCATTTAAATTCGTTGATAAATAATATAACCGAAGCAACAATTATTGTACCTGTATTAAAAGAATGTCTAGAAATAGAAGTGGATAATGATGAATTATTGGTTAAAATAGCTGCTGTAATTCAAAGATCAATTGCAAAAGAAAAATCTTTAGGAGAAGTAGATGGGTTAGGGGGGATATCATTTTCTGAATCTGAGATGAAGGAACTCGAATTATTAAGAACAAAAATGATAGAATCATCTGGGACGAAGCAAATAAGTGAAAAATGTTCGGATATTATAACTGAATTAACAGGAAATTTTTCAAATCCTATCGAACTTTCGGAAACAGATAATTTATTAAATGAAATAAAAGAAATGTCCCAATCAGATGATATATTTGCCGAATTAAAAAGGGATATTGATAATTTATTAGAGAAAAAAGATGATTAACTCTATATCAAATCTAAAACCTCCCGATAAATTCAATTCCGAATTTAAAGATAAAATTGATAGCAAACAATTTCAAATTTTTACTGCTGAAGTTATTGATATTATTCTTGATAAAGATCACCCATTATATAATTCAATTAATGATATAGGTATAATTCAATTTTATTCTTATTATGGCCCGGCTGGTTTTGCAAAACCTATAAGCAGTTATATACAAAAAGTACCATTAAAACATGAATCTGTTTTAATAATTAGTTCGGCAACTTCAACTACAAATGAAGTTCCCGGAATGGGTAGTTATTATTATTCGGAATTAGTTAATGTTTGGAATATCGTGAACTTTAATCCTACTCCATATTCTACAGCGGTTCAACCCCAAAAAGAATCAAATTCATCTGCTTATTCTACATTTTCTGGAAACACTAGTGGCCAAACGGATCCTGAATTTGGAAAATATTTTGAATCAAAAGCAAATATTCCATCATTACTTCCATATGAGGGAGACATTATATTTCAGGGAAGATGGGGGAATACTATGAGGTTTGGAAGTGTGTCTAAAAACAAAAATCCCTGGTCGAAATCTGGAAATAATGGTAATCCATTTATAGCTATTACAATTAATGGGAAAGAAGATTCGTCAAGAAATCAAAGAATTGAGGATATAAATAAAGATTCATCTTCAATCTATATTTGTGAAAACCAAAAAATAAGAATAACACAATCTTCAGATGAGGAAGGATCTTATTTTATAACAAAAAATAGACCAAAACCACAATCTAGTTATATTGGGAATCAAATACTTTTAAATTCAGATAGATTATTTTTTCAATCAAAAACAGATAGTATTTTATTTAATTCAAAAAAAACTATTCATTTATCATCAAAAGAATCAGTAAATATAGATACAAAAAATGATATTGCATTAAATTCAAGTAAAAGTATTAGTTTGAATAGTAAAAAAATAACAATAAGTGGGGAATCGTTATTTTTTCAAGGGAAAATAAAGGGAATTCCGCAATTCGAAGTTGGAGCTACCGGTGCATTTACAACATTTGATGGACAGTTAGTAAAAGTTACAAATGGTTTAATTGTTGATATAAGTTAGTTAAAGAGATGTCCGTAGAAAAATCAAAGCAAAAAATTGAATCAATCAAACAAGAAATAGATTCTTATAATGATATTGAAAAATTAAAATCTTTTGCTTTAGCAAAAGCAGATGAATATAAAGAAGCCGCTCTCTCTGAAGTAAAGTCAAAGGCGGGGTTGATTATAGCGGCTCTTCCACAAGGTGCTGGGGCTGTTGCAACGGCTGCAAGTTTACAAGTAAAAGCTGCAGCTTCTGCTATTCTTTCAATAGCAGAAAAAGCAACTATTTTGACATTACTTGCCCAAAAAATCCAACAATTAACCAAGGAACAAGAAGAATATGCGTCAAAAAAAGCACAGCAATTGCGTGATTTAGAAAATGAAGTTTAAAAAAATTAAAAAATAAATAATTATTTAATAAATGTATTTTTATGAAAACAAGTGATTTAATTAATATTATTAAAAAATATATTGATGACGAAGTTCGTCTTATAATAAGATCAGAAATAAAATTGGCATTTAAAGAATTAGCTGCATCTGGGATTAATCCTTCTCAAACTATAAAGCATATCAAATCACAAGCCGGGACACAACCACAAATAAAATCTTCATTTAAAGAAAATACAATTACTAAAAAAATAATAAAACAGCAACCTCCTATAAAACCACCAATAAAAACAGGAAATTCAATTATAGATAATATTTTGATTGAGACAAAAATTGATATGATTAATAATCCTATACAAGACGAAGGGCCAGAAGTTTCAGAAAATATTATCAATTCTTTGATGGTTGGGAAAAACATTCCAATGGAAAAACCTATTTCTATGACAATGGGTAATACTGAAATATCGAATAATGATATGTTTATGGGGCAGATAGTAGAAGAACAAAATCAAGAGCTACAATTAGAAAATATGGAATCAATACCTTCTGTTGATGATTTTATCAATATGAAACGGGAATAAAAATGCAATCATCATTTAAAATAAATATATTAGACGTCCAAAAAAAACCAATTGGGATTTCGATCCCATTGACTGAAAATTCTACTACATTTTTTTCTCAAACATTTACCACGTTAGACCAATATAAAACGAATATTATAAATTTAATTATGACCGCCAAAGGTGAAAGGCGAATGTTTCCAACTTATGGATCAAATTTAAAAAAAAGGATATTTGAACAAGGAGTAAATTTAGAAGAAACATTAAAAAATGATATAGTTTCAGCAATATCAGAATGGATGCCAGAAGTAACTATTGTATCAATAGAGGTTTATCAAGATGGTAGTAATGAACATGCATTTTTAATTAAAGTATTTTTTACAGTACCTTATTCTGAAGAATTACAAAATGTTGAAGTAGAAGTAAAGTAATGGAGTGATTAGATGGCAATTGATAAAAATATAAACATTAATTATTTAAATAAAGATTTTTCAAGTTTAAGATCTTTTTTAATTTCTTTATGCCGAACATATTATAAAGATACTATTTCAGATTTTTCTCCAAATGATCCTGCTACTGCATTTATAGATATGACATCTGCAGTTGGTGACATATTATCATATTATGAAGATGTAAATATAAAAGAAAATTTATTTTTATTAGCCGAAGAACGGAAGAATATTATTCCTATGGCTCAAGCATTTGGTTATAAACCAAGAGCAATTTTTCCAGCTATTACTAATTTAGATGTTTATCAACTAATTCCATCAATTGGAACTGGGGCAGCAATAAGACCCGATTATAATTATGCTTTAAAAATTGCTTCGGGTATGAAAGTAGGGTCAGATACAGGAGTAATTTTTAGAACAAATACAGAATTGGATTTTTCATTTTCTAGTTCTTTTGATTCTACAACCGCGACAATATATCAAGTTGACAGTACTGGGGCTCCAACATATTATTTATTAAAAAAACAAATAAAAATCGAATCGGGGGATCAAAAAACAGTTACTGTAACATTTAATGAACCAGTTAGATATTCAAAAATACTATTAAATGACACAAATATAATTTCGGTCGATAGTGTTGTTGATTCTGATGGAAATAATTGGTATGAAGTTCCTTATTTGGCTCAAGATAGTATATTTACAGCTGCAGAAAATACAATCGATAATTCACAAACATTATATAACTTAAGAGATCAAACTCCTTATTTATTAAAAAATCAAAGGGTTCCAAAAAGATTTATTACTAGATATAGAACAGATGGAAAAATAGAAATGCAATTTGGTTCGGGAGTGGAAACGGCTACAGATGAAGAAATTATTCCTAATCCGGATAATGTCGGGATGATGACTCCAACAGGAATGTCTAAATTAAATTATTCTTGGGCATTATCTAATTTTTTATTTTCCAATGCTTATGGTCAAGTTCCGCATAATACTACATTAACAATTAAGTACACAATAGGAGGTGGAATTTCGGCAAATGTTTTACCGAAATCAATAACAAATATAATTGAAGTACAATATAATATTGATGAAACCTCATTAGATCAAACGTTACTTTCAACAGTAAAAAACTCATTAGCTTGCAGTAATCCTGATCCAGCAACGGGGGGAAGAGATGCTGAAACTATAGAAGAAATCAAATATAATGCTTTAGCATATTTTGCTGCACAAGATAGAGCCGTGTCAGAGACTGATTATATTTTAAGATCACTATCAATGCCAGCTAAATTTGGGTCTATAGCAAAATCATATATAACTCAAGATGATCAATTGGTTCCATTGACAGATGAAAAAAAGAGAAATCCTTTAGCTTTAAATTTGTATATATTATCATATGATGCAAACAAAAAATTAGTAAAAGCTAATGCTGCAATAAAAGAGAATTTAAAAACTTATATTGATAAATATAGGATAATCACGGATTCAATTTCAATTAGAGATGCCTATATTATAAATATTGGAGTAGATTTTGAAATAACGGCGTTATCTTATTTTTCAGCAAAAGAAGTTCTTTTAAATTGTATGACGAAACTTAAAGAGTTTTTTAATATTGATCGCTGGCAGATACGACAACCGATTGTAATATCGGACATATTCAGATTATTGGCTGGAACTGAAGGAGTTCAAAATATTATTGATGTTACTGTGAAAAATTTATTTGATACAACATTAGGATATTCAGGAAATATTTATAATATAAACGCAGCAACTTATGATGGTATTATTTATCCATCATTAGATCCCTCAATTTGGGAAATCAGATTTCCAGATGGTGATATAAGAGGACGTGTCAAAGCATATTAAAAAATTATTTTTTATTTATAAAATGGTGAAATAACATGGTTTATTCGATATACGCGGCTGAGGATGCAACTTTATATGAAAGGTATTATCAGCAAAATACCTCAAAGGATGCAATTATTGAAATAATGCGATATGCTCCTT
>Ga0172380_10006526_pt1 | contig 13509 bp, 10 predicted proteins | sample Leawe162metaG_FD_119747 | JGI IMG/M metagenome (GOLD analysis project Ga0172380, IMG submission 119747) | Leachate microbial communities from a municipal landfill in Southern Ontario, Canada - Leachate well 162 metaG | ecosystem: Engineered > Solid waste > Landfill > Unclassified | place... | reverse complement strand
CTACTGAGGAGGTGTCGTCATGAGTCGTTTTTCCGGATTCGGTCAACGGCTGTACAACGGCGAGAGCTCCATCGATTTCGTTGGTCGCCGCAAGACCTGGTACATCGTCTCCAGCATCATCCTTCTTGTGGCCATCGGCGCAGTCGTGCTGCGCGGTGGGCTCAACCTCGGCATCGAGTTTCGCGGCGGTGGCGATTTCAGCGTCCCCAATGCGACGTGCTCGGTGGAGCAGGCTCGGGTGGTGGCCGAAGCGCAGACCGGTTCACAAGCCATCGTCACGGTGGCTGGCAACGGCACGGTTCGTGTCCAGACGGAGTCGTTGACGCCGGCGGAAAGCACCAATCTTGCCACCAGCCTGGCCAAGACCTGCGGCGTCGGTGTGGACACGATCAAGGTTCAGGTGGTCGGACCTTCGTGGGGCAGTGAGATCAGCAAGAAGGCCCTCCAAGGCCTGGTCGTGTTCCTCCTGCTCGTCGCCCTGTTCATGTCGATCTATTTCGAATGGCGCATGGCGGTCGCCGGTCTCCTCGCGCTGGCGCATGACCTGGTCATCACCGTCGGCCTGTATGCGCTGTTCGGGCTGGAAGTCACGCCCGCAACCGTCATCGGGTTCCTGACGATTCTTGGCTTCTCCTTGTACGACACCATCGTGGTGTTCGACAAGGTACGAGAGAACACGCGAAACATCACTGCGCAATCGGTCATGACTTTTGGCGAATCGGCGAACTTGGCAGTGAACCAGACACTGGTCCGAAGCATCAATACCTCGATCGTCGCGCTGCTGCCAGTCCTTGCCATCATCGTCGTGGGCGCAGGCATTCTTGGCGCCGGAACTCTGCTGGATCTGGCCGTTGCCCTGGCCATCGGCATGGCCGCTGGTTCGTATTCGTCCATCTTCGTCGCGACGCCTTTCTTCGTGCAGCTGAAGGAGAAGGAACCGCAGATGATTGCGCTGGCCAATCGGGTACATGCACGTCGTGCTCAAAGCGCCAAGAATGCCAAGGGCACTGATGCTGCGTCAGTGGAGGAAGGCGAAGTCACCACTCTTGTCGATGCCGGACCGCGACAGCAGCCGCGACGTGTTGCTCGCTCGAAGCGCACGAAGAAATCCTGATGCATCCAGATGTAGAACTCCTGCTTCGATCCACAATTCGCCAGATCGAGGATTGGCCGATAGCCGGAGTCACGTTTCAAGATCTCACGGGCTTGATGGCCCACGGACGCGCCTTCTCCTGCGCCATCGCTGAGCTTGATGCCCAGCTCGGGGAGAACTCCGTTGATGAAATCGTAGGCATCGAGGCCCGAGGGTTCCCGTATGGCGCAGCGCTTGCGCAGGTGCGAGGGGCAGGATTCGTCACGGTGCGCAAGCCGGGCAAGCTGCCCGGCGCAGTTCATGCACAGGATTACGCGCTCGAATACGGCACCGCCACCCTCGAACTGCACCAGGACGCCCTCGGCCCTGGTCGACAGGTCGTCATCGTTGATGATGTGCTCGCCACCGGTGGCACTGCAGCCGCATGCATCGACCTGGTGCGGCTGACCGGCGCCGAGATCAAGGCAGTGCTCGTGATCATGGAGATCGAAGCCCTCGGTGGTCGTGAACTCTGTTCTGCTCGTGGGGTACCCGTCGTTTCACTACTTTCGGCTTGAGCGTTCTAAACTGGACCACCCCAACACGCGAGGAGCACCGTGAGCACGGAAGCACCGCTTCCCACGGAGTTGTCACTGGCTCCGGCTGTTGTCGCGCCTGAGAATCCATCGCGTCGCTCCCGGCTGCCGCTGTTCGGCGGGCCCCGTCGCCAGCATCCCGAACTGGATCGTCTGCTGCGCACCCTGCGCAAGTACCACCCAAAGGCCGATGCCCGCTTGGTCGAGCGGGCCTATGAGACGGCGGCCTACCTGCACCGTGAGCAGCGCCGTCGAAGCGGCGATGCCTATATCACCCACCCGGTTGCCGTCGCTGAGATCCTGGCCGACCTGGGCATGGGTGGCACGACTCTGGCGGCGGCTCTTCTGCACGACACAGTCGAGGACACCGGGTACTCCCTGGACTCCCTTCGAGAGGATTTCGGCGATGAGGTCGCTGCTCTCGTTGATGGAGTAACCAAGCTCGACAAGGTGAAGTACGGCGATGCATCCACCTCGGAGACCGTGCGCAAGATGGTTGTGGCGATGGCGCGCGATATCCGCGTGCTCATGATCAAGTTGGCCGATCGCCTGCACAACATGCGCACCCTGCGGTGGATGAGCGAGGACAAGCAGCAGGCCAAGGCTCGCGAGACCCTGGAGATCTACGCGCCACTTGCGCATCGCCTTGGCATCAATGCAGTGAAGTGGGAGTTGGAGGATCTGGCCTTCGCAACCCTCTATCCGAAAATGTATGACGAGATCGTGCGGCTGGTGGGACAGCGCTCGCCGCAGCGCGATCTGTATGTCGATGAAGTGATCACCGATATTGAGGCGGACCTTCGGCAGAGCAAGATCAAGGGCACCGTCACGGGCCGCCCGAAGCATTATTACTCCGTCTACCAGAAGATGATTGTGCGCGGCCGCGACTTTGCTGACATCTACGACCTCGTGGGCGTGCGCATCCTGGTGGAATCGGTGCGCGATTGCTACAGCGTTCTGGGCATCATCCATGCCAAGTGGAGTCCGATGCCTGGTCGTTTCAAGGATTTCATCGCCATGCCGAAGTTCAACATGTACCAGTCACTGCACACCACAGTGATCGGTCCCGGTGGCAAGCCGGTTGAACTGCAGATCCGAACCGTTGAGATGCATCAAGGAGCAGAGTTCGGTGTGGCGGCTCACTGGCGCTACAAGCAGGGCGATCAGTCGGGTAAGCAGAATCCCGATGAGTTCGCCTGGCTACGCCAGTTGGTCGAGTGGCAGCGTGAGACTGAGGATCCAGATGAGTTCATGGATCAACTTCGCTACGACCTGGGTTCCTCTGAAGTCTTCGTCTTCACGCCCAAGGGTGATGTCATCGCATTGCCAACGGGCGCCACCCCGGTGGACTTTGCCTACACCGTGCACACCGAGGTTGGCCACCGCTGCGTGGGCGCGCGCGTCAATGGCAAGTTGGTCCCACTTGAATCCGCCTTGAACAACGGTGATGTCATTGAGATCTTCACCTCGAAGGCTGAAGGTGCCGGACCAAGCCGCGATTGGCTCTCCTTCGTGGCCTCGGCGCGCGCCAAGAGCAAGATCAAGGCCTGGTTCTCGCGGGAGCGCAGGGATGAAGCTATTGAGCAGGGCAAGGACTCAATCGTCCGGGCGATGCGGAAGCAGGGCTTGCCCCTGCAGAGGCTGATGACAACTCAGGCACTGAACGCCATTGCCCTCGACCTGCATCACACAGATGTCTCTGGGCTGTACGCCGCCGTCGGAGAGAACAAGGTCAGTGCTGCCTCGGTCGTGCAACGACTCGTCGAATCAGTTGGCGGTGTCGAAGAAGCCGATGACGATGCTGCCGAGACTCTCACGCCGGCGCGCGCGCAACGCCGCGATACCCGGAGTGCTTCGGACGTCGGGGTGATGGTGGTGGGTACCGACGATGTCTGGGTCAAGCTCGCCAAGTGCTGCACGCCCGTGCCTGGTGACGAAATCATTGGATTCGTCACGCGAGGCAATGGCGTTTCCGTGCACCGCAATGACTGCGTCAATGTTCCCGAACTCGAACGAGAGCCCGATCGCATGGTTGCCGTGTCCTGGTCGCCCACGGCGAGCAGCGTGTTCCTGGTGAATATCCAGATCGAAGCACTGGACCGTGCTCGACTGCTGTCGGATGTCACGCGGGCGCTGTCTGACACGCATGTGAACATCCTGAGCGCCTCAGTCACCACGACACGTGATCGCATTGCGATGTCGCGATTCACCTTTGAGATGGCAGACCCGAAGCATCTTGGCTCGGTGTTGAAGGCGGTGCGCAACGTCGAGGGCGTCTACGACGCCTATCGCGTTTAGTGCGTGCAGCTAGCTGCTGAACTCCTGCGCTGCTGAAGAAGCCGCGTTGAGCAATGCCTTGGTTGAGTCAACGGAGGCTTGGAGTCGCATCACATCAGCGGTCTTGCCCGCCTTCTGCGCTGCCGCGAGTTGAGCCTCGAGTTTGGCCAGGCCATCGGCAAACGCGTTTGCCGTGGACTCGGCACGAGCGCGAGCCTCCGGGTTGCTCTTCTTCCAGGCCTTGGCCTCGGCTTGGCGAATGGACTCTTCGACCTTCTTCAGCCGCGCTTCGAGGCGATCGCGATCCGGCTTTGGCAGGTCGCCCAACTTGTCCCAACGATCCTGGATCGATCGCAGCGACTGCTTGGCAGCCTTGAGATCAGCGACCGGCAGTGCCTCGGCCTCGGCCACCAAGGCCTCTTTGGCCGGCACGTTGATCTTCAGCTCGGCTTCCACGGCAGTCTCAGCTGCGGTGCGGGCCTCATAGAAGGCGTCCTGCGCTGCCTTGAAGCGCTTCCAGAGCTTGTCCTCGTCGCGCTTGGACGTGCGGGGAGCGGTCTTCCAGTCCTGCATTAGATCCCTCAGCTTGCGTGAGGTGCCGGCCCAGTCGGTTGAGGTGGCCAGGGCCTCAGCCGAGGCGATGAGCTCTCGCTTGCGCGAGGTGGCATCTTTGCGCTGGACCTCGACCTCGGCGAAATGAGCGCGTCGACGCTTGTCGAAGGTGGCTCGAGCCACACTGATCCGCTTCCAGACCTCTTGCTCGGAACTGCGATCCATGCGTGGGAGGGCTTTCCAGTCCTCGATCATGGCGGTGAAACGCTCGCTTGTCGTCTTCCAGGCCGTGCTGGCGGCGAGGGATTCGGCTTCGATCGCGAGTGCCTCACGAACGGCAAGGGCCTGGGTCTTCTGCTCGGCCCTGGCGGCCGTTGCAGCGGCTCGAGCAACAGCGATGGCTGCCTCAAGTGATGCAAGTTTCTGCAGGAGAGCGCTCGTGTCGCCTACATAGGCGTGTGCTTCGATCGCCTCGCGGACATGAGTCAAGGCTGCTGTGGACTGCTCGGCGCTGGCGCGACCGTCATGCAGGCGCTGGGCTGTGAGATCGAGTTCAACAATGAGATCGTCATATTTGCGCCCGAAGAAGGCCAGGCCCTCGGCAGGTGGCCCCGCCACCCATTGTCCGACGACGATCTCGCCCTCAGGAGCCAGCAGCACAACTGTGCCATCGGCATCTACTCGCCCGAATTTGCTGGGGTCGCTGGCGGGAGGAACGGCATCTGCCGCCGGTTTTGGGCGCCGAAGTACCGCTGGCGTAGGTATCGCGCCGGGTACCTGCTCGGTCATGAAGTGCCTTCCTTTGGGGTGCTCACGCTATCGGGATCCTCAGGGCTTGCTCACAGTTGCCTGCTGGATCACCACGGATTGCGCTGGAGTGCCATCGCCGCTGCCATCAATGACCCCAGCCGCGGCAACAGACTTCACGACATCCAGACCAGATGTCACCTTGCCCCAGACGGTGTAGTCGGGACCCAGCGCTGAATCCTCGTACACGATGAAGAACTGCGAACCGGAAGTGCCCGAGCCAGCGTTGGCCATGGCCACCGTGCCTGCCGGATACGTCATGCTTGACTTCGGTGGCAGGTTCTCATCGGGCACGGTGTAGCCAGGTCCGCCGGTGCCGGTGCCCGTGGGATCGCCACACTGCAGCACGAAGATGCCGGCCGTGGTCAGTCGATGGCACGGAGTCTGGTTGTAGTAGCCCTGCTCAGCCAGGAAGACCTCTGAGCTGACGGTCGCCGGGGCCAGCTTCGGCAGGGTCTGCACGACAATGTCGCCGCAGTTCGTGGCGAAGGTGATCGTCGTTCCTGTCGGGATGCTCGTGTCGATCTCAGGTGCAGCGGGGAAACTCTGGGGATTGGCTGCTGCTGCGGTGGCCTCGGTGCAGCCCGCGACTGCAGCCGGGGAGGCCTCGGCAACAGGAGCAGCGTCGTCGTCCCCACGGAAACTGTTGAACAGCACCCAACCCCCGAAGGCGAGCACCAATGCGACAACGACCACGACTGCAGTGATGCGCTGATTGCGACGTCGATTGTGATGACGCTGAGCTCTTCTGGCCTGCTGGCGTTCGTACTTTGCCCGGGCAAGTTCACGCTCGCGCTTGTTGCTACTGGTCACCTGCGGAGTGTATTCACGAGCCTGCCGCGGACTAGGCTGCCCGGGTGATTGTGGCTGGCTTCCCTGCAGGTTCCTTCGGCACCAATTGCTTCGTGATCGCCTCCGATCCGGGCCAGCCGTGCCTGATCATCGACCCGGGCCAGGACTCGATCGACGGACTCATGGAGATCATCAGCGAGCACCGCTTGCAGCCGGCAGCCGTGCTCATCACCCACGGTCACCTCGATCACGCGTGGTCGGTAGCTCCATTGAGCCACGATTTCGGGATTCCTGCCTATGTCCATGCTGAAGATCGCTATCGGCTTGCCGAACTGGCTGGGTCGACAATCAATGCCAATCGCGAGGCTCTCCTGAGAATGACCAAGGGTGCGCTGGAGCTCACCGAGCCTGAGGATGTGCGGCTAGTGGCCGACGATGAGGTCCTGGATCTCGCGGGCATCGCATTGCGCGTTCGCCATGCTCCGGGCCACACGGAGGGTTCAATCGTGTTCGAGCGCGAGGCAGACGGCGAAGTGCCACCGATCATGTTCAGCGGTGACCTGCTGTTCGCCGGCAGCATCGGGCGCACAGATCTCGATGGGGGGAGCATGGAGTTGATGCAGCGCAGTCTCCAGCGCATCGTGCTGCCTGCAGATGACGACATGGTGGTGCTGCCCGGGCATGGACCGCAGACCACCATTGGGCAGGAGCGACGCAGCAACCCCTTCCTTCAGCCCGGCAATCAGTACTTCCCGGCACGGACAGGTCTGTGATGGCGGCTTCCCTGCAAGCACCCAAAGGAGTTCCGGAGTATTTCCCACCGCGCAGTTCAGCCTTTCTCGCCGTGCGGGAGGCCCTTGCTGCTCCGGCTCGGCTGGCCGGATATGGCTATGTGGAGTTGCCGGTCTTTGAGGACACAGCGCTCTACGTGCGCGGAGTCGGCGAATCCACTGACGTTGTTGCCAAGGAGATGTACACCTTCGAGGATCGCGGCGGACGGTCATTGTCGCTGCGCCCGGAGGGAACCGCGGGTGTGATGCGCCTGGTGATCGAGCATGGCCTTGATCGCGGTCAACTCCCGGTGAAGGTCTGGTACTCAGGACCCTTCTTCCGGGCCGAACGCCCACAGCAGGGTCGCTATCGACAGTTGCAGCAGGTGGGCATCGAAGCGATCGGCTCAATGGATCCAGCTCTGGACGCAGAAGTGATCGCGATCGCTGATGCCGGATTCCGATCGTTGGGCCTGCAGCAGTTCACTCTTCAATTGACCTCTCTTGGCTGTACACAATGCCGCCCCGCCTATCGACAGCTCTTGCAGGACTTCCTTTCCGCCCTCGAACTCGATGAAGCAACGCGAGACAGAGCTGCGCTCAACCCATTGCGCGTCCTTGACGACAAGCGGGCCGAAGTTCAGGCGCAGCTTGTTGGTGCTCCGTACATGGTCGATCACCTGTGCTCTGAATGCAGCGAGCACTACGACGAGGTCCGTGATCATCTGCGTGCCCTTGGAGTGGCGTGGGTCGAGGCCCCCTCTCTCGTGCGCGGGCTGGACTACTACACGCGCACGGCCTTCGAGTTCACCCATGCTCTCTTGGGCGCCCAATCAGGCATCGGCGGTGGTGGCCGGTACGACGGACTGATGGAATCCCTTGGCGGCCAGGACCTGTCCGGCATTGGATTTGGGCTGGGGACCGACCGAACCCTCCTCGCCTGCGAAGCCGAGCAGTTGAGCGTCGGCGGAGCGGCATTGATAGACGTCTTCGCGGTGCCGATCGGACCTGTGGCCAAGCAGCAGCTGGTCGGCTTGGGGGCACAACTGCGCCGCAATGGCATCCGATTCGACCTGGCCTACGGTGACCGCGGATTGAAAGGGGCCATGAAGGCGGCCGACCGAAGCGGGGCAGCCTGGGTGCTGGTGCTGGGTGAGCAGGAGTTGGCCGATGGCACGATCGTGATCCGCGATATGTCGCGTGGCGAGCAGGAGACCGTCGCATGGGAGAGTGTGCAGCCGATCCTGACGCAAAAGATTCTGGACCAGAGTATTCAAGGCACTGAAGGAGTTCATTCGTGATTCGATCCGTCCTGGCAGGCACGTTGCGGGCAGCCGACTCTGGGACAAGCGTCACTCTTGCGGGCTGGGTCGCCAGTCGCCGAGATCACGGCGGCGTGGCCTTCCTTGATCTGCGTGACTCCTCGGGTGTAGTGCAGGTGGTCGTTCATGATCCCGAGATCGCTCATGGTCTGCGCGATGAGTACTGCTTGCAGATCACCGGAACAGTGGGCATTCGCCCCGCGGGCAATGAGAATCCGGATCTTCCAACCGGTGAGATCGAAGTCATGTCCACTGAGCTCACGGTGCTGTCGGTCGCGGCTCCGTTGCCTTTCCCGATCGATGATCGTGTGACAGTCGGAGATGAGGTTCGGCTGAAGTATCGCTATCTGGATCTGCGCAGGCAGTCGGCAGGTGATGCATTGCGGATGCGCTCCAAGGTCAATCAATTGGCTCGCGATGTCCTGCTGGATCGGGATTTCATCGAGATTGAAACCCCGACCCTGACTCGCTCAACGCCTGAAGGTGCCCGCGATTTCCTGGTTCCAGTTCGCCTGCAGCCTGGGGATTGGTATGCATTGCCGCAGTCGCCGCAGCTGTTCAAGCAGTTGCTGATGGTGGGTGGGATGGAGCGCTACTTCCAGATTGCCCGCTGCTATCGCGATGAGGATTTCCGCGCAGATCGTCAGCCTGAGTTCACGCAGCTCGATATCGAGATGTCCTTTGTCGAGCAGGAAGACGTCATCGAACTCGGTGAGGCCATCGTGCGCACGCTGTGGCAAGGAGTGCTCGGCCATGAAATAGGCGAGATTCCACGGATGACCTATCACGAGGCAATGCGCCGCTTCGGATCAGACAAGCCTGACCTTCGCTTTGCGCTTGAACTCGTTGAGCTCACGGCATTCTTCGCAGACACACCTTTCCGCGTCTTTCAATCTGAGTACGTCGGCGCCGTAGTGATGCCAGGTGGCGCCGATCAGCCTCGCCGCCAATTCGATGCCTGGCAGGAGTGGGCAAAGCAGCGCGGGGCCAAGGGATTGGCGTACATCACCGTTGACTCAGCGGGTGAACTCGGCGGTCCAGTTGCCAAGAATCTCAGCGACGCCGAGCGAGCGGGCATCGTCAGTGCCACTGGCGCGCTGCCCGGTGACTGCATCTTCTTCGCCGCAGGCAAGACGTCTGATTCGCGCACCCTGCTTGGTGCGGTGCGCGATGAGATCGCTGCTCGCCTTGGCCTGATCCAGGAAGGCACCTGGTCATTCCTGTGGGTGGTGGATGCGCCGATGTTCGAGCTGACCGATGAAGGCGGGTGGACAGCGGTCCATCACCCCTTCACCTCGCCCAATGACGAATGGATCGGCAACTTCGAATCCGCACCAGATCAGGCCTTGGCCTGGGCCTACGACATCGTCTGCAACGGAAACGAGATCGGTGGTGGCTCGATCAGAATCCACCAGGTCGATGTGCAGGAACGGGTATTCGGTCTTCTGGGCATGAGTGAAGCAGAGGCTGACGACAAATTCGGCTTCCTGCTCGAAGCGTTCAAATTCGGCCCACCTCCGCACGGCGGCATCGCCTTCGGCTGGGATCGCATCTGCATGCTGCTCGCCGGCGCATCCTCGCTGCGCGATGTCATCGCTTTTCCCAAGACGGGTGGGGGACAGGATCCGTTGACGGGCGCACCCACGCCGATCACCGGCCAACAGCGCAAGGAAGCTGGCATCGATGGCCCGCCAGCGCGCCCGCAACCAGCTGCCGACAAGCCCTAGTCGCACTCGATGACCCTGTTCGACGAGAGCCACGCTGTTGCACCGCTGGCTGTGCGGATGCGGCCATCCGCGGTCGAGGATGTCGTCGGGCAGGAAGCAGCACTTGGGCCTGGCACACCGCTGCGCAACCTCCTGACTGGTCAGGGTTCGGCGATTTCGATCATTCTTTGGGGTCCACCAGGAACGGGCAAGACCACTCTTGCCTCCTTGGTTTCATTGGAGTCAGGTCGATCCTTCGAAGAGCTCTCGGCCGTTACCGCTGGAGTCAAGGACGTTCGGGCGGTCATTGAGGCAGCGCGCGCTCGTTCCACGATCAATGGGCAAGGCACGGTTCTGTTCATCGACGAGGTTCATCGCTTCAGCAAGAGCCAACAGGATGCTTTGCTGCCTGCCGTCGAGAATGGCTGGGTCACGCTCATCGCGGCCACAACTGAGAATCCCAGTTTCTCGGTCATCTCACCGCTGCTCTCGCGCAGTCTGGTCGTGACCCTGCAACCGTTGACTGACGCAGATATCGAAGTCCTGCTCCAGCGAGCGCTGCAGGATTCCCGCGGATTCGATTCTCGATTCTCGATTGACGCTGAGGCGATGAACGATCTTGTGCATCTGAGCATTGGTGACGCCCGGCGTGGGCTGACTGCGCTGGAGGCTGCCGCTATCGCCGCGGATTCAGTCGGCTCGAGTGTCATCACCCTGGAGCACGTTGAACAGGCCGTTCAGCACGTCGCCTTGCGATACGACAAGGATGGAGATCAGCACTACGACGTCATCAGCGCCTTCATCAAGAGTGTGCGTGGCAGTGATCCCGATGCCGCCTTGCACTACCTCGCGCGAATGCTCGAAGCGGGGGAGGACCCAAGATTCGTGGCACGCAGACTGATGATCTTGGCCAGTGAGGACATCGGCATGGCAGATCCTCAAGTGCTGCAGACTGCCGTCGCGGCCGCCCAATCGGTGGCGATCGTGGGAATGCCCGAGGCGCAGATCATCTTGGCGCATGCCACGATCCACGCATCCCTCGCGCCCAAATCCAATGCGGTGGTCACCGCGATCGGTGAGGCCGCAAATGACGTACGTCGAGGTCGAGTTGGATCCGTGCCGATCTGGCTGCGCGATGCTCACTATCCGGGGGCCAAGGATCACGGGCACGGACTCGCATACGTCTACCCGCATGATCTGCCCGAAGGGGTAGCCGCTCAGACCTATCTGCCTGAGGTGCTGCACGGCGTGCGCTACTACCGCCCGACCCAGCACGGAGCCGAGGCCGCCTGGGCGCGAGTCGCAGAAAGGCTTGAGCAACTGCGATCACCCGAGCATTAGGGTTGGACGATCCAAACCTAGGGAGAGTCGTCATGCGCAGGATGTTCTGGTTTGCCCTTGGGGCAGCCGTAGGGATCCTCGCCTACCGACGTGGACAGCGCTTTGTCGATGAGTCGCGTGAGCGTGGCATCGTGATGACCATCCAGCAGGCTGCAGTGAGCGCCTCCCAGGCCGTTGAGTCTGCGCGAACGATGGTCGAAGCTCGGCTGAACAATGGCCATGACGATGACACCAAAGGGGCCTGATCGTGGATTCCGCTGAGATCCGCAGTCGTTTTCTGCGCTACTACGCCGATCGTGGGCACCAGATAGTCCCTTCGGCCTCACTGTTGCTCGATGATCCGACCTTGTTATTCGTCAACGCGGGCATGGTCCCGTTCAAGCCCTATTTCCTGGGGGAAGCGCCACCGCCGTACCCCAGGGCGACCAGTGTTCAGAAGTGCGTGCGCACCCAAGACATTGAAGAAGTCGGCAAGACCACCCGTCATGCCTCCTTCTTCCAGATGGCTGGCAACTTCTCCTTCGGTGACTACTTCAAGGAGCTCGCTATCCCCATGGCCTGGGAGCTGCTCACCAGCTCAGTGGCTGACGGTGGATACGGATTTGCAGAGGACAAGCTCTGGGCCACCGTGTACCTCGACGACGACGAAGCCATCGACATCTGGCACAAGCAGGTCGGATTACCACTGGATCGCATCCAACGCCGTGGAATGGCTGACAATTTCTGGTCCATGGGAGTACCCGGGCCCTGCGGACCATGCTCTGAGATCTACTACGACCGCGGCCCCGAGCATGGTCGCGACGGTGGGCCCGTGGCCGATGAGGATCGCTACCTCGAGGTCTGGAATCTGGTCTTCATGCAGTCAGAGCGTGGCGCAGGCCCGGCCAAGGAGGATTACCCGATTCTCGGTGATCTGCCAGCAAAGAACATCGACACCGGCATGGGCCTTGAACGCATGGCCGCACTGCTCCAAGGCGTCGACAACATCTACGAGATCGACACCACCAAGGGCATCCTGGATCGTGCCGTTGCCCTGACGGGCACGCGGTATGGAGCGACGCCGAAATCAGATGTTGCTTTACGGGTGATCGCCGACCACGCGCGAACCTGCGCCTTCCTCATTGGTGACGGTGTGCTGCCGGGCAATGAGGGCCGGGGGTACGTGCTGCGCCGATTGATGCGTCGGGTGATCCGCACGATGCGCCTGCTTGGAGCACAGGATCCGAGCATGGGTGAGCTCATCGACGCCACCGTGCTCACCATGGCCCCGCAATACCCAGAGCTCAACGACGAGGCCAATCGCATTCGTCAGATTGCGATGGCCGAGGAATCGGTCTTCATCCAGACTCTGCGTGCCGGCACGACGATCTTCGACACCGCTGCTGCGGGCATTCGTGACTCCGGCGGCACCACCGTCTCGGGCGAGCAGGCCTTCGCGCTGCACGACACCTATGGCTTCCCGATCGACCTCACCCTGGAGATGGCAGCTGAGCAGGGCCTCCTGGTCGACGAAGCAGGTTTTCGCACCCTGATGGGTCAGCAGCGCGAGCGGGCCAAGGCCGACGCGCGTGAGCGCAAGGTGGGGCTCACTGCGACCACTGCATATCGCGAGATCCTTGAGACGGGTGGACGCACCAGCTTCACCGGTTATCGCGAGGTGGATTCCGAGGCGACCATCATCGGTTTGGTCCGCGACGGTCAGACGGTGCCAGTGGCGTCTTCTGGCGAGCATCTGGAGATCCTTCTCGACAGGTCACCTTTCTACGCAGAATCCGGCGGACAGTTGGGTGACCGCGGTCGGATCGTCACGTCAGATGGCGCAGTCGCTGAGGTCTACGACGTCCAGATGCCAGTGCCCGGTCTATTCGTGCACCGCAGTGAAGTCGTGTCAGGCGAGTTCACTGTCGGCACGGGAGTTGTTGGTCATGTTGACGTTCAGCGGCGCCGAGCCATCTCCCGTGCGCACACCGCAACCCACCTCATTCATCGTGCCTTCCGCGAGCAACTCGGTGACACGGCAACGCAGATGGGTTCTGAGAATGCGCCGGGCCGCTTGCGGTTCGACTTCCCAAGCCCTACTCCGGTTTCGGCCGACGTCATGCAGACCGTGGAAGCGCGAGTCAACGAGGTGCTCCTGGAGGACCTGGCAGTGACAGCGCAGAACATGACCCAGGCTGAAGCGCGAGCACTTGGCGCGATGGCGCTGTTCGGCGAGAAGTACGGCGATCAGGTCCGAGTGATCTCGGTTGGCGACTGGGCGCACGAACTGTGCGG
>Ga0172380_10006525_pt1 | contig 13510 bp, 7 predicted proteins | sample Leawe162metaG_FD_119747 | JGI IMG/M metagenome (GOLD analysis project Ga0172380, IMG submission 119747) | Leachate microbial communities from a municipal landfill in Southern Ontario, Canada - Leachate well 162 metaG | ecosystem: Engineered > Solid waste > Landfill > Unclassified | place... | reverse complement strand
CCGAACAAGGCCCCTACATAGCGGGTATGCGGCATCACGCTGAGATTCTGCTCGCGTTCACCGCATTCAAGGGCGTAGTCGCCTTGCAGTACCACGCTGTCGCCCAGCGGTTGCACTTGAAACAAATCATCCCAGTTGTCGCAATTCACTTTGCCGCCACTCGGGGCCAAGCGGTTGTCCAAAATGAAACCATCCAGCGACGGTTCGGTGACGACCATCAATGCATTGCCGTTGGGGATGTAACGCAGGCGCAGCGTGTTGAAATTGATGAGCAAGGCATCCGGTCCTACGTTGTATGCACGTACCGCATCGTTGTCGAACTCGGCGGGGTCATGCGCAGGCAGATCGTAGAAGCTGCGATCCAGAATCAAGTCGCCTTGGATGTCACGCACTCCGCGTGCGCGCAGTTCGCTCAGCCACAACCAGAATTGCTCGATGGTGAACTTCGGATTGCCATATCCCTTGAGGATGAGGTCGCCCTTGAGTACACCATCCCGCAACTCCCCATCGATCCACGCCTCAGTCTTCCACGTGTAAGCGGGGCCGAGCAGATCAAGTGCCGCATATGTGGTGACCAGTTTCATGGTCGAGGCTGGATTCATCGCACGCTGCGTGTTGAGCGCGACGAGCGGAGCATGTTTGCCCACTTCACGCACTTCGACCGCGACTGCGTTGAGCGGGATGCCGACCTTCCTCAATTCTTGCTGAACGGAGCGCGGCAGCGCAACCGCCTGTGCATCGGCGATGAGCAAAAGTGAGAGGAGGCTAAAGAGTAATTTCATGACAACGAATCAATGACAGTGAGCGTGCGCTCCACCAACATTTGCATTTCCTTTTCGGTGATGACGTAGGGCGGCATGAAATATACCGTGTTGCCCATGGGGCGCAACAGTAATTCGTGTTGTAACCCTAAGGTGAAGCAACGTTGCGCAAAGTCGCTATGGGGTGTGTCGACTTCGAATGCCCAGATCATGCCGGTGTTGCGGAAATTCCTGACCTTTGCATGTTCGCGCAACGGTGTTGCGATGCGGTTGAAGAAAGCGGCCTTGTCGAGGTTGGTATTCAGCACATCGTCTTGTACAAAGATGTCCAGCGTGGCCAGTGCGGCGCGGCACGCCAATGGATTGCCGGTGTAGGAGTGTGAGTGCAAGAAGCCGCGCGCTGTCTGGTCATCGTAAAAAGCTTGGTAGATGTCGTCGGTGGTCATCACGATGGATAGCGGCAGATAGCCGCCGGTGATGCCTTTGGAGATGAGCAAGAAATCGGGCGAGATTCCCTGTTGCTCTGCGAGCTTGTGCTGCGCATCGTCAGTGCCGTCACTTTCAGGGTTCGAGGTTAAGCCCCTCTCCCTACGGGGGAGGGGTTGGGGTGGGGGAGCTTGTTCACACGCGAACATTGTGCCTGTCCTTCCCATCCCAACCGCGATCTCATCAGCGATGAGATGCACGTCGTATCGTGAGCAAAGCTCGCGTGCGCGTTGCAAATAGATCGGGTGGTACATCGCCATGCCTGCCGCGCCTTGCACCAGCGGCTCGACGATGAAGGCGGCGATGCTTGCGTGATGCGCTTGCAGATGTTTCTCTAATGTATCTGCACAACGTAGGGCGTAACTCTCGGCATTTTCGTTCTTACTAGCACTGCGCCAATCAGGGCAGGGTACGGTGGCGTTCTGTTTGATGAGTGAGCCGTAGGCATCACGGAACAGCGCCACATCTGTCACCGACAGTGCGCCCAATGTCTCGCCGTGGTAACTGTTTTGCAGGCTGATGAATTGCGACTTCTCTGGTTTGCCACTGTTGCGCCAGTAGTGCGCGCTCATCTTCAAGGCGATCTCGGTAGCCGAAGCGCCATCCGAACCGTAGAAGCAATGGCCTAATCCGGCAGGGGCTAGTCCGCGCAGTCTTTCGGAAAGCTGCACCACAGGTTCATGGGTGAATCCTGCCAGCATCACATGCTCTAACTTGCCGAGTTGGTCGGTGATGGCGGCGTTGATGCGCGGATTGCAATGCCCGAACAGATTCACCCACCACGAACTCACCGTATCCAGATAACGTTTGCCGTCCAAATCGAACAGCCACACGCCTTCGCCGCGCGCAATGGGCACCAGTGGCAACGTCTCATGGCGCTTCATTTGCGTGCAGGGATGCCAAACGGAGGAGAGGCTACGGGCTAGGAGGGCGTGATTCGATGTCATGTCCGGCATCATAACGTAAGATGTATTAGTCGATTTTATCGGGAGCGCGCGATGCGTATTCTAATAACGGGTGGGACGGGCTTGATCGGTCGGCAACTGTGCGCGGCTCTGCTGACGCAAGGACATGAATTGACGGTGCTGAGTCGACGTCCGCAAGCGGTCGCATCGAAATGCGGGAAGGGCGTTCACGCCATGGCGGATTTGGACGAGTGGACGACGGAGCGGGTCTTCGATGCGGTCATCAATCTGGCGGGTGAGCCGATCGTCGATGCGTATTGGTCGGTGAAGCGTAAACAAGTGCTGCTGGATAGCCGTGTCGCATTGACGCAGAGATTGGTGCAACGTCTCGCATCAGCCCGACAAAAGCCAACCGTGTTGCTGAGCGGCTCTGCGGTGGGCTATTACGGTAATGGTGGCGATAAGGTGCTGGATGAGGCTATGGCGGCAGGTCATGATTTTCCATCCGAGCTTTGTGCGTCATGGGAAAGCGCGGCACGTGCGGCAGAACAAAGCGCTGTGCGAGTCTGCTTGTTGCGCACCGGCTTGGTGTTGAGCCAGCGTGGCGGTTTGCTGGGCCGTATGTTGCTACCGTTCAAGTTGGCGCTGGGGGCAAGGCTGGGTGATGGCAAACAATGGATGAGTTGGGTGCATATCGACGATTATGTGGCGATGGTGGTGCGACTCATGAATGATACCTCGCTCAGTGGCGCATTCAATATGACCGCACCTACGCCCGTCACCAATACTGAGTTCACACAAACGCTCGCGCAGACTTTGCATCGCCCCGCGCTGTTCGTTGCCCCCAGCTTTGTGTTGAAGCTGGCCATGGGGGAGCGTGCTTGCCTCTTGTTAGAAGGGCAGCACGTGATCCCGAAACGGCTTCAATCATCAGGTTTTCAATTCGCACACCCTCGGTTAGACGGCGCGTTGCTAGACTTGCTGCAATAGCCCTAAAACTCTCCCCAACAATAAAAAACCTACGCCGCCCTTGAAATCCGAGGGGGCAACCCCTATTATTAGCAGTCGCTGGTGGAGAGTGCTAATTCGAATTCCAATTCATCGGTGATACTGCGTTGGCTTCCTCGCAAACTCCTAGCCGTACTACTTGTACTGTCTTCGTCGTTTGCTCGTTGACGCCTTGTCTCACCTTCGACTTGAAATTCGAATAACAAACCACCTTCGCATTTGTTCAACCCACTGATTTTAGGAGAAATAAGCATGAAGATTCGTCCTTTGCATGACCGCGTGATCGTTAAGCGCATGGAAGAAGAGCGTAAGACCGCATCCGGTATCGTGATTCCTGACGCAGCAACTGAGAAGCCAGATCAAGGCGAGATCGTTGCTGTTGGCAACGGCAAGATCGGTGACGACGGCAAAGTTCGCGCGATGAGCGTGAAGGTTGGCGACAAAGTGTTGTTCGGCAAATATTCCGGCCAAGCTTTCAAGATTGACGGCGTCGAGCTGTTGCAGATGCGTGAAGATGACCTTATCGGCGTCATCGAAGCTTAATCAAATTTAACGAATTTCAGGAGAAATAACATGGCAGCAAAAGACGTGAAATTCCATGATGCAGCACGTGCCAAGATGGTCGTGGGTGTCAACATTCTGGCCGATGCGGTCAAAGTAACACTGGGCCCTAAGGGCCGTAACGTGGTGCTGGACCGTTCCTACGGTTCGCCGCACATCACTAAAGACGGCGTATCCGTGGCTAAAGAGATCGAACTGAAAGACAAGTTCGAGAACATGGGCGCACAGATGGTCAAGGAAGTTGCTTCCAAGACTTCTGATGTTGCGGGTGACGGCACAACGACTGCGACCGTTCTGGCGCAATCCATCGTGCAAGAAGGCATGAAGTTCGTGGCTGCCGGCATGAACCCAATGGATTTGAAGCGCGGTATCGACAAGGCTGTGATCGCTGCGGTGGCAGAGCTGAAGAACATCTCTAAGCCTTGCGCTACTACAACTGAGATCGCTCAAGTCGCTTCTATCTCTGCCAACTCTGATGCGAGCATCGGCAAGATCATCGCTGACGCGATGGAAAAAGTGGGCAAAGAGGGCGTTATCACCGTTGAAGATGGCAAGTCATTGGAAAACGAGTTGGACGTTGTCGAAGGTATGCAATTCGACCGTGGCTACTTGTCACCGTACTTCATCAACAACGCAGACAAGCAGATCGCAGCCATGGACAATCCGTTCATCCTGTTGCACGACAAGAAGGTCTCCAACATCCGTGATCTGCTCCCAGTATTGGAGCAAGTCGCTAAGGCGGGTCGTCCACTGTTGATCATCGCCGAAGACGTTGACGGCGAAGCATTGGCGACTCTGGTTGTGAACAATATCCGTGGCATCTTGAAGACTGTTGCTGTCAAGGCGCCTGGTTTCGGTGATCGTCGCAAGGCGATGCTGGAAGACATCGCTATCTTGACTGGCGGTACTGTGATCGCTGAAGAAGTCGGTCTGACACTGGAAAAGACCACCTTGGCCGAGTTGGGCCAAGCTAAGCGTATCGAAGTCAGCAAAGAGAACACCATCATCATCGACGGTTCTGGCAAAGAAGACGCGATCAAGACTCGCGTCGTTCAGATCAACAAGCAGATGGAAGAATCCACCAGCGATTACGACAAAGAGAAGTTGCAAGAACGCAAAGCGAAATTGGCTGGCGGCGTTGCAGTCATCAAGGTCGGCGCGGCGACTGAAGTCGAGATGAAAGAGAAGAAGGACCGTGTTGACGATGCATTGCACGCGACCCGTGCAGCGGTTGAAGAAGGTATCGTGGCCGGCGGCGGCGTCGCACTGTTGCGCGCCAAGGCTGCGGTTGCTGCCCTCAAGGGTGACAACCACGACCAAGACGCAGGCATCACCATCGTCTTGCGTGCGATGGAATCACCACTGCGCGCGATCGTGTCCAACGCGGGCGACGAGCCATCCGTAGTCGTCAACAAGGTGCTGGAAGGCAAAGGTAGCTTCGGTTACAACGCTGCCAGCAGCGAGTACGGCGACATGTTGGCGATGGGTGTGGTTGACCCAACCAAGGTCACCCGCACTGCCTTACAACACGCTGCATCCATCGCAGGCCTGATGTTGACCACCGCATGCATGATCGCTGACTTGCCAGAAGACAAGGCGGCCGGCGGCATGGGTGGTGGCGATATGGGCGGCATGGGTGGTATGGGCGGCATGATGTAATTTAAGCCTACTGCGCGACCTGATTGCGGCGTTGCGCGGTGCTCGAAATCCTCATGTGCACTCAGCACATTCCGGTTTCTGTGCTCCGTGCGCCTTGCACTCAAGCCGCTCACTACGGCTTAAAGTAGTAAAGAACTGACCCCGCCTTGAGCGGGGTTCGTTTTTTATATTGCCCGAAGTGGGGCTTATCGCTACAATGCGCGCCTTCGTTTTTCCCGTCCCGTCAGGGATGGTTCAGAAACGGCTCGGTAGCTCAGTCGGTAGAGCAGCGGATTGAAAATCCGCGTGTCGGTGGTTCGATTCCGCCCCGAGCCACCAACAAAATCAAGGCGGTCTATCGGTTTCGGTAGGCCGCTTTGTTTTGAACGTGACTAAAACGTGTGAATCGCATTGAGTTTTTGTAAGAGTATTTTGAGATTAGCCCGACCTCGGTGGTCGGGCTTTTTACTTCCACGTTCCAGATGTGGCTTTGCTGTGGCATCATTCGCGGCCTGGCAGAGTCCGACTCTAGCCCTCGAAACGATCAAGTAAGGGAGTGTATCGAGCATGAAATATTCGTTGTTGCCCAAGTGGCTTTCACGCACAAACAGCACGTTTCTCTCGATTGTATTGGCGACACTTTCCATCGTTGCCGTTCTATTCCTATATTTCTCCCAGAACGCATTCCTAGAGGCTTTCGAATATAAGACCTACGACCTGCGTTTTCGTGATGTGCGCGGTGCGATCCCGGTTGAGTCCAGCATAGGCATCATTGCCATCGATGATAAGAGCATCGCCGAACTAGGTCGTTATCCGTGGACGCGTAGCCAATATGCACGCTTGTTGGATAAGTTGAAGGCGGCACAAGCCAAGGCTGTATTGTTTGATGCGTTCTTCCCGGAACGTGAGGACATGGTGAACGATCAGGCGTTTGCGGCGGCCATGAAGCGTTCGGGTAATGCCGTTCTGGCACAGTTATACGATTTCGATGCGGATGCTCAAGTGATAGGTGTCACGGGCTCATTGCCGGAACTCGAACGTGCTGCAACCGGTGTCGCTCATATCAATCTGCTGCCCGATGATGATGGGGTCAATCGACAAGCTTTGTTGTTGATCGAGTCGGGAGGTAAGCAGCATCCCTCTTTGGGGTTGGTCGCGGCGATGATGGCGCTGGAGCAGAAAGATTATTCGGTGGATTCGTTCGAGATCATTGTGGGTGAGCGCCATATCCCGGTGAGTGAGAACAACGCGATGTGGGTCAACTTCACTGGGCCGCCCAAGGGCTATCCGCGATACTCATTCACTGATGTGGTGAACGGGCGCATCCCCGCAGAAGAGTTGCGAGGGAAGGTGCTCTTTGTTGGGGCGACAGCCCCCGGTATCTACGACCTACGTGTGACGCCGTTCAATCAGAACACGCCTGGGGTGGAGGTGCATGCCACCATCGCCGACAACATCATCAGCGGCCGCTTCATCCAGCAGGGTGGGATGACGGCTCTGGTCGATATGGCATTCATCGTGCTGATGGGCGCGCTGGCTTATTTCCTGACCACTCGTTTGAAATTGTATGGCGCGATACCGGCGACCACGCTCTTGCTGGCTGGATACATCTGGTATGCGAACTACATGTTCGAAAGTGGCTATTGGATCAACATCATCTATCCTACTTTGTCAGTCATTCTTGCCTTGCTGGTTGGCGGTAGCTTCCGTTATCTGGTGCTGGAAAAGAGTGCACGCGAGATGCGCTCGATGTTCTCCAGTTACCTTTCTCCAAAGTTGGTGGCGCGTCTTGAAAAAGACCCCGAGGCCGCCAAGATCGGCGGTGACAACAAGGATGTGACCGTGTTGTTCACGGACATCAAGGGGTTCACCACCTTTAGTGAATCGCATCCACCGCAAAAGGTGGTGTCGCGTCTGAATGAATATTTGGGCGCGATGGTGCAGATCATCGAGCAACACGACGGCACTATAGATAAGTTCATCGGCGATGCCATCATGGCTTACTGGGGCGCCCCCTTGAGTCAACCTGACCATGCCAAGCTGGCGATGGGCTGTGTCGTGGCGATGGCGGTGAGAATGGATGAGTTGCGCGCCAAGTGGGAAAGCGAGGGGGAGGAGCCTTTCGCCATACGTTGTGGCTTACATTCGGGCGAGGTGGTTGCGGGTAACGTTGGCTTGGCGGGCAAAAAGATGGAGTACACCGTCATCGGCGATACGGTGAACCTCGCCTCAAGGTTGGAAGGGACAGCCAAGTATTACGGCATCACCTATCTGGTGGGCGAGGCGACCTACTCAAGTGCCAGCGATATATGCCGATACAGAGAGCTAGATAAGATTCGAGTGGTCGGCAAACAGTTACCCGTTACAATTTACGAACCGCAGGTGGGGGCGGGGGCGTTGAGCGGCAGCGAACTTGAGCGTTTCGATTCTGCGTTACAGTTGTATCGGATGCGTAGATGGGATGAAGCAAGATCGATATTCCAAAAGCTGGCAGTAGCGTTGCCGCAAGACAAGCCGACCCAGCTATATATCGAGCGTTGTGATTACTTTATAGAACACCCGCCCGTCGCGGATTGGGACGGTGTGTTCAACAGGGCTGAAAAATAATCGGCAGTGCATCACACGAGACGCGGCTTGAGCCGTGCGGTTCGTTTGAATTGATCAGGATAGGTGGATATATGCGCAACATAACAGTCATTTCTTTAGCACTTTCCTTGTGTGTCGGTACAGCTTGGGCGGAGGCCCCTGCCGGCATGGCTAACGGTTTCATCAAGGCGGACTTCAAGCGAGAGATACCGGTGCCTAAGTTGAATAAACTGCTGGGCGTCGGAGCAGGCTTTCTGTTCTTGGCCAAACAAGACGGTACTGTCGTAGCGATCAACGAAGAGACGAAGACAACGCTGACATTCGCTGCCAAAGACGGCGACAACGTACTGCTCAAACAGCCCGAAGCTGCAGATGTCGAAGGCGACACTCTGTATGTAGTGGATAGCGAGACAGGGCAGGTCGTGATGTATTCACTATCCACGAGCAAATTCTTGGGCAGGTTCGGCGGCAAAGCAGGCGGATTTTTCGGTGGTGGTGACGACAACGCTTTGAAGTCCCCTCAAGGTGTGGCTGTTAGAGAAGGCGTCGTCTATGTATCTGATACGGGGAACTCCCGTATCCAATTGTTCGGCGTCAACGGTGTGTTCTTGCAGACGCTGGAACTGAGCGTGGCACCCTCTATTGGAGAAGCCAAAGAGATCCCCTTCAAGCTGAAAGAGGCGACTAGTATCTCGCTGGATAGTATTGGACGTGTCTATGTGTTGGATGTGGATGACAATCAAGTGAAGTTGTATGAGCCTAATGGCCGTTACATCAAGTCGTTGCCTAACGTAGGAAGACCAGTCGCACTTGGCGTGGCAGAAGATGGTGTCTACATCGCCGATGCCACTAAGCAAGTCATCTCTAAGTTCGACCACGAAGGTAAGTTGGCCTACACCTTTGGCTCCAAAGGTGAATCAAAGTCACAGTTCAAAAAGATAGCAGGGATCGCGGTCGAGAAGGGGCAACAGGTGTTCATCGGTGATGCTGAAAAGGCGCTAGTGAACGCATTCCTGACCGTTGCAGGCACTAAATATGAAGTGGTTCCCAAAGCGGCGGGTAGAGCTTCTGCCAAGTGGGTTGGTAGTGTCCCTCTAGAGGTGAGTGCATTGGCAGGTGATGGCAAGGGCACGGTTTATGCCGTCAGTAAGGAAGGCAAGAGTTTGTATAAGCTGAACGCCGAGAAGGTCATCGGTGAGATCAAACCGGAAGGCATGGAGATGTCCGCTGTCACGGTGGATGCGACGGGCGCGCTCTGGGTATTGGATAAAAAGAAGAAGTTTTGTGCGAAGTTGGATGAGGCTGGCAAGGTCGTGTCCAGCTTTGGTAGCGGCGGAAGTGGTGCGGGGCAGTTCAGCAACCCAAGCTCTATTGCGATCGCATCGTCGGGCCTGATCTTTGTGGCGGATCGCGGTAACCGCTCTGTGCAAGTATTTCGTGGTGACGGAGTCTACCTAAATGATTTGGGCGGCAAGTCCGCTAACATTTCGAATCCGTTGGCACTTGGACTCGACCCGCAAGACAATCTATATGTGCTGGATGGTGGCCGCAACAGTGTGATGGTGTTCTCTGCCACCGGTGATTTCATCCAAGAATTTGGTAGGCTCAAGGAAGGCAGCTTGTTCTCCAAGCCGATAGATATGGAAGTGACTGCGGAGGAAGTGCTGGTGTTGGACGGAAGCCAGGTCAAAGCTTTCACGCGCAAGGGAGAATTGCTGAGAGTGTTTGGTGCAAAAGCGTCCGGAGCGGGCAGCATGCCTGAACCTATCGCATTGGCATCGGCGGGCGGCAGCTCCTTGTTTGTGGCAGATCGAATCAGCAAGAAGATACAGTCCTTCGCAGTCCTTTTTAAGCCTGAGCAGGCCAAGCAGTTCGTTGCGCAAAGCAAGGTGCATGGCATCGAGCTACGCTGGGCGCAGACCGCCGTTGCCTACGTGAAAGAGTTTCGCGTCTTCCGCTCCAAATCGGAGGCAGGTGGGTACGTGCAAGTCGCGACGACAGCCGGCAACTCCTACCTTGATGCAGGGTTGGATGCGGACATGAAGTATTTCTACCGTATCGCTGCAGTTTCTGATTTCGGTTATGAGGGGGAGACCAGTGTTGCAGTGAACGCAGTCTCTGAAAAATTCATGCCGAAACCTTTGCCTGCCGTCAAAGCGGAAACCACACCGTGGCAAGTGAAACTGACTTGGGATGCCGTAGAACCTCAATATTTTGCTGCTTATCGCATCTATCAAAAAGAAGGCGAGAATTTCGTCAAGATCGGTGAGGTAGTGCAACCAGAATTCACCAAGGATGCTCTGTTGCCAGAGACGAAGTACGCTTACCACGTCAGCGTATTAAGCACCGACGGGACGGAATCTGACAAGGTCTCCGTCGAAGCGACGACGCTTGTATTCAATCGCCCGCCACTGGATATCGAAGTCATCAAGTTGAGCGACATCTTCTCCAACTCTTACAAACTGTATGAAAAGAACGGTATCGGCAGTATCAAGCTGACCAACAATACGGACAAGCCGATGGAGAAGTTGCGTGTCAGTTTCGTTCTGAAAAATTTCATGGATTACTCGACCGAGGCAAAGATAGCCAAGTTGCTTCCTGGGCAGAGTGAGGAATTGGTGCTCAAAGCGGTGTTCAACAATAGCATCCTCACCGTGACGGAAGATAGCGCGGTACAAGCCGAGATCGAAGCGAGCTTCTTTGAGAATGGCAAGCGGGTCTCTTTCAATCGTAGTGCCACCGTCAATGTGTACGACAAACATCGACTGACCTGGGACGAGCGGGAGCGCTTTGCAACGTTCGTTACGCCCAAAGATCCGCCTGTCCTCAATCTTGCTCGCATGGTAGTGAGTGAATTCAAAGAGACCAAGGATGAGTCACGCTTGGCTGCTGCATTGTTCGATGCGCTTGGTGTGTTTGGACTGACCTACATACAAGACCCGAGCAATCCATACCAAGTCACGGCGGGCAAGGCACACACGGTCGATTACATCCAGTTCCCACGGGAGACCCTGGAGCGTAAGTCGGGCGACTGCGATGACTTGGTGGCGGTTTATTCCGCCGGCTTGGAAAGCATGGGTGTCGCTACCAGAGTGATCGAAGTGCCGGGACACATGTTCATGATGTTCTCCACCGGAATCCCCGCGGATGAGGATGGATACACCATGAACAATCTCTACGTCATCTATGAGGACACATTGTGGATACCCGTGGAAACGACATTGGTGGGCAACTCGTTCATCAAGGCGTGGGAGAGCGGTAGCGCGACTTACTACAAGTTCAAAGACAAAGGGTTGACCATCCTTGATGTGAGCAAGGCATGGGAGACTTTCAAACCTGCCAGTCTCCCGGATTCGGATTGGAAGCCAAGCGGGTTGACGCGTGCTGCCATCGATAAGAAGTTCCCTAATGACAACATGTCAGTATTGAAGATCAGTTCGCAAACCAAGACGCGCCGTCACCTTGAGGTCCTGCAAGCGAATCCGTCAGACGTCGAGGCGAATCAGCAAATGGGCATCACCTTGGCCAAGCTGGGAGATCGCCAGGAGGCGATGAAATACTTTGACAAGGTCATCAGCTTGGATCGTAAGAATGCGGCTGCGATGAACAATCGAGGCAATCTGTTCATGATCGACGACAAATATGCAGAGGCGCAGAAGGCTTATCTGGCCGCTACTGTGGCAAGTCCCAAAGATGCACAGGTCTGGGTTAATCTGGCGCGCTCTTACACGAGGACAGGCGATACCAAAAAGGCCAAGGCGGCTTTTGTGAAGGCGCAAGGATTGGACCCTAAGGTGAAAGAGCAGTATCGTGCACTCGGGATGGAACTATTGAACGCGCTCTGAGTCGGAGTGCTGGCTTCATATTAAACAAGGAGAAACTTCATGAAGAGATTGATCGCATTGTTCGTATTGTTGGGCGTGATCTTGGCGACACCAAGCTACGCGGCAGGGGTGACGCCGGAACCCTCGTTGTGGGATCGTCTGCGCAAGAAGATAGAGGCGATGACTCCGAAGAAGAAACTGAGCACGACGACGGCGGCAGGTGGCGTGCGCGGTTCCTTGGCAGACGCAGATGATGTCTATTGGAAAGGTGAGAACAAGCCTGAGTCGATCGATTCGGATGAATTGGGTGCATTCAAGAAAGCCATCACCCTGGTTGACGCTGGGAAGACCGCAGATGCACAGGCGGCATTCAGTGATTTCATCAAGAATCACCCCGATAGTAATTTGCGTGCAGATGCCGAAGCGGCGCTGGCGCAATTGCAAGCCACTAAGTAGTCCTTTAGAGGTCGGGGCGACTGGCAGAAAGCCGCCCCAGACTCTATAATCCCGCCCCCGAATCATCCGGATAGCGGACCCCCCATGCAGTTATTCACTTTTGGCATCAACCATCAGACCGCGCCGCTAGCCGTGCGCGAGCAGATTGCGTTCAATGCCGAGACGATGGATGTCGCTTTGCGCGACCTCGTTGGGAATGGTGCGGCCAAAGAAGCCACCATCCTGTCCACCTGCAATCGCACCGAGGTGTATTGCAGTACCCACGAACCGACACAGGCCATCAACTGGTTGGCGTCCTATCATCATCTGGCCGCCAACGACATCGAGCCTTACATCTACCGTCTGCCGCAAGAGCAAGCAGTGAAGCATGCCTTCCGCGTCGCCAGTGGTTTGGATTCCATGGTGTTGGGCGAGCCGCAGATATTGGGACAGATGAAGCAAGCCGTACGTCAGGCCGAGCAAGCGGGCACGATGGGCTTCTTGCTGCACAAATTATTCCAACGCACCTTCTCGGTGGCCAAGGACGTGCGCACGCAGACAGAGATAGGCGCCAACTTGGTGTCGATGGCAGCGGCGGCAGTCAAATTGGCTGAACGCATCTATCCATCCATCGCCGAACAGCGCGTGTTGTTCATCGGTGCGGGCGAGATGATCGAACTCAATGCGGTCCATTTCGCGGCACGCAACCCTAAGCAGATCACCGTTGCCAACCGCACCCTGGAGCGGGCGCAGACCTTGGCACGTCGTATCAATGGTCACGCAGTCACCTTGAACGAATTGCCAGAGCAATTGGCTCAGCACGACATCATCGTCACCTGTACCGCCAGCACCTTGCCCATCTTGGGTAAAGGCATGGTCGAACGTGCACTCAAGGCACGCAAACATCGTCCTCTGTTCATCGTTGATCTGGCTGTTCCACGAGATGTGGAAGCCGAAGTGTCCGAGTTGAATGACGTGTTCTTGTACACTGTGGACGATTTGTCCGAAGTCGTGCGTGACGGTTTGGATGCACGCCAAGGTGCGGTGAAAGAGGCAGAAGTCATCATCGATTCTGGCGTGAGCGATTTCGTACACTGGATGGAATCGCGCGGTGTCGTACCGACCATCCGTGCCCTGCGTGACCATGCCGAGCGTCAACGCCGCGCCGAGATGGAAAAAGCGTTGCGCGCACTGGCAAAAGGCGAGAATGCCGAAAAGGTATTGGAGAGCCTGAGCAGTGCCTTGACCAATAAATTCCTGCACGCGCCTACCCAAGCGTTGAACCAAGCCACTTCCGCCGAACGTG
>Ga0172380_10006524_pt1 | contig 13513 bp, 8 predicted proteins | sample Leawe162metaG_FD_119747 | JGI IMG/M metagenome (GOLD analysis project Ga0172380, IMG submission 119747) | Leachate microbial communities from a municipal landfill in Southern Ontario, Canada - Leachate well 162 metaG | ecosystem: Engineered > Solid waste > Landfill > Unclassified | place... | reverse complement strand
GAATATTCGACCTGCAAGAGGCTATAGCACGAAAGCAGTATAGACGAGGAAACGATGTTCCGTCTGCAATTGATTTACTTAAGTCTTTTAGTACTCAAGTTGATAGGCAGCTTTCGTTTGACGTTTCTTCTATTCTTGCTGAAATCTTAAATAATCCAACTAAAAAGGTTAAATCTTACACGACGTGGCTTCGTGCCAATACTAGTGCTCAAAAAAGAGAGGTGAACAAGCTTGAAAGAACCTTGGTGTTGATTAAAAAACACGAACAGATCGTAGACCAAGTTGCAACTCTTAACGATCTAGCTGGTGGAAAAGACCAGGAGGCTTTCCAGGCTCAACAACTATCCGTTGTTGCACTTCAAATAGCTTATTTCAAAACCTTGGTAGCTAGCTTGAATGAAGAGAAAAAAAATTTGGACAAAACATTTTATGATGTTGAGAGTGTCACCTCTGATCCTAAAGAGCTTGCCGAGTTGAGGATACAAAAAATTCGTTCATTTGAAGCTCTAGATACCCAGATTAAATCAGCGGAATCTCAGATTAAAGATCTTCTTTTTGCCAGCGAAACGGCTGAAGATGAGAAAAACTATCGAGCAGAATTAATGGATCCTTCCAAGAAATTGAGCGAAAAGTCTCTAAAATTCGCAGGGAATAAAGCGAAATTTTTGGCTAGACAAATTGAACAATGCAAAGATTCTATGAATAAGAATATGGCCGAAAGTGATAAGGCAAGTAAGGAATATAAGATTTCCAGAAAAGAACCAATCGGTGAATATGCTTTTGAGACATACAAGAACGCAAGCGTGATCAAATTTGAGATTACGTATCTTGAGTTTGAGAAGTCAGCGTTAGAAGGCAATTTTAATCTTGAGAATGCTTTGAAAGTTTATAAAGGACTTAATAACAATAAACTCACAGAAGATTTAGCCGAAAGATGTGCTGGTTTAATTGAATTATATGGTGCTAGAGAATTGGAAGGTCGTAATGATAATATTTCCGACATCTCTCATTTATCAGGGGCGTTTAGCCTTTTCTTTAATGATAAAGTTCAAAACCAAATTCAGTCCGGTAAAATGGATGAAAAAGTGTTGAACGGGTGGAGGGGCGTCGCTGGAAGTTTGCTATCTGATTATGACAAATTGGACTTCGGTAATTTACAGGAAGAAGTTAGGCATGTACAAAGCATGATGGCGACAATGGAAGTTGAGGGATTAAAACAATCATTTGTTTATCAGAATCTAGAGCGTTTGAAAAAATATTACCAAGCTCTTCAAAATGCCTTCTCTCCAGAAACCGAGAGTGGGAGGGCTATACATGGATTTCTTGAATTTGTGGTTAAGGACGCTAAGGATAACAGCTTTGATTGGAATACTTTTTTGAAAAGAGATGCTGTTATTATAGGAGCGGCTGTAGCTGGTGCCGTAATGCTTGCTACTCCTGTAGGCATTGCACTTGCTGCTACTGGAGCTCCAACTTTGGCAACTTTTGCGTTCTCTACGGCCGCATCTGGCATAGGGATGACTTTAGGACAAAATTTAGCTAAGCCATATGTCGGAGTAAAAGCAGAATGGTCTAATTTCCATACTGATTTTTTGACGAACTGGGGAATGTCAGTAGCATTTATGGGTGCCGGCAAAGCAATAGGCTATGGACTTGGTATTGGTGCTACCGCTGGTAATTTATCATGGTTCGGAAGAGGAATCATAAGAGCTTCTACTTTCTCGCCCCATCTTATTAAAATTAAAACTGGGACTGGTGGCTTGAGACAAGCGTTGCAATTCGCGACTGTAAGACCTGCGGTCGAGTTCACTCAAGAAATTGCTGAAGAGACTCTTGGAAGGGTTGATCCGCGTATTGGAGCTATACTGGAAATTTTCGATTCAATGGATGGAATAAATGCTAAAGTCGAGACTCATGCCGCTGTATCAAACTTGGCCTCTGTTGCTGGGGTTACAGCCGTAGATGTTGGCGATACGAGGGCCACATTCGAATATGATGTTGGTTCAAAGTCTGCCTTGCTAGGAAGACTGGCTTCGTTGGATAGCGCTGTTGATCCAAGTCTTAGAGGAACTACCTCCGTATCGCAATCTGACGGATCCATCACCTATACTTTTAAACAAAATGGCAAAGATGTAGCTTTTAAATTTTTACCATCAAGCGAGTCGTTTGCTTCAAGAGCTTTCTTCTCTAGTGATATTGGAGTCGCTCTTGAGAGTAATTTTGAAATTACTCAAAGCGCTGACGGACGTTACGAATATAGTGGAAAACAACAGGGCCTTGCTAATGGTTTGAAAAACGCTGGATTTGTTACAAGTACAACTAAGGAGGGCTTGATTGTTGCGCAAAAAGGCAATTTGACGCTTGAACTTAAAACAAGACCTTTGGCTACTTTTAGAGCTGGTGGAGTCATCGAGTTCACCCATAAAAACAAACGCGTCCGTGGATATATTTCAAAAGCCGGAAATGGAAAAGTTGAAGTAATTCTTACTCAGAACGCTCTTTTCGATCGCGCCAGTGATCCAGACGTAAGAGCTTATCTTAATAAAACGAAGCTTCAACCAACCTTACCCCAAACTTCTCTTTTTGGTGACGTAGTGACTTTTTCTCAAGAAGAATTTTCAGGGATGACGTCTGGTCCGAAAAAAAGCCAGCGCATGGCGGTCTTGAAAGAAAGCGATTCTGGAAGACTTCAGTCTTTACAGAAGAGATCATCATTCTTACATCTTGGGATTTTAGGGCCTAATGGTTTGGCGGCTAGAGCAAAAACTCAACTTGCTGAAGTGAAAGCATGGGCAACAACAGGTAAAGCTTCCCCTTTGACATTGGACGAAGGCGCTTTGGCAAAATTCGACGCCAAGTTTGCCGAAGAAGTTAGAGCTGACTTGAATCACCGTGGACTTCCTACCAATGTAATGGAAGAACTGTCCTTATCTCAGCAAATGAGAGTTCTTGAAGACGTGAAGATGATGGAAGACGCAGGACATGTCACTCCTGAAGATTTTATTGAAGTTTTAAATTCTCCAGATGGACTTGGTGTTTACAAAGCTGGCGTTATCCTTGGAAGTTTGGACCCTTTGAGTCTTCAGATATTTGCCGGGGCGATGACTCTTGATGGGCTAGCAAGTGTTGCGGAGGTTGATCAGGAGCTTGGGAAGTTTTTGCTCATGCAAAAACTAGAGGCAGAGCCTGATTTGAGTACGAAATTTTTGAATGATATAACGGCGAAGTTTGTTGAGAAATTTGGGAACAAAGCAGAGGCTAAGCTGAAGGAACTTGCTAAAAGAATATCTAATAATGACGAGAGTGCTGTTAGTGAATTCGAAGCTATTGTCGGAAGCACAACTCTTAATTCGATTTTAGTACCTATATTGCTATGGGGTGGTGGCGGTTCGGTAGTACTGGGAGGAATTACATTAACAGTAATCGCCTACAGGGCCGGGTATTTTAACGGACGTAGAGGGAAACTTAAAGAAATTTATAAAGCTTTTAATGATTTTGAAACAAAAAGAAATACTGCTACCACTACTGAGGAGAAACTTGATCGTTTTATATTATCTAATAAGCTTTCTTACATTGCAGTAGATATCGAATCTTTCTTCCTTGATGGATTAGTACCTAAATTCAGGAGGCTTGATGCAATCAAAATAGGAACTTTGAAAAAACTAAAGATTAAATTTGACAAAGTAATGAAGACTGCAAGTTATGCTGATGCTGAACTCACGAAATTGGACGCAGTAGTAACAACAGCGGAGGGAGCCCTTACTACTGCCAAGGACAATGCTAATACAGCTCAAACCACATATGATGCTCGTCCTACGAAAAAAAATCAGGGTGCTTTAACTGTAGCTAATACCAATGTGATATCTAAGGAAACTGATTTACAAAAAGCGAAAGATGCTGTAACTAAACATATTAAAGATACGCAAGAAACAATCAACACTTTGATTACTGATGCAGATGAGCTAGTTGGCACATTAATTCCTGAAGATAAGAGAAGAGAATCTAGAGGTGGAAGCTCTAACCCTGACAGCAGAATTCCTGGACTTCTAAGCAGAGCTCTTAATAGTAAATTTGGTCTTATGATGAGTGGTATTGCTGCTGCAACCGCAGCAGTTGCCCTAATAATAGCTATGTCTGACGACGATAAAAATCAACCGGATGATCCAATAAAAAAAGTCATGACTAAATCAGCTGAGACTAGTCAGGGTCACGAAGATGGTCTAGCTAACATCAAAATTAATAGTAGGAATACACGAGGCGCTCCAGACGGGGTACCAATTAATTCAAAACGGGAAGTAGCACAATCATTCAAAGTCGATGAAACAATTCTTGGAAAAGATGTAGATATTCATGCTTCCGCAACATTGGACCAATTGAAGAAGCAAAAAAATAAAATGGGTTATAATGAAAAATATAGTCCCGAGACCAGGAATCGGATGGAGGTCCTTGAGAAAGAGTTAATTGATTTACTAGCCGTTTCTCAGACCACTGAGTCTATTGAGTCTATTGAGACAAAGACTGCCGAATTAAAAAATTTACTAATAAAGAAGAAATGACCGAAAAATTACAAGAACAAGAGCGCCCTGAAGTGAAAGCTGGTCCTACCAGTAAGCTTCCTTTTAAACAACGTGCGATGGGGCTTATAGGTAGGTTCAAAGGCGCTTGGGAAAAGGCAGCAAATGCAAAAAATGAAAAACTGACCAACAGAATTGCTATATTTTTCGCTGAACTTTTCAAGGAAACTGGCGGACTTACCGTCGAAGAAGAAAAAATAGACAAGGATGAGTGTGAAAAAATCAGTTCAATTATTAAAGTTACTGATTCAAAAACGATTGTCCATTCTACGAAACAAGAGATCTTCGGTCAAAATTTGAGCCAGTTAACGAGGGATGAGACCGAAGTGGTCGACGGATTCTTTACAGTTGGCGCTGACTCTTTCAAAAATGATCTTAATGAAACCGAAGAAGTCGAAGTCGCAAGAACCCTAGATGTTTTAAAGGGGAATAAATCTTCTGAATTTCTTACAAATGAACGCAAGTTATTGCTCGCGTATTATGGAGTAAGAACTTTAAAGGGACTTAAGTTGCACTTCAAAGAGAAAGGCATGGGAATTAACGATATTGAAAAACAGTTAAACGTATTTGAGAACGCAATGAAGAAAGGTCAGATTAATGGAGATAATTTCAAGGCATTGCTTGATATTAGCTATAACCCAATGGCTAAAAACTCTATCTTTGGATTGTTAGCCGCACTTCCAGACTCCACTCAACCTTTGCTATCTGGTTTATCTTCAACTAAATGGGGTGACAAAACAAGTGTCAGGTCCTCTCTAGACAAATTACTGCCATCCACAAAGACAAGCTCTCAGGTTATGACAGAGGTTACCGATATAATTGTTAACGTTAAGACTGCTAAAAGAAAACCTACTAATCGAGAAATTGCGATCTTGCTTTTCAATATTGAAGCTTCAGATTTCGATCATTTATCTAATTTAGTACACAAATAATCATGCCAAGCATAGATTCAGTCATTTTAGGTTTGCTTCCGGGGTCGGCTCTTCCAGGGCTATACAAAACGTTGATTATGAACATGCTTCCTAACATGTCTCAGATTCAAAAAGAAGAGGTTTACGTTTCTCTCAAAAAAGCCACAAACAAAAGAGAAATTTTGGCGCAAAAACAAGAGGACGTGATAAATAAATATGAGCATATCTCTAATATGATCGATAATGATCCTGATGGATTTATTCAAACGTATGATTACGTAGCAAAAGACCAGCAACAACAAAAAACAGGTCAAGTTACCGACGCAAAACTCTCTCAAATGAAGCAAAAACTTGATTTGGAAGCACTGAAGACTCAACTGAAGTCTGCTGGTGCAAGCAATTCAAATGGGTAGAATGGCTAGGTAACAGATTTGGCAACCAGTCTAGACGTGCTCATTTGAAAATTCTCTTGCATTTTTTCGCGCAGACACGTAGACTTAGGTTCTGCGAGACTTTCTTCTGAAAGTTTCCGGATCGTAGATTAGGTTATGTTAGGCTTTCTAGGGCGTTCATGATCCTAAATCTGCAACTAATTACTCCCCCCAAGCGGGGGAGTTTTTTTGTGGGTTTTGTGGGTTTAAGTCCGGGCATTAGTACGGCCGGCAAGTGATGTCCGGGCGTAAAACCTATTCTATTGCGCGTGGAAAGATTTTCTTATAAGATTTGTGCGGTCCGGGGCCGTGCGGACTATCGTGGTGAGCTTAGCTCAGTTGGTTAGAGCATCTGGTTGTGGTCCAGAGGGTCAAGGGTTCGAATCCCTTAGCTCACCCCATTTGTTTTACAGGTTAGAATTTAGGCATAGTGATTGGTCGGCTCGAACTTTTTTTTAGGTTGTCCCCTATTTGTAGTAGAATTTGGTTTAGAAATAACTTTTAGCCAAATTCTCTATAAAACGTTCAGTAAAAATATAGTAAGACCACAGCCTCTTGACAAAAATTAATTATAATGGGAGGATTGGCCCCTAATTTGTAATTTACAATATGAAAGTAGATATCATACCTGATGAAAGTCTTACTGATGGCGATAGTGTTTTAGAGTTAGAAACTGGTGATGCTGATCCTTCGATGCACGCCGATCGTGAGACAGTTAAACCTGATTTGCCAGAAGAAGTTGCCGAGCCAATTACTCATGAAGAGCCTGTAGGTGAAAAAATCGAAGATATTGCCTTGAAGTTCAAAGGCCGCTTAATTACTTCCGCTCTACCTTATATAAATAATGTTCCGCATTTGGGACATATAGTTGGCTCACACTTGCCTGCTGATATTTTTGCTCGTTACTCAAGACAAAAAGGTATCCCGACAACATTTATTGGTGGATCAGACGAGTACGGAACTCCTTCAGAGCTAGCGGCTGAACAAATTGGGATTGACCATAAAACATTTTGCGATGTCATCCATCGTATACATGCAGATATTTACAAATGGTTTGGGATCTCTTATGACAACTACTCAAGAACAGGCACCCCAAAGCATTCGGAAATTGTACAGGAACTTTTTGGTGAAATTCTAAGAGCTGGTAATATTACTAAAGAAACAATGGAGATGTATTATGACACAGAGGCTAAAAGATTTTTAGCAGATAGATATGTTGAGGGAACGTGCGCTCACTGCGGATTCACTGAGGCTTCAGGCGACCAGTGCGAAGCTTGCACTCACGTACTTGATCCAAAAGAAATTATTAATCCAAAATCAAAACTTACTGGTTCCACTCCTGAATTGAGAGAAACTGAACATCTTTTTCTAGACTTGGGAAAATTTTCAGATGGGTTGAGGACTTGGATTGAGACAAGAAGCACTTGGAGACCTCAGGTTAAAGGTTTGGCCCTTGGCTGGTTAAACTCTGGACTTAGAAAACGCAGCATTACAAGGGATTTAAAACACGGTGTTCAGGTCCCTTTTGAAGGTATGGAAGGCAAGGTTCTCTATGTTTGGTTTGAGGCTCCAATTTCCTACATTTCGTTCCTTGCTGAAATCGAAGAAGATTGGCGCAAATACTGGGAAACAGAGGCTGGTTCTGAAGTTGATACCGAAATTTTTCATTTCTTAGGTAAAGACAATATCCCATTTCACACAATATTTTGGCCAGCAATTTTAATGGCTGCAGGTGGACATAAATTGCCTGATCACGTTGAAGGAATGCAGTATTTAAACTATCAAGGGGAAAAGTTTTCAAAAAGCAAAAAACGAGGTGTTTTCTGTGAAACCTTATTGGACTCAGATGTAAATCCAGATCTTTTTAGAGCATATCTGTCTTCAGTTATACCTGAAAAATCGGATACTGAGTTTAGTTGGCAAGAATTTCAACTTTTTAACAATAAAATGTTGTGTGATGTGTTTTCTAATTTCGTACATCGTTCGTCTTCATTCGGTTTTGCAAAGTTTGATGGCAAACTGAAAAAAGCAGAAGAAAACGAATTAACTGATTTAGAACGAGATTTAATAGCTAGAATTGGCGAGCTTATTGATGATTATGAAAAGAATATGGATGAAGTACATTTAAGAACAGCATTCAAGGTTGTTTTTGAAATTGCATCTATGGGTAATAAGTATATTAACGATGCAGCTCCATGGAAGGCAATCAAAACAGATCAAAAAAGGGCTGAAACAATCCTTTTCGTATGTTCATACGTTAGCAAAGTGTTGGCAACTGTCCTTGTGCCTTTTCTTCCAGATGCAGCTAATAGAACGTGGGACCAACTGAATCTGCAAGGACAAGCATCTGATCCAATTAACTTAAAAGAAGTTAGAGATATTGATTCAATGCCAGACCAATTAGAAATTAGAGAGCCACAAATGTTATTCGTGAAAATAGATGATGCAAAAATTGAGGAGATGTCTAGAAAATTCTCCGAAGTAAAGGATTTGAAAGATTTTTTTGTCCCAAAAACATATGCCGATTGATATATTGGAGCCAGGCAATGCTGATGAAGTAGAAAGGTTATTACAAGAAGTTCTTCGAGATGGAATAAATTTCAAACTTCAAGATGCAGTTGCTAGAAAAACTCTTCAACCCGGGGAAGGGGAAAGCTTCATTGAGCCATTTCCTGAAAATGGCATGCCGGTCGAGGCAGTTATAAAAGAATTTAGAGAGAGGATCCTTCCTTACTGCACTAATTTTTCAAGTCCTCAGTTTATGGGGTTTCCAGATGCTGGAAATTCTGTATCTGCTATTGCAGGTGGCATAGCCGAGCTGATGGCAAATCAGAATTTGATAAATCAGAGTTTCTGTTCTCCTGTCGGAACTTTTGCTGAAATTGCAGTTATACAATGGCTAAGGGAGACCGTTGGCTACGCAATTAAACCAGAGATAAAAGATATTTGGGATGTTGGTGGCATTATTACCCCAGGGGGCACTGGAAGCAATGCAACAGGTATTTTACTTGCTAGAGAGCACAAGTTTCCAAACACAATGCAGAAAGGCGTTACCGATTTGGATAGAAGCTATATTGTTGTTCCTAGAGGAATTGGACATTACAGCGTGAAAAGCGCACAAATGTGGGCGGGTCTTGGTAACAGACTGATAGAAGTAGGTACAAAAGATTTTAAATATGACTTAGACGAATTAAAGGGTGTCCTTCGCGAAAGATCAGATGACATTATGTCTTTGGTTGCTTACTGTGGGGACAGTAGAACTATGACCGTTGATAATTTTGATGCATTAGCTGATATGGCGAGAACAGCCAGTGAAAAAATTTGGCTACATGCTGATGCTTGCCATGGTTTTAGCTTGGGTTTCAGCCCAAAATTAAAAGGGAAAATAAAGGGTATAGAAAGATTCGATAGTATTACAATGGATCCGCACAAGGTCATGACTACGCCTTATGTAGTTAGTGCACTTTTGGTTAGAGAACCAGAGGCCCTAAGAACTATCACTAGTATGTCAGATTTAATCATGCAGGAGCCTTTTGCGTTTGGGCAGGTGACTCCTTTTCTTGGCAGTAGACCATGGAATTCTTTAAAACTGTGGTTCATGATGAAAAATGCTGGCAAAAAAGGATTAGCTGAAATGGTTGAACATAGACATGAAATGGCCCTATATCTTGCGGAAAAATTAGAAAGAGATAATAGATTTGTTGTTATTAATCAGGTTGGCATAAATTCCGTTGCCTTTTTGTACACTGGTAATATTGACTCTACTGATACCGATAGTATTAATCGACTAAATAAACGACTCCACGATACAATTTTGACTGAAGGTAAATTCCATCTTCATCAGTTTAGTATTCCTGATAGCGGTAAAATTAAAAAAGGTGAAGTTATTTACCCGCTTAGATTCATGACGGGCAACTTAAGAATCACAACTGAATTAATTGATGAAATGGTGGAATACGTTGCCTCAGTCGCTAACAGAATAGAAAATGGACCCGTCTAAAGAGAATTTGGTTCATGACCTAGATTCTTTTTCAGAGGATCACTTTGATGGTAGGCCTTTTTTCGGGTGTGTATATGGATCATATCCATGCGAAACAGCGCAAACTAATTCAGATTTAGACGTTTTCTTTGCAACTCCAGATATTACTCCGAACGATATCCGTGCACTTACTAGGTTTATAGTCCAATATCATATTGAACATGATTTAATGCAGGATGAAGAAGTACCTTATGATAATAAATTGGTCGTTTCCTACGATGACATGCTTCAGGCAGTTCAGCTTAAGGGTTTAAGTGAAGAAAATGGCAGAATAGTTATCCCCCCCATTGTAAAAGAAGCAAGTTTCTTGGCCTCTTTGTCTGTACGATATCGTTTGTTATTTAACGCATTAACTTCTCCACATGAGTTTTTTGGTAATGACTACGAAGCCTATATGGCTTTTAAAACTGTTGCCGAAAATCAATTGATGAGGCTGGCCTTGAGTCTGCACGATTCTAGCGATGAGATGACTATTAAATCTCTTGTGGAAGTTCTTTTTAGAAATAGACATGGAGATGAGGGGGAAATGTTTCTTGGATACAAGAGAAATCCTAAATCTATTGAATATGTTATGGGCGTTGTTAGAAATAAGTTTGGTGACTTAAAATCATCCTAGACTGTATGAAAAAATCAGATGAAACATTAGATTTTGCACAAACTTTAAACTCTCTAGGCCCGCCAGAAGGCACTCTTGATGTACTTCGTGATTCAGCACATCTTTGTTTAGAATATCCTGAGGCCTATTCGCATGGAGATCTAAAAGAAGCATTTGCTGATGCTCATGACATTGATCCTTCAACTGTAACATTTGGAGCCGGAACAACGGAGATCATATACACTCTTCCTAGAATTCTTAATGAAGGCCAAGTTTTAATACCATCTCCTACTTTTTGGCAGTACGTAGCATCAAGCGTGCGTGAGAAAAAAAATATTGTGCGCTTCTCTGTAGGCCCTGATGCGGATTTCCAGGTTGATTATGACAAATTGAGAAAAGAAGTCGGCAACTCTTCTGTTGTATATCTATGCAATCCGAACAATCCAACTTCAAAACTGTACGACACTGAAATGATAAAAAGTTTAGCAACCGAGTATCCGGATGTTGATTTTATAATTGATGAAACTTATTTATTATTTCTATTGGAGTTCCAAAAAAAGAGTTTGATGACTTTTGCAGCATCTGTTGAAAATGTATACGTAGTGCTTTCATTTTCAAAATTCTATTCAGTTCCCGGGTTGAGAACTGGCGCATTAGTTTCTTCGTCCTCTAATATTAAAAGTTATGAATCAAATATGGTCCCTTACGTATTGTCTTCAATATCAGTACCTGCTGTTAAACATATACTTCAGGATCACGCCTTTATTGACTTTGCACGTCAGACTTTTGCTGACAGGATAGATCAAACTTATTCACTTGCCACTAGCCTATTGCCGCAGGATACTGTGGAAGTCGTAAAACCAGAAGGACCTTTTATATTAATGGGGTTGAAGAAAGGACTTTCTAGTACTGTAATCGAAAAGGAGCTAAGGGAAAGAGGTATTTTAATAAGAGACTGCTCTTCCCTGGACGGACTGGGCGATAAATGGGTCAGAGCTTCATGTAAAAGCTCTGAGGAAATGATAAAATTGTTTACAAATTTAAAAGAAACTATATGCAAATAGGATATGGAATAATGTTAGAGGATGAAATAACCAATTTAATGAGAGAAATTGAGCTATTGTTGTTCGATAAATTCAACATAAAAAAGGGACTTCATCAGCCACCTCACATCACAATAAAACCTCCTTTTGAAGTGAGCGATCTTTCTCCTTATAAAAATTATCTTGATGAATTGTGTGAGAAAATGGAACCATTTGAGGTCCATTTGAAAGGATTTAATTGTTTTGGCAAAAAAGTTATCTACTTAGACGTCCAACATAATCAAAAATTATATGACATCTACGAAACTATATTTAGTGATATTAAAGGGAAATACAATCCTGGGCTTGTAAGAGACGATATGATTTTCCATGCGACTTTAGCCTATGATGATATCGATGAGGAAACTTTTAGCAAAGCTTACGAATACCTTAAAGCAAATTATCAGCCTGAATTTAAGTTTACAGTTAATAAAATAGGGCTATTTTACCAATTACCTCTACTTCATACGGGAGATGAATCTGGGTGGATCGTTATTAAAAAAAAATCATTAAATACTATCTAATATGGATCAAAGAGACGACTTGTTAAAAACATACCCAATGTTGGGTACTACAATAGAAAATCATGCTGATTACGTTGAACCGGATGATTATGCCCGGTTATTGAAGCCTTATAATGCAAGATCTGTTGAAGACCTAGCGTTGTTTACTAAATTTGTAGACGCTGTTGCTACAACAAGAGAGAACAATAGAGCTCAATTTGGAAAGGTTTTGGAATTGGGGTGTGGTTCCGGGAGATCAACACAGGCTTTTATGGATACTGCTGACACAGAAGAACTGCATTTGTTGGATCTTAGCCCAAGAATGTTAAATAGAACTCAAGCAAGATATGCTGCTTTAGGTAACGTTTCCTATATTGAATCAGATACTACGACACATCTTGAAGGGTCAGATGATCAATATGACTTAATTTATAGTTTGTGGAGTTTTTCTCACTCTGTACATCAGATTTTAGTTAGTGGTGATCTTGAACTCGGAAAATTGCGCGTAAAAGCTGCTATCCGCAGAATGATAGTCGAGATGATGAAGCCAGGGGCTGGTTTTTTTCTTATTCACGTTGATTCTAAATCAGAGGAACAAACTATTTTGTTTAGACAATGGGCTAAACTTTTTCCTATTTTCCAAAATGAAGAGCTTCAGACACCTTCAAAACTAATTTTCGATGAAGTTTTGGGTGAACTTGGGAAAGAGGGCGTTATTCAATATTCGGCCGAACATGTTGAAATGGACGGACAAGAATATTCTTCCTTTGAAGAACTTTTGGATATCTTTTTAAATTTTCATCTTGAATCACAATTCAATGATTCTCCTAGTATTGAGAATATTATTGGTGAAATTAGAGAATACGTTGAACAATTCAAACAACCAGATGGTACTTATGTCATAAGACCAGGTTGCTTTATTTACAAAGTCATAAAAAACAATATCGATTAGCCACATCCCCGTAATGTAACTGTACTAGGATTCTTCGAACGTCCTCCAGAGTGTCACCCCATTTACAAAACTATTTCAGGTAGGTCTTTTCCTATTTCCCCTATGTATACATGAGACATGCGATGCCCGGAAGGATTTTTGTTCGTGTTGTCTTGAGCTACATGAACACACCAACCTGTTTCAGATTTTTGGCCGGAAGCGTTTTCTTGAGCTCGATTTACGTCTATCAATTTTACGAATGGCTCTAGTTTATCAGGGATTTTAACGCCTTCTTGAGTTTCCGCCTTTCTGAAAAATTCAAAATTTGTGCCTTTGTGCCTGAAAGCGCCGGTCGTCATGTTGCTGTCCATAAAATCTTGCAAAAAATGTGTTCCAAATGACGAAGTTGGATCTCCCTGGAAAATCTCCATCGCACCTGCTGCATTT
>Ga0172380_10006523_pt1 | contig 13515 bp, 8 predicted proteins | sample Leawe162metaG_FD_119747 | JGI IMG/M metagenome (GOLD analysis project Ga0172380, IMG submission 119747) | Leachate microbial communities from a municipal landfill in Southern Ontario, Canada - Leachate well 162 metaG | ecosystem: Engineered > Solid waste > Landfill > Unclassified | place... | reverse complement strand
GTGCGGTAAAATCCATCGCGGTCTCCTTGCCGTTGGGGTTGCGGTACACAACAACCACTTCGGCAGGAGGCCGCCTTTTTCTTCGCTTATCCAAAACTCAGGTTAGAAGTTGGGGTTCACCCATTTATCCAGCATCGTACTTGTGTCAGTTATTCGCGTGCGCGCGTGGCAACCGACACTCAACTTGAACACTTGCGGACTACGGGATGCCTGCGCCGTCATTCAGCAGTAACCCCCCAACTTTTGCAGCGATTGCGGGAAGGCGCAGCCCAGTCAATGCGAATCAAGACCGGCCATTTGCAATTGCTCGAAGACCAAGGCCTTTTGGGCTAACGGAACGGCGCGCCTTTGACCTTCCGCGCCAGCCCGCCCTCATTTCTTCCCCACCTCAAAAACCTTCAACACCTCATCACCGTAGTGGTTAATCACCTTCACCGCTATCTTGCCCGTCTCCGGCTTGTCGAAAGCCCGGCTCACCGTGCTATACAGACTCGACCACGCCGCTTCGTCGATTTCCGCCCGCAGCGCACGCTTGAGTTTGTCATATGGCTCCTCCGCCCCGGTGAAATACGCATGACGCACGAAGAAACTCTCGCCGTTGTAATTCGTGTCGATGAACCAGCACGCGATATCGTCCGTGCTTGATGATCGAATCTCCCCCGTCGTCGGGTCGTACACATCCACGCCCTTGACCTCGACCACCATCTTCCCCGGCTCATCCTTGGCCTTGGTGATTTCCACGTCCGGCTCGCCGAACACCATGAACAGGTTCCCCGCCCCCGTCTTCTTGAGCAGTTCATCGCCCATCGCCAGGTCCGGGTTCATCCGCGCCGCCAGCACCGTCAGCTTGCCGTATCGCTTGGTCTCTTCGCTCACGCTCGGATCGAATGCGAATCCGCACACGATCAATACATCAAAGCCCACGCCCTTGACCGCTTCCTTCGCCGCTTCCTTCACCAGACCCGCTCCCACCGTCCCATGCTCAGGGCCGATGCAGATGGCCGCGCGTTTTTCCTTGCCGCCTCCGGGGGCCTTCTCGGTGTAGCGTCCCTCGGCGTGAATCCACGGGTTGCCATAGACATCCAGTGAGTCAAACTTCAGCCGCTCGCCTTTGACGGTGTTCTGAATCCCCGCCTTGCGCAAGTTCTCCAGAATGGTGTTGGTAAAACTGTCGCCCGCCATGATCTTCATCGTAAAACCCAGTTCCGTGGGTTTTTCCGCCAGTTCCTTTTTCGCCTCCACGCTGATCGTCCGATGCGGGCTTAAACTCTCCACCGTGAACGGCCCGGTCACGCGCACCGTCTTGTTGTCCTCATATGGCTGATCGTACAACGTCTCGGTCTCCGCGTGCTTCGCTATCGCCGCGTCAATCTGCTTGCGGCTCATCCCCTCCTTGATATCCGGGTTGTTGGCGATACTCTTGAGCGTCACATGCGGCACTCGCTTGTAAACGAACCCCTTGCGAATGTCCGCCCCCGCCCCCGGAAGTTGGCCCCCGGAAGTCCCGCACCCGGAAACATGCGCCGGAGCAGTCTTACGCAGATACGCCTTGATCTCATCATCGGTGGTCAGCGTCATCGCGCCCGGATAATCGTCGGCGGGATAGTAATACGGAAACCGCCCGGCCATCAGGCGCGTCCGCGCCAATGCCAACGCCACCCGGCTGGTGTCGCAGGTGATCCACCGGCGGCCCCACTGCTCGGCGACGTAAGCCGTCGTCCCGCTCCCGCACGTCGGGTCCAACACCAGATCGCCGGGATCAGTCGTCATCAGGAGGCAACGCTGGATCGCACTCGCACTTGTTTGCACCACATACACCTTCGGGTCGGATCGGCTTTGGACGCCGCCAATATCGGGCCAGTTGTTGGTTAATGGTGTCACCGGGAAATCTTCGAGAAATCTAACATAGCGCAATAGATTCCCTTCGGCAACCATTCTGTTCGCCACCATTAGCATGCGCATACCGGCATCAGTTGTTTTCCAATGCAGGCCGCGCGGACACTTGAATGTTCGACCTTCAAACTCAAGATCGCCGCTGCCGGTGGCAGTTTCACCGGCTGAGGTAATCTGATCGGTGGAAAAGAATCGAGCCGTCTTGTCAATTGCCACTAAGCCCTGTCGCTCATCAGGTGTTATGCGGCGACGTTCACCGTCTGATGTTTCAATATTATCGTATCTGGTAGCGCCTGCTTCACCACGTTCCTTTTCCGCGTAGAGTTGCCGATATTTAACGCGATGAATATCGCGCCCATACCAGACGATGTAATCATGCACTTGTCCGAGCAGTGTCGATCCGCGACCCGTGGTCGTGGCAAATGCGATGAGACCAGCGAAGTTTTCACTCCCAAATACCTCATCCATGACGCAGCGGACAAGATGGACATTTTCATCGCCGATCTGGACGAAGATGGAGCCGGTTTCGGTGAGGAGGTCTCGTGCGACGGTGAGGCGGTCGCGGAGGTAGGCGAGGTAGGAATGGATGCCGAGTTTCCAGGTATCGCGGAAGGCGCGGACCTGTTCGGGTTGTCGGCTGGCGTCTTCGGCTTTGCCGTCTTTGACATCGCGTTTGCGTGTGGAGACCTGCCAGTTGGAGCCGAACTTGATGCCGTAGGGCGGATCGAGATAGATGGTCTGCACCTTGCCCTTGAGACCTTCCTTTTCGGCCAGCGAGGTCATCACCATGAGGGAGTCGCCGAGGATCATGCGGTTGGACCAGTGGCCCTCGTGGTGATAGAAGTCGATGCGGTCGGAGAAATCTTCGGGCAGGCCGTTGAAGTCGGCGAAGAGGTCGGTTTGCCCGCCGCCCCCGGAAGTTTTGGCTTTGGGCAGATCGTTGATGATGGCCTGGGGGTGGATTTTCTCCTGAATGTAGATCGGGACGACGGGGACGGCCAGGTCGGACTGGTCCTGTTGGTCTTTGCCTTTCCAGACCAGTTGCGGATCGAGGGAGGGATCGCGGGGATAGAGCACCCCCGGAAGTTGGGCCAGTTCTTCATCCCGGACGAAATCCCGCAGTTCCTCGGTGGGGATGTTCTTGCGGGATTCCTTATGCCGGATGGAATCGACCTGTGTGGCGGGCCGCCCCCGGACGGGCGTCTTGGGGGGCAGGGGCGTGGATTTCTTAAGCGAAGTCTTTTTCTTAGGCATGGTTATGTGTTTTCTGTTTGTGGGTCGCTGGTTAATCGCAAGTCCCGTTGTGGGTCGAAAAGCGACGTTTCGTTACCCACAAGCGGAGTTGTAGGTCATGGATGACACACAAACCGAGATATGTGTCATTTTTTTGCTTTTTTGACACATTCAGCCCGCAATGTGTCATGGATGGCGCATTAGACAATGCTCTTGCCCTCCGCAATGTTGAGCAATTCCGGGAAACAGAGGATCGTCGATTGCCGCCCGCGGCCGCGGCGCAGTTCCTGCAACAGGCCCTGATCTTTCGTCAGGCGGACGATTCGTTTGGCGGTCTCCATGGGAATACCAGCGGTGGCGATAAAATCGACTCGTTTGAAGATCGGACGGCTGAAGAACCAGTCCAATGCCTTGACTGCATGGTGGGAATGGGTCAACTCGGTGATCCAGTGCTTCTTCTGGTGGTAGAGATCAAGAATCGCTTTGGCTTTGCGGTGGTTGTCGCGGGCCTGTTCGATGATGGCGGTGAGGAAGAAAACACACCAGCCGGTCCAATCGTTGTCACGGGACACCGCCAGCAGACGTTCGTAGTATTCATCGCGGTGAGCGTCGAAATAAGCGCTGATATAGAAGTTAGGCGAAGGCAGCAGTTTCTTGTCCACAAGGAACAGCGGCACGAGGAGACGGCCAATTCGACCATTACCATCGAGGAAGGGGTGAATGGCCTCGAACTCGACGTGGGTGATTGCCAGTTGGATAAGTCGGTCGGGTACTTCCGCGTGCAGATAGCGTTCCAGATCGGACATGGCCTGGGGCACGAGGTCCGCGCCTGGCGGGACGAAGTGCGCGGTTTCAACGGTACAGCCCGCCGGGCCGATCCAGTTGGGGATACGCCGATATTCGCCGGGTGTTCTGCGCTCGCCGCGCACGCCCTGCATTAGAACTTGGTGCGCGTCCCGGATGAGTCGTTGCGAAAGCGGGAGTTTCTCCATTTGCTTCACCGCGTGGCGCAACGCCGCCCGATAGTTGAGCACTTCCCGAATGTCCGCCTTTTTCTCTTCGCTGGCGGCCTCCTCACCGGCCTCAAACTCCAGCACTTCGCCAAAGGTTGCTTGGGTTCCTTCGATCTTGCTGGACAACACCGCTTCCTGCGTCGTTAATGGCGACAACAGCACATCGGCATTGGGGACTGCGGACAAGATGCCATCAAATCGCGCCAATGCGGCGCTGGCCGGTCCGATCAGCGGGAGCAGGCGATTCAGGTCCAGTTCGGGGGGTGGAAATCGGCCTTGATGGTATTTGACGGGGGGCATATTCAGGATTCCATGTTCACAGGGGCGGCGGACAAGACGGCGCGGATGAGTTTTTGCGAGTCCCACGGATCGGCGACTTCGATGAAGGACCAGCGGCCCCACGAGCCGGCGTTGTTGACGGCGGGAACCCACAGCGTGCGGGCGGTGGAAACCTTGGCGGCTTTGTCCTTCTTCTTTTCGCCGGTGACTTCAATAAGCAGGTTCAGCGTATCATCGGCCCCATTGTTCCGGGGGGCATTCCGGGGGTCGATGCAGGCGATGAAGTCGGGGTGATACTGGCGGGTTTCACCGTTGAGGGTATAGGGGATGGTGAAGCCGAGGTTGTGGTTTTTCACATAGCGGACGACTTCGGGCATGTCTTCGAGGGTCTGCGCCATCTTCTGTTCCCAAGATTCGGTATCGGCGACAACATGGGAGATGTGGCACTTGTCATCGCGGGTGGCATAGACGGGGCGCGTGGTGTCGAAATCAACGAAGCGTGTCGTGCCGAGTGGTTCGTAGGGATGGGGGATGGGTTGGAGGATGGGCTGGCCTTCGCTGGATGCGACGATGGCGTTGTAGATGCGGTCGGCGGCATCGTGGGCCAGTTCCATCAGCAGAAGCAATTGCGGGAACGTGTGATCCTTGAGGATGACGCATTCATCGAGCCAGCGTTTGGCGATGGCGAGCAATTGCGGGAAGAGCCAGGGCTTTTCCTGCCCGCCCCCGGAAGTCCCGTCCCCGGATGGATCGCGGAAGTATTGTTCGAGGGTGAGTTTGGCCAGCAGGAAGGCAACTTCGTTGGCGCGATGACGTTTGAGGTCTTCGAGTGTGTGAATACTGGACTTGCCGACGATGGGAGCGTTTTCGACTTTGGTGGGGATGTCCGCCGTGGAAATAGCCAGCTTCGATTCATCCGTGAATTTGGCGGTGAGGTTTTCATCGGGCAGGTCGTAGCGATAGCCGACGATTCGGGGGAAGGTGATTTCGCAGGCGATCCGGGATTCGAGAGCGCGGACGCGGGTGGGGATCGGGCCGGGCTTGGGGTCTTGCTTCGATCCGCTGCAAGGGATGAACGAGAAAGGAACGCCATAGACTTCGGCATACTCCGGCGGGTACATGTCCACATCGGGCGGATAAGCCATGCGGCGAAGCGCGCGGCCGACAACCTGTTCGCAGAGCAATTGCGTGCCGAAGGCGCGGACGCCGAGGACGTGCGTGACGGTGTTGGCATCCCAACCTTCGGTGAGCATGGAAACGCTGACGACGCATTTGACGTGTTCGCCGAGTTTGCCGACTTTGCCGACGGTGTTCATTACTTCGCGGAGCAGGTCTTCATCGGTGAGTTTTTCGGTGTCACGACCGGGGAACCGCTGGCGATACTCGGCTTTGAACTCTTCGATTTCGACGGCGGCGATTTTTTTGAAGTCATCGCTCATGGCTTCGCCGGATTCGAGTTGCTGGCTGTCCACGAGGATGGTGTTGGGCCGGTTCAACCAGCCACCACGCCCATCGTCATTGCGGAAGATCGGCAACTGACCGGCCTGAACGAACGTGCGGTCCTTGATGGTTTTCTCCCAACCGGCGATGTAATCGAAAACCATCTTTGAGACGTTCGTGTTGTTGCACACCACGATGAAGACCGGCGGGGTGATGCCCTTGGCGCGGGCGTCGGCGTTGTTCTCCCACAGAGCATAATACTTTTCGTAGTTGCCGTAGAGACTATGCAGCGCGCCTTGCAATTCCTTGGGCAGTCTGGGTGGGCCGCTGTATGGCTCTGTCTTTCGACCCCGACGGGTCAGTGCTTGAGGCGAGTCAGCTATGCGCGCCCACAGATCGCGGTAGGTGGGCTGGTCGGAAACCATCGAATTGTCTTCGACGGGCACACGGGGCACTTTGACGATTCCCGCTTCGATGGAATCAATCAGTGAGAAATCCGACACGACCCACGGGAAGAGCGTACCTTCGGGATAGCCGGACCCGCGCAGGAAGAACGGCGTGGCGGACAGGTCATAGATTGACTTGACGCCGATCTTCGCTTTGATGGCTTCGATGCCGGATATCCAGACGCGGGCTTCTTCGTCGCGCTGCTTGGCTTCGAGGCGATCATCGCCGGTGAGTTTTTCTTCTTCACCATCGGGCTTGCGGCGATAGCAATGGTGGGCCTCGTCGTTCAGGACGATGATGTTTTTCTTGTTGCCCAATTCGCGGCAGACACGGCGGACCATCTGGTCGGGTGACTCTGTGTTGACGCCGGTCTCGGTCTGGCCGGACAGTACCTTGGTGAGCTTCGACCCTTCCGACCGTTCGCGGAGTTGGAAAGCATGGAAGTTGGTAATGAGAATCTTGGCCTGCTCCAATCGGTTCATTAACGTCGATGGGAGGATGTCGCGTTGGCGGTAGTAGTTTTGCGGATCGTTGGGGAGCAACACGCGCAGCCGGTCCCGGATGGTGATACCCGGTGTGATGATGAGGAAGGTATCCGTGAATCGGGCGTCCTGTGGGTTGGCGAGCTTGTTGAGCGTGTGCCAGGCAATGAACATCGCCATGACGACGGTTTTGCCCGATCCGGTGGCCATTTTGAAGGCGATACGCGGCAGGCCGGGGTTGGACATTTCGTTGGCGGCACGCAGATCGTTTTCGATCCAAGTGTCGCCGTACTTGCGGGCGACTTCGGTGATGTAAATGGCGGTTTCGAGGGCTTCAATCTGGCAGAAAAACAGCTTGCGCTCGCGGTCGGGGTTGGTCCAGTACGCCAGCAGTTCGCGGGTGGTTGGTGTCGAATCGAGATACCCGCCTTCCCGCCAGAGTTTCACCTTGCGGCGAATGTCATTCACCAGTTTGTTTTCGACGATGCGATCCTTTGTCCACTCGGTCTCGAACACCATCTGCTTCTGCCCCCTTTTGCGGGACTGTGCGATGGGGACGAAATACCCGCTGGTGCGCCGGCCGTCGTCAATGGTGTCGGTGATGCCATCGTCGTCGAAGCGAAAATGGCGGGTGGGTTCGCGGAAGGGAGAGTTGATGACCGGGTTTTCGATGACGACCTGTTTTGGCCTGTTATCAGATTGGGTGGTTGATGGTTTTGGCGAGGATTTGATCTTTTTGGCCATCGGAGACCCCGTGGATTACTGCATCGAATGTTTGTTGTGATGCAAAGTACCCGATGGCCACTCAGGACGCCAGCGATGACGCTATGTCAGGCGGCTTCAACGCATCCCGGCCCCTCGTTACGGGTGTTGTTGACGCAGGCGCTGACGGGGGTAGCCATCATCAGTTCGGACGGGTAGGGCCGCAGTAGATCGGCGACGGCCCCGGCGTCGGTGACGGTCGGGTCCAGCCAGCGGGGGTACGGGATGGATGGACCGATCCACCACCAGCACCGCGCCGTCGCTGATGCCTTCGGCAAACAGCGCGTTGCCGCGCACGCGGTAGAAGAATGTCGCCGCCGGATGTTGGACCAGCCAGTCATGCAGGTTCAGCGGCTCATCCTCATAGCCCTCCGCCGCCGACGGAAAACCCGCCGCGATTGATCCGATGATGAAATGTAACCATCCCATGCGCCACCTGTATCACCCCCTACCCCCTAAGCACATGTTAGGGATTTGTATGGATATGTCAATGGCAGATTGATCGCCAGTCCGCCAGCCGCATGGCTAACGGGGGAGGATGGACGCGGAGCGAGATCGGTCGGATTGCCCGGTTGGATCGCTTGCCGGGCCAGATGTGCGGCGTAGCTCGCGTTTTTCGACCGTACCGGGGCGTTTACCGAACCGCCACGTCCACAGCGGGCAATCGGTAACGGGGCAGTGTCGGACTTCACCGGTTTGCCCGGCGCTACAGTCCAGACACTTGGCGCGGATCGCTTTCATGGGGGTGACGGGTTTCATACCTGCCCCCCTTGCTTGCGGGGGTGGCGGACCAGCGCCAGAATCGCCGCCCGATCCGCCGCCAACAGACGGGGCCATGCGGCGATCACTTCGGCCAGTTCGGGGGCAGTGTCAGCGGGTCCGCCGCCGGATTTTGTTGTGGATAAGTCGGGGCTTACTGCGCATTCCGCTGCGCCCTTTTCGGAATCTGCTATATTCCCCGAAGAATCCGCAAGTGTTCGCGTCCAGGCGGGGCTACCTTTTTCATCTTTTCCCCGGGAAAACCGCATGAGAAGGAGTCAGGAGTCAGGAGTAAGGAGCCGGAATCTCCGGCGCGCCGAATATAATGTCTCCTGCCTCCTCACGCGATTTTTTATCGCCGTTTCACGGCCGCATGATTTTCATGACGATCATCACTGTCGCGCCGATCGCCACCGCCGCGTTCGCCGCGATCAGCAGCCACACGCCCCAGCTCCATCGTTGTTTCGGTTGGGTCGTCAGCGTCGCCGCCGCTTGTTGTTCCGCCTCGTCCAGATACCGGGCATGGGACACTCGTGTCGGCAGGCGCAATCCTCCGGGTTTTTCCGGCTCCTCTGCCGGTCGTTCCACGCGGTTGGCGGTCTGACATCCCGTACACCGCACCAGCCGGCCCATCCATCGCACGGGCACTGCCATTCGCCGGCCGCATTTGACGCAGTGCAATTCGATCCGCATCCGATCCAACTCTTCAGCCACAAATCGCTCCGTTTCAAGCCCCCGATGTATAATCGGCCAATCCGTCCCCACCTGTTCACCCGCGAGATGCCCGTGCCCAACCATACGCTGCGACTGCCCATCACACTGCCGGCCCAGATTCAACGCCGTTCCCTCTGCGCCCATTGCATCGAAGAACGCCTCGCCCGCCGACCCGGCATCCGCAAAGCAACCGTCATTTTCGACGACTCGGACGCTCCTGTCACGGCGCAAAAAACTTCCGGGGGCGGGGGCGGGGGTTATCTTGAACTGGACTACGATCCTGATCTGCTTTCATTATCGCAGATCAACGGCTATCTCCAAACCGCCGGTTCCTGTTTCGCCCCTTCCCTCCAACACCTGATCCTGCCCGTCGCCCGCATCGGTTCCACGCAGGACGAGCGAACGATTCAGAATCACATCGAAAAACTGCCGGGGGTGCGCTGCGTCGCCAATGCCGCGTCGCAAACCCTCCGCCTCGAGTTCGACCGCGATCAAACCTCGCTCGACCACATCCAAGAAGAACTCGAATTGCTCGGCCTGACCACCGGCGTGCGGGCTTCAGCCCGCATGGAATCCTCCGAATCCGTCCACCCCAAATCCGCCCCCGCCGCCACGCTTCAACTACCCCAACCCTCCATGATCCGTGCCGCGCTGTCCAACAACGAAATGGTCATGGCCATTCTCGCCGGCATCTTCCTCCTCGCCGGCGCGATTGTTCACTGGTCCGGCGGCCCCGAATCCATCCGCATCGCCTTGCTGCTGGTCAGCTACATTGCCGGCGGGTTCTACCCCGCGCAAGACACCGTCCGAACGCTCATCCGTTTTCGACTCGACATCGACGTGCTCATGTTTCTCGCGGCGTTCGGGGCCGCGTCGCTCGGCCACTACGAGGAAGGCGCGATGCTGCTCTTCCTCTTTTCGCTCGGCGGGGCCGGTGAAAATCTCGCCATGAACCGCGCCCGTTCCGCGATCCAGGCCCTGACGCGACTGGCACCAAAAACCGCCGTCCTTCTCCAGTCCGACAACTCCCGGCGTGAAGTGCCCGTCGAACAACTACGCATCGGCGACCGGATTTTCGTCGCGCCGGGACAACTGATTCCCGCCGATGGACGCATTGCTTCCGGGGGCGGGGGCAGCGCCGTCAACCAGGCCGCGATCACCGGCGAGTCCATTCCCGTGGACAAATCGCCCGGCGACGATGTGTTCGCCGGCACGCTCAACGGCAACGGCGCGCTGACGATCGACGTTCTCAAGCGTGCGGAGGACAACACCCTGTCCAAAGTCATCCGCATGGTCGAAGAAGCGCAATCGACCAAAAGTCCCACGCAGATGTTCACCGATCGGGTGGAACGCTTTTATGTTCCCCTCGTGGTTCTCGCCACCGCGGTCGTCGCCATCGTTCCGCCGCTGACCGGCATCGAACCCATGCGCGAACACCACAGCAACTGGGCCGGTTGGTTCTATCAGGCGATGGCGTTTTTGACCGCCGCCTCGCCCTGCGCGTTGGCCATCGGAACGCCCGCCGCGGTGTTGTCCGGCATCGCCCGCGCCGCGAAATCCGGCGTGCTGGTCAAGGGCGGCGTCCACCTGGAAAACCTCGGCAAAATCAACGCCATCGCCTTCGATAAAACCGGCACGCTCACCGCCGGCTCGCCCGCCGTCACCGATGTCATTCCGCTGGCCGGGTCGATCACCGAGGACGAATTGCTCACGCTCACCGCCGCGATTGAACAAGGCAGCCGCCATCCGCTGGCGCAAGCCATCGTTCAACACGCCCAGCGGAAAAATCTGACGCTCCCGCCGGTGACGAATATCGACCAGACGCCGGGCGTCGGCATCCGCGGCACAGTCAACGGTCGCACGATCACCGCCGCGAAACCCACTTCCGGATGCGGCGTGCCGGCTTCAGCCGGCATGTCCTCCGGGGGGGGGTGAAGTTTCGAGTACCGATGACAACTCTTTCCCGAAACCCGAAACCCCAAACCCGAAACTATCTCACGTGACCACCCTCGAATCCCACGGCAAGACCGTGGTCGTCATCCAGGAAAACGAATCGATTCTGGGCCTGATCGCGCTGGCCGATCAACCGCGTCAAGGCGTTCAATCCATGATCGCCCAACTCCACTCGCTCGGCGTCAAACAGACCATCATGCTCACCGGCGACAACGCGCGCACCGCCGCGGCGATCGCGCAAAACGTCGGCATCGACCAGTTCTTCGCCGATCTCATGCCCGAACAAAAACTCGCCAAAATCCGCGAACTCGATACGCAATACCACCGCGTCGCCATGGTCGGCGACGGCGTCAACGACGCCCCCGCGCTCGCCAACGCCACCGTCGGCATCGCCATCGGTTCTTCTTCCGGGGGCGGCGGCAGTGACGTGGCGATGGAAACAGCCGACATCGTGATCCTCGGCAAAAACCTGCACCGTCTGGGTGAAGCGATCGGCGTCAGCCGCTTCTCGCGTCACATCATCAAACAGAATCTGGTCATCGCGCTGGGCGTGATCGCGGTCGTCGCTCCCATCGCCGCGCTGGGCTTCACACCGATCTCGCTGGCGGTGTTGCTGCACGAAGGATCGACCGTCGTCGTCGTCCTCAACGCATTACGCATTCTGCGCTACCGTCCCAAAAACTAACAACGGCGTCTTCCCCGTTCAGCGGCGGGCTTCCGGGCGTCAGCCCCCGTTCCCCCGGTCCGCGCTACTCATCGGGATGCCGCCATGCGACAAAATTGATTTCGCCTCCGACTCGGCCATGCTTCACCGTGTCGCCTCAAAATTAGATCTGGTCATTCAAAACAAGTAGAGGAGTGAGAGCCATCAAGACTTCACGTTTTGCATCGTGCTTGTATGTATGCGCCATCGCGTTGACGTTCCCCCGCACCGCTTCCGCTGGTGTCCAGCGACACCGCCTCCGCCGATTTCCTCCACACCGCCATTCTCACCACCGCGTCGGTGCTTGATGGCAATGGCAATCCGCTCGATGGCCTCACGATCAACACCAGTTCCGGCCTGCCCTTCCCCCTGCCCGTGCCGGAACCGCAACGCTGACCGCGCTGATGCTCGGCGTAACACTGAGCATCGGTCGCCGTCGATGCAAATGATCGCGACGGCAAACAAGCTATATTCGCCGAACAATATTGCTTTGGTGATGATTTGGTTTTCGACGAAAACAAAGTCATCGACCGCCCGGCCCAAACGCCGGTCGGCGGGGGTGTTTTGGGGCGGAGGTCTTCGCTTATCCCGAGCTCGGGTTGACAGGTCGCGGCATCCAGAACCACTGCTAATTATCCGTTTCGAAAAACGCGGTAAAAACGAAGAATCCGGGTATGTCGCAAAAGGTTCGATTTTCATACCGCATTCGCGCCCGTTTTTGACGCAACGCCATGTACCCGCCACACGTCATTCACATCGTAAATTAACGCAAAATAAAGTGGCGCTCCGCTTTTTCATCCGCTACATTACGCACCGGGAGTCGGCTTATGAAATCACAAATGCGAACGGGCCCGCTATGAGCGTGGATGTTGACGTTGATTCTCGCCGGCGTGTCGGCCGACGCGGCGGTCGAACGCTACAAGATCGAAGCCGAATATCTCGGCCGGCTGACCGAACTGGGCCTGGCGACGCTGAGCGAGGGATTCGAGTCCTCACGCGTGGGATGGCGCGCGTTCGCCGGGCATCAACGATCACAATTCCCCGTACAGCGTCGTCAGTCAGAGCATCACGTGGACCGCGGCCGCCAAGGACATCTGGGGCGGCGCTTACGCCACCCACTCGCACGGTATGACGACCAACTACAACTGGGCGAGGTCCGGCTTGTGGGGCCTGTTTGAAGACCATCGCGGCGATCCGTATCCGACCGTCTTCCGCATTTCCTCGGCGATACCCATCTATGCCGTCGGCGGCTGGTTCGACACCAACCCCGACTACCAGTCGGTCGGCTTCCTCTTTGAAGATCGCACCACCGCGGACGATCCCGGCTACGTTCTGCCGGGCTACGGGGCGATGTATCCCGGCGACGCTCCTTCGGTCGGCGGTCATGCCTTCGTCGGCATCGTTGATCCCGCCGGTTTCACCTCCATCATTGTCACCGGTACGTTGGAAGTGAACGAGGAGGGCGTACTCGGAGGCGGCAACTTCGTCTTCGGTTCGGATGACTTCACGATCGGCGTCATTCCCGAACCGGCCCCGATGTCGATGCTCGCCGTGACCGTGTGTGCGACGATCGGCTGGCGACGTCGCGGCGAGCGGTGGTGAAATTGGTGATGTCGCGGAAACCACCGGAGGCGGGGCTATGGGTTCGGGGGTCCGGTGCGATTTTATCAGACGCGGTCTTCCGGGGTCGGGTTCGGAGGTTCCGGGGGTTCGCACGGGTGCATGACAGTTTTCGCGGGGGGATAGCCGACAAGATGTAGTGGTGGGTCGCCCCGGACGGCGATCCGACGGCAGCCAACGAGCAAGGAGGTTCCATCATGGCGGCACGGACGACACG
>Ga0172380_10006522_pt1 | contig 13517 bp, 12 predicted proteins | sample Leawe162metaG_FD_119747 | JGI IMG/M metagenome (GOLD analysis project Ga0172380, IMG submission 119747) | Leachate microbial communities from a municipal landfill in Southern Ontario, Canada - Leachate well 162 metaG | ecosystem: Engineered > Solid waste > Landfill > Unclassified | place... | reverse complement strand
GCTGCAGACCCAAGTGGTTGTGCGCTCTCGGTTGGGCAAGGGGTCACTCTTTGAGTTCTCTTTGCCGCTCTTTTCGGACGCGCAGGCGCAGAGGGATAGTCCCAGGCAATAGAGGATCAAGGCTACGCTCGGAAGTACAGCTTTGCCGCGCGGGGATGGCGGCTCGCGGTATTCTGCCCGCTACTCTCGCTCGCCCAGGAGGGCTACAATCTTGAACCGCTGCCACGTTGGCGAGCCAACGCCTTGGCGGAGCGTTCTGGAAGCCACCCCCATCATGAATGAAATCTCGAATGTAAGGATCAGATGCGGCCACTGCCGGGCCGTGTTCGCCAGCCCCGTCGCGATCGCGGATATCGAGTCTCTCGAAAGCGCGATCGCGGCCGGGCTCGACGCGACCTGCCCCTCTTGCGGACAGGTGGTTCACTGCAACGAAAAGAACATGATGTGGCGCAATGCTGATGGGTCTGGTGGTGGACTGTCTGCCTAATTGCGTTCCCACCGTGTAGCGGCTCTCTCACCTGGAGTTGGGGGATGGACACGCACACTGAAACATACGCCGCGCCGGCATCGGCGATTGGCGCCTGAACCCAGGCGATAACCCGATGGAGGAAGCGCCTATGGCCGACGCGACCGTCGATTCAGACAGCTCGGTGAGTCAGCAGACAGCGAGCGCGGCATTGGCGCTGACGCGACAGTTTCTCGCCGAGTTGCATCCCGGCGCGCTGCGCCGCCCGATCACCCTCGACAGCGCCCTCGAGCGGGACCTGGGACTGGACAGCCTGAGCCGGGTCGAACTGGCCGTGCGCATCGAACGCGCATTCGGGGTCACCCTGCCCGAGCAGACGCTGGGCGGCGCCGTGACGCTGCGCGACCTGCTCGTCGCCGCGCCGGGAACGCTTCCTTCGGCGACGCAGCCGGCGCTGCCCGCGGCTTGGGCCGAGACGACGCACGCGGCTCCGGTCGCTGCCGCAACCCTGCTCGAGGCGCTAGCCTGGCACGTGGATCTGCACCCTGATCGGGTGCAGATCGTCTACCTCGGCGACAGCGGTGACACCAACATCAGCTATGGCGATCTGCACCGGCAGGCCGACCTCGTTGCCGCGGGGTTGCAGCGAGAGGGGCTGCTGCCGCACCAGACGGTGGCGATCATGCTGCCCACCAGCCCGGAATATTTCTATACCTATTTCGGCATCCTGCGGGCGGGCGGCATCCCGGTGCCGATCTATCCGCCGGCGCGCCTGTCGCAGATAGAAGAACACGTGCGCCGCCACGCCGGTATCCTCTCCAACGCCCAAGCCGCCATCCTCGTCACCGTGCCCGAGGCGCGTGGCGTGGCGCGTCTGCTCGAGGCGCGCGTGACCGGCCTGCACCGGGTCGTGACCGCAGCCGAATTGCTGGCCCCCGGGGGCACGCCGCCGTTGCTGACCATCGGCAGCGATGATATCGCCTTCATCCAATACACCTCCGGCAGCACCGGGGACCCGAAGGGTGTGGTGCTCACCCACGCCAACCTACTGGCGAATATCCGCGCCATCGGCCAGGCCATCGAGGTGAGTCCGCACGACGTCTTCGTGAGCTGGCTACCGCTCTATCACGACATGGGCCTCATCGCCGCGTGGCTCGCCAGCATGTACTACGCAACCCCGCTGGTGGTGATGTCGCCGCTCGCCTTTCTGGCGCGGCCGGAACGCTGGCTGCGGGCGATCCAGCACTACCGCGGCAGCCTTGCGGCGGCGCCGAACTTCGCCTACGAGTTGTGCGTGAAACGCATAGACGACGCCCAGATCGAGGGCCTGGATCTCTCCTCCTGGCGCATCGCGGCCAATGGCGCCGAGCCGGTAAGCCCCGAGACCCTGGACCGCTTCAGCGAGCGCTTCGCGCGCTATGGTTTCCGTCGCGAGGCCATGACGCCGGTGTACGGTCTGGCCGAATGCACCGTCGGCCTGTTGTGTCCGCCGCCGGGTCGCGGGCCGCGCATCGACCGGGTGCGCCGCGAGCCCTTCAGCCGTGCGGGCCGCGCCGAGCCGGCCGCGGCCGACGATCCCGGCGCGCTGCGTTTCGTCTCCTGCGGGCGCCCCTTGCCCGGGCACGAGGTGCGCATCGTCGACGCCTTGGGCCACGAGGTCGGCGAGCGCGCCGAGGGGCGGCTGGAGTTCCGGGGCCCATCGGCCACCGCAGGCTACTACCGAAATCCGCAGCAGACGCGGCGCCTGTTCGACGGCGACTGGCTCGACACCGGGGACCGCGCCTACCTCGCCGATGGAGAAATCCATCTGACCGGCCGCGTCAAGGACATCATCATCCGCGGCGGGCGCAACATCTATCCGCACGAGGTGGAAGAGGCCGTGGGTGAGGTGGCGGGGGTGCGTCGCGGCTGCGTCGCAGTCTTCGGCAGTCCCGATCCGGCGAGCGGCACCGAGCGCCTGGTGGTGCTCGCGGAAACGCGGGAGACTGGGGCGGCAGAGCAGGACGCGCTGCGGCTCGCCATCGTCGAGCGTACCGTCGCGGTGCTCGGCGAACCGCCGGACGAGGTGGTGCTGGCGCCGCCCCACACGGTGCTCAAGACCTCCAGCGGCAAGATCCGTCGCGCTGCCTGCCGCGAGCTGTACGAGTCCGGGCGGGTCGGTGCGCGCGGCTATGCAGCGTGGTGGCAGGTGGTCCGCCTGGTCGCGGGTTCTCTGTTGCCGCAGGCCCGGCGTGGGCTTGCTGCGGGCGCCCATCTGCTCTATGGGCTGTATGCTTGGCTGGTGTTTGCGCTGCTCGCTGGGCCTGCCTGGCTGCTGACGGCGATCACGCCGCGTCCCGCCCTGGCGTGGTGGGTAAGCCGGCTTGCGGCGAGGATGTTGGTGAGGCTCGCCGGCATTCGGCTCACGGTGCGCGGGCTCGAGCATCTGCCGTCCGTGCCCTGCGTGCTGGTGGCGAACCACGCCAGCTACGTGGACGCCATCGTCCTCTGCGCGGCCCTGCCGGGGTACTTCAGCTTCGTGGCCAAGCGCGAGCTGCTGGATCAGCCGCTGGCGCGCATCTACCTGCGCGCGCTGGGCGCGCAGTTCGTCGAGCGCTTCGACTCCCGGCAGAGCATCGAAGATGCCGGGCGGCTGGCGGATGCGGTAAAGGCGGGCGCCTCGTCGGCGTTCTTTGCCGAGGGTACTTTCACTCGGGCGGCGGGGCTCGCTCCCTTTCGCCTGGGCGCCTTTGCGGCGGCGGCGGCGGCCGGGATCGCCGTGCTGCCGGTGGCCATCCGCGGCACCCGAGCCTTGCTGCGCGACGAACAATGGCTGCCGCGGCGCGGCCCCATCACCGTCACCATCGGTGAGCCGGTGTATCCGCCCGCGTCGGCGCCGGACAGCTTCGCCGCAGCCGTCGCGCTGCGCGACGCGGCACGCGCGCACATCCTGGCACATTGCGGCGAGCCGGATGCCGGGGTGCGCTGAGGATCGGCGGCGACGGTCATGACACGACGCGGAGATTGAAAGGGGCGGGCACATGGACGACGGGGAAAAGTTCAACGCTCTGACCCATCTCGTCGGGGCCGTGCTGGCGCTCGCCGGGAGCGTCGTGCTCATCGTTCTGGCGGCGCTGATCGGCGATCCGTGGAAAGTGGTGAGCGTCTCGATCTACGGTGCGACGCTGGTGCTGCTCTACAGCTTCTCCGGGCTCTACCACAGCCTGCGCGGACGGGCCAAGAACATCCTGCGCGAACTGGACCACCACGGCATCTATCTGCTCATCGCCGGCAGTTACACCCCGTTCTGCCTGGTGACGCTGCGCGGCCCCTGGGGCTGGTCGCTGTTCGGCTTGGTGTGGGGACTCGCCGTGCTCGGCAGCCTGCAGGAGTTGCGGCCGAGGAGCGAAGCGCGAATTCTGTCAGTGGTCATCTACGTGGTCATGGGCTGGGTGGCGCTGGCAGCCTTGTTCCCTCTGCTCGAGGCGCTGGGCCCCGCCGGGTTTGCCTGGGTCGCCGCCGGCGGCGCGTTCTATACGATAGGCATCGTCTTCTACGCGCTCGACACCCGCCTCACCCACGCGCACGGCGTTTGGCACCTGTTCGTGATTGCCGGCAGCGCGAGCCACTACCTGGCGATCCTGCACTACGTGCTGTGAGCGGAAGCTCTTCACGTTTCCCGCCGCCGCTGCTCGAACTTCGAAGCGGCGAGGCGGGCCGATCCTGCCCCACACCGCGCATCAATCCTCGAAGGGCAGCCCGACGTAGTTCTCCGCCAGCGTCGTGCGGCCGGCGACGGAATGGACGACGTAATCCAACTCCGCTTCCAGCACCCTCTGGTCGAAGGGGTTGCTGTCCGGGAAGCGATGCAGCAGCATGGTCATCCACCAGGAGAAGCGCTCCGCCTTCCAGACGCGGCGCAGGCAGCGCTCGGAGTAGCTGTCTATACCCGTCTCGCTGCCGGCGTAGAAGTCGATCAGCGCGCGTGACAGGTAGCGCACGTCGGAGGCGGCCAGGTTGAGTCCCTTGGCGCCGGTCGGCGGCACGATGTGGGCGGCGTCACCGGCCAAAAACATTCGGCCGAAGCGCATCGGCTCGGCGACGAAGCTGCGCAGCGGCGCGATGCTCTTCTCGAGCGACGGACCGGTCACCAGAGACTCGGCGGCGGCAGGGTCGAGGCGGTGACGCAATTCGCTCCAGAACCTGTCGTCGGACCACTGTTCGACCCTCTCCGTGAGCGGGCACTGCAGGTAGTAGCGGCTGCGCGTGTGGGAGCGCATGCTGCACAGCGCGAAGCCGCGATCGTGCCGGACGTAGATCAGTTCTTCGGACACGGGCGGCGTGTCCGAGAGCAGTCCCAGCCAACCGACGGGATAGACCCGCTCGAAATTGGCGATGGCGTTCTTCGGCACGCTGGCGCGGCAGACACCGTGGAAGCCGTCGCAGCCGGCGATGAAATCGCAGGCTATCTCCTGCACGATCCCGTCTGTCTCGTAGCGGACGCGCGGACGCTCCGTGGCAAAGTCGTGCACACTGACGTTCCTGGCCGCGTAGACCGTCGTCAGGCCGGCAGCGCTGCGCGCCTGCATCAGGTCCCTGGTGAGCTCCGTCTGCCCGTAGACCATCACCTGCTTGCCGCCGGTGAGTCCGTGCAGATCGATACGCTGGCGGACGCCGTCGATGAGCAGCTCTATTCCCTGGTGCGGCAGGCCCTCGGCGTGCATGCGCGCACCGACGCCGGCCGCGTCGAGCAGATCGACCGCGACTTGTTCGAGGACGCCGGCGCGGATGCGTCCCAGCACGTATTCGGGGCTCTGCGCCTCGACGATGACGGCGTCGATTCCGGCTCGGGCGAGCAGTTGGCCGAGGATGAGTCCCGAGGGGCCGGCGCCGACGATGGCGACCTGTACTCTCATATCAAAACGTTTCCGTATCGACCTCTTGCTCCGTGGCCGCGCTGTAGCGCCGCCCCGCCACGGTCTGCTGGTTGATGAGTGCGTCCAGGCGCTCGACCAGGCTGCGATCCAGCGTCACGGCGGCGCACCCCGCGTTCTCTTCAAGATGCTCGAGCGTTCGGGTGCCGAAGATGGGAATGATGTTGGGGTCCCTCGCCAGCAGCCACGCCAGCGCGAGTTGCGCCGGCGTGCAGCCCGCGGCGGCGGCGATGCGTTCGTATTCCACCAGCAAGCCCAAGTTCTTCGCGTAGTTCGCCGGCTCGAAGCGCGGCATCTGGCGGCGGATATCCGTCGCTTCGAGTTGCGTCGCCGGGTCGCGCAGCTTTCCCGTGAGGAAGCCGCGGCCGAGCGGGCTGAAGGCGACGAAGGCCACCCCCAGCTCCCTGCAGGCATCGAGCACGGCGATCTCCGGATTGCGCGTCCACAGAGAATATTCCGTCTGCAGCGCCGTGATCGGATGCTCGGCGTGGGCGCGACGCAGCGTCGCGGCCGAGACTTCCGACAGGCCGATGGCTCTCACCTTGCCTTCGCGCACCAGGTCGGCCATCGCCCCGACGCTCTCCGCGATCGGCACCCTCTTGTCCCAGCGATGCAGGTAATACAGATCGATGACCTCGGTCTGCAGGCGTCTGAGGCTGTCCTCGCAGCTGCGCTTCAATGTCTGCGGCCGGCCGTCGATGACGCGTTTGCCGTCCACCCCGGTCATGCCGCATTTGCTGGCCAAGAGGACCCGCGACCGATAGGGCTTGAGCACGCGTCCGAGCAGCGTCTCGTTGGCGCCGAAGCCATAGAGGGCAGCGGTATCGAAGAAGTCGATGCCCAGGTCGAGCGCCCGCAGGAGCAGCGCCTCGGCCGCTTCCGGCGCGGGAGGCGTGCCGTAGGCGTGGCTCAGGTTCATGCACCCCAGCCCGATCGGCGGTACGCCGAATTGCCCGAGCAGACGTTTTTGCACGGCCCCTGCTTCCCTGCCCGTCAGGCGCTGGCAGCCAGCTGCTGCTCGAGCCGGGCGAGCACCCGGTAGCAGGGCAGCACCTGGGTCACGCTGGCGTTGGGCTCGCGTCCCTCGCGGATCGCGGCGAAGAACTCGCGGTCCTGCAGCTCTATGCCATTCATCGAAACGTCTACGCGGCTCACGTCGATCGCCTTGTCCTTGCCGTCGGCCAGATCGTCGTAACGCGCGACGTAGGTGCCGCTCGTGCCGATATAGCGGAAGACGGTGCCCAGCGGCCCGTCGTTGTTGAACGACAGCGACAGCGTGCAGAGGGCACCCGAGCTGCTCTTCAATTGGATGGACATGTCCATGGCGATGCCGAGCTGGGGATGGATGGGCCCGGCGAGCGCGTTGGCAGCGACGATCTGGCCGCCGGTCTGCCAGGCGAAGAGATCGACGGTGTGCGCCGCGTGGTGCCACAGCAGATGGTCGGTCCAACTGCGCGGCTGGCCCAGCGCGTTCATGTTGCTGCGGCGGAAGAAATAGGTCTGCACATCCATTTGCAGTATGGCGAACTCGCCGGCCGTGATCTTCCGGTGCACCCACTGATGGCTGGGATTGAAGCGGCGGGTGTGGCCGCACATGGCGACGAGGCCGGTCTTCTTCTGCAGCGCCGCCACTTCCTCGGCGGCGGCCAAGCTGTCGGCCAGCGGAATCTCGACCTGTACGTGCTTCCCCGCCCGCAGGCACTGGATGGCTTGCTGCGCGTGCAGCTGCGTCGGCGTGCACAGGATCACCGCATCGACGTCTCCCAGCGCCAGGCTCTCGGCGAGATCCGTGGCGACATGGCGGATGCCGTACTTTTCGGCGACCTCCTTGGTCTTCGCCAGATCGCGGCTGACCAGGGACACCACCTCGACACCCTCTATGAACTTGATGCCGTCAAGGTGCTTGATGCCGAAAGCGCCGGCGCCCGCCAGCGTGACTCTGATGGTCTTGCTCATCGCGGGTTCTCCAGAATCAGGTGGCCCACGGCCGTGTTCGAGGCGGGGACGTGATAGAAACGGTGGACCACGCGCGGCGGCTTGTCGCTCATCGCGCCGCGTGCGATCAGCCACATCACCAATTCTATGCCCTCGGAGCCGGCCTCGCGCACGTAGTCGATGTGCGGTACCTGCGCGAGGCTCTCGGGATCGGCGATCAACCGGTCGAGAAAGGCCTGGTCGAATTCCCTGTTGATCAGGCCGGCGCGCGGACCTTGCAGTTGATGGCTCATGCCGCCGGTCCCCCAGACCTGCACGTTCAAGGGCTGGTCGAAGGATTCGATGGCGCGGCGGACCGCGCGGCCCAGTTGGTAGCAGCGCCGGCCGGAAGGCGGGGGATACATCACCACGTTGACCGCGAAGGGAATCACCAGGCAGGGCCAGCGGTAGTTGGCTGCGGGCGGCTGGCCGAACAGCAAGGAGAGCGGCACGGTGAGGCCGTGGTCCACGTCCATCTTGTTCACGATGGTGAGATCGAAATCGTCCTGGATCACCGACTGCGCGATGTGCGCGGCGAGCTCGGGATGCCCCTGCACCACCGGCACCGGGCGCGGCCCCCAGCCCTCGTCGGCGGGCTGGAACTCGGCGGCGCAGCCGATGGCGAAGGTGGGAATCATCTCCAGGCTGAAGGCGTTGGCGTGGTCGTTGTAGACGAGGAAGATGACGTCGGGCGGGTTGGCTCTGATCCACGCCTTGGAGGGCTCGTAGCCGTCGAACACCAGCTTCCAGTAAGGCTCGCCGGCCTTGCCCTGGTCGAGCGCTGCGCCGATCGCCGGCACGTGGGACGTATAGACGCTGGCGCTGATGCGGGCCATTACTTCTTCTCCCCGATGTAACGGTTGCCTGCGATCGAACGGCCGCCGCGGGCCATCATGTCGCGGTATTCCTCCTCGCTCATGCCGGTCATGCTGCCGGCCATCTGCTGGAAGCTCTTGCCGTCGGTCGCACCGATCTTGGCCAGAAAGTAGATGTTGCCGCCCGCGGCGATGCAACGGTTCAAGTCGCGCGCGAGGACGGCCTGCTTCTGTTCCTCGGTCATCGGCCACTCGTCAAGATAGGCGCGCTCGTCGGCCTTGAAGCGTGCGCGGTTATCAGGCTTCATCAGCGACATGCAGAACTGGTTGAGATGGTAGCCCAGCCGCGCCTGTTCGGCGTCGAAGATCGTCGTGCCGGGAACATCCTTGTAGGGTTTGGCTAGCGCCATTTGCGTATGCTCCTCAATCGGCCCCTCATTTGGCCCAATACAGCCGCATGGGATTGTCGACCAGCAGCTTGCGCTGCAGTTCGGGGGTAGTGGCTATCCTCGGCAGGAAATCCACCAGCTTGCCGTCGTCTGGCATGTGGTTCTTCATGTTGGGGTGGGGCCAGTCGGTGCCCCACAAGACGCGGTCGGGAAAGGCCTCGACGATGCGCCGCGCAAAAGGCACCACGTCGTCGTAGGTCGGCGGGCCGGATTTGGAGAGCCGCTCCGGGCAGGTCACCTTGGACCAGATGTTGGGATGCTCGGCGAGCAGCTTGACGAAGAGTTCGAACTCGGGGCCGTCGATGGGCTTGGCCACATCGGGGCGGCCCATGTGATCGACCACCACGGTGGTCGGCAGGGTCGTGAAGAAGTCCCACAGCTCGGGCAGGTCCTGCGCCTCGAAATACACCACGACGTGCCAGCCCAGCGGCGCGATGCGCCCGGCGATCTCCGCCAGCGCTTCGCGCGGCGTGAAGTCCACCAGCCGCTTGACGAAGTTGAAACGGGTGCCGCGCACGCCGGCGGCGTGCAGCGCCTGCAATTCGGCGTCGCTCACGCCGCGACCGACCGAGGCCACGCCTCGGGCCCGTCCGCCGGAGTGCGCCAGTGCATCGACCATCGCGCGGTTGTCGTTGCCGTGGCAGGTCGCCTGGACGATCACGTTGCGCTCGAAACCGAGGAAGTCGCGCAAGGCGAACAGTTGATCCTTGGATGCGTCGCAGGGCGTGTACTTGCGCTCCGGGGCGAAGGGAAACTGGTGCTCCGGGCCGAACACGTGGCAATGGGCGTCGACCGCGCCGGCCGGCGGCGCGAAATTCGGCCTGCTAGGGTGGGGATGAAAGGGCAGCCAGTCGGGATCCATGGCGCTCAGTCTACGTATCTTAGGCCGGCCTTGGCCAGGGCCTCGCGCATGCCGTACATGTCCAGGCCCAGCTCGCCGGCGGCCAGGCGCTTGCGCTTGCCCGTCTCGTTGTCCTCGCGCTGGCCGGCGGCGTCCGCGACCTGCTGCGCGATCGCTTTCGGCACGACGACCACGCCGTCGTCGTCGGCCACCACCACGTCGCCGGGATGCACCAGCGCGCCGGCGCACACCACCGGAATGTTCACCGAACCCAGGGTGGCCTTGACCGTGCCCTTGGCGCTGATGGCGCGGGAGAACACCGGGAAGCGCATCGCGGTGAGATCTTTGACGTCGCGTACGCCGCCATCGATGACCAGTCCTCGCCCGCCGCGCGCGCGAAACGAGGTGGCGAGCAGGTCACCGAAGAAGCCGTCCTCGCAGTCGGCGCTGCAGGCGACGACGACGACATCACCCTCGCGCACCTGCTCGGCCGCCAGGTGCAGCATCCAGTTGTCGCCGGGGTGCAGCAGCACCGTGATGGCGGTGCCGCAGAGCTGGGCGCCGGCGTAGATCGGGCGCATGTAGGGCTTGAGCAGGCCGACGCGGCCCATCGCCTCGTGTATGGTCGCTACACCGTAGCTGGAGAGTTGCAGGACGGCAGCGCTGTCGGCGCGGGAGATGTTGCGCTTGACGATGCCGAGATTGTTCATGCTCACGATGCGGTTCCTTTCATAGTCCGCGGGCGCAGAGCGCCGCGTCCAGCCGCGGGTAGACCCTGCGGGCGTTGGTTTCGAAGACCTTGTGGCGATCGGCGTCGGAGAGATTCGGCGTGGCCGCAACGTAGCGCTTGGTGTCGTCGAAGTAGTGACCGGTCTCCGGATCGATGCCGCGCACCGCGCCTATCATCTCGGAGGCGAACAGGATGTTGTCCACCGGGATCACCTTGGTTAAGAGGTCGATGCCCGGCTGGTGATAGACGCAGGTGTCGAAGAAGATGTTGTTGAGGAGGTGGTCCTTGAGCAGCGGCTTCTTCAGCTCCTGCGCCAGGCCGCGGAAGCGCCCCCAGTGGTAGGGCGCCGCGCCGCCGCCGTGCGGGATGACGAACTTCAGCGTCGGGAAGTCGCGGAACAGGTCCGCGGTCAGACACTGCATGAAGGCGGTGGTGTCGGCGTTCAGGTAATGCGCGCCGGTGGTGTGGAAGCAGGCGTTGCAACTGGTGCTGACGTGGATCATGGCCGGGATGTCGTGCTCGACCATCTTCTCGTAGATCGGGTACCAGTGCCGGTCCGAGAGCGGCGGTTCGCGCCAGTGGCCACCGGAGGGATCGGGGTTCAAGTTGATGCCGACAAAACCGTATTCTTCTACGCAGCGCTCCAGCTCGGGAATGCAGGTCTTGGGATCGACGCCGGGCGACTGCGGCAGCATCGCTGCGCCGATGAAGTTGTCGGGGAAGAGTGTCGAGACCCGATAGCACAGCTCGTTGCAGATCGAAGCCCAGGTCGAGCTCACCTTGAAGTCGCCGATGTGATGCGCCATGAAGCTGGCGCGCGGCGAAAAGATGGTGAGGTCCGAGCCGCGCTCCAGCATCTTCTGCAACTGGTTGGTGACGATGGACTCGCGCAGCTCGTCGTCGCTGATCGCAAGGTCGGACACCTTGGGAGCCGCCGCCGGGTCCTTGAGGCCGGCGATCTGGCGGTTGCGCCAGTCCTCGAGCGAGCGGGGTGCGGTGGTGTAGTGGCCGTGGCAATCGATGATCATGGAGGGGCTCCTGGTTTTCTGCCTGGGTTCCGCGGGCGGCTTATGCGGGCTCCATTCCGTGGCGCCGCTTGGCGTCCGCGCAAACGGGCGATAGCATGAAAGCGAGTAACGCTCGCACGGCCTCGGGCTGGACCGACGTGGCGCAAAGAGCGGCCGAGAAAGTGGTGACGATCTCGGCGCCGGACGGCATGGGCCCGAGGACAGCTATGCCGGGAAGGTGCATCAATTCACTGAGTTGCTGGAAGCCGAGTTCGACCTCGCCACTGGCCACCAGCTGGCCAACCGGCACGCCGGGTGGCGCTTGGACGATGCGGCTGCGGACGGTCTCGGCGATGCCCCAGCGAGCGAACAGCGTCATCAGCGCCGCGCCGCTCGGCCCCGTCGAATAGCCGATCGTGCGTGCGGACAGCACAGCACGCCGCAGCGCGTCTTCGGAGCCGATGTCGGGCCTGGTCGCGCCCGCGCGCACGGCAATCGCCACTGCCGAGCGCACCAGGTCGGTCTTGCGGATCACGCGTCCTGCGGCTGCCAGCTTGGCTAGTGCATCGGCCGCGAGCACCACCACGTCGAACGCTTCGCCGGCCTCAACCCGTTTGGCCGCATCCACGCCGCCTACCGACTCGAACTCGACCACGACGCCGCTCTCCCGCCGATACGCGCCGGCGAGTTCGGCCAGCACTTGGCGCGTCGCCATGGACGAGATGCCGGTGATCCTGGTGGTCATGTCGGATTCCAATGATCGGTAGGTCAATTCTGACCCCACGGGAGACACATGACCAGCCCTCGCCCGCACTATTAGCTATCGCATTTTGTTATGGGCGCTGCGCGGCGGCGGCTGTGCTCCCTCCCGCCGCCGACGGAATAAGTTCGCGCAGCAGGCGCAACGCATGCTTCTGCAGGGGTGTCGGCGGCTTGTGGGCGGATACGGCCAGGCACAGCGTCGAGTAGAGGCGCGGCTCCACCAGCGGGCGCAGGACGAAGGCGTCGGGCTGCCCCGTTGCAGCCAGCGCCGTGGCCATCAATACGGCGTGGCCGTGGCCGGCGCGCACCAGTTCCAGTATCGACTGCACGCTCGACACCTCCAGCGCGACGTTGAGCTTGCAGCCGGCCAGCGCGGCCTGGGTCTCCAGCAGCTTGCGTATGGCGTGGGCCCGCTCGGGCACGATGAGCGGGTAGCGGATCAGTTCGTCGAAGCTGACCGTCGTCTTCTTGGGTTTGGCCCACCCGGCGGGGCTGACCAGCCCCAGGGCTTCGTCGAGCACCGGCGTAACTTCCAGGGCCGCTTGCGGCTCCGGGTTGTACAACAATCCCAGATCGACGCGCCCGGTGGAGATCCATTCGGCCAGATGGGTGGTCAGCCCTTCGACGATGGCCAGGCGCGCCTTGGGCAGGGTGCGGCGGAAGGCCTCGACCAGGGGCAGGGTGAGCAGCCGCCCCATGCTCGGCGGCAGGCCGACGACGATGCGTCCCGCGGGCTCGTCGCGGCTGGCGTCGATGTCCTCGCGTACCCGTGCGACCAGCTGCAGTATGCCGACGCTGCTGTCGAACAGGCGTTTGCCGACCTCGGTCAGCACCACGCCGCGGCCGTTGCGCAGCAGCAGCGCCACGCGCAGGTCGGTCTCCAGCAGTCGCACCTGGCGCGACAGGGCCGGCTGGGCGATGTTGAGGAGCAGCGCGGCCTTGCTGAAGCTGCCCAGTTCGGCAACGCGCACGAAGTATTCGAGTTGCTTGAGGTTCATGGCAGGGAGTGTCCGTGGCGGCGCTGCGCCACCCATAACAAAACGCGATAGCCTATATTAGCGGGTATGCACAATTCCTGATGGATATTCCTGATGGATATCCCCTTGTGCGATGCGGCACGGCCGCCGGGTCGACGCTCGATAAACAAAAAACGCTGGATATTCCGGTGCGGGATGAGGCAAAATCGCTGGAGCGTGGCGGGACATCCAGGCCGAGCACCCCGCCCAGTTGTGCAAGCGCTTGTCTCGCCGCCACAAGACTCCGCGCAAACACGGCTTATCAGAGGACGACGACCATGGTTTCCATCATCATTCGCCGCGACGGCAAACCAGCCAAAGAATTTGTATTGGAGAAGGGACTTACCCTGATCGGACGGAAGGCTGACGCTGACATCAGAATCGAGGATACTGACGGGATCGAGGAGCGCGCCTCGATCCTGCAGGTAGGGGATGATTTCGTGCTCAATGAACTCGGCCCGTCGGCGGGCACGCTGGTCAACGGACAGGCCGTCAAGAAACGTGTCCTGAAAGACCGCGACCTCATCACCATCGGCGAATACAG
>Ga0172380_10006521_pt1 | contig 13517 bp, 16 predicted proteins | sample Leawe162metaG_FD_119747 | JGI IMG/M metagenome (GOLD analysis project Ga0172380, IMG submission 119747) | Leachate microbial communities from a municipal landfill in Southern Ontario, Canada - Leachate well 162 metaG | ecosystem: Engineered > Solid waste > Landfill > Unclassified | place... | reverse complement strand
GGAGCCCTGGCGTTCGGCATCGGAACCTCCGAGGTCGAGCATGTGCTGGCCACGCAGACGCTGCCGCTGAAGCCCTTCAAGACCATGGCCATCAATGTCGAGGGAGAGCTGCCTGTCGGGGTGAGCGCGAAGGACATCACCTTGGCGGTCATTGCGAAGATCGGCACTGGGGGCGGTCAGGGCTATGTGCTCGAATACCGCGGCTCGGCGATCCGCGGGCTGTCGATGGAAGGGCGCATGACCGTGTGCAACATGTCCATCGAGGCTGGTGCGCGCGCGGGCATGATCGCTCCGGACGAGACCACCTTTGCCTACCTCAAGGGTCGCGACCGTGCGCCAGCAGGTGCCGAGTGGGACGCGGCGATCGAGTACTGGTCGACACTGCCGACGGACAGCGATGCGAAGTTCGATGCCGAGGTGTTCATCGATGCATCGACCTTGAGTCCCTATGTCACCTGGGGAACCAACCCTGGACAGGGACTGCCACTGACGGCGTCGGTGCCGTCTCCGGCCGATGCCAAGGACGAGGTCGATCGCGTCGCGATCGAGCGCGCGCTTGAATACATGGGCCTTACCGCGGGCATGCCATTGCGCGAGATCAAGGTCGACACGGTCTTCGTCGGCTCCTGCACCAATGGCCGCATCGAGGATCTGCGTGCTGTGGCCGAGGTGCTGAAGGGGCACAAGGTCGCCTCCACTGTGCGGATGCTCGTCGTGCCCGGGTCAGTGCGCGTGAAGCACCAGGCCGAGGCGGAAGGACTCGATGCGATCATCAAGGACTCAGGTGCGGAGTGGCGTGAAGCCGGATGCTCCATGTGCCTCGCAATGAATCCCGACAAGCTGGCTCCGGGCGAGCGCAGTGCGTCGACCTCGAATCGCAATTTCGAGGGGCGCCAGGGCCCAGGCGGTCGCACGCACCTGGTGTCACCGGCAGTTGCAGCGGCAACCGCCATCAGCGGTCATCTCGCCGCGCCCTCAGATCTGTAAGCCTTCGACGTTCAAGGAGTCATCGTGGAAAAGTTCATCACGCATACCGGTACGGCAGCGCCCCTGCGTCGCAGCAATGTGGATACCGATCAGATCATTCCGGCCGAGTACCTGAAGCGCATCACGCGTCATGGATTCGAGGACGGGCTGTTCGCGGCCTGGCGCAAGGACGCTGACTTCGTCCTGAACCAGCCTGCCTATCAGGGTGTGTCCATCCTCATTGCTGGTCCCGATTTCGGCACGGGCTCATCGCGTGAGCATGCGGTGTGGGCCTTGCAGGACTTCGGATTCAAGGTCGTCCTGTCCTCGCGGTTCGCTGACATCTTTCGGGGCAACTCGGGCAAGGGCGGCCTGCTGACTGCGATGGTCGACCAGGCGGACATCGAGCAACTGTGGGCTGCGGTCGAAGCGGAGCCAGCCCTGCCGGTCACTGTTGATCTTGACAAGCGCGAGGTTCGCGCAGGCGATTTCACTGCTGTCTTCGAGGTTGACGACTATGTGCGCTGGCGCCTGATGGAAGGCCTTGATGACATCGGCATCACGATGCAGCAGGGCGACGCGATTGCCGCCTTCGAGGCCAAGCGCCCAGCATTCCTGCCGACCACGGTCTAGTCAGGGGAGCCATCTCGGTTGCAGATGTTGCGGGAGTGACGGATGTGATCTGGTCCGAGTGCCCGTGGTGGCGCAAATCACTAGTGATTCCAACGTGTTTTCCTCGGCGCGTCGCTCGTCAAGACACGCCGGGACGTGCGTAAATACGGGTAGTCGACAACGGGTCGACATCCACCCTCCGGAGGGGTTTTTCTGTGAACAAGGCTGAACTGATTGAAATGGTTGCAACTCAGCTCGAACTGAGCAAGCGCCAGGTGTCTGAGGTTGTTGACGCATTCCTCAATGAGACCAAGAAGGCTGTTGCCAAGGGCGAGCGTGTTGCTGTCAGCGGCTTCGGAATCTTCGAGCGCGCCGAGCGCAATGCTCGTCTGGGCCGCAACCCGCGTACGGGTGAAACTGTGAAGATCAAGGCGACGAAGCTTCCCAAGTTCCGTGCAGCGGCGGAGTTCAAGGCCCATGTGGCTGGCGCCAAGAAGACTGCGGCTCCTGCGAAGAAGGCTCCTGCCAAGAAGGCAGCTCCTGTGAAGAAGGCCGTGGCCAAGAAGGCTCCTGCCAAGAAGGCAGCTCCTGTGAAGAAGGCCGTGGCGAAGAAGGCTCCTGCCAAGAAGGCAGCTCCTGTGAAGAAGGCCGCACGTCGCTAGTCGCTCATTTCGAAGGCGGGTCCGACCATCTGGTCGGACCCGCCTTTCCTTTACGGTGGTTATCGAATCGGGTTCACTGCCCTTGTCGCCTGACCCACTCCCATGCGTTCGGCATCCCAGAGGTCGATGGCCGTGTCGACATCGCGACGTGCTCGCGCCAGCAGGGCTTGCGTTGCAGGATCATCCGACCTGATCTCGTGATAGTCAGCGCGGATGTGCTGGGCATGCGAACGCGAACCGAATCTCGGAGTGCTCTGGCGCGCATCTTGGTCGAGCAGCATGGTGGTTCCCAGGCCTTGGGTGTCGGTCACGAACGCTCTCGGAAGCGCCTGGGCAAGCTTGAGCACGGCATCCATGGCAGTTGCCGTGAGGCAAGGCAGATCGGCTGCGACCACGACCACAGGCGCATCGCCAACCTGCTCCAGGCCTTCCTGGATGTCCGCATTCAGTCCGAGGGCGCGCGTGGCATGGACGCGGACCCGAGTGGTGGCTGGCAGGGAGAGACCGGAGTCGTCAGAGACCACGATGATCTGGGAGATCAGGGTTGAGGCCTCGAGCGCTGCGAGCACGTCGGACATGAAGGCGAAGGAAAGTGCCGCCCGACGGTCGGGGTCCTCGTCGAGTCGGGACTTGGCGGTCGCGAAGGCCTTCACGGGAACAATCGCTGACCACTGCATGCCTGCATTCAACCGCACGCGGGGCATTAGTCTGTGTCAGTGCTCATCGCCATCGCCCCTGGGAATCGCCCGTGAGTCGCGTGGCAACGATGGGGGCAGGGTCATGGGGCACCGTGTTCTCCATGGTCATGGCCGATGCCGGCAGTGAGGTGACCATCTGGTCGCGTGATGCGAAGATCGCTGGCGAGATCAACACTTCGCACACCAATCGTGTGTATCACCCGGGGCTGGTGCTTCCGACTAGCGTGCGAGCGACCACTGATGCTGCGGATGCGCTGACCGGAGCCGACATCGTGGTGATCGCTCTGCCTGCCCAGGTCCTGCGCGCCAATCTTGCGGAGTGGAAGCACCTGATCCCGGATGCCGCGATCCTGGTGAGTCTCATCAAGGGCATTGAGCTGGGCACCATGCATCGGATGAGCGAGGTCATCTGCGAGGAGACCGGCGCGATCCCCGGGCGCATCGTGGTCGTATCGGGGCCGAACCTGGCCCGGGAGATCGCCCAGCGCCAGCCTTCTGCGACAACGGTCGCGTGCGCCGACGAGCGCAGTGCGCAACTCCTGCAGGATGCGTGCACAACTGACTACTTCCGTCCGTACTGGACTACTGACGTGATCGGGACTGAAGTGGGCGGCGCGGTGAAGAACGTGATCGCCGTGGCCAATGGCATGGCGGCTGGCATGGGACTCGGTGAGAATTCCCAGGCTTCGCTCATGACGAGGGGCCTTGCTGAGATCGCTCGACTGGGCGTGGCGCTCGGAGCCGATCCGCTCACCTTCCAAGGCCTTGCGGGAGTTGGCGACCTGGTGGCGACCTGCCAATCGCCGCTGTCGCGCAATCGGACCTTCGGTGAGAATCTCGGAAGAGGGCTGTCGGTTGCCGAGACCATTCGGGCGACCAAGCAGACCTGCGAGGCATACAAGAGCTGCCAGCCGATCCTGGAACTTGCCCGGCACCACGGGGTCGACATGCCGATCACCGAGCAGGTCGTCAACGTGCTGCACCATGGAGCTGCTGTCAGCACCCTGGCAGCCGCATTCATGGCACGAGACACCAAGCACGAGCATGAGGGCGTTGTCGTGGGAGCAGGGGAGTGACGTCGCCCAAGACCCGCGTCGCCGTGCTCTTCGGCGGCCGCAGCAGCGAGCACGGCATCTCGTGCGTGAGCGCGAGCGGTGTCCTACGAGCACTTGACCGAACGGTCTTCGACGTTGTCGCCATAGGGATCTCGCAGTCAGGGCGCTGGTTCGTCATGGATCCGGACGCGACCTACGACATCATCGAGGGACGGTTGCCGCAGGTTCCCGAGCTTGGCCGCAGCGCTGCCTTGAGCCCTGATCCCCAGGTGCTGCTCGAGGGCATCGGTCGGATCGATGTGATCTTCCCCGTGCTGCACGGCCCGTGGGGCGAGGACGGCACCATCCAAGGACTTCTCGAGCTCGCTGGCGTTCCCTACGTCGGATCCGGGGTGCTGGCATCGGCGGCCGGGATGGACAAGATCACGATGAAGGTGCTGCTGGCCCATGCTGGACTGGATGTCGGATCCTTTGTCGGGATCACGGATCGCCAATGGCATGCGGATCGTCATGCCTGCCTCGATGCGGTTGCGGGACTTGGGTACCCGGTCTTCGTGAAACCCGCACGGGCAGGCTCCTCGCGCGGCATATCCAAGGTCCACGATGCGGCCGGCCTCGAGGCGGCAATCGACGCTGCTCGCGAGCATGACCCGCGCATCATCGTGGAGGCAGCGGTGACCGGAGCGCGAGAGATCGAGTGCGGGGTGCTCGCAGATGCTCGGGGAACGCTGATGGCCAGTCGCTGCGCCGAGATCATCGTTGGAGGCGAGCATGAGTTCTACGACTTCACGGCCAAGTACCTCGAGGACTCTGCAGCACTGGTGGTTCCGGCGCAACTCCCTGTCGACACCGAGCTCGAAGTGCAGGCCCTCGCACTTCGAGCCTTCGACGCCCTTGGCTGCGAAGGGCTGGCGCGCGTCGACTTCTTCCTGAACCCCCAGGGGTCCTTGATCGTCAACGAGGTCAACACCATGCCGGGGTTCACCCCGATCTCGATGTATCCGCGCATGTGGCAGGCCAGCGGTGTCGACTATCCGGCGCTCATCCAGGCGCTGATTTCCGACGCACTGTGCCGCGGAACCGGTCTGCGGTGACGATGGGCGAAGCGAACACACTCGCTGAGGTGGGCGAATTCGGCCTGATCGAACGCATCACCTCCGGCCTTCCGACACATTCGCTCGTCCTGCTCGGCCCGGGTGATGACGGGGCCGTCGTTGCCGCACCCAGCGGCGCCGTAGTGATCTCAACCGATGTCCTGGTCGAGGGCCGTCACTTCCGCCGTGATTGGTCGACTGCTGTCGACATCGGTCGACGAGCGGCGGCGGCGAGCCTTGCCGACATCGCCGCAATGGGTGCCGTGCCAACTGCAGTCGTTGTCGCCTTCGCGGCTCCTGCGGATCTGCCTGCGGCCTGGGCGCTCTCGTGCACCGCGGGCCTGCGAGCCGAAGTCGAAGCCGTGGGTGCCGCGCTGGTCGGCGGGGATGTCACGTCAGCGGATGCCGTCATGATCACGGTGACCGCGATCGGCGATCTGGAGGGCCGAGCAGCTGTTGTGCGGTCGGGGGCGCAGATCGGCGATGTGGTTGCAGTTGCCGGACGGCTCGGCTGGGCCGCCGCAGGCCTTGCGGTGCTGTCGCGGGGCTTTCGCTCGCCCAAGAAACTGGTTGACGCCCACCGTGCTCCCCAGCCGCCATATGCGGCCGGACCACTGGCAGCAAAGCAGGGTGCGACCTCGATGATCGACGTGAGCGATGGACTGATCGCGGATGCGCGGCATATCGCGCTCGCCTCCCGCGCCGTCCTGGCAATCGACTCTGCGTCGCTGCAGGTGCCTGACGAGATCCAGTCGGCGGCATCGGCCTACAACCTCGACCCGCGGGAGTGGATGCTCACTGGCGGCGATGACCATGCGCTCCTGGCCACCTTCGCGCGCGGAACCCAGCTCCCCGCTGGATTCACCGCTATTGGCTCGGTGGTTGCACCTGCCGACAAGGGTCCGGGGGTCACCGTGGACGGCTTCTTCGTGACCGCCCGCGGCGGACATGAGCATTTCCGGTCCTAGGGCAAAAACAAATCAGCCGAGGTCGATGACCCCGGCTGATAAGACTTGATGAGGAACTATCCGCGCACGACCTTGCCGGCCTTCAGACAGGAGGTGCAGACATTCTGGCGCTTGGGCGTCTTGCCCACGAGCGTGCGAACGCGCTGGATGTTCGGGTTCCAACGACGCTTGGTGCGTCGATGCGAATGGGAAATACTGTGCCCGAAGCTTGGGCTCTTGCCGCAGACGTCGCAGTTGGCAGCCACGGTGCACTCCTGTCGTGTTGAGGTTCGATCGTCTCGCGCCGGAGCACGATGCACGACCAAGCCTGGTGTTGGATGCTGCTAGTCCTTCGCGCAGCCGGCCTAGGTTACCCGAATCCGGCCGAGCAACCCAAATCAGGGCAGAACACGGAGTTGCGGGTGGTGCCAGATGACCCTCGATGACACGAGGCAGCCCTTGTCGCGCGTCATCGGCGGAAAGTCCGCGGAGGCCGTGTCGAAGGCTCTTGGCCTCACGACCGTGGGCGAGCTGCTGCGCTACTACCCGCGTCGCTATGCGGCCAGGGGCGAGCTGACCGACATGCGGACCCTCGTCGACGGCGAGGCCGTCACCTTGCTGGCGGAGGTGGTCAGCGTGACCAGCCGCAGGATGCAGCAGCGTCGGGGAACCATCGTCGAGGTGGTCGTGTCCGACGGAACCGATCGCATCAGCCTGACCTTCTTCAACCAACGCTGGCGCGAGGGCGTGTTCCGCACCGGGCGCCGTGGGCTGTTCGCCGGCGAGGTCTCGACCTACCGGGGCAAGCGCCAACTCACGCACCCGACCTTCGACTTCTTTCCCGAGGATGTCGATGACGATCCCGAGCGCGTGGCTACCTTCGCGGGCGCCTTCATCCCGATCTACCCGGCCACCGCCTCCTTGAGCTCCATGCAGATCGCGCGCTCGGTGGGCGTCATCCTGGACACCCTTGGCGAGCTGCCCGACCCGATTCCCGAGTCGCTGCGCCAGGATCGCGGGCTGATGGGCCTGACGGCGGCCCTACGGGCGATCCATCGACCTGTCACGCAGTCGGACATCGACCGATCGCGGACGCGGTTGAAGTTCGAGGAGGCGTTCGTCCTGCAGGCCCTGCTCGCGCAGCGTCGGCAGGAGATCGCCCATCTGCCTGCCCGAGCGCGCATCGAGCAGGCCGGACCGCTGCTGCAGGAGTTCGACGAGCACCTGCCTTTCGCCATGACCTCGGGACAACGACAGGTCGGCGCCCAGATCGCCTCGGACCTGGCTGGCGACCACCCCATGCATCGGCTCCTGCAAGGAGACGTCGGCAGTGGCAAGACCCTCGTTGCCGTCCGCGCGATGCTGAGCGTTGTCGATTCCGGGGGACAGGCAGCCTTGCTCGCCCCTACCGAAGTGCTGGCGGCGCAGCACTTTCGGTCGATCACCTCACTGCTGGGTCCCATGGCCGAAGGGGGAATGCTGGGTGGGCACGATCGCGGCACCCAGGTTGCGCTCGTGACCGGATCGATGAAAGTTGCGCAGCGAAGGCGGGATCTGCTGAGGATCATCTCGGGCGACGCAGGCATCGTGATCGGCACGCACGCCCTGCTGAGCGACACGGTCGAGTTCCGTGATCTCGGGCTGGTCGTGATCGATGAGCAGCATCGCTTCGGTGTTGAGCAGCGAGCGGCCCTGGCTGCCAAGGCGATCGATGGCACCCGCCCGCATGTGCTCGTGATGACGGCGACGCCGATCCCCAGGACAGTGGCAATGACGGTCTTTGGCGATCTCGATATCTCGACTCTCGAGGGCCTGCCGGAAGGCCGCGCGGCCGTGGTGACCCACGTCGTGCCTGCCCGCGAGAAGCCCTCGCACGCTGTGCGGGCCTGGGAGCGCATTCGAGAGGAGGTGGCCGAAGGTCATCGGGTGTTCGTCGTATGTCCGCGCATCGGAGACGACGGCATCGAGGATCAAGAATTCGAGCTCGATGCGGACGCCCCGGACAGGCGTCAGGCGGCGAGTGTCATCGATACTGCAGAGGTGCTCGCCGCCGGACCGCTTGCTGGCCTGCGCATCGGGATGCTCCATGGGCGGATGCCGCCCGAGGCCAAGGATGCGGTGATGGCCGCCTTTGCCGATGTCACAGCGGCTCGAGGAATCGACGTGCTGGTCTCCACGACCGTGGTCGAGGTGGGCGTCGACATCCCTGCGGCCACGGTGATGGTGGTCATGGACGCCGATCGATTCGGCATCTCGCAGCTGCACCAGCTGCGGGGGCGTGTGGGTCGAGGATCACTGCCGGGCCTGTGCCTGCTGTTCACCGAGGCGCAGGCAGGTTCGCCCGCCCGCGAGCGGCTCGATGCGGTCGCCTCCACGACCGATGGATTCGCCCTCGCCCAACTTGATCTCATGCAGCGACGCGAAGGCGATGTCCTTGGCGCGACCCAGTCAGGGCGACGCTCGTCCCTGAAGCTGCTGCAGGTCGTCTCGGACATCGATGTCATCGAGCAGGCTCGCAGTGCTGCGATCTCACTTGTCGACCAGGATCCGTCGCTGGGCGAGTACCCGACCCTGCGACAGGCGCTGGTCGAGCTGGTCGCAGACGACCAGGCCGAGTTCATGGAGAAGGCGTGACCAGGATCATCGCCGGTCAGGCGCGCGGACGTCGCCTGGCAGTGCCGGCATCAGGCACGCGCCCGACATCCGACCGTGTCCGCGAGTCCATGTTCTCGACGCTCACCAGTGAGCTCCTGGCCAGTGACCGCAGTTGGGACCAGATGCTGGTGCTCGATCTGTACGCCGGCAGCGGAGCGCTGGGCCTCGAGGCGGCGAGCCGGGGGGCCGGTTCGGTGCTGCTCGTCGAGAAGGCCAGGTCAGCGGTCGACACCCTGCGACGCAATATCGACGCGGTCGGGCTGGCACAGGTGCAGCTGCTCGCTGCAGATGTGCTGCAGATCTCCCATCGACCACCTCCGCACGCCTGCAATCTGGTGTTCGCGGACCCTCCCTATGACGTTCCCGCGGGCACCATCGCGACGACGCTCGCGGCACTGCAGGAGACGGGGTGGATCGCGGACGGCGCACAGGTCGTGGTGGAGCGCCCAGCGCAGGATCCCGAGTCGCCATTTCCGGTCTTGTGGCAGGAGTTCTCGCATCGCAGATACGGCGACACCTGTCTTTGGTACGGTCTCGCGACAGCAACGACAGGAGATTGAACGGTGCGTAGAGCAGTTTGCCCAGGGTCCTTCGATCCGGTCACCAACGGGCACCTCGATGTGTTTGCACGCGCGGCCAAGCTTGCCGATGAGGTGGTCATCCTGGTTGCGATCAACAAGAACAAGGCAGGCACCTTCAGCATCGACGAGCGCATCGAGATGCTGCGGGAGGTGGTGAAGCCCTACCCGAACATCAAGGTGGACTCCTTCATGGGCCTGCTGGTCGACTACTGCAAGGCCCATGACGTGCAGGCGATCGTCAAGGGCCTGCGGGCTGTCACCGATTTCGACTATGAGCTGCAGATGGCTCAGATGAACTATCGCCTCACCGGCATCGAGACCCTCTTCGTGTCGACCAATCCCGTCTACAGCTATCTATCGTCGAGCCTGATCAAGGAAGTCGCCAACTTCGGCGGCGACATCAATGGACTCCTGCCCGATCCCGTGCAGGACAGGCTGCTGGCTCGCGTCGCCGAGGCCAAGAAATAACGCGACTTTCCCCCCATCCATGAGACCGTAGGCGCAGAGCGCACCGGGTTCGGTGCGACGCGTACGGGTAAGGAGTGGTCGTGGACCTGCAGGACCGGTTGGAAGAGCTCGCGGTCGTCATCGAGGATGCCAAGGCGATGCCGCTGTCGGCATCCTGCATCGTGAACCGCCAGCAGGTCCTTGATCTGATCGAAGAGGTCCGCCAGCTGCTGCCCGAGTCGGTCTATCGGGCCGACGAGCTGCTCGCTGACCGGGAGTCCGTGGTTGCCGACGGTCGCCGTGAGGCCGACCGCATCCTTGAGCGGGCTCGCGCCGAGGCCGATCGCATGGTCGCCCAGCACGAGGTCTACCTTGCAGCAGTCGCCGAGGCTGAGGCCGTTCGCGGAGCCGTCGACGAGGAGACCACTCGGATGCGCACCGAGACCGATGACTACATCGATGCCAAGCTGGCAACCTTCGAGATCACCCTGCAGAAGACCCTGCAGACCGTGGACCGTGGTCGTGAGCGCCTGCGCAGCCAGATGTACCAGGAGTTGGCGCCGGCTCCAGAAGCCGAGGCCGACTTCGGCGGGGGTTTCTACGACGACCAGGAGTGACCTGCTGACGATCGGTGACTTTGGGCAATGAGCCCGCACCGGGTACTCTTGCTCGTCAGCCTCTCGCGAGGTCCTGATTCACCACGGCAATTGCCGCTGGTTGGTCCATAAGGGGAGCTTTGTCCAGCCTCGATCCACGCAGTGCGCTCGTGCTCGACACGCACGCACTCGGCCTGCAGCACCGGCCTGGATCGATGGTCGAAGTGAGCCGGACGGCGCCAGCTCCAGGTGATATGGGCATCGCATTGGCCAGGGTCGCCCCGCAGTCAGCGATCGAGATGGATCTTCGTCTCGAATCGGTGATGGAGGGTGTTCTGGTCACAGGTGTGGTGGAGCTCCAGGTGAGTGCAGAGTGTGCACGCTGCCTGGAACCCATGACCTGGGAGGAAGCGGTAGACATCAGCGAGCTGTTCGCCTATCCCGCCACGGATGCCCGGGGCGCGGTTGTCGAGGAGCCCGATGGTGACGAGGATCCGCTGCCGACGCTCGATGGCGACCTGATCGACCTCGAGCCGACGCTGCGCGATTCAGTGGTGACGGCGCTGCCGATGGCGCCCTTGTGCCAGGAGGACTGTGCCGGACTGTGTCCCGAATGCGGGGTACGGCTCGACGATCAACCAGGGCACGAGCACCAGACCGTCGATCCACGCTGGGCGGCCTTGGCCAACCTCGTCGAGACTGACCAGGGCAAGGCGACCGCCGACGCCCAGCCCGATAAACGCAACAACTGAAAGAGGAAGACCGTGCCAGTACCAAAGCGGAAGACGTCGCGCTCCAACACCCGTCACCGTCGTTCACAGTGGAAGACCACTGTCCCGAACCTCGTGACCTGCACGCGCTGCCAGTCCAAGCGCCTGTCGCACACGGCCTGTCCAACGTGTGGCACGTACGCCAAGCGCCGCGTCCTGGACGTCTAATCACGTCATGACCACGGTTGCCCTGGATCTCCTTGGCGGAGATGGGGCTCCTGGAGTCGTTGCGGACGCAGCTGCTGCCTTGCTGGCACATGCGGCGAACACAGGTCTTCGGCTTGTCATCGTGGGTCCGGTCGATCTTGCGCGCGATCAACTGGTCGCGCGGGGGGTTGACCTGCATCGCATCACCTTGCTGTCGGCGCCCTGCGGCGTCAGCATGGATGGCCATCCACTCGAGGTCGTTCGAGAGGACGCGCAGCGCGAGGACGCCGAGACCTCAGTAGTCGTGGCTGCACGTGCGGTACGCGACGGCCTCGCCGATGCCTGGGTGTCCGTTGGGCACACGGGAGCCTCTGTTGCCGCAGCAGTGCTGACCCTGGGTCGAATCCCGGGCATGCAGCGGCCAGCACTCGCCGTGGTCGTGCCCGGGCTGGCACGACCCGTCGTGCTGCTCGATGTCGGCGCCACCACTGTCGGATCGGTCGGCAGCTTCGAGCAGTTCGCGATTGCCGGTGAGGCCCTGGCGCGCGCGGTTGGAGTCTCCAATGCGGGCATCGGCCTGTTGTCCATCGGATCTGAGTCCGGCAAGGGGGATGAGCTGCGCATTGAGGCGGACGCCTATCTGCGCAAGGAGCTGAGTGCTCGCGGCCTGAACTATGTGGGGCCTGTCGAGGGGTTCGACGTGACGCGAGGCTCACGGGCACAAGTGATCGTGACTGACGGCTTCACTGGCAATGTCGTCCTCAAGAGCATCGAAGGCGCGGCGGCCTGGGCGGCACATCAGATCGGCCTTGCCTATGGCGATCCCGGGCCGGCTCGGGGCGTGGTCCGTCATGCTGCAGCGGGAACCTTCGCTGGCGGGCTGGTGCTCGGGGTTGAAGGCGTCACCGTCGTGGGTCACGGAGCGGGCACAGCTGCGCAGGTCATCGGATGCGTTGACCTGGCCCAGCGGGCCATTGAGCAGGACCTGATCGGCAATGTCCGCGACGCGTTGAAGGAGCAGACGTGATCGATGAGGTCTCAGCAGCGCTGGCGCGGGTGCTCGGGCATGAGGTCTCGGTGCGCGCCGATACCCCGCTGTCCACTTTCGGCCCTTGGCCTTCGATCGCAGTGCTGGTGGCGAGCGTCCTGCGCGAGACCACGGGAGTCGCCATCACTGATGCCTCGCTGGAGCAGGCGGTGACTGCCGGCGATCTGGCTGCGGCACTGGGTGGCCGATCCACGTGACGGCCAAGCTGACCTGGCAAAGGCGCGAGCGATTGGCGCAATTTCGCGTCGAGCTCGATGTCGATATCGACGACGCACTGCTCGATCTCGCGTTGACCCATCGCTCATTCGCCTATGAGCAGGGCGGCATTCCCCACAACGAGCGCCTCGAATTCCTCGGCGACTCAGTCCTGGGCATCGTGGTGACCGACGAGCTGTATCGGCGTTTCCCAGATCTCGCGGAGGGCCAGCTCGCGAAGATTCGCGCGGCCGTGGTCAATGCCAGGGCGCTCGCCGATGTGGCACGCGCCCTGGGCCTGGGCTCCTACTTGCTGCTCGGGCGTGGCGAGATCACCACCGGCGGCGATGACAAGTCGTCGATCCTGGCTGATGGCATGGAGGCCGTCATCGGTGCCATGTACCTCACCGGAGGGCTGTCCACGGCCAGTGAGTTCATCCACCGCGTCTTCGACCCGATGATCATCGCCTCGGCTGAACTCGGCGCAGGCCTGGACTGGAAGACCTCCCTCCAGGAGGCCGCGGCGGCTGCCGAGCGGGGGGTTCCGGAGTACCTCGTCGCTGACTCAGGGCCGGACCACGCCAAGGAGTTCCAGGCGCAGGTGGTGGTGGGCGGGGAGGTGCTTGGCCAGGGCGAGGGCCGATCCAAGAAGCTCGCCGAGCAGCAGGCAGCGGAGATGGCCTACCGGGCGCTCACTGAGCATGCCTGAGCTGCCTGAGGTCGAGGTTGTCCGGCGAGGCATTGACGCCTGGAGCACCGGCCGGTTGATCGCTGCCGTCGAGGTGCTCCACCCACGGGCTGTGCGGCGACAGCAGGGTGACCTTGCCGGCGAGCTCATCGGGCAGCAGTTCCGCTGCGCCAGCCGACGCGGCAAGTACCTGTGGCTCCCGCTTGCCGACCATCAGCACTGCCTGGTCGTCCATCTGGGCATGAGCGGCCAGTTGCGGGTGCAGCCGTCGGGGGCGGCCGATGAGCCGCATCTGCGGGTGCGAGTGCAGTTCGCCGACACCGGCAATGAGCTGCGCTTCGTGGACCAGCGCACCT
>Ga0172380_10006520_pt1 | contig 13518 bp, 25 predicted proteins | sample Leawe162metaG_FD_119747 | JGI IMG/M metagenome (GOLD analysis project Ga0172380, IMG submission 119747) | Leachate microbial communities from a municipal landfill in Southern Ontario, Canada - Leachate well 162 metaG | ecosystem: Engineered > Solid waste > Landfill > Unclassified | place... | reverse complement strand
CTCATTCAACATCAGATCATACATTGACTACAACTGAAATGCCGTCTCATAATCATGTTGTCGCAATTCCAACTGGTGTTACTGCGGGGGGAGGATCAGGAAAAACTGAAACGCCAACTGTTACATATTCAGATTCTTTTGATACAGGTTCTACCGGAGGGGGGGCTGCGCATAACCACGGAAACACTGGAAACGCTGGTACTGGAGATACGGGTTCTGCAACGCCGTCATTTTCTGGAACAAGCGGAGCAACTACAAACATGATGCCGTTTAGAGTGGTGAATTACATTATCAAATATTAACCATGACCACCCACATCATCATCTACCTTTTCGGATTCGCAACGCCGATTTTTTTCGCGCTTGCGGGTGTCGGGATTTTAAAATTGACTAGTAAGGTGATGAACAGATGAACAGGTTCACAAACTTCTTTGTAGTTTTGATTGTTGGCGGACTGATGCTCTATCTCTTGCTTGGCGCATGGATATTAAGAATAATTGAGAGAATATTTATGAGGAAACGGAATGACAAAATTAAAAAGGCTGTACGGCTGGCTTATTGAGCTAGTTGAATACATACAAGATTGGAGTGATGAGATATGACAATGCTTGAAGTGATCGGAGTGGGATCGGTTTTAAGTGCCGGATTGATAGCGCAGATACCAGCGGAAAGCGTAGAGGCAATTGGAAAATGGCCTGTAACATTAGCCCTGATTGCATTGTCAGCGTGGTCTGTATGGCTTGCGTTTCGCATGGCTGACAAACAAGCAAAAGCGATGAAAGACTTGGCTGAACAACTGGCGCAAAGGCCGTGTATCAGACGACCGGAGAATAATTAAAATGAAACTCCATCAATGGATGAAACATCTCGGTGAGGGCTGTTGCGAGATCGAATGCGAAATGTGCCGCGCCCCGCAAAACAAATTTTATTACAACACAAAAGAACCGCACAATAAAGGAGAAATAACCTGCCCGAAATGTGGGAACAAACAGCATCCGAAAGATGTGGCGGGGATGTATTTTTTACTCATTGAATACGAGGGCGGCACAGGCGGGAACAATTGGCAGTGTGGAAATTGCGAATGCAGATTTATTTTCCACGACGGGGAAACCGAGGGGAATATCCAATGCCCGTCATGTGGCTGGTTCAAACCAACGAACGACACAACGCAAGAAATAATAATAGCGGAGGAGAAATAACATGAATAGATTAAAAAGTTTTCAAGCAAGTGAATTCCCCCTGGGTCAATCGCTTTTTTGGTGGCAGAGTGAACCGTTCGGCAACAACAACGACAACAATGACGCACAATCAACGTGGAACTGGCTTGCGCGGGATATGACCGATGCCAAGCGGCAAAAGATGTATGCCCGGCTCCAGATGTATAAGGACATGAGCAATCGGCCAAGTTGGACAATGGTGTTTATGGTTTTTAACATGGTGGCAAAAGAAAACATGGTTAATCCATTCTTGGGATGCCCCAATGCCGCGCAGATTGTGGCAAGCGGGGGAGGGCAACCAGATAATGCCGAGTTAGAGAAATGGAAACATCTTCTTGAGCTTGGAAAAACTCCCGGAATTAATTTAATTCCCTGCCTCTATTGCGGGGATGATGCCGCAACGCTTCAAAACACGGCCTTTATAAATTACTTCACGCCGTTGGCTGTTCAGTTTCTTGCGCCGTATTCTAAAGCAATTTGCATCTGTTCGGAACCGCCGAAAAGCATCAATAAGGCCGGACAAGAGTTGATAATCAATCTTTGTAAAACCACCTTGGCGTTTATGGGCCGGTCAGATATTCCGGTGGTTACACATTTGCAGGGCGACCAGATAAAGACCGACCTGCCAAGCAACGCCGACGCGGTGCTGTATCAGTTCAAAAGCAATCCGTGGAACGCACATGACCGTAGCGCGGAAGACGTAAAGGCTGAAGGCGCGTGGGCTCTACGAGCATGCCCCGTCCCGTTGGGATTTTTTGAACTCGGCGTATATAACGAAAGCGACCGGATACGAGAGCAGACAAGGGCGTTAGCGTCATTACCCGGATGCGGTATGTTACCGGGGCCATTATGAACACTGACCCCGAATGTCCGGTATGTTGCGAGTGTGGAACGTGGGTTACGATTGGCAATGTGCTCATTATGCGAGACGGTAAAAAATATTGCGCGAAATGCTACGGGAAAAAATTCAGGGAGGATTAAATGAAAAACAAATTATTTACAGTCTGCGTTTGTAATATTGCGCTTGCCTTGTTTTTATTGCTTTTTTCTGGTTGCGCCCGCCTGAACGTCCAAACCGAGACTTGGAAAATGACGGCCACCAGCTTTTGCAAGGACATTCAAGTCCCGAAGGTTACGGTAACAACGCCAGCCAGTTCAATTACCGTGGAAGGATATCAATCTGCCGTAAATCTTGTCGAACTCCAAAAGATAACAGATAGCGTTGTCAGTATGATTATCAAGGCCGGAATGAACGCGGTGATAAAATGAAATGTGGAATTTATAGTATCAGAAATATAACCAATGGGAAGCGATATATTGGACAGAGTACTAATTTGGAAGATAGAAAACGTTCTCATTTTACGACATTAAAACGTGGCAATCATTTTAACATTTATCTTCAACGTGCCTTCTTAAAATATGGAATAGATAATTTTGAATTTCGTATATTGGAAGAAGTACCAGAAGATATGCTTGATGTTAGAGAACGGTCTTGGATTTATTTTTACAAGTCTAATCAACGGGAATTTGGTTACAATTTAGAAAGTGGAGGTAATTTAAATAAACATCATGCTACTGAAACAATTTTAAAGTTGTCAGCAATTAGAGGTGAAAAACATTGGGGTTTTGGAAAGCATCGTTCGGAAGAAACTAGACGTAAAATATCAGATGCACATAAAGGCATGATAATTAATTTAGGGCATCGTCATTCTGAAGAATCAAAAAGAAAAATGACTATGGCTCATAAAGGTAGAATACGTGGGCCGCAATCTGAAGAACATAAAAAGAAAATATCTATTGCTAATTTAGGAAAGAAAATGCCTCCATTTTCTGAAAAACAGAAAAGAAATATGAGTTTAGTTCACAAGGATAAACCGTGGTCAGAAGCACGTAGAATAGCACAAAATAATAGGAGTTAGTGAAATAAATTATTATAAGAAAGGAAAAAACTATGTCAACTTTTAAATTACAGATTGGTAGTTTGTTTCGGTTGGTATTGATGGGATTGGGAAGTTGTGGCGTAGTTATTTCTTCCCAGCAATCTGACTCAATCATTCAGGCTGTTGGTCAGATCGTTTCGGGATTGTCAATATTGATTCCGATTGTTTGGGCGATTGTTAAAAACTTTCGGGCAAATAAGAGCAAAACTTTACTAACATGAATACGCCAAAATGTTTGCAACCAGTAGTTCCTGAATTTCTAAAGAAGAATTCACCTGCGTGGTTTAGTGGTGTGCCCAAATTATTTCCATTACGTGATAAAACCGCAATGACGTTGCATTCATTAAGTTGGCGAGATAGATATGGTGTATTCTGGACGGTTCCGAAAGGTTTTATAACGGATGGCGCAAGTGTTCCGTGGTTATTACGTTGGCTTTGGAATCCGTGGGATGAGGCGACGTTGCGTCCAGCGATCATCCATGACATGCGATACATGCTCCATGATTATGCAAAAGATTGGCCTACTTTTGATTTCCAAAAACGAGCAGATTTATCATTGTTGGATGGCATGAAAATTGATTGCCCACAGAGAGCACGCACATACTATATTGCCGTTCGTCTTGTCGGACGTGCAGTATATGAACATATCAGTTATGAGCAACGGATGAAAGAATGGTTGCAAGTGGTTTGTGAACCTGATAAACTTAATGATTGGATATTAAAAACAATAGAAACGGATAGACAATAAAAAATAATATTGACTTTCTTTTTCATTTTTGCTACATTGTTTTTAATGAAAGGGAAAAACTACTGTCTTGCCGCGTCGGGATTACTTCTAGCCACGTTTGATTGTTTTACCGTGGCATCCTTTCATGATCTCGGTGCGGCTCTATTTTCTACTACGATAAAATAGTTTTATTATTAATTTGACAATATTATAAAATATGATAGTATCTTATCAGATTAAAAGGAAAGGACAAATAATTATGGCTACAAAAAACTACGAAAAAATCAGTTTCAATTTGAATAAAAAGTGGGTGCGCGTAATGGATGGTCTACGCAAACGGCGGGACGAAAAACGCACAGAATGGCTTAAAAATTTAATCATTGCGAAGTGCAATGAAACTGACAAAGGCGTAACGATTGATAACAGGACAAAAGCGGATAGACAGTAAAATAAACAGCAATAAAATAGAGGGAAACCAATATGAGCGAAAAAACTGGATTTGTAAAGGCTGAAAAGAAACAGGCTAAACTACGGCTTGCTTTAATTGGCCCGTCAGGAAGTGGTAAAACGTTTAGCGCATTGGCTATTGCAACGGCATTGGCAAACGGTGGTAAAATTGCTGTCTTGGATACCGAACGCGCTAGCGCGAGTCTTTACGCCGATTTGTTCAACTTTGACGTTAAGACACTGGAATCGTTTAATCCATTAAATTATGTTGAAGCAATCCATGAAGCAGAAAAAGCGGGATATTCCATTGTCGTGATTGATAGTTTGAGTCATGCTTGGGCGGCCAAGGACGGAGCATTGGAAATGCACAGTGAGGAAACACTTAAAAGCAAAAGTAAAAACTCATATATGGCATGGCGCAACGTTACGCCTATACATAATGCGATGGTGGACGCAATTATTGGATGTAATACGCATATAATCTGCACAATGCGTTCCAAAATGGAATACGTGCAAGAGAAGGATGAAGTTACTGGCAAGACCGTTGTTCGTAAGGTAGGTATGCAACCTATCCAACGGGAAGGACTGGATTATGAGTTCACGGTTGTTGGCGATCTTGACCAAGAACATAATCTTGTCATTTCAAAATCTCGTTGCCGTGATGTTGCCGATAGTGTTTGGAAAAAACCCGGGAAAGAGTTTGCCGATAAGTTAATGGCTTGGCTGATGAGTGGAAAGGTTGCTGAACCAGAACCTCCCAAAGTTGACAAGTTTGCCGAGGCCGTTAAGGGAATGGAAAATGAAGCGGCGGCATACCTTGTCCATGTTAAATGGCTAAAAGAAGGGAACGAGTTAAAAGATTTGCATCCCAAACACAAAGAATACATTATTGAAAAATCAAGTGAGTTTAGAACCGCAGTTATGGAATTTACACCGTCCATATCTGACGATGAAGCTAGTTGTGCTGATAACCAAAATAAGTTGAAAAAGGAAACTACGGTATAATATGGAAAAAGTAAAATTAGAAAAAAACAGGATACATCAAAAATATTTTCTTTCCGATGGACGCGAATGTATTGGTGTAACAACGGCCTTAAATGTTATGGCGAAGCCAGCGCTTATCCATTGGAGTTGGGAGCTTGGAAAAAAAGGATTAGATTACCGCAAAGTCAAAGAAATGGCGGCGGATGCAGGTACGGTAGCGCATTTCATGTGCGAATGTTTCCTTAAAAAGCAAGAACCAGATTTATCAGACTATTCAGCTAATGATATTGCTAAAGCTGAAAATGCCTATATTAAATTCGTTTCATGGTGGGATAGTAACGGTTTTGAGCTTGTGGCTTCCGAGGCGCAACTGGTTTCGGCAAGACATAAATACGGCGGCACGATTGATATAGTTGCTAAAGATAAGGAAGGTGTCTTGCATTTGTGCGACATAAAAACGAGCAAGGCTTGCTATGACGAGTATTATTTTCAATGTTCTGCTTACCGTGAACTTTGGAACGAGAATAAACTAGATCAGCAAATAACAGGTGCAACGTATATTGTTCGCATTGGCAAAGAAGCTGATCCTGATGATTTCGAAACGCCTAGCCGTCAAAATCTAGATAACGAATTTCAGGTATTTCTAAACTGTCTTGCATTGTACAAATCTCTGCAAGTAATCAAAAGTAAAAACAAACAACAGAAAGGATAGGTAAAAAATGATTACCCATAAATATTCCGGCGAAGATAACCGTCCCGATGCAGTAGAACCAGCGGTATATCCCGCAACAATAAAAGGTGCGCGGGAGGGAGTTAGTAAAAGTGGAGGTAATGATCAAATTGAACTTGTGTGGGAATTGGATAACGGTCATTTAATTTATGATTATTTAACTTTTACAAGTAAGACTGGTTTTAAAGTTGATTCTTTCTTAAAGTCAATCGGTATAGCTCCAGATGCAAAAGGAGTAGAGATTGAAATTGATGCCGCTGACCTTATCGGCAAACGGGCATTTTTGGACGTGCGGATTGAGAAAGATGATTACGGAACCAAAAATAAAGTGTCAAAATATATAACTGATCGTGGTATTCCGGAACAACCTAAAAATGACGAAGTAAAACAAGAAGGACAACCTTTTTAACCCGAAACAAAGTCTAAGAAATAATGGGACATGTGGAGTGCTTGACAGAGGCGTTACCCGTTTGTCATACGGGGTGAACCCAGTGCACAGACACTTCAATAGATGACACTTGCCCATTAACAATAAACAAAGTCAAATGAAATATGTCTTTCACAACCGTGGATGTAATCCCCACGTCCCATTGAAAGGAGCCGGCGCGGTGCTTGGTAAAACCGAGCCGAAGGACGTTTTATGTGTCCGTGTTGCCGGTAACGAACAGAAACCGTTAGCGTTCAATTCCGATTATGTAAGAACTGAACGTGGTGTTATTCACACGTTTGATTACTGCTTGCAGAACGATCAAGATAATTTCGCGGTTGAGTGGAAGGAACGGGATGATTTTATTTCTTCGTTAGCTTTGAGTAAAAAATGGTTACATGAGCTTGACAAAATTAAACGGGCAAAAGAATGGGGATTGCCGGTAATTTACGTTGTAGGCATGACGTTTGAGGACGTGGCAAAATACGATTATTCAATTTTTGCGTCGGGCAACGTAACGTCTCAATTCCTTTATCGGCAAATTGCTACGTTGATTTTTAATTACAACTGCCACGTCGTTTTTGCTGGCAGTCGTGAAGGCGGGGCTTACGCAGTAGCTTTGCTTCTAAAACGTCGTAAGGAATTTTTGAAACTCATAGACAGGCAGAATAATATAGATGAATGACTATTGTACAGCCTCTGGTTGTTGGGTGCCGACCTTTCTTGGAAGGCTTGATATGGTTTGCCCAGCCCGACGTAAGTACAAGCGCAAATGGCAATAGAATGTTCGTTCATTGACCCGAATTCTGAAAAGGTGTGGCCACATCGTTCCTGTCTAACCTTTTTAAAATACTTACAAATAACCCTTGATATTATTCTGGAATATGGTATATTACAGGTATGAAAGGAAAAAAGTAGTTTGCAACCGAGCAAGCATACCATGTTGGGATGCCGGATGTAATCACGCGGTTCCGCATTTGCCCGGCGTAAAAAGTTTAAATGGATTGTTCTTGGGCGATTGCACGGATGAAAATAACGAGTTTGTATGTCCGGTCGCTACTGGTTATCCGGTACGAGTTGTTTGTAAATGCAGTATGAGCGCGGTGAAAAAACGTAAATGAAAATCGCACGAGTATTTCCAACGAAAACGAGTATGAGTCCAAACGATGCGGACGCTTATTTTGATGAGCCGGATTTATTCACGCCGATTTATGATGAGGTGTATATATCGGTTACTTTTACATGGGACAAAGAACGAGCAAAAAAACTAATGTACGCTTGGAGAAATCACGGCAAGGTTAGTGTTGGTGGGGTTGCTATTAGCGGGGAAAGTAATAAATCTTTCCGGGCGGGAATGTATTTAAAAAAGGGAATCACCATTACATCGCGGGGTTGTCCAAATAATTGCAGTTTTTGTATGGTGCGAAAAGGTGGACTAACTGAATTTGACGATTTTCCCGAAGGAAATATTGTTCAGGATAATAATTTACTCGCCTGTTCGGATCGCCACTTAGGTTTGGTCTGGTCAATGCTTAAAAAGCAAAAAGGAATCGAATTAAAGGGCGGCCTAGAAAGTTCACGGATTACGCCGAAGATTGCCGATATATTAAGCGGATTGCGGATAAAATCCTTATGGCTGGCTTGCGATTCCGCTAATGCGATTAAACCACTTCGGAAGGCGGTTGAGGTTTTAAAATGTGCCGGATTTACCCACAATCATCTTTTTTGTTATGTGCTTTGCGGGAGAGATATGGCCGAGGAAGAAAACAGATTGCGATCCATTTACGAAATTGGATGCCTGCCATTCGCGCAACTCTACCGGAACAAAGAAGACGATATTAAATATTCCAGAGAGTGGAAACAATTTCAAAGAACATGGTCAAGACCGGCGGCTTTCAAAACTTTAATGAGCGCGGTGAAAAAAACATGATTAAATTTCTACAAGGGGATTGCATTGAACAGATGAAAACATTGCCAGACGAATCTGTTCATTGCGTTGCTACCAGTCCGCCATATTGGGGGTTACGTGATTATGGCGTTGCGGGGCAGATCGGCCTTGAAAAAACTCCGGATTGCGGGAAACAAGGGAAGGTTAAACTTAAACAGGGATTGACAAAAGATCAGATAATATTCGTGGCCCAACGGTTACTGGACGCCGGATTGCTCGGTGATGTTTCTTATGACACTTTTTACAAAGGGTAATACAATTATGCAAAACATATCGCAATTCAGGATACGGCCCCCACGCTTTAATATGGTGAACTTCAAGACGCCCCCCTCTAGTTTGGCAATCTTGACAAATATAATTATCGCGATCCAAAACATCACGCCTCATTTTTACATATTCTTTACTATTAAAAGCCTTATTACGAATAGTGGAAAATCCGCCTTGCCAATTCCAATGATTCTTTCCAACAAGTTTTTTAGAATTATCTGGTGGGCGACATCCGGCCGCCTTGCTTCCTCGCCCAATAGCCGCCTTATGCGCGGCAGACAATATCCTTCCTTTATTAGCGCGAGATATACCTATCGCGGCTTTTATTCTGGCTTCTTTGGTCATCATGCGAGCCGTTCCGCGTTTAATAGCAAAGGCCGATATTTTTTCTCTTACATCTTTTCGTTTTGCCGGATTGTTATAAAGATTACGAAATATTGTAGCACAAGATTTTCCGCAAAACTTAATTCCTCTACCACGATAGGAGCGTCCGCATTGTATGCAATTTGATTCTATAAATATAGTCATGCTTAATACTCTACTCCAAAATGTCCTTTTTGTCAAAGCAAATATTCCTAAAGATATTGCCGAGTTTTTTGAAGAAGCATCATGTGGTAAATGTTATGTATGCAAGATGGTGGATGTTTTCAGGGAAGTCCGGCGAGTGTTACGGAAAGATGGGACGGTATGGTGTAATCTCGGGGATTCTTATTTTGGAAGCGGACAAGGTTTTGGAGATATAAAAACCACAAATAAAAATCATAATGGTAGCCGTGAAAGACGAAAACCCGAATGGAGCGATTGTGGATTAAAACCCAAAGACCTCTGCGGTGTCCCATGGCGTGTCGCCTTTGCGTTGCAAACGGATGGTTGGTATTTAAGACAGGACATCATCTGGGCTAAGCCGAATCCTATGCCGGAGTCCGTAACTGACCGTTGCACAAAGAGTCATGAATACATATTCCTACTGACAAAATCGGCAAAGTATTATTACGACGCAAAAACTATAGCCGAGCCGGTTGCTGAATCCAGTATTGAACGATTAAATCAAGATATTGAAAATCAAACAGGATCATCACGTGTACAGGGAAAGATCAATGGATCTATGAAGGCGGTCGCGCCTGCATCGTGGAATGGATCAAAGTTTGAAGATGGAAAAAACGCAATTACACATCCAAATGTCGGCAAGAACCGAAAACATAACGGAACGGATCACGGAAGCAACGGTATAGGATTTCAAACACATAACGGTTGTTCCTTAAACCGGCCGGATGGGTTACGCAACAAACGCTCCGTATGGACTGTAACAACGCAACCTTTTAAAGAGGCCCACTTCGCAACTTTTCCGCCTAATTTAATCAGACCCTGCGTATTGGCGGGTTGTCCACAAGGCGGAACAATTTTAGATCCATTCGGCGGAGCGGGAACAACCGCATTAGTGTCCGAAGAAGAAGGGCGCAACTCAATTCTCATAGAATTAAATCCAGCATACATTGAAATCGCAAAGAAACGTACACGACAGCAAGGATTGTTTTGTAAATAACCACATTGAAGTCGCAACGGAAATAAAGGAGAAATATGAAAACGATAGTAGTAAAAATATTAAAAGATGAACCATTTGGAATTGATTGGAGCGATATTTACGCCGCTCTTGCGGACACTTTTAAAAATGCCAGGTTTGACGTAACAGAACTGCCAGGCGCGGGGGAGGGGGAAAAGAGTTGTAGAAATTGTGCAGGCGATTGTTGTCCGACATGGGAAAAACCATTGACTGTTAAAGTTTGTGAAAACTGGCAACCCGTCCCGCCCGGCAAGGTTGACGATGTTAAGTGTCCGACTTGTGGACACCCTAAACACGTCAACGATTGCGGGGTAGATAGCCTACCCATCCCCGGCAAGATTGACGACAAGAACCAGTGCGATTGTTGCCAAAAAGGTGTAACAGATATTTGTGAAAAGTTTGAACCGATGACCGATAAGAATTTCAAAGAACATGATGAATACTGTAAGCATTGCGGTCATCACAAATCCTGCCACGAGGCGGGGAAGGGAGAGGGATGATACCTGTAATTTATTATTTCCACGATCTTGTATTTTATTTTGCGACGTTAATAATTTTAGGATTGTCGCTGTATTTGATAGTTCAATATTTAAAAACGGAGGTCAAATGAACACAAGTAACACGGAAAAATTGGTCAGGAAAGTATTTGGTAATAGTTTTATTCCTATAATGGGATGGACGGATAAAAATATTAATCTTATCGCTCGCGCCGCCCGGCGTTTTGTGCGGATGGAGCAGGCGGAGAAAGACAAGCGAATCGCGGATATGTTCATTAAAAAATCTAATGAACTTCAGGGAATAAAACTCCCCAAACACTTTGGTGAATTTCGCGATTTTATCCCGTTCACTGAAAGGTTGTCCCCAAAACAACTCAAATCATTTAAGCGAGATATGCTTAATATGCGACGGAGATTTAATAGGAGAATGGAGCGAAACAACAACCAGAAAGGAAATGAAGGATGAAAACCTACAAAACTGTAGTTGATACGATAAACAAAGGTTTGAACGGTAACGGGAAACAACGGCGTGCTGAGTTTCGGGAATTGCAAAAGAAATTCGGCATAGAAAACGTCAAACGGATTGACAATCCAGAGGCACGATGCAAGCGGACGCGAGTGGAAATAACGATAAAATAACCCCTCCGGCCTGACGGGGGAAATTGAAAGGAAGGTAGGATGATGAAAATACCGATTAAAAATGCGAAAGAATTTGCCATAAAACATAATCTTTCACAAATTATTATCTTTGGTTATGACGGAAAAGAACAACATGTTGCTACTTGGGGAAAATCTATTGAAGATTGCGCCTCAGCCGCCGAAGGTGGAAATCAAATAAAAACTCTTTGTGGCTGGCCGAATAGTCTACACGCCGAACCTTCACGTGTTAGGAAATTACAAACACGAATTAAAGAACTTGAAAGACAACTAACCCCTCCGGCCTGACGGGGGAGGAAGGGAGATATGAAAAAGTTAAAACTATATGAAATTAGCGCGTCGTTATCTTGTCATGCCACGATTTTAGCCGTCTCTAAAGCGGATGCGTTAAAAGAAGTGGAAACATGGGAACATGCATGGCACGAAACAGGAGAATTAGTCAGCGTGGACGACGTGGACATGTTTGACGTGCGCTCGCTCAAGGCAACCGACTGGCAGGACGAAGCGCATTGTTCCACCGCTGCCGCAAGAAAATTATTACCATAGGAGGAATCATGAAAGGCACACTTGACGACGGAACGCCGGTGGATATTGAGAAACCCGAACCGATTGAGCAGGATGGGAAGTGGTGGGAATTTGTGGAACTTCGTAAGCCGAACAATGCAGAATATTATTTATTTAACGATGGTGTTGTTATGGCTGAAATGGAACGGCGTAATTATACGAGTGAAGCCTGGATCGCCTCCGAAATCCCCCGCGCTACCCCTGAACAACTTGCAGCAATCGGAATGCAGGAGAGAGACGGAAAGCCAGTGGAGTGCAAAGCTGGTTACCAAATATGGAACGGTAAAGAAAATATTTGGCTACACAACGATTGTGCTGGAAGTTACCGCTTCGTCCTTGAGCCGGTGGTCGGGAAGGAAGTGCACGTGAGTTGCGAGGGGTGTTTATATGACGGGGAAGATCGTCATCCAAAGTGTCGCGTTGGAAGTTGTAAAGCTTATTCCAACTACACACCCGTCCCGCCAACAACATATACGTCCTGTCCGGATTGCGCCAAGTTGAAAGCTGAAACGATAAAACGTCGGAATGTCTGCCTAAATTTGATCGGTCAAGTTAAAAACTTTGAAGCCAAGGATACCAAACTCCAGAAGCAACGGGAGAATTTGAGGGAGTATTTAGAGGGAATTGTGCGGGGATTTAAAAAACACGAGGGTCATTTTACAGAAACCATCAAAGCAATTCAAAAATGCTTGGATGAAAATTAGGAGGAAGGGAAATGACAACTGAACTTGGAAAACAGATTGGCTTTGAAATACACGAAGCAACAGGAAATATATGTCCAAAGTGTGGTCATTATGTGGGGTGCTGTAGTTGCAGGCAACCGATAATCATTGATGCTTATTTCCCGCCACTTAAAGACCGTATTGCACAACTTGAAGCCGACTGCATCCGCAAGGACAAGCTGATTGGGGATTTGTGGAATTGGAAAAGATGCTTGGGTTGGCAAGAACTTATTGGAACAGATTTTGTTTTATCACTTGAAGCGCGGGTTAAACAGGAGGGGGTTGTATGACCAAAATCCAAACAATGCAAAGGGAGTTAGAGCTTCAACGCATAACAATGGAATCGCTATGGAAAGACAACGCACGACTTAAAAAATTGTGTGAAGACTTATGGCAATTCGTTCCGTTTTGGGCTGATTACGACGCAGAGTTTATTGACCGCGAAACATACAATAAATTTGAACAACGGGTTAAGTTGGAGGGAATTGAAGCATGACTACTGACCAATTAAAAGCAATCGGCTATGAGAATAAAATTAACCAACTTGAATCCGAGAACGCGCAACTTAAGCAACTGCTTGAAGATTTTGTAAAGTCAGCAAATACGCAATCACGCGAGATTGACAGGTTGCATTTGATTATCGAGAGGGCGAAGGACTATTGCAAGCGAATGATTGAGTGGGCGAATTATAAAACAGTGATTGAGATTCTGGAGGGGGCGGAGAAATGATTGCTATCTCAAAAACAAATGATTTCCCACACTTGCGCAAATTTGCATGGACTTTGCCCAATAAGGATTACACTTGGCAGGATTGTAATAGTTCGTGGCTTT
>Ga0172380_10006519_pt1 | contig 13519 bp, 23 predicted proteins | sample Leawe162metaG_FD_119747 | JGI IMG/M metagenome (GOLD analysis project Ga0172380, IMG submission 119747) | Leachate microbial communities from a municipal landfill in Southern Ontario, Canada - Leachate well 162 metaG | ecosystem: Engineered > Solid waste > Landfill > Unclassified | place... | reverse complement strand
AGGTCGAGCTGCGTGAATTCCGGCTGACGGTCTCCGCGCTGGTCTTCATCACGGAAACACTTGGCCAATTGGTAATAGCGCTCTACACCAGACACCATCAGGAGCTGCTTGAACTGCTGCGGGGACTGTGGCAGGACGTAAAAATTTCCGGCGTGAAGACGAGACGGCACAATAAACTCGCGTGCGCCTTCTGGAGTGCCCTTGGTAAGCACCGGTGTTTCCACTTCAATGAATCCTTCATCACCCAAATACTTTCTCATGTGCTGGAACATGGCGTGGCGAGAGCGAAGGTTCGCCTGCATGCGTTCGCTTCGCAGATCAAGATAACGATAGGTCAGACGGGTCTCCTCATTGACTGGTCGAGTATCTTTATCAATCTCAAATGGCGGCGTCTTGGCTTCATTCAAAACCTTCACGGATTTTGCGAGAAGTTCGACCGTTCCCGTGACAAGCTTATCGTTTACCTGTTTTGGACCGCGAGCCTGAACTACTCCTTCAAATTCAACCACCCATTCCGGACGGATGGTGCCGGAAAGTTCCGCGAATGCTCCGAGCTCGGAAGGGACAGCTACAATCTGCAACAGCCCGTCCTTATCACGGATGTCAAAAAAAGCCACTTTGCCCATATCCCGGCGAGCGTGAATCCAGCCGGCCACTTTCACCGTTTCCCCCACCTTTTGAACCGTTTGTGACGTAAATAAACGCTCCATATTGTGCATTACTGGTGTCCCGTGAATAAAAAACCGCCCCTAGAGAACAACCCGTGTGGGTTATTCGTTAAGGGCGAATTTCTCCGCGGTGCCACCTTAATTTAGACTTTTCTTAAATTTTATTCCATCGCGGGTGTCAGACCGCAAGCAACTACATAACCACCATACCCCATAAAAATACCCTGTCAACCCCGCCCTTCGCGAAGGGCGGGGTCAAGAAGGGGGATAAGTCTTTTCATAGAGAAAAGATCATGTTATGGTCGCTTAGTCGTTCCAGCCAGGAGTACAAGTGACACTGATCAATACCGAACCCAGAGCGCCCTCGCGCACCAACTTCACGATCGAGATTCGGCGTCCGGAGGACCGGAAGCCGCTCGAGGAAGCGAAGGAGCTGTTCGCCGCGGCGCTCCGTTACGTGAACGGTAACGCCAGTGATGAAAACTGGAGGGCCTTCCTCCGGTGCCTCACCGCGGGTGTCATTCCTGCGGGAATGACGAAAATGAAACGCATCCGGCGATTGAACACCTCACAGGAGGCGTTCGATCAGATCCTCGAAGGACGCGGCGACGGTCGCGCCACCGAGCTCGCGAATCATCTCCTCGTCACACTCGGCATCAAGCCGAGTGCCCACTCATAGCGCCTTCTCTCATGCTGGCGCCCCACCGCCTACGCCGTTCGTGCCCCCTGCACGGACGGCGTTGTCACATCTAAGAAATAACTCTGGGTTCCATGGCTGGAATAAGATGCCAGTATGGTGATTCTGTGTAGCCGGGAACGTGCGTGCGCATGAGATCATGAACGCAGGAAGCAAACGCACCCACATGATCGGCCTTCAGCGCTGGACGGAGAAGATCCGTATACGCGGCGTCGCGAGCAAATCTGAGCAGCATGACAATTTCTTCTTCTATTGCGCGTGAAGCAAACCAGTCAGCCGGGAATTTTAAAACACAATTGGTACAAACTAATCCGCCTCGGCCGTCATGCCAACGGAAAGAAAGTGGCACGATATCGTCCTTACAGGAGAGACAAGATGTCAGCTCAAGATCGTAACCAAGAAGCCTAAGTAATCGCAAAAGGAATCCGCCGAGCAAAAGAGTATTTCGGGTGAGAGGAAGCGAAGGAACGGCGTCAAGGAATCGAAGGAGTCCTAAAAATTCCTCGTAGAGATCTAAATCTTCAAAATCAGGTTTGACGGTCTTATCGAGTAGCGCACCAGCAGCAGAAGCAAGCAAACGATGTTCAAGTGAATTCGCTAATCCGGAAAATGCCTCTTTGCGCTCCACGCCTATCACCGTCATTTGGCGAGCGCCGCGAATAATTTCAAGATCAACTATCGCGTACAAAGAAAGATGTGCAGAGAGCTTTGCTCTGCCCTTGCGGGCACCTCGGCCAATAAATTCAATTTTTCCGTGCCTCGGAGTTAAAGCGCGGTAACGCGTATCCGCTTCCCTGTGCGGTTCCGCCGTTAAAATGATGGCCTCAGTTTTCAGTGCTGACCACATAAGCTTATTTGGGTCGACATAGGAGTCGACCCCTACTTACACGCCCGTATTCATCGCCGGTCCTTCGTCAAAGAACGCTTGGAGAATAAGCATGGCAGCTATCGCGTCCTCCCCTGCTGTTCCACCGTATTCAGAGCGGATCCTTCGCGCTTCCGTAGAAGAAAATTGCTCGTCAACTACAGAGACTAACAGCCCGCTCGCCTCCCCCAGGGCCTTCACAAAGGCCACCACGCGCAAGAGCTGGTCTTCATTCTGGCTCGCGTTTGTAGGGATCGGCAAACCCACCACAAAAGCTTCTATCCCTTCGCTTTTCACTACCTCTAAAATACGCGGAATGGTCTCTTTGCCGCCAGCTATAACATCAAAAGGAACTGCCACGGCCGCCGTGCTGTCCCCTACCGCAAGGCCAGTCTTCCTCATCCCGTAATCAACGCCTAAATATTTCACAGAGGGAGCGCAAATGCGCGCTTAATGACTACCCCGTTTGACATGACTGGCAGGTCCACACCCGCTTCATACACGCCGTCGCCATCATCCGCAAACAGAAGAGCGAAATAATTATCTTCCCCGGAGAGTGTCGTCTGTACTTCGTAATCAATGTACGTACCGGCCGTGAGATAGGACGAAGAAGAAACCACTGGCCCAGGAGCCTCTCCAATAGCCTTGTGGATCACAATAAATCCTGGTTTGATTATTGTAGCGCTGACGCGAACAAAATCCGTCTGGTCTTTGGCAGGAGCAAGAACTACGAGATCACTCCCCGTTGCCTCAACCGGCTTATAAGAAACTTCCGGAGCCTTTGGCGCAAAGAGAAAAAACGCTCCCACAAGAATAATGATCCCAAGAACAATGACGAGCCCCAGAGTATCTTCTTTTTTAAGCCACATAGGATTTCAAACGTTCCTTAATATACACACCATTCTTCTCTTCAAGAGCTTCGTAATCCACAAAAAAATCGTGGGTGCCTACCCGCACTTCATATCCGCCATCATACGTATTTTCAGTCACGTATACCACCTCGTCAATACCAAAATCCTTGATCGCCTGACGTAAAAACTTTTCATGTTCTTCCGCGTGCTCATGCATACCTAGAGGCCAATGTTCGGGAGCGGAGTAAGAATCTCCGGACCGTCAGGGAGGAGCGCGATGGTTACTTCAAAATGCGCAGCCAGCGAACCGTCTGCAGTAACTATTGTCCAACCATCCTTACCCGTTTGCACTTCATCCGTTCCAAGCGTGAGCATGGGCTCAATAGCAAGACACATCTGCGCTTTGAGCGAAACCTTGGGGAATCCTCCGCCGGTGTAATTTGGCACATGAGGGGACTCGTGGACCGCATGGCCCACACCGTGACCCACAAGTGATTTTACTATGCCATACTTCTTCTCATTGACCGCAGCTTCCACAGCGGCGCTGATATCACGCACATCCCCCCCAACCACCGCTGCCTCTACCCCAGCCATCATGGACGTACGGGTGGCGAGAAGAAGATCCGTGCACTCTTTGGAAATCTTCCCCACAGGCACGGTCACGGCCATGTCCGTACACAATTTTTTATACCAGCAGCCAATGTCCAGGCCCACAATGTCTCCCTCGTTCAGTACGATCTCTCGGGACCCCACGCCATGCACCACCTCTTCGTTCACGGAAATACACACCGTTGATGGAAACGGGATCTTGCTTCCTCCCTTATAGCCTTTAAATGACGGAATACCTTCGCCGTCTTCAATAACGCGCGTAGCAATGTCATCAAGTTCCCGCATAGTAACGCCCGGGCGTACCGCATCTACCGCAGCCTGAAGAGCTCGGGAAAGCAAAGCCCCGCCTTCGCGCATCGCCTGAATTTCCTCTGCTGTTTTTATCATCGCCATAGCATGCACACCTTATGAGGCAAACCTCGCCTGCTTATAAAACAAAGGATCGTTTAATCTCCTCAGCTACCGCCTCTATGCTGCCCGTACCATCCACATCCCGTACAATACCGCGTTTTCGGTATTCCTCAATCATCGGCAGGGTGTCTGCTTCATAGATGTCCAGGCGGCGGGCAATAACGTCCGGCGTATCATCCGTACGGTTCTCAACCTCAGCACGTCTGCTCAAGCGTTCAATGGAAACATTCCTTGGAATAGTAATCACAAGCACTGCCGTCGGCTGCTCGCAATCCTCAAAAGCCATGAACTGCTCAATATTTCTTGGAAAGCCGTCCAGGATATATCCATCCCTTGCGTCCGGAAGCGCCAGACGCTTGAGAAGAACCTGCTTCACGATCACGTCCGGGACCAGACTGCCGCTGTTTAAGATGTCTCTAATCTTGTCTGAAAGTTCACCGTTCATCTGCGTTTCTTCGCGCAAGAGATGACCCATGGAAAGATGCGGTATGCCCAGATACTCGGAGAGAATGGTGGCTTGTGTTCCCTTACCGCATCCTTGAGGGCCTAAGATGAAAATTCTATGCATATTTTGGCGGAAATGATCATATACTAAAGCGCTTGAAATAAAAAGGCGGGGATTCATCCCCGCCTTTTTATTTCGCTTCGTAGGAGCGCATGGAGAGCTGAGCTTCTACCTGTTTCACAATGTCCACAATGACGGATACCACAATGATGACCGAAGAGCCGCCCACCACAAGATTCTGTGTTCCCGTCACTTCCTGCATGATGACCGGAAGAACAGCTACAATTCCGAGAAAGGCTGCACCGAGAAGAAGTATACGGTTCACTACCCACTGGAGATATTTCGCTGTCTGCTCTCCTGGACGAACGCCCGGAATAAATCCACCCTGCTTCTGAAGATTCTCAGCCACCTGTTCTGGCTTAAACACCACAGATGCGTAGAAGAACGTGAAGGCGAAGACGAGGATGAAATACACCACGCCATAGAACGTGTTATTGCCAAAAAGCGCGATAGTCTTCGTGGCGATGTCTTGTACCAATTGCGTCTTCGCGCTCGTGAAGAACTGCGCCACAAGCGGCGGGAGCACAATGAGTGAAAGCGCAAAGAGGATAGGAATCATGCCGCCCATGTTCACGCGAAGCGGGAGAGAGGAAGTCATGCTCGTAGCGCCTGAAGAACCTCCGCGCGCATACTGTACCGGAACATTACGCTGTGCTTCACTCACCACGACAACTCCCACAATCGTGAGGAGCGTGAGGCCGATGAAGAGCAGGATATTCATGGTATCTGCAGAAGTATACGTGGAGAACGACTGCGCAATGAAGGAAGGAAATGATGCAATAATGCCGGCGAAGATCATGATGGAGATACCATTTCCCATCTTGAGCTCGGAAATCAGTTCACCGAGCCACATGAGGAATACGGTTCCTGCAGCAAGACAAATCATGGCAATCACATAATCAACCGGGGTAAGCGCAAAACCAGCTCCCGCAAGTGCCCCTTGCTGATTCAGAAGCGCTATCAAGCTATATCCCTGAAGAAACGCGAGCGGCACCGTGGCAAATCTTGTCCATCGGTTAATCTTCTGTCTCCCCTGCTCCTCTTTCTGCATCTCTTCTACGGACGGAAAAATCATTCCGAGCAGCTGGAAGATAATGGAGGCGGTGATGTACGGACCCACGCCAAGAGCCACAATAGAAAAGCTATTCAGCGTACCGCCAGAAAAGATGTTCAGAAGCCCCAAAAATTGGTTCCCCTGAAGGATCGCCGAAAGACCGGATGCGTCAATGCCGGGAACCGGAATGTGTGCGGCTACGCGGAAGATCGTGATCGCAAGGATGATGAGAAACAACCCGCGTCGGAGTTCCGGCGTTTTCAAGATGCGCAAGACGGCGTTCATAAGAACTGGTTAAGCTTCGATTTTTCCACCCGCAGCCGTTATTTTTGCGGCAGCAGATGCGGACACCTCACAGTTCTTCACCGTCACGGGATGCGTGAGTTCTCCTGTACCAAGGAGTTTCACCGTACGATCATTAGAAGGAATGAGTCCCTTCTTTGCGAGCGTACGCGGGGTTACTACTTCGTTTGCGAGGTAGGTTTTCTCAAGCTCTCCCACGTTCACACTATAATCCTTTGCCGCAAGTGAGCGGAAACCGCGCAACTTTGGCGTAGCGAGCATGGTGTGACGCATACCCAAACGCTTAAGGCCACCCACACCGGAGCGTGAGCTTTGACCCTTCTGTCCACGACCGGCGGTCGTACCCTTAGAACTCAAACCGCGTCCCACGCGCTTCTTTGAGCTCTTTGCGCCAAATCCTGAACGCAAGTTTGAAAGCGTAATAGCCATATAGTTATTTGCTCTTTGCCACAACGTGCGTTGATGGCAATTTTGCAAGGCCGCGAAGCGCCAGGAAGGTTGCCTTGGCGTTATTAATCTTGTTTTTTGAACCGAGAATTTTTGAGACTGCGTTCGGTACGCCAGCAAGTTCCAAAACAATACGCGTCGGACCACCGCTCTTCAATCCCGTACCCTTAGGAGCTGGTTTGAGAAGAACGATAGCAGCTGCAAACTTACGGTTAATCGCGTGTGGAATAGTTTCGTTCACGAGCGGTACCGTAACCATATTTCTCTTGGCCTGACGGAAAGCTTTTTCCACAGCCATGGCTACGTCTCCACCCTTTGCCACACCAAAACCTACTCGACCACGGCGATCGCCGATAACGAGTGAAGCGCGGAAACGCATACGCTTACCGCCTTTCGTCACACGCGTAACGCGAGCGAGTTCGAGAATTTTTTGCTCGAATTCACGCGGTTCGCGTTCTGGGCGTCCGCCGCCACTGCGACGCTGACCGCCTCCGGCGCCACCGCGTCCGGCCTGACCGCCACGGTTGCCACCCTGAGGGCCGCCGCCACTGCGGCGAGGTCCGCGAGAATCCCGAGGAGCTGCTGCTGCCGGGGTGGTTGCTTGAGTTGTTTTTACTGCTTCTTCCATATGATTAGAACTGAAGTCCACCTTCACGTGCGGCATCGGCAAGCGCCTTCACCCGTCCGTGATATCGGTAGGAACCTCGATCAAAAATGACCGTTGAAATACCCGCTGCTTTTGCTTTTTCGGCCACTTCCTTGCCAATGGCTACCGCTACGTCCATAGCCTTTTTACCCTTCTTCTCAAGCTTCATGTCAGAAGCTGCGGCAAGCGTACGGCCGCTTGCGTCATCAATCAGCTGAACGCTGACGTGCTTAAGCGAACGGAACACGCTCATGCGCGGACGCTCTTTGGTGCCCGAAATCTTCGCACGCGTTCTGAAGGCGCGGCGCTTAGCCTGTGCTCGTTTTGCAATGATGTCTTTTGGAGTCATACGGTTTACTTATCGCTCTTCGCAGCCTTACCAGCCTTGCGACGGACGATTTCGTCAGTGTATTTGAAGCCCTTGCCCTTGTACGGCTCCGGCTTTTTGAGCGAGCGGATCTCTGCTGCAGCGCGACCTACGGCTTCGGCATCAATACCGGAGAGCGTGAGCACGTTCGCAGCAATAGACGCGGAAACGCCTTCGGGAAGTTCATAATCAACATCATGGGAGAAGCCGAGAGAAAACAGGAGGCCTTTGCCCTTGAGGTTCATTTTGAAACCAACGCCGTTCAATTCAAGCGTCTTTGAGAATCCCTCCGTAACACCGGTAACCATCTTCTGAAGAAGTGCGCGCATGGTTCCCCAGAGCGGACGATCGTCCTTTTCTGGATCCTTGACCGTAACGTCAAGACGTACGCCCGTTTCCAAGGCGGTCTCCGTAACCGTTGCATTGGGATGAAGCTTGAGCGTGAGCTCGCCCTTCGGCCCTTTGATCGTTACGTCTTTGTCCTTCATGCTGACGCTAACGCCAGCAGGAAGAAAAATAGGTTTTTTACCGATTCGAGACATATTAGTACACTTCGCAAATAAGCTCTCCGCCCAAACGGCGCTTGCGCGCTTCATTGCTTGTCATGAGACCGTTTGGCGTTGAGAGAATGGCAATGCCATATCCTGAACGGACGGTCTTCAAGTCATCGGCCTTCACGTACACGCGGCGGCCAGGCTTGCTGACACGCTTCAGGCTAGAAACTTTCGGAGTACCGTCAAGATCATAGCTGATCTTGAGCTTAAGGACAGGGCGGTCAGCCTTCTCTCCTGCTTCAACGGAAGAGAGGAATCCTTCAGCCTCAAGAATCTTCGCAATGGCAAACTTCATGCGCGAGAGTGGCATTTCCACGTCCCGAGCTTTCACCATAGCCGCGTTGCGGATACGGGTGATCATGTCTGAAATAGGATCGGTCATCATAGAAGTTTACCAGCTAGCTTTTCGAACGCCCGGAATTTCTCCGACGTTTGCAAGTTCACGGAAGCAGATACGGCAGAGGCCGAATGCTCGCATGAAGAAGCGCTTTCGACCACAGCGCCAGCATCGGTTTACCCGACGCGTCATGAACTTTGGGGTCTTTTTGGATTTGGCGATTTGATTGGTAGTTGCCATAGCTTATTTCTGCTCTTTCTTAGCAAACGGGAAGCCGAGAGCTCTGAAAAGAGCAACGCCCTCTTCGTGATTCTTTGCGGTGGTCGTGATCGTCACCTGCAGACCATGGAGCGATTCCACTTCATCCGGCGGGATTTCCGGGAATGCCGTGTGCTCCGTAAAGCCGTAGTTGAAGTTCCCATCCCGGTCCACGGAAGATTCCGGAACTCCGCGGAAGTCGCGAATACGAGCGAAGGCAATGCGGGAAAGCTTCTCCAAGAAGTCCCACATCTTGTCTCCGCGAAGCGTAGCGGAAACGCCCACTACCATACCTTCACGAACTTTGAATCCTGCAATAGACTTGCGGGCTTTTGTTTTCAAAGGCTGCTGGCCTGAGATGCGGCGAAGCGTATCCACCACCACATCAGCAAACTTTGCATCCTTGCCTTTGCCGAAACCGGCGTTCAAGGTGATCTTCAAGACCTGCGGCGTCTCATGGATATTTTTCAAACCGAAGTCCTTGCGGAGTGCAGGTCCGAGAGTCTTCGTAAATTGTTCTTTGAGATTTTGCATACCTAGCCGATCACTTTGGTGCTTTTCTTTGTGTGGAGCACGCGAACTTTCTTTCCTTCCTTGTCTGTGGAGTAGCCTACGCGGCCATGCTCCTTACCCTCCACGAGCGCCACGTTTGACACGCGTACGGGAGCATTGAAGTTTACTCTTTGACCCTTTGGCTTCTCGCCGTTCGCACCCTTGCCTTTCGGCTTCAGGTGGCGAACGCTCTGCCGCAAGCCTTCAACAACTACGAGCCCAAGCTTAGGAAATGCTTGCGTCACCTTACCTTCTTTTCCCTTATCTTTCCCCACCATGATGCGAACTACGTCGCCGGTTTTGATTTTCATATGGAGAAAATTAGAGGACTTCAGGAGCGAGTGAAACAATCTTTGAGAACCCAGCCTGACGAAGTTCGCGGGCAACGGGTCCAAAGATACGGGTTCCGCGAGGGTCTTTGGTTGCTCGGTTAATGAGCACCGCAGCGTTCTCATCAAAACGGATGTAGGAACCGTCCTTACGGCGCACTTCCTTGCGGGTACGTACAATCACGGCGTGGACAACGTCGCTTTTCTTTACCGGGTTATGCGGATCAGCAGTCTTCACGACAGCCGTTACCACGTCACCCAAGCGCGCGTAGCGCTTCTTGTAGCCGCCAAGGACACGGATGACCTGGAGCTTTTTGGCGCCGCTGTTATCTGCAGCGACGATCATTGATCGATGTTGAAGCATATAGAAATGGGTCTATGCTTTTGAAACGACTCTCCAGCGCTTCAATGCAGAAAGCGGACGAGTCTCTTCAATCACAACCTTATCCCCGGACTGAATGTCCGGTGATTCGTTATGCGCAAGATATTTTGCGCTGACCGCATAACGTTTGCCGTACTTAGGATGCACCACAGTGCGGTCCACACGTACAGAAACCGTCTTCGTCATCTTGGTAGAGACAACGGTGCCGATCAAACGGCGGCGGCGCGGGGTTGGTTTGGTTGTGTCAGTCATATTAAGTCTTTGATGCGGTGATCTTGTGGAGCATGCGGGCGATGTCCTTGCGAACTTCGCGGATAGAGCGCACATCCGGGAGCTGGTTCATAGAACGCTTGAGGCGAAGTTCATGCAACTGTGCACGAGACTCAGACACGAGAGCGAGCAGCTCTTTTTCTTCCTTACCTTGGAGATCTTTATACTGCATATTAGTTGCGTGTAATGATCTTGGTCTTCACGGGAAGCTTGTAGGCCGCGAGGCGGAAAGCCTCTTTGGCTACCTCAGGTTCTACGCCGTCCATCTCGAACATCACGGTTCCTGCACGTACTGGGGTCATGTAGTAATCCACGCCACCCTTACCTTTACCCATCGGAGCTTCTGCGCCGTGGTTCGTAACTGGGTGATCAGGGAAGATACGGATCCAGATCTTTCCTCCGCGCTTGATAGCGCGCGTCATAGCGCGACGCGCTGCTTCAATCTGGCGGGCTGTGACCCAAGCTTCTGTGATCGCTTTCAAGCCGTAGGTGCCAAAGGCAACGTCCAGCTTCTGCGTGGCAAGACGATCACCAACGGTGCGTCTCTTATGCCACTTACGATATTTCATCTTTTTAGGAAGCAACATATCGGTTTAGCGATTATTTCCTGAACGAGAACGAGGAGCACGTGCCGGGCGGCGTTCGCCAGCTTCAGCGGACTGCGCCTCAGGCTTTACTTCGCCTTCAAACACATCGCCGCGGTAAATCCATACCTTCACACCAATCACACCGTAGACCGTGGTTGCACGGACGCGGGCGAAGTCAATGTCGGCGCGGAGGTTGTGAAGCGGAATGCTGCCCTGAGCAATGGTTTCTGTGCGGGCGATTTCTGCACCGTTCAAACGGCCGGAAAGCGTGAGCTTCACTCCCTTTGCTCCACCCTTCATGACGCGCTCAATAGCCATCTTCATGGAGCGGCGGAATGGGAGGCGGCGTTCAATATCAAGCGCAATGGCCTGACCCACAATTTCTGCGGCCAGGTTTGGACGAGAAACTTCCGTAACGTTGATGTTCAAGGTTACGCGGCGGCCACGGTAGAAGGTCTTCAAAATTTTCTTCTTAAGATCTTCAATACCGGCACCGGAGCGACCAATGACGAATCCTGGCTTGGCAGCGTGGATAGTAATGGTGAGCTGTTTTGGCGTGCGCTCAATTCCTACATCGTTCAATCCCGCATCTTTGAGATGCTTACGGAAGAATTCTCTAAGCTCAACATCTTCCTGAAGTTGAGAGACGAAGTTCTTACCGCGCGCAAACCACTTGGAATCCCAAGAGTAGATGGTGGAAAGGCGGAATACTTTTGGATGGACTTTATGACCCATAGGAATTTAAGCGGCGGATGCCTTCTTTTTATTCACAGCTTTCTTCACCTTCTTCGCTTCCCCAGCGCTCACCACAATAGTGATGTGCGACATGCGGAGTCGAATAGGCGTGGCGCGTCCCTGCGCCCGAGGAGTGTGACGCTTGATCTTTGGACCTTCGTCCACAAATGCCTTGGAAACCATGAGGCTCTTTTCATCGAGCTTCAAGTTATTCACGGCGTTCGCAACAGCGGAGTTCAAAGCTTTCAAAACCGGTTTGGCGGAGATCTTCGTGGACACCAAGAGCTGGCGACGAGCAGCCTCAATAGTGAGCCCACGGATGAGCCCAATAACGAGACGCGTCTTTCTTGGCGCGATACGAACAAATCTTGCTTTGCTAATTGCTTCCATACATTTTAGCGGCTGATCTTTTTATCAGACGCGGGAGCTGCGGCAGCCGGTGCTGCAGCAGGAGCTGCGGCAGCGGCGGTCTTACCAGCGTGACGGACAAACTTACGCGTAGGCGCAAATTCTCCAAGCTTATGACCTACCATGTTCTCAACCACACGTACTTGGATAAAATCCTTGCCGTTATGTACTCCGAAGGTGAATCCCACCATACCCGGGGTAATTGTTGAGGAGCGTGACCACGTCTTCACGACAGTCTTATCGCCCGGACGCAACTTATCAACCTTCTTTTGAAGGTGAGCGGCTACGAACGGTCCTTTTTTTAAACTTCGTGTCATAGGTTAGGCTGCGCGATTCTTATCGTGATTGCGGCGGCGAACGATCATCTTGTCAGAAGCCTTCTTCTTACGGGTCTTCACACCAAGCGCTGGCTTACCGGTAGGCGTCTTAGGATGCTTGAGACCAATGGAGTTTCTCGCTTCACCTCCACCGTGCGGGTGATCCACAGGGTTCATGGCCTTACCACGAACACTTGGGCGGATACCGCGCCAACGGCTGCGACCAGCCTTACCCCAGCGGACCAGACCCCAGTCAGGGTTTGAAACGGTACCGATGGTAGCCATACAAGTCTTCAACACTCGGCGCATTTCGCCGGACGGAAGACGGAGCGTAGCGTGATCTCCTTCAATAGCGAGGAGTTCTGCTGCCGTTCCAGCACCGCGGACTACCTGTCCGCCGGCGCCTGGCTGGAGCTCAAGGTTAAACACCTGCATACCCACCGGGATCTTTTCAAGCGGGAAACGGTTGCCGATTGCCGGCTCACCTTTTTCCTTGCTCGTGATGACCGTCATGCCGACCGTCATACCATGCGGAGCGAGCACGTAGGTCTTCTCTCCGTCTGCGTAAGCAAGCAGAGCAAGACGCGCACCACGGTTCGGATCGTATTCAATGGTCTGTACCTTGGCAGGGATATCAAATTTTGTGCACTTCCAATCCACAATACGCACATGCGTACGGCTTCCACCGCCGCGATGGCGAACAGTGATCTTTCCGCCTGCGCCACGACCAGCCATCTGCTTGCGGGCGAAGAGAAGGGACTTCAAAGGCTTCGCACTCGTCACGTCAGCAAAAGACTGAACGCTAGATTTGCGGCGGCCTGCGGTTGTAGGTTTATAATTCTTAATCGGCATACACTAGAGCGTGAAGAGATCGATTCTCGTTCCTTTTGGCACCGTGACCAGCGCTTTCTTCCAGTCGCTTGCGCGGCTCTGGACTCCGCCGAAGCGTTTCTCCTTACCGTGCACACGCATGATGTTCACGCTTGTAGGGATGACCTTATAAAGTTCTCGGAAAGCGTCCCGTACTTCTGTGCGGTTAGCTGAAGCGAGCACCTCAAAGGCGTAAACACCTTCATCAGACAAGTGAGCGCTCTTTTCCGTGACGAGCGGCTGAAGCTTGACGCGCATGGAAAGTTCGGAAAAACCGGACTTGATCACGCGCTTTTCTTCAGTCTTTACTTCTGCCTTCTTGACCGTCTTTTTTGCCTTTGTCTCCGGAGCCTTCTCGTCCAAAGACGCAGGGGTCTTTTTTTTGAAGATAGCCATATTAGAGAGCAAAAGTCTGTTCAAGAATTTCGATCGCTGCT
>Ga0172380_10006516_pt1 | contig 13527 bp, 22 predicted proteins | sample Leawe162metaG_FD_119747 | JGI IMG/M metagenome (GOLD analysis project Ga0172380, IMG submission 119747) | Leachate microbial communities from a municipal landfill in Southern Ontario, Canada - Leachate well 162 metaG | ecosystem: Engineered > Solid waste > Landfill > Unclassified | place... | reverse complement strand
GCATTCCTGATACCCTCAACCAGTTTAATCAAGCTCTGGCGTGAGAATCCGTCACGTGGAGTTAGATTGTGGGGTATAGATTCCACCCAATCTTTGCTTTCTTTTAAGCCCCAAGAGGTAACCTCACGCACCGCTTTTATCATATTTATCTTGTTCACACCCATATCCAGTATTTTTGCGGTACATACGGTCTGTTCTGTAACACTTGGTTCTTCCAGAATCATTATGTCAAGTGTCTGAGGATAACCGTCAATGGACTTGATGAGTACAGCTTCAACACCCGCTAAACCACCCTCAACTTCATAGGAATGCCAACCATTCCCTACTACGTTGTCTGTGCGGTTTAACTTTAATTTCAATAAGTCCATTTATTTCCTCAAATCAGTAGACCCGAAAAATGTTGAAGCCGATTTTTGAAACTTCGCCCTTCGGGAGAGTGCTAACTCGGTTTACTTTGACTTTAGCGTATTCGCTAACAATCCAACCTAACCAATCTCTGGCGTTAAACTGACCCAATCTCTGGTATTTGACCTTGACGCTTGGCGTCTCGGTATAGTCACTCTCCCCACTCACCTTATAATCATACCATATGCCTCTTCGATAGTCAAGCCTTTTATCCCTGCCAAAAAGACTGAGCACCAAAAGTCCCATAACGAAGTGTGGGTTGCTTTTCATTTGTGTAGCACTTAAATCGTGTATCGCAACTGAGGCATTTTTTACTGTCCTTATTTTGCTCAAAGCAATATTGTAACTCTAAATCCTTATTACCGACTGGTATATCATCAGAGTATATGACTTCGCCACGCTGAACAAATACCTCATTATCCTTGACAATAAGTTTCCACCTATCATCACCCTCTTCACCTTGAGCATCAATAACACCATCACATTTATGCCCTATAAGAAAGTAAAACTGGTCTGGATACCTAATCTTGGCAATTGGGTTTGGTTTAAGGAAGTGCTGAATAACATACCACATCCATTCGGCTGAGTAATAGAACTTCTCTGCTGTATTCCACTCAATGTATCTGCCATCTTCTGTGGGTATCCACTGACACCATAGACTCGGTTGCTCAAATGGTGGGGCATTATAGTCTATAATATCTTCTTCGTGGTCTTGACCGCACATTCCTTTGCCGAGATAGTAGTCACCTTTTTTGCGTAACATCCTACGTGTCTCACTGAATTTTGTTAGATATTCTACCTCTTTCTCATTCAGTGCTGGCACTACCTCTATTTGTCCCCAAAACTCAGTCGTGTATCCCATTATTTCTCCTCGTCAAGAAAGTTTCTCCAAATAACATTGTCTACATTGATACGTTGCCCACAAGAGCAAGGTTTTTTGTGTGCCAATTCATAATCTACAATAGAGTCGCATTTGGGACAATAAGGAATGTATTCCTCACAATCGGCAACGAATCCTTTCAATTCTTCTGTGGTAGCGTATCTCCAATGGCATTTTTCGTGTCCCGTGTCTTCGATACAATGGTCATATCTCCAGAAATCTACTATCTCTTGGCAATCTTCACAGACGATGAAGTCTTTGCAGGTCATTCCGTGAATTTCAATTTCTGTTTTGCCTTCTTTGATTAGTGTAGAGATACCCATTCGTTCCCCTTCCCCACTTTGATTCCCCATTTATTCTCCAACCAATCAATGATAACATCTTCATCGGTACAAAGTGGAACACCCCATTTTTCAAATTCGTAGAAACTTGCAAGACCGTAGCTATCAAAATTGCCGTGCATCTTCTCATAGATTTCCATACCAGAATCCTCACTGGTATCAGGGTCTTTTAGTACGATGAGATTGATAGCTGATTCATCGTTACCCCACGCTCTGATTTCCATTCTGTGAGCACGGGCATAATCTACAAGAATTTTTACCTTTTCAGGTGTCCAATTTCCTCTCTGGTTGCCAAAAGCGTGATAGGTAAAATGTGCAGGTGAGTAGTTTCTGAGACTCTGCATCTTGGCAAGAAAACGCTCAATAGCACCTTCACCACTGTCTATCTCTACAATTCGCTCCGATGCGGCATTTTGTATATCTATGTCCATCAATGGTAGAGGTTTCTCTGCCAGAACAATGTCATCATTCTCTGTAAATTTAACCTTATCTACTGCCATTATTACCTCGCAATTATTTGTAATTCACTACCGTAAAACACCGAAAACGTTTTGGGCACTTACCACATTCGTCCGTGCCAAACTTATCACAAAGTAGTGAGTCACGTAAGGCTCTAACCCACGTACTTCTCCCCTCGCAAGTTTCAACCTCTTTAGCATACTCTTTAGTATGATAATCAATAGACCGTAGAGTATCCGCTTTACGTATTGCCAACCATTCCTTGCCAGTGAGCAGTTTTGGTGGGTGCTCGTTATAATACTTACTCATATCATCAAAGTCTATTGACTTCGTTATCTGGTCTGCCATAAATTTCTTCAACTCAGAATGCTCTGGTGTAGGTGGTATCCACGCATTGACTTGCCGAAGCATATCATTATACTTATCCATAAGGTCTTTGTTTTTTGCTGTACTCTCTGCAATCCGTTTCTGTTCTACCTCATACTCACGTTTTGCCGCACTACCCGCTTGCTGTTCTGTCATTCCATTCAATTTAGAAAGATTCCGTCTTTCCTGTGCTAATGCCTTCTTATGATAATCAGATGGCTCAAATTTGTCAGGAATTGGTTTGTCCATCGGGTCGTCTCGCATAGTGATACACGCACCAAACGCTCTGGCACAACTCATCACGAATTCTTCAAAGGAGATTCCCTTACTGATTATGTCTGTGTATCCTGTTGGCATTATATGGGTTCTCCTTTCCCTTCTTTATCTACCTTATATCCCACATCGAATTGCCGCAGTTTCATATATGGTAGCAGTTCTTCTTCGGTATCGTAGGAAACTATCTCCAACAATGTCCCGCTATCAAACAAAGCCAAATTTTTATCGGGGTGCTGTTCATATAAAATTCGTGCTAACGTCATTCCCAACCATATGGATTCTGTCAGCACTGGCATTAACCCGTGTTCTCTGCAAATAAACAGCAACTCTGACATATTTGTTGCGGCTTTTAATGTTCTTATCATCTATCTTTATATACTCCCGCCTGTCTCAGTTGATTTAAGCCAAATTCTGCTTCACGTTGTGTCCAACAAGTAAACCGCATCTTACAACCATCGCACTGTTCTGGATAGTTTTTGCAAAGAACAGGTACTCTATTATGCCAATGTCTGTTTTCATCAACACCAATAATCAACCTGCCACGACCATCAACGGTCAACCCCTCTTTTCGTAAAGCGTCAATATGTTTGCACGTCCTGTTGCCACGCTGATTAAATATCCAGCTTGGGCAGGAACAAGAGAATAAACCATTCTCATCTACCTTTATGGTATACGTCCTGTTGCCAGAACTTGACGGAACTTCTGCAAAGAAATTATACAGTTTGCTCATTTTTGCCTCCCCGCAGGTATCTGTTTGTCGCTTTACATATGAAGGATTCTTTACACAGATTACAAGGAAATAATAATGCCTTTAATTCCTTGTTGTAGTTCTTGTCCAATACTTGACTTACTTGAGGTTGTGGACACTGGCAACCAGCTTGGTATACCCATCCCTGGCTCCATTGCTCATCGGGAACTACTTTATTTTCGCCTGCTATTAAATATTCTATCAAAGTCTCAATCCGCATTCCCAACCGACAACCATCTTGCCGTATCCCCTCAATATGGGGTGGTAACAAACAACCCTTGAACTCGTAAGCCCCCAAAGCTGACTTCTTTTTCAATAGAACAAAATCATCATTGCTAGTCCAGCAAGCAAAGCGTTGCCGACAAATATGACAAACTTCACCTTTGCACCAAACTACTGTCGCTTTCTCCACGCAATTCCAGTCCTGAACTAAAAAGCGTCTCATTTATCTATCGTGCCATCCCAAGGGCAACCTATTAGAATACCGTACTTATCTTCCTCACGTGAACCCCAATTAAACTTGCCGCACTTACCACACTTGAATTTGGTATTGTTCAAATACTGCTCATTCTTTACCATAAATATTGCCGAACAGTGGGGACACCGCATCAAATGAGTACCATTTTCCAGCAAGTTATTTACTACCATATAGTAATGTAGGTCTTTGGCATTTGGTGTAACTTCTAATACATCTTTGTAATTAGTTGTGAAGCAGAGGAAACGCCAGCTACACTTACCGCATAACTCATCACAAAAGATTGATGTAGCATATTTATTTGCCAAAATTACTTGTATAGCTCTCATAGTTCACCAGTTCTTAATACGTCAAATAGCTTATTATAATAAAACACCCCTCTACCTTGTCGGAGCATTAGCCTTGATACTGTCACATCTGATAGTCTATCTCTTGCCATATCGTCAAGGTCGTCAACCATTATGTTTAATTCTCTATCTGTAAAGCACCTGAATCTAAATAAACAGTCAGAGCACTTTCCAGATTGGCAATGAATCTCACTAGCATATGTCTCATTACCGTTATGAATTTTTAATTTCACCTTTGATATAATCCTTAAACATAAGTGCCGTTAGGCGACCTATCTGCTTGCGTGCATCAGGAGAATCAAGAATTTCTCCCGTAGCCTCACGTAAAATATCTTCTGTCATCTGTTCAATAACTTTTCCAGTGTGTTCAATACGAAGATGACTTTCCAATCCATCCCCACAATTTATTGCCTCAGCTTCCATTTTGTTTAAGACGTGCTTTAGCCGTTCTAGTGTCACCCATTCGTTAGCAATTACCCTTGCATCTTCCATCTTCTTTATCTGGTCGGGGCTAACAACTTTGCGAGGTGTGTTCGTTTCTCGGAACTCGTCTCTCTTATGCTTGGCAATAACACGTTCACCATTGTTGGTAATAACTTCTTCTATGGGTCTGAGAACAATACCTTCACGCATATGACCTTCCCCGACCCCATTTCGGATTGCCTGAACACTGTCAGCATCCCTTTCGGCATCAATTGCTTCGATAGTGGTAGGAATTCGCACATAATGAACGAACTCAATACCAAGTTTATTGCAGAAGTCCTCAGCATTTGGTACATTTAGCCAAGTATCACCAATCTTAACCTCGAATGCCACGAACTTCATCTTATCACCATAAGTCTTGCTCATCCCCTGCATCTTCCCACCATAGAACTCGCCATATACGTGTACGTGTTTGGTGGGTGCTAACTCGTCAAATTTTTGTCTCAGTGTCTCAGCATTAAAGAGGGCAACGAACGTGTCATAATTGCCACCACCAGAGAAGAACCCCAAACGGCTCAGTCCACCATCAGCAGGTGAGTAAGATATGTGAGCACTCGTGCCGTGAATTTTCTCCATAGCAAAGCACTCTTTGAACATAAGAATTTTCTGGTCTTTATATAGATTATCTATATGCTGGTATGCCATTTATTTCCTCATTACATTTGTTTCTGTTGTTACACTTGTAGCACACGCCATCACAGTGTTCCATAGTGTAGCACATAAAACGGTACTTACAATCATCGCACCTTTTACTGCCCGCATATTGTATCCTGCAATCACGTATGAGAGTAAAAGTAGTAACACCCATACTCCACGCTTTAATATGACCTCTCTCACTCACTCTTATACTATACCATATGCCGTTTTGGTTGTCAAGTCTTATTTCCTGTCGGTAAAACACTTGAAGCGATTTGAACAGGATTCGCAGATTCTACTAAATTTGTTGCCGCAAGCTTCTTGACAGAACTCCGCTATTAACTCTTTCCTACTTCTGCCATTGCTACCACCAGTCTTAAAAATACGCACAATATCTTTACCACTATCATCATCGTAGTAGCATTCGACACTTGCTCCGATGCTCCAGCCCCTTATGTGACCGCTTATTCCACTGCCTTTAGTTCCGCATCGTGTAGCTTCACCACGATTACCTTGAATATCTGCGTAGAAGTGTGACATTTAATCCTCTCCTATTCCAGCCCCAACAATTAGGGGTGCGTATCCTTCTGGATAACATTTAGGACATTCCCAATTTGAGACATTATCCTTTCGTGCTTTTTGTTGCCACGTTCCATTCTTTCTATATTGATTTACCCTGCTAGTCATACGACCACCACACTTCATACAAAGTGGGTTGCCGTCAGTATCGGTCTTGTACCTAACTTGAATAGAAAAATGCCCTCTGTTGACCAGAAGGTCGCCGTTAGGATAATCTCTAGTAAATTCGGCAGTGAATTTATTAAGTTTGTCCTCGTCAACCTTTAGGTTTCCAGAGAGCATCTTTATGAACTGGTCGCCACGAAGCATAGCTTCTCCTTATTTATTTAATTGTGTCTCTAATTCCTGTAACCTCTGTTTGTCTTGGGGCGACATAGTAAGTGTACCCATCTGCTCCACGACTTTGAAATACTTCTTATATATCGCCACCATCTCCACTAAAATTTCTTCTCTACTCATCTAAAAAACCTCTTTGTTATTTTGGGGTTTCTGTGGAACTTTTGTGGGTCTTGCTCAAAGACTCGGCTCTCTGCTGGTTTTTCGTGTTGCGCTGTGTAACACTTGAACCTGTCAGGACAAGAGCCACAAATGTTTTCGACCTCAAGATTTAACTTTTCCCTTATCTCGGAGTGGGGCTTACTTCTACAATCTTTACACAATGGTACGATGAAATTACAAGTATTTACTCCCTCAAAGGTGAGCCGTTCTACTGTGGTAGCATAGAGATTATCTCCCTTTACTAACCCACAAATAGCGCAAACAACCATTCTGGAGCGTTCCCTTTCCTTTTTACGGCAGGACTCACAGATTGGTTTGATAACAATATAGCCGTGCTCTACCATTGTATAAGGTCTGACGTTTTCGTGAACAAACCCACAAGTAGAGCACCATCCGATACGATGTTTGATAGGTTTCTTGCCGTCACGCAGAGGTTGACCTGTTCTATTCATCCAGCTATTAAACATTATCTTTGCACCTTTGTAGTTAAGCATTTGAACCTATTCTCACATTTGCCGCAATCTTCACCATCACCAAGAGGGACTTCTTCAATGCTAATCCTGACAAACTTACCAGTATTCATTTTGAATACCTCTGTCAAGTCTTTGAATTTATCATACCTAACTGTCCCATAATGGCGATTGTGTTCAGTGGGGAATACAGGACACCCAAGATAATGATAGATTTCATTTACAACGCCGTGCTCGTCTTGGTCAACCTGTTCTTCATCCTCACCAATATATCCTTCAATGGTGATAGGTAAATCAGTAGCGATATGACTCTCCACGCCAAGTTTCTCAAGCTTTAGTGCTCTGAGTTGTACCTTTATCTCATTGAGAGAAGGATTGGAATTGGTAAAGTCTTTTTGAAACCCATATGTTCCAAGCCACTTCTCAATGTGGTCTATTGTTACTTGCATTTCTGCAAGTTTGGTGATGTAAGTCTCTCGCTCTGTTCTGTTCATCTAGTTCCTGCTTACAATTATTGCGGCGATAGCAAGTATAATGAGAACAATAAGTAGAATTGCCACAGTCAGTCCAGCGTATACCAACAGTGGTGCAAATACTAGCCACCACGACCAGCTTATTACCCCTGCAACTTTCAGAATGAGGAAGATGAGACTGGCAAAGAAGCACAGCGTTCCTAACCCCATCCCCCCCTGCTGAACTACTACTTTCCTATCGTTTCCGTACATTTAGTCATTCTCCATAACAATTATTTTGCCCAACTTCGGATTCCAGCCGTTGTTATAATGCTCAGGTGTCATTACCCATATGGTAGGACACGGAATACTTCTAGGATATGTGCCTGCTCCGTCTGTGCAGTAGATAATGCCGTCCACCTTCTCCTTGAGCTTAAACTTTTCGCCATTCCCATTCTTATACACCTTATCCTTTACGAATTTGAACACAGGTGTAAAGTCTGTTCCACCATACCCATACCTCTTTATACCTTGCCCCTTTGGTGGTTTGCGCTTGTATGGCTGAACGTGGGTTATGTCTGCATCACATTCAACGTGAGTTACCCCAACCCCCGCTTTGAACATAGCCCCGATTTCTTTCCAGAACATCGCAAATTCCTTATCGTCTACACTCCCCGAACTATCTGTCGCCACTACGAAGTGTGCTTTTCTTTTGACTTTGTAGCCAGGGAATGTGATAGGAAACCTGCGGTTTAATCTCTTTCGGGTAGTCTCAAACTTGGCAAACTCACGGAATCCATAGAATCTGTGCAGTTCGGATTTCCACGTGATTGTTTTATGGGCAAGACATTCATCAACCAACCCTTTCAACCACGCTGGCATATACCCCTGAGACTTCTCGGAAACTTTGTGGACAGCTTTCTTGACCATTTCCTTAATCTTTTCGTGTGCCATTTCTTTATTGTCACTTCCTGCCGCCCACACTTCGTGGTTATCCATAGGCATCGGGATTTCAATATCCCCTACCTGAACGTTACAACCGCTACCATAATGGGGAGACTCGGCTTGCTCCTGCTTTGGTTGTCCCTGTCCGCCATCACCCTGACCCTCGTCTTGCTTTTGCTCATAAGTCCCTTGACCGCTTCCACCTTTGCCTTTTTGGTTTTTACTCTGTCCTTGCCCCTCTTGATTACCAAGACTGTTTGGGTCTTTTTGACCAGATTGTCCTTGACTACCTGAGCCACCCTGACCCTGTTGGTTTCCAGACTGACCTTGCTGACCAGCCTGACCACCTTGTCCTTGTCCCTGACCCTGTTGGTTTTGCTGACCGTTGCCATTCTGGTCAGTCTTACCCTCACCCATCTGTTGCTTTGCCGCAGTCTCCTGTTGATTGGTAATCTTTGTTCCAATTTCAATTACCATCTTTGGGACTTTTGCCCACAATGTGTCATAGTATGCTTCGGAAGGTTTTTCCTTATCCATAGATACTTTTTTATCGCCAACTTTGAAGTTGTTAATGTCAAGTGTTTCAAAGCGGTGCTCTTTAGGGTTCAAATCACGCAAACATACGGGACACTGTTTACGATATTGCCCCGATGGAGTCTTGCGTACAAAGACATTACAATCTGGACACATCAGACCGCTTGGCAACCCTTTGATATATTGGTTAATTGCAAGGTCATTTGCCAAATTCCAGACATAATGATTTCGGCTCTCCACCCTAAGCAGATGTTTATTGAGGATATGAAGTATTTCGTGCTCTAGGCACGCAATCTTCTCCTCTTGAGTCAACCCCCAAGAGTGAGCAGAGGGGTTAGCTTTATTATAATCGCCAGAATTGTAGAAATCGGTGTTGATAAATAGGTGAGGTTGTAACTCATTGCTCTCCATTACTGCCATTGTACGGACAACCTGACCAGACCTATCAGCCGCACTCTTACCACTTACGCTGTGTCTACGGAACTGCTGTAACAGATGCCCGTAAAAGTGTTTATGTTGTAGAAGTAATTCAATTACTTCTGGTTCAATCAATTCGTATGCCATAACACTCCTCTTATATATCGGGTTTTTGCAGGGATGGGGTCTTTACTCTACATTGCGTAGGCTCTCCCATCCCCGCACCCTATTCCTAGCCGATGTCACCCTTACGTGCGTGTTTCAGAATACCGAACAAGTCGTCACGATTGAGCAGTAGCCGTTCGTTGATGTCGTTGTTTAACGCAAGGTCTTTAAGGACAGAGAATGCCAAATCTTGCGGAAGAAGCAGGAAAAAGTCAGCCAAGTTGTTCAATTCCTTGTCAGTATACTTGCTGGATTTTCCGCCAGTAAGACAATCATTTATCTCGTCAAGTGTAACCCGAAGTAGGTCAAATCTGGTGTTTCCTTTGCCAGCTTCCACCTGAGACACAACCCTATCCCGAATTTTAGGGAAGCTCTTGAAGATTTCCTGAGCCTTGATTGGTTTATCAAGGTCGGTTTTGAGTGAATTGACGAATGAGATTGCCGCAGTCGCACCTATGACTGTCTCTGCAACGTCAGCCCAATACTTACGTGGAATCCCTGAATCCCCACCAATCAACTTATTCAGGAACTCATAGCCACGAGGGGTAGGTGCAATTTCAATGGGAATATCAATGGACTCGTTGCCGAGGAACTTCTCCTCTGTTGCGATAAAGTCTATGATATTCTGGTCAATCGCTTTTTCACGTGCCCATTTTAACCAGTTACCTGTGGTGAGCACAAATTTGATATGAACGAACCTGTTCATCAGGGCAGGGTCAATTTCCTCTACGTTGTATTCAGCACCAGTGCCAGCATCGCTTGATGGTGGATTACAAGCGCAAACGATAGCACAATCATCTGGAATTTTGTGCGTATGTATCCTTCGGTCAAGCACAATTTGGAATGCCGCTTGCTGAACATCCAGTCTACCACGATTAAACTCATCAAAGAACAAGCACCGTTTTTCGCCGCTCTGCGGAAACCACGAAGGGGGCAACCAGACCATCTGACCTACTATGGGAACTTTTACGCCTTCCGCTTCGCACATCGGACAGTTGGTGAAGCGTGCCGAAAATCCATACTGTGTCTGACATTTCGGACAGTAGAAGTTTGACGCTGGATGCCCGATAAGGTCACCAACTTCCATTTGCCCCAACCGCAGGTCTACTACTTCGTAGCCGAGAGCTTCGTAGACTTGACGAGTAATTTGACTTTTACCTATACCGTGTTTGCCCCACAGCATAGGTGTGAGTCCAACCTCGCCACAACGTTTCAAGATTAACTGAACAAGTTCAATATTTTCCATTCAAACCTACCTTTACCAGTTTCTTATATTCTAGCATATGCCACTATCTTTGTCAACAGCTTCTAACGGCTCTTTCTTAAACCATCCATCGAACGTTTCGCCATCAATTAGCTTGGGAACTTCCTTGAGTTTCTCTCTTTGCCTCTTTGCAATATTTTGAAATGCTCTCATCTGCCCCAACGTGAATGGTCTTTTGTCGGTGCGGTACATTATATCAGATACGAACTGCTGGACACGACCAAGATTGAGCACCATCAAACGGTAGCCAAGCTTCCTCGCTTCCTGTTGCTCAAAGACTTTATCATCAGAAGTAATACAAGCATCTAGGTAAAGGCTTGTTGCGAGACTCCTTTGTTTATCACTCAAAGCCCCCTTATGTATGACCTGACCTTGCAGGCTATCAACTAATGACCTAATCCAAGGCAAACGTTGCTTCGTTTCTTCAAGTCTGTCCCACAACGTAGCATTCTCTGGTTTGGCTTTGAACTTATCAATCTCAGATTGAACGTCTTTGCCTGTGAAGCTTTCGTTGGAAGCAGACATTTGCCATTCTACTTTCTGCATCCAGTAAGACTTTCTCATTTTACGCCATTTAGTCCCTGCAAGTCATCGTTGTCTGGAAACCACTTTGTCATCATATCTGCGAACTTACTCAAGCCCACAGTATCCACTATGCTTTTGTTTAGAATGTTAAGCAAGAGGACATACTCTAATGCCATTGAAATTGCAACTGCTTGAGGGTCACCCACCATTGTTGCCCCCACCGCAAATTTATTTGCCCTCTCCACAACAAAGTGGTAAAGAACAGGATTTTTGTCGTGTAAACTTGTAAGCTCGCTATCGAGCCATTTTTGCACTTCACCAGCTACAATCGTTTTATTTAATAGGGCAAACTGGTCTTTAACGTGCTTCTCGGCAACTTTAGGTAAGTTTTCCATCATCATTAGAATGCCCTCATAACTATCATCATAAATGCAAACTGGATATTGGGGTCAATCAATAATGATAGCCTATTTCTTCCCCAAGAATTTGTTTTTGATAAAAAATTAACTATTGAATAAATTACTTTCACGCCAACACTCCTTTTAACCGAGTCGGGCTAGGAGAGGAAACCTGTGGTTGTATCAAACAGGGTTGTATTGTTAAACAGTATCATTTGAGGCTTCCGTGAATCTAGCCCACCCTGTCGAACCATTGGGTTTCCTAACCTAGCTCCGCAACTCCCAAAGTTGCCAACCAGTATCTTTGTCCCTCGTTTCCGAGCGTAACCACACAGGATACCATTATATACATCTGCCCCTTTGCGGGGTGGTTGGCTTAGAATTTGAAATGACGCATAAGGTCAGGATTACCACCATCTTCACCCTTCTCTGCTTTAGCCAGTTCCTCACCGAAGGACTGCATTGCTCTCATTGCCATCATCATCTGCATCTTTTGTGAATAGGCTTGGATAGCAGTACGTATCACGTTGACGAGGAAAAGGATTATATAGAGGATACCAACACCCTTTAATGCCGTAAGAAAGGTAATTGGAACTGCGATGGTCAAAGCCATCACCCCCACTACATTCCATCCCAACATCAGCAATCCTGCCATAGCGCATCCTATGACACTTAACAATGCAACTGCCAGCAGGATACCAATAGTGATACCAAGTGCTTTTGATTTTATCTGCATTTACTTCTCCACAAGAGCCTTCAACGCATCTTCCAGATTTTGCTGAGGTTGAGCTTGCGTAGCGGCAACACTAACTGTCTTTCCTGCGAGCTTGTCCTGAGCCATCTGATTGAGAGCGTCAAGGTATTTATCAGAATAATCTCCGTGATTGAACGGTTTAGAAAACTTGCCGATAACCTGTGTTATCAAATCAAGCTGTGTAGTGGTAACTTCTGACTTCGGCACTTGCGGTGCGTCTTTCATTTCGTTTGCCCAATACAGAGTAGACATAACCAGTCCCCCATTATTGGGGCGAATGACGCACAGACTTTCCCTCTGCCGTACTGCCACTTTACCAATAGCTACCTTCTTCAGTTTCTTCAAACCTTCAGTAAACAGATTAAAAGCCTGAATACCAACCTCATCGGGTGCAAGATAGTAGGTAGTTTCGTAAGATAGAGGATTGATTTCAGATGCCTGAATGAAGCGGTCAACTTCAATGTTCTTGGTGGTTGCCAAAGGAAGACTATCCAGTTCCTCTTTGGAAAATGTTACCACCTGACCTTTGCTTATTTCAAGCCCTTTTACAATGTCCTCTTTGGAAAGTTCCTTATTGCAGGTCTTACAATAAGATTTCCTGCCACCAGCACCCATATCGTCTTTGTGATATTCGTGCAGGTTGCTCTTGGCTTCCCTTGCTATTCCATCCAGTCGGATAGGAATGAGGAAAGCACCACCGATGGAAATTGCCATCTTCCATCCCCGACTCTGAGTTTTACCAGCCATTTTTCACCTCACTTGGTATGATTATTGCCACGCTATGCGTGGGTATTCGCTTAAATAATGACCAGCAAAGAAATCTGTCTTGGCAATCTTCGCACTTTCTCAAGCAGGTCACGAAAGCCTCAGCAAACTCCTCTGACTCTCCGCATTCTGGACAGAAGTCCATCGGTTCAACATCCATTTCACCGCCGACATTGAATCCCTTGTAGTAGTGTTTCATTTGTGCCGACCACCCTTCCCAGCCGCAACAACACTTGACATAATGCTCGTAGTCGGTGTCTCTGCTATACACTATATTCCCCACATTATAAGTATACCATTTGCCAGCTTCAATGTCAAGCCTAGTGTCTGAACAGTATTTCAGAG
>Ga0172380_10006515_pt1 | contig 13528 bp, 11 predicted proteins | sample Leawe162metaG_FD_119747 | JGI IMG/M metagenome (GOLD analysis project Ga0172380, IMG submission 119747) | Leachate microbial communities from a municipal landfill in Southern Ontario, Canada - Leachate well 162 metaG | ecosystem: Engineered > Solid waste > Landfill > Unclassified | place... | reverse complement strand
TTCTATCTTTGTAGATGACCTTAATAAATTATTGAATAAAAAATAAGGATTGGAAATAATGGTTGATAAAAATAAATCAAAAAATAATGAGCCATCTGGCTTATCGAAAAAGCAAAAGAACTGGATTTATACCGGTTTCTTTGTCGGTTTAATAATAGTGTTATTTGTACTTAATAATACCGGATCAGAACCGGATAAAGGTCCTTATCCTCCAAATTACTTAGCAGCTTCCGAGCCACAGAGCAAATCATCACCGGCACCTGATTTTAATTTACCTACTTCAGATGGAAAAACGCTAAAATTATCTGATTTAAAAGGTAAAGTAGTAATTATTGATTTCTGGGCTACATGGTGTCCTCCATGTCGTAAAGGAATTCCTGATTTAATTGCTCTTAAGAAAAAATATGGAAGTAAAGGTGTAGAGATTATCGGAATTTCAACTGATTCTGATACCAAAGATAAAGTCGTTCCATTTATAAAAGAATATGGAATTAATTATCCGATTGTTTATGGCAATATGGGTGTCTATCAATCTTATGGTGGGATTAGAGCTATCCCTACATCATTTATTATCGATAAGAAAGGTTCTGTTGTAGCGATGCATGAAGGACTTGTTTCAATGTCAGTTTACGAAAATCATATTAAAGAGTTATTATAATTTTATTTAAGCAGGCACTAATTTAATCTTTAGTGCCTGCTAATTTTTAGTTATCAATGTCCTTGCGGAGATTGTTTTTTATATCGATTAAGTCACCCATCTGAACAAGCAGATCCCACGAATAGATTCCATCGTCATTACCATCTTTCCATTTTATTTGGATTCCATAATTGCCCACTTTATCAATCTTCTCGATTTCATATTTTCCCGGTTTATCGGGACCCGCAGGTGGCGGTGGATAATGTTTCCACATAATCGTTTCTCCTTTATTTCCGGCATCGGGGGATTCATCTCTTAAAAACTTCAATGGAAATCGATGAACAAAGTCATTATCCCAAACAATCTCCAATATCGATTCATCTTTGTGTAATTTTATCTTCTTTGGTTTCATTTTATAAATCCTTCTTAACCATGAATAATGGTTTTTATTAATTTTGGTTTTTTAGTTTCCGTTTTTGAAATGCCAATTGCCTGTCCATAATCATCAATGGCTTTTTCGATTGCCTTTTCTTTATCAGTAAAGAGTTGAGCAATTGAATCCCCTTTCTTTACTTTATCGCCGATTTTTTTATTAATAATAATTCCGGCTTTCGGATTAATTACATCGCTCTTCGTTAATCTTCCTGCTCCGAGTTCGAGCGATATCATTCCGATTTTATAAGTATCAAAGCTTGATATATAACCGGCTTCATCGGCAGTTATATCAATTGCATATTTCGATTGTGGATATAACGAGGGCTCACGTAAATATTGCTCTTCGCCATTTTGAAGACGAGAAATCTCGAGGAATTTATCGAATGCTTTACCGTTATTTATTAATTCTTTTGAAATATCTATTCCTTCTTTAATTGATTCGGCTTTTTTACCAAGATAGATCATTGCCCCTGATAGATTCAAAGAGACTTCTAATAAATCATCCACTTTCTCGCCTTGCAATACTTGAATCGATTCTAATACTTCAAACCAATTACCCACATAATTGCCAAGCGGCTGATTCATATCGGTAATAAAAGCAGTAACTTTTTTGTTGAATGAAACTGCTGTATCGATTAATGATTGAGCGAGTGCTTTAGAATCTTTTAATGTTTTCATAAAAGCACCATTTCCGGTCTTTACATCTAATACAAGTCCATCAATTCCTTCGGCAAGTTTTTTACTCATTATACTTGCTGTAATTAATGGAATGGATTCAACTGTTGCTGTTACATCTCTGAGAGCATAGATCATTTTATCAGCAGGAGCGATCTCTTTTGTCTGTCCGATTAAAACAGCACCGCAAGTTTTTAAAACTGATTTATATCGGTTTAAGTTTAGATTTGTTTTGAATCCCGGGATAGCTTCGAGTTTATCGAGAGTACCACCAGAATGCCCTAAACCTCTTCCACTTATCATTGGTACTTTCACACCTGCGGCGGCAACGATAGGAGCAATGATTAAAGATGTTTTATCACCAACTCCACCTGTGGAATGTTTATCCACTTTAATACCAGGAATTTCAGATAGGTCAAGTACCGAACCACTATAAAGCATTGCTTTAGTTAATGCGGATGTCTCTTTTTTGTTTAATCCATTAATAAATGATGCCATTAAAAAAGATGAAAATTGATAATCAGGAATTTTTCTGGTTACAAAATTTTCTATCATATACTCGATTTCTTCAGTTGAGAGGGAGTTACCTTCTCTTTTTTTACGAATTAATTCAATTGTGTTCATCTATTTTCTATGTTAGTTGATATTATTGGTCTAATTAGATATTATTCATAAATCAATATTACAAGAACTAAAATAAATAAAATAATGAGGAATATATGTTTAGTCCCAATTACAAATTTACTTGTGTAGATCGTTTCTTAAAATATGTAAAATATGATACGCAATCTAATGAAGATTCAGAAACTTTTCCGAGTGATTTAAAACAATTAGAATTATCGAAAGATTTAGTGAAGGAATTGCAAGAGATCGGTTTGAAAGATGCAGCGATGGACGAATATGGATATGTAATGGCAACGCTTCCATCGAATAGCGATAAGGATGTTCCGGTTATTGGGTTTATTGCGCATGTGGATACATCACCTGCTGTATCAGGCAAAGACGTAAAACCAATTATTCATGAAAATTATCAAGGCAATGATATTGTTCTTCCGGGAGATACAACTAAAATAATTGATGTAGCCAATAATCCGGAACTATTAGATATGCTTGGTTTTGATATTATTACTACTGATGGAACTACATTACTCGGTGCAGATGATAAAGCAGGCATTGCTGAAATTATGGATGCTATTAATTATTTAATTACTCATCCCGAAGTAAAGCATGGAACTATAAAAGTCTGTTTTACACCTGACGAAGAAGTTGGAAGAGGTACTGAAAAATTCAACGTTGCCAAGTTCGGTGCTAAATATGCTTATACGATTGATGGTTCTTCGAGAGGGGAAGTGGAAACTGAAACATTCAGTGCTGATGCAGTAGTAATTAAATTTCATGGAAAAAATGTTCATCCCGGTTATGCGAAAGGAAAAATGATTAATGCTGTTAAATTAGCATCAGAATTTTTAGAGAGTTTACCTAAAGACACACTTTCACCTGAGACAACCGAAAAAAGAGAAGGTTACGTTCACCCTGTCGGTATTGACGGAAATGAAACTTTAGTAACGCTTAAATTTATTATTCGTGATTTCGATGCGAAAAAATTAAAAGATTACGAAGCAAAATTAAAATCACTTGTAGAAAAAACAATTGATAATCATAAAGGCAGTGGATTCGATTTCCAAGTGATTGAGCAATATAGAAATATGAAATATATATTAGACGATCATCCTGAAGTTCAAGCAAATGCAGAAGAAGCATTAAAAAGATTGGATGTACTCCCACTTAATTCGGCAATTAGAGGTGGTACTGACGGATCGAGATTAAGCTATATGGGTCTTCCGACACCTAATTTATTTGCAGGTGGACATAATTTCCATGCGTTTTATGAGTATGTAGCTATTCAAGATATGGAAATGGCTGTTAGAATGATTGTTACTTTAGCGGAAGTTTGGGAAGAGAAAGCGTAACATTCTTATGCTTCTCTTCGTCTTATTAAAAAAGAGAAATTATGTCTATATATACGATGGTTTTTATACTTGTTACGGTTTTGATATTAATCGGAATAGCCCTAATGGGTTTTCTGATTAGTAAGTTAGATCGGTGGATTGATAAGCGTGATCGAGTTGGACAGCAGAGTATATATAAAGAGAAGAAAAAAGAAGACACTGAAAAAAAAGAAGTCTAAGAAATATTACGTTGATTATTAATAAAATAAGAGCTGCCCTTAATAAAGGGTAGCTCTGTTAATATTGTCAAACGTGCTGTATTCCACATCCCGCCCCACTATTAGTTGAAAACTCAAAAGAACCCCGCCCTAAAATAAGATGATCGGTTTTCCAAATTATCTATTTGAATATTGTTTATGGTGTTGAAAAAAGAGTAATTATTCAGCTTAGTAGGCAAATAATTTGGTATTGCATTTAGGGTAATCTTTTATCATGTTTATCTCTAATATGGAATATTCCAAAATTGTATCAATTTGCATCTAAGCTGCCGATTATAAAACATGAGGTAAAAATGAAAAAATATTTTATTATTATATTATTATTTTCAACAGTATCAAATGCTCAAGATTCTACAAATCTCGATCCTTATCAATTCTTTCCTGTTAATATTGGAAACAGATGGGAATATACTGACGCCGGACTAGATGAATTTTTATCTATTGCAAGGGATTCAATAGATAATAAAGATAGTAGTAAAATTATATTTTATGATGCATGGACATCGTATCATCCCTCAAAAGGCAGATTTCCACTATATCGAGTAGATAAGAATTATAATGTTTTCTATTCTCCATTTCGCGATAACCGTTATCTATATAAACTTGACGCCAATTTAGGGGAATCTTGGATTGTAATGGCTGAAGAATATCAAGCAGCCAAAGTTATAGATATTTCAGAGTCTTACATTTTTGGGAAACGGACAGTAGTTAAGACCATTGGCTACTTTAAGTTGGGATATGAAGATACCGTTATCACCGAGAATTCTATTCTGCAATATTGGGAAAAGTTAGCGTATGGATTTGGGTTAATATCACAAGAAGATGGAGCAACACACCCATATTTATTAGTTGGATGCATAATCGATGGAATAACTTATAGGACAGTAGATGTTAAAGAAGAACCTCAAATAATCCCGACAGAAATTGCTTTATATCAAAACTACCCTAATCCGTTTAATCCTGAAACGAATATTTCATTTAGTTTAGCAGATAAATCATTTGTAACCTTAAAAGTATATGATACACTTGGAAGGGAAGTAAAAGAATTAGTAAATGATTATAGAGAAAAAGGGAATTACACTATTCGATTCGATGGAAGTAATTTATCAAGTGGAATATATTATTTTAAGCTCACTGCCGGAAATTATAGTGCAATAAAGAAAATGTCGTTAGTCAAGTGATTTTATGTTTTGTAAATAAAGGAGTCTGTAAAATAAAGATTCGATTCATACGATTCTTTAAAAGTACTTGATTTAGAATTTCTCTATTCTATTACTAAGACTCTTTTATTTACACTGAAAAGGAAATAGATAACTACTAATACTACTGCGATGGCAGTAGATATAAATAAAACCTGTGCGCCGAACTCATACCAGATAAGTCCTGCAAGCGAACTCGCAATCATTGTAAAGATACTCTGGAATGCAGTAAAAGTACCGATTGCAGTAGCGGTATCTTTTTTGTTCGTAATATTACTAATCCATGCTTTAGAAATTCCCTCTGTTGCTGCGGCATAAATTCCATATAATAAAAAGAGGAATAGATAATAATAAATCGAGGAGTTTATAGACATTCCAAAATAAACCACAGCAAAAATAATTAATCCACCGACTAACACTTTTTTTAGTCCAATCTTATCGGCAAGCATTCCGAGCGGAAAGGAAACGAGCGCATAAATAAGATTATAGAAAATATATACTCCTATAACAGATGTATCATTCAATCCTGCATCTTTAATCCGCAGTAATAAAAATAAGTCAGAACTATTGACGAGTGTAAATGCTAATAAACCGGCAACAATTTTTTTATAGAGTGCGGGACTTGTTTTCCAATAATTGAGGAAGGAGAAGAGAGAGGGGATTTTCTTTCTCTCAATTGCTATATCGCTTTCGGCACTCCCTGAATCTACATTCTTTCGTAGATGATCTGATCCTCTAAATTCTTCGCCGGTTTCTTTTTTATCTTTAATTAGAAATGAAGAAAATATTGCCAATAGACCGGGAAGGAAAGCAATAAGAAAAAGTGTAGTATAATTTTCGGGATAATAGTATAGATAAATTAATGCGAAGAGAGGACCGATGACTGCACCGAGCGTATCCATCGAACGGTGGAAACCGAATATTTTTCCTTTTGTTTCGGGCGTAGCTTCATCAGAAAGAATTGCGTCTCGTGCACCGGTTCTGATTCCTTTACCGAATCGATCCATCGTGCGAGCAAAAAAGATTCCAATCGGATGAATGAATATTGCCATCATCGGTTTAGCTATCGCACTAAGCGAATAACCAAGTTGAACGAATGGTGCTCGTCTTTCCAATGAATCAGAAAGTTTACCGAAATATCCTTTGCTTAATCCCGCAGTTGCTTCTGCCGCACCTTCTAGTATTCCGATAAGGAAAATTGTAAAACCTATACTTTTTAAATAGATCGGCATAATAGGATAAAGCATTTCACTCGCCATATCGGTAAATAGACTAATTACCGATAAGACCCATACTGTGCGAGTAATGTATTTCGTTTTCATTTTTTACGAACACCTATTTCATGTCGATGTTTATGCAGCAAATAACTAATATAACTATTTTGGAAGAAGAGATAAAATATCGGTCCAAGAGCCGCTAATGGACTTAAAAAAGTGAGTGAAATCCAGATAGTAAATGAATTATTTTTTTGACCTAAACCCTGCCCGCATTCCAATTTTAATTCAGAACCGCCGATTTTTCTTCCGATCGCAAAATTTATAAATGCTACAATACTAATTGCAATGCCGATAATAAAAATAAAATAAATGGGTCCGGTATATTCTGTAACAATAAAATGTGATGCTTTTGAAGATGCTAGATAAAGATTTATTATTAATAAATAATATGCATCTCCTTTTCTATGAATCATATAATTTGCGAATTTGGGAATATATTTGTCGATAATAAGTGCAAGTATTAAAGGATAACCTACCACCTGAATAGAAGGCAATAAAACATCTATTACTGATATTTGAATTGATTTGGAAACAACAAGCGGAAGAAGAAATGATGCCCCGATACTCATTGCAAAATTCGATATCATCACATATACAGTAGTAAACTTTATATTTTTATTTAGAATGCTTACAAGAGTAGCCGAAGCGATTGCAGTCGGTGCGAGAGCTGCAACAAAGGCAATTAAAGCCAGAGTATTATTGAAAAGCATTATAGTATAATACCAAAATAGAGGAATAACTAAATTGGCTGCGACTAGGTAAAATTGTTTCCTATCGAATGGATTACCGGAAAAATCGATTTCAAGAAATGCCCAGAAGAGCATTACCATAAGAAAATATTGAATTAAATGAGTATAGGAGTGCCCAAAAGGGAAGAGCACTCCAACAGCAATCGAAATAAAAACGAGAGAGTTTTTTAGCAATTATTTTTTCCTGAACTCTAACTTACCCGCTCCGGGATACGTTACTACAATAGTATCTCCCGCAGAATAAGTATTCATTAGCAGTTCCGCAGATAATGGATTTATTAAATATTTCTGTATTGTTCGTTTTAATGGTCTTGCGCCATAAGTAATATCGTATCCAATCTGCAAGAGAAAATCTTTTGCTTCATCATAAACTTCGAGTGAAAGATTTTTTTCTGCAAGCATCTTGCTCACACGTGTAAGTTGAATATCTATTATCTCTTTTAATTCAGATTTTAATAATGGTTTGAATAATACTATTTCATCGATACGATTAAGAAACTCAGGACGAATAGTACGCTTAAGTAATTCAGAAAGATCAATTCGCAATTCGCCCATTACTTTATCAATATTTTCTTCGGTTACTAAATTAAGTTTTTCTTGTATTAATTGAGAACCTAGATTAGAAGTCATAATAATAATCGTATTTTTGAAATCAACGGTTCTACCTTGATTATCGGTCAAACGACCTTCATCTAAAACCTGAAGAAGAACATTATAAACATCGGGATGTGCTTTTTCAATTTCATCTAAGAGAACTACTGAATATGGTTTTCTTCTAACGGCTTCCGTTAATTGTCCACCTTCATCATATCCGACATATCCCGGAGGTGCGCCAATAAGACGGCTTACTGAAAACTTCTCCATATATTCTGACATATCAATTCGGATCATTGAGTGTTCGTCATTAAAAAGAAATTCAGCTAATGCACGTGCAAGTTCTGTTTTTCCGACACCGGTCGTTCCAAGAAATATAAATGAACCGATCGGTTTATTTGAATCCTGCAATCCGGCACGAGATCGCCTAATAGCATTTGCCACCGCATAGACAGCCTCTGTTTGCCCGACAACTCTATTATGAAGTTCATCTTCGAGGCGGATTAATTTCATGCGCTCGCTTTCGAGCATTCTGCTTACGGGAATACCCGTCCATTTGGCTACTACTTCAGCGATATCCTCGGCATCTACTTCCTCTTTAAGCATTTTTGTATTCTGTTGAATTGTTGAAAGTTCTTCCGATTCTTTCTTTAATTTTTTTTCTAATTCATTAATCACTCCATAACGCAGCTCGGCAACTTTGCCAAGATTACCTTCTCTTTCATATTTATCTGCATCGATTTTTACTTGCTCTATGTCGCTTTTCATTTTGCGAATTGCTTGTATTTTTTCTTTTTCTGTTTGCCAATGAAGGCGGAAAGTATTTCTTTCTTCTTCGAGTCCGCTTAATTCTTTTTGAAGTTCAGTTAGGCGAATTTGCGAGTTTTCATCGTGCTCTCTTTTTAATGCTTCTCTTTCAATTTCGAGTTGTTTTGCTTTACGTTCGATTATATCCAATTCTTCGGGCATTGAATCGATTTCGATTCTAAGTTTAGAAGCAGATTCATCAATAAGATCAATTGCTTTATCTGGGAGAAAGCGATCAGAGATATATCTATTGGATAATTGAACCGCAGCCACAATAGCACCATCTGTTATGCGTACACCGTGGTGAACTTCATAACGTTCTTTAAGACCTCTTAAAATGGAGATTGCATCTTCCTCACTTGGCTCATTTACCATTACGGGTTGGAATCTTCTTTCTAATGCAGCATCTTTTTCAATATATTTTCTATATTCATCGAGTGTTGTAGCGCCGATTGTATGAAGCTCTCCTCTTGCTAATGCCGGTTTCAATATATTGGCGGCATCCATTGCTCCATCTGTTCTTCCAGCACCAACAAGCTGATGAATTTCATCAATAAATAGTATTACTTCACCTGCTGCGTCTTGAACTTCTTTCACTACTGCTTTTATTCTTTCTTCAAACTGTCCGCGGTATTGTGCGCCAGCTACTAATGCTCCCAGATCAAGAGCAATAATTTTTTTAGTTTTTAGTGATTCAGGTACATCACCTGAAATTATTCTATGAGCAAGTCCTTCTGCTATTGCGGTTTTTCCCACACCGGGTTCGCCAATTAATACAGGATTATTTTTGGTTCTTCGTGAAAGCACTTGAAGTACTCTTCTGATCTCTTCGTCTCTTCCGATTACAGGATCAAGCTTTCCCGAGCGTGCGAGTTCATTTAAGTCTCTTCCATATTTTTTTAATGCTTGATAAGTTTCCTCAGGGTTTTGAGATGTAACACGCTGATTACCGCGAATATCTTTTAATGCGGAGAGGATAATGTTTTTTGTGATTCCATTATTTTTTAGAAGTTGTGATGATGAAGTACTTGAATCTGCAAGAGCTATTAATATATGTTCTGTCGATATGTATTCATCTTTCATTGATCGAGATTCATCTGCGGCTTTATCAAATATCGAAGAGGTTACTTGAGATAACTGAGGCATACTTGTACTTGTGCCTGTTTCCTTTTGGAATTTTTTCATTTAATCCGTAAACTTTAATTTAACAGCGGATAAATTTGCTTCCCGTTTTTTGTATTATCGATACTGCCAGATTTTCGGTGTCTTGTATCATTGCAGCTAATATATGCTCTGGTTCTATTGTTGGGTTTGTGTAGTTTTGGGCTATTTCAATTGAGTTTTGAACTGTTTCTTGGGCTTTTACGGTGAACTTGTTAAAATCGATTGCCATTAGTCCTCCTTATTGTATTTTTATTTAATACTATTTAATAATTGTAAAAGTTTCTAATTAACAAAAATAGTCAATTGATTTATAAACAACATTATATGAATATTATTTATTAGGTTATGATAAGGATATAATGAATAACAAAAATGGAGCGTAACTTATTATAACAAAATAAGTTAGAGAAAATGCTTAGTTGATAATGGTTGCAAATTTTGTTAATTTAAAAGATTTTCTTAAAAGACAAATATGATTTTAATTGAAGATACAATAACTGCATTAGCAACTCCCGTGGGAGTTGGAGCTTTATCTATTATCCGTGTTTGCGGTCCTCTTAGTTTTGAAACCACCGATAAAATATTTAAAGGGAAGAAATTAATTTCTGAATCCGAATCACACACAATTCATTATGGAAAAATTATTTCGGAAGATGGAGAACAAATTGATGATGTACTTGTCTCCGTTTTCAGAACCCCACATTCATATACAGGTGAAGATTCCGTGGAGATAAGTACTCACGGCAGTCAATTAATAGTGCAGAAAATTATCGCGCTGTTTTTGGATAATGGTATAAGATTAGCAGAACCGGGAGAATTTACTAAGCGTGCATTCCTTAATGGAAGATTAGATTTAGCTCAAGCAGAGGCAGTTGCAGATATAATTAATTCAAGGAGCGATGCATCGCTTAGAGGTGCGAGAAATCAGCTCAATGGACTACTTTCACAAAAAGTTGATACACTACGTGAAGAACTTATTACTACTTCTTCACTTATTGAATTAGAGCTTGATTTTGCTGAAGAAGAACTCGAATTTATCTCGCTAACTAAAGTAGCTGAATCAATAAAAAACATTATTTATGAAATCTCAGAACTACTCAAAACATATTCATTTGGAAGAGTGATGAGAGATGGGGTTAATGCTGCATTGGTCGGAAAACCGAATGTGGGGAAGTCATCAATACTTAATTATATACTCAAAGAATCTCGTGCAATCGTAAGTGAGATTCCAGGTACGACGAGAGATGTAATCCGTGAAGAAGTTGTTATTGATGGAATATTATATAAATTATTTGACACAGCAGGAATTCGATTTACTGAAGATATAATTGAGAAAGAGGGGGTTTTCAGAAGTCGCGATGCGGTTAAAGCTGCCGACGTTGTAATTTTTATTAATGATATCGAAACGGGATTCTCACTTGATTTGTATAATCAACTGTTGGAATTAACGAGCGATGACAGAATTATTAAAGTGCTTAACAAAGTTGATTTATTGCACGGTGAGCATTTTAATGCTGACGTAAAGATATCAGCAAAAACAGGTCTTGGAATGGATGAATTATATCATCTTTTAAAAGAGAAAGCGATCGGGTCCTCTAATTACAGCGAGAAAACCGCAATAGTTTCTAACCTTCGTCATTTTGAAGCACTCAAATCGACAAAGAAGCAATTAGAGACTGCCTTAGTTTCAATCAACGAAAAATTATCGGGTGAGTTTATAGCTGTTGATTTAAGAAATGCAGAAAGTTCTTTAAGCGAAATAATAGGTAAAGTTACAAATGACGATATATTAAATAATATATTTTCAAAGTTTTGTATAGGGAAATAGGGTTTTTGCCCTAAAAACGCAATTATATTAATAGATTTAATATATTTAATTTTAAGTCAATTTAGCGGGTGTTCGTTTGTTTCACGTGAAACGGTAAAATCATTCGACTTATAGGAAGAAATTTATTTACAGAAATTGAAGCATCTTTATGGACGGAAATTCAATATCTATAAATTAGAGAGATTCGTTTTAGGGGTTTTTCGTTAATTAAAAGTCGGAACTAGATATAAATTAACATTGCCAAATCCAAGGTTGTTTAAAATATAAGTCAACTGTTTCTTGAACGTGAATCTTGGGCAAATATCAAGGAAATTATTTGGAAGAAAGTAAATATATATTTTTTTGTAGTTGATTTAATTGTCAGATGTGAATGAAGTGTGAGTTGTTGATTAATGAAAAATTTTTAGATTATTTCGGTTTTATTTTGTTGTATAAATACTTTATGCAGACGAAAGTGTTTTAAATTAGTGATTAACCTTACTCAAACAGATGTTTTGAAGTAAAGAGGCTAAATAGGAACTAATTTCTGTATATTTTACTGAGATAAGGATTTTATTGCGAAGAATAAATATGATTGTCATGAAGGATTTATAAGCGGGAATGTTTCACCGATATATAAGCTATGTCAAGATGAAGATTTTGGATATATAACTCAATTGAGCAGAATAAAGAATATTTTTAATGTTAACTGAATCAACAAGATGACTTGTACAATAGAACATAGGAAGTATAAAATTGTAAAAAAGGTTTCACGTGAAACCGAAAGGAATAAATGAAGTATTTTGACGTAATAGTTGTAGGTGGTGGACATGCCGGAATTGAAGCAAGTATAGCCGCCGCCAAAATGGGATGTTCAGTTGCTCTAATAACAATGGAAAAGGAAGCAATTGGTAGAATGTCTTGCAATCCTGCGATAGGGGGGAGTGCGAAAGGGCATTTAGTTCACGAAATAGATTCTCTCGGCGGTGTAATGGGACTTCTTGCAGATAAAGCCGGAATACAATTCAGAACTCTTAATAAATCTAAAGGTCCTGCAGTTTGGGCTGGAAGATCACAATCCGACCGTAAATATTATACATTAGAAGCAATTAAAGCTGTAAGCGAAACTCAGAATCTTGAAATAATAGAAGATTCTTTAATGGATGTTTTTGAAGAAGATAAGAAGATTACTGGAGTTAAGTTAAAAAATGGAGAAGAGATAAAATGTAAAGCAGTTGTTTTATGCTCAGGAACTTTTCTTAACGGATTGATGCATACTGGAATGACTTCCACTGAAGGAGGAAGATTTGGTGAACAAGCCTCAAAAGGATTGACTGAATCATTTAACCGAATGGGATTTGTTTCGGGAAGATTAAAGACCGGAACCCCACCTCGTCTTCATAAAGATTCAATCGATTGGGATTTATTAGAAGTACAACCCGGAGATGATCCTCCGCTTCCATTTTCGCGCCGGACTAATAAAAATGAATTTCCTTATCTGCGTCAAGTTCCTTGTCATATAACCTATACTGATTTAGAAGTGCATAAAATATTAGAAACGGGCTTTGATAAGTCGCCTCTTTTCACGGGTGTAATAAATGGTGTTGGGCCGAGATATTGCCCCTCAATTGAAGATAAGATAGTTCGCTTCGCTGATAAAGAACGGCATCAGTTGTTTCTCGAGCCTGAAGGTTTAGACGATGATTTAATTTATATAAATGGTTTTTCTTCATCTTTGCCAGCGGATATCCAATATAAAGCTTTGAAGAAGATCAAGGGATTGGCAAATGTAAATATGGTTCGACCTGCTTATGCGGTTGAGTATGATTATTTTCCTCCTTACCAAGTGGATTTAACCTTAGAAACAAAGTTAATTGAGGGACTTTATTTTTCCGGACAGATTAATGGAACATCGGGATATGAGGAAGCCGCCGGACAGGGGATAATGGCAGGAATT
>Ga0172380_10006514_pt1 | contig 13529 bp, 14 predicted proteins | sample Leawe162metaG_FD_119747 | JGI IMG/M metagenome (GOLD analysis project Ga0172380, IMG submission 119747) | Leachate microbial communities from a municipal landfill in Southern Ontario, Canada - Leachate well 162 metaG | ecosystem: Engineered > Solid waste > Landfill > Unclassified | place... | reverse complement strand
TTCCACCATAAATAACATCTCCCGCTGTTGTCATTGGATTACTCATTTTGGCATCCAAACTATCTTTAGCTAATTTTTCAGATATGTAATGAGAATTGTCTGGGGTTTCTTGAAATGAGGTTACTTTATTTGTTGTGTCTTCTTTTCCAGCTAAAGCGTCGTAAACCGCATTTCCACTAGGAGCTATTGTTGTATGTCCATCAACTATGCTGTCTTCTATATTATCTGTTGTTAATATCGTTTTACCATCAATAGCGGCCACCCCTGCATTTACTCGTGAAATTGTTGTGTCTGAAGCATTTCCTAATTCTATTGTAGTAATTGTAGCCGTTGTAAATACGCCTGTTGTTGGAGTAGTTGCTCCAACTGTTCCATTTATATTAATTGAGGCTGTTCCTGTTAAATTAGTTACTGTTCCAGAACTTGGAGTTCCTAAAGCTCCACCAGAATATAGAATAACATTACCACCTATTGTAGTTATAGAATTTAAATCTGCTGTTACTGTATCATTGGAAGTTATTGTTAGAATATCTATATAGCTAGTAGCATTAATATCTCTACCCCTTAATTTTAATGTGTCATTAGCAGTTAATCCAGAACTAACAGTTTGAATCCAAGCGTCTTTATATCTTAAATCACCCGTCCCCAAATTAACTGAAACATCACCCCCGGGAATCAAAGAAGTATTAATTGCTAAAGCTGAAAGATTTGACAATGAAGTATTTGCTCCAGCTACTGGGATATCAGAAATCATAGCAAATGTTCCGTCCTTTGCCGGTAATATATTGGTATATGAAGTTCCAGATGTATTAGCCACCGAAAGAATATTTACACCAGTTGATGTTCCCTTCATGGCAATTTTATCCTTATCAAAAGTTTTTAATCCAGTTACACTTTGTACGTCTGCTAAAACCATATCACCACCACCAGGAATAATTGACCATTCCTTATTACCATTAAGAAAGTTTGTTAATGGATTTATTGGAGTTGATGGTAATGATCTTTCAAAATAATCTATAGATAATCCATTTTTAAGAGTTTTGGAGTTTTTACCATCCCATTGTGGTATATAACCATCAATATTAATAGAGGGACCAAGAACATCACCCGCACCTTGTTCTACCCTATTTTCAAATGTTGTCGCTGATGTTTTTGCTATTGTTTCATGTTCTCCAGAAACAGGAAGACTATTCAGTCCAGCAAGCAATGCTTCTTCTACTGTTGTAAACTCTTTACCTTTTTGTATATTTGACATATTTATTATTTATACAACAATTTGTATATCTGGCATTAATTCTAAATATTTTCTTCTCAATCTCTCTTCATAAATAGCTAAATCACTGGCCTTATTAGCCAGTCTTATTTCTTGTTGAAGTAATTCTGTTTTTTTCTTATTATATTCCTCCTCGTATTTTGTATTTTTTTCTAAAATTTCTTTATTTTTTTCTTGAAGTTCAAATAATTTTTTTAATTCTTTATCTTGTTCTTTTTTTATTCTATCTTTTTCTAATTTTGTACTCTCGGTAATTTCATTAAGATTACCACTCATTTTTAAGATATCTTTTTCAACAGATTTTAATTCTTCAGATGCTTTCTTTAATTCTCCCTTAACCCTAACAAGTTCTTTTCTTTTAGAAATCGAAGATCTTTCAAAGGTATCCTTTGTTTTTATGAGCTCTTCAGCTTCTTCTTTATACTTATTTCGCATATTAAATAATGCAGTATTTTTTAGCTCACCAATCTTTACACCCTCAATAATTTCATTATGTAACGCTGTTTTCGCTTCTGTATACTCAATAACCTCTCGCCTCAAAACCTCTCTTTCGTTTTTTAAACGAGTAATTTCTGCCATTAAATCTTTATGTTCTTTTTGTCTATCTAAAATTGTAGCAGTTCTTGGGACCTCCATATTAATTTCCTATTTCACGATATCTTATAATTCCACCGACTTGAATTGCACTATCTAAATTCATCACAAATGCTTCGTTAGGGGCACAGGTTATGACACCATGTTCATTTTTCATTGCATTTTCCCATGTAATTGTTTGTTTGGCATCAAGTGGAAGTGGTCCACCATAATTAGTTGAGCCAGATTTTAATTGAACAGTCACGGCTGATGTTGGAAAAAAACTAATGAAATCAATAGCGAGATAGTTACCACTTGTTGTGGGTGCGGCAATTAATATATTATCTCCAGCTGTACTGATAGATATATCTGCCTTTCTCAAATTTTCTATATAGTTCATTGTATTCTTAGCTCCCTGTCGCACGGCTCCGTAGAGCCGTGAGCAGAAAGCCAAAATTAATTAATAATTTTAGACCACTGAATATCCATTTCCACCCATTATATACCATTGGGTATCAACGAACATTAAGATAACAGTATCACCTTCGGCGTTAAGAGTAACAGAAGTACCGCCAGCAAGATTTGCTGGAGTAATTGTTACTGTTCCTGTAGCTGAAGGACAAGCAAAGAACATTACCTGACCAATTGTACCATCCTCAAGGGTGATAATATCACCACCTGCATCAGCATCAACTGAGTGTAATGTTTTTGTTATATCAGCGGCTGTTGTTGTTCCACCACCAGCGATTGTCTCAATTCCTGAAAAGATAACTTTATTTGAAATATTTAAGTTACCACCAAGGGTGACAATATCACCAGCTGAAAGTGTCAAAGCGGCTGTTCCGGCTGCATTACCAGCAATGGTAACTGCACCATATCTTGAAACCTTAAAGTCAACAGCTGCACCATCGTAACAGTTAATATATTCTCCTGTTGCTGTGGTGTTAGTTGTAATCTTCAAGGCTGCACCAGTCGTTAAACCAGTAGCTGAAATTGCTGCAATTACTCCAGTTGTAGCCGAATTTGCTGTAAGGGCAAGCAAGCCAGTTTCTCCAGTATAAATACCAGTTGAAACAACTTGTAATCCTGTTCCTACGGTTGCTGCACCCATTGCTAGGCTCAACATTCCACCAGAAGCAGTGAAGTTTGCTCCACCACCCGTAAATTCTGCACACCAACCATCTGTAAGTGAAGTTGCCGATAATCTCAATATTCCTGTCGAAGTAGTTGCGCTGTTAGCTATTAAACTTACAAGCTCTCCTGTTGCTACAATAGTACCAGCAGAAGTAACAAGTAATCCAGTACCTGTTGTTAATCCAGCAGCATCAATTTTTACAGTATTTCCAGCTGTAGTATTAGCACCGGTCACAAGAAGGACATTTGAATCTCCGGTTGTTGAAACGCCCGTTATCTTTACAATCGATCCTGTATAACCAGTTGTATATCCACTAGCTGCGATATCAAGTAAGCAAGTAGCTGTCTGTCCTGCAACGTTAGAATAAATCTTAACCATTGTACCGGCTGTTGAGCCTGTATTTTGAATATCAAGCATATATCCATTTGTTGTACCACCTGTTGCTACTCCTGAATCAGAAAGTCTTAACATAGAACCACCGTCTGCAATAACCGATGTTTTGTGTGCAAATAACACACCTACTCCAGTTGTCAATGCATCGGCAATAATTTCAATAGCTTTACCATTTGTTGTGGTTGCTGCTGAGGTTACTTTTAATGCAGTACCATCTGTTGTATTAGCTGCAGAAATTGCCACAACGCTTGAATCCCCAGTTGTTGAACTAGATTTAAACGTTGCAACATCTCCTGTGTATCCAGTCGTAAAACCAGATGCTTCTACATAAAGAAGCGAAGTTGCTGTTTGTCCAGCGGCAGAAGATGCAATATGAACCAAGGTACCCTCAGTTGTTGCTGAAGCTCCAATATCAACTAATCCTGCATTTGATGTTGAACTAAATGCTCCTGTTGATTTAAATGAATAAATACCATTAGTTGCTACTGCTTCTGCTGTTGAGGTTGTGGCTCTAATCAAAGAACCAGTTGTCATACCAGTTGTGCCAACAATATTTAAAGCAATACCACTAACCATCTCAGCTGTACTAATTTTAACCACAACTGTTTCATCTGTTGCATCAGATGCAAACTCAGAAAGAATACCAGACGTACTCGTTGCCCCTGTGTGATTAACATAGAGTAATCTACCAACACCAGTTATAGCGGTTGCGGCAGATTCAATATCTAACCCAATACCAGTTGTCAAAGAATCAAGATCTGACATTTCAATACCATTACCAGTAGTCATTGAAGAACCAGAAATTGAAAGAATTGATCCACTAGCTAAAGCACCAGAAGCTGTTACTTTTAAGATAACAGTTTCATCTGCGGCTGCAGAGGTAAATTCTGATAATATTCCAGTACTTGTTCCTGTACCAGTATGGTTAACATAAAGTAATCTACCAGCTCCAGTTAATGAAGTTCCAGTTGTACCAGATTCAATATTAACCAAGATACCTGTTGTAAGGGCTGTTGTTCCTACAATATTTATAGCTTTACCAGTTGTAAGAGAAGCTACTGGGATATACATAACCGTACCAGTCGTTAAACCAGTTGCGGTCACAGTCATGAATGACGATGTTGTATTTCCTGTAAATGTTCCACCACCAATAAAGGCTATAACAGTTGATGATGTTGCTGTTGCATTTGTAACCGATAGAGAAGTAGCGTTATCAGCATCAACAATTGTTAAAGAACCATCTGCGATTGAAACATCCCCGGCGGTTAAAGTAATAGAATCTGATCCAGCATCTCCGGCAAATGTAACCTTATTGGCAACCAAATCTCCCACTTTGGAGAATGACCAGGTTCCAGAAGTTCCATTAATATCTTTACCGGTACCAACATTTGTGATTTGAATTAAATCACCACTTCCAGCTCCGGTATTTGTGATAGTTAAGATATCATTATTACCAGAATTTCTATCAATGGTCCATGTTGGCAAGGCCCCCATTTGCATTGTTTGATCTCCTGCAATAATTGAATCCCAAGATGGAGTCCCACCTCCACCACCTCCGTCTAATGTATAAGAAGTTGTTAAACTTCTAAAAATTAGTTTTCCAGTACTATCGTCGACGTATAAACCATAAGTCGCATCTCCAAAAGGATTAGATGCATGTTTTGCACCAAATCTTAACAAACCCTGGGAAAGAGTTATATTTTTGGGAGTTGAATATGGTCTTCCATAAAATGTACTCATATTTTATAAGAGATTATACATTGTATAGTTCGGTTTCCCTCCCCCACTGCGTAAAACCTCTATTAACTAATAATTTACTATGCACTCGTACCATTACTAAAGACCCAAGATCGTGCGATATCGTTGTGTCCTAAATCAAACAACGTTGTTGCACTTGTTTGAATTTCTTTCGTCTTATAAACAACATTTACAGGATCAACCATTGGAGGTTGTGATTCCACAAACTGGAATCCATAATTATCGTTCTTCATAGACGAATCAAACATTGCCCAATAATTTGCATTTTGAATCCAAGGAACTGCAACTATTTCGAAGGCATTTACTCCTGAACCATCATGATCAAAGGACTCTGGAATCTTACCACTCTTAATAGCACCAAGAATTTCTTTTGCCTTAAAATGGACTGCAGAATTTTTCTTACAAACCAAAACATTAAGATCAGGAATCATTGGCATACCACGAGGATCAACCATTAAACCAGCTGTTCTGTATGCAGCTTTTACACCAGCATAATCAAAAGGAAGGTTATATGTTGTACCATCGTAAACAATGTTATTCATATTTGCTCCACCATCCTCACGTGTGTGTGAAGCTGAGGCAGCTGCTACGCTATCTCCACCAGCCACACTTATTGTTTTGTTTGCTGACGAACCATAGTGTGTATATGATGTTGAATAAGCATTATCAATTCTTTCTGCACAAAGTTGTTCTTTCTTTTGTGCAATAGAATCTTTCAATTGTTTAGCAACATTTGCTAAGTCGCGTTTTTTAATACCGAATTTCCACATCTGAAATGTGAAGGGAACAATGATACCAACCATATTTTGAGTATAAACTTTCTTATAACCTTGAACGGGGGTATCTGACATTATTACTCCATTCTCATCAACGAAATCTGCTTGTGTTAAACCAGATAATGAGGAATCTTTTTCATAATAATCCTCTGTTGTTCGAACGTTGAAATACTTGTCGTAAACTTTTTCAGGTTCAGCAGATTTTTCAAAAATCTTTTGAATAGATAGATCTACTAAATCTGCTGCCTGGTTAATTGATAAAGGTGCGGACATATATTTATGCTGTTACATTAGCTACTTTAAGGATATTGCCGACTATTCTCTTTGCAGAGGCAGCTCCCACAACACCAGTCTGCATGAATACTGCTTCATCGCTTGTGTTGTCTGTATGTGTGTTATTAATAGTTGATTTATCTGTTAATAACATACGTTGATAATTATCATTGACTGCGGGTGTATTGGTGCAATCAACTTCCCATTCTTGCAATGGGTCCACGAGACAGAATAATGCTTCGGTTGCTGTTGCAGCAACTGTTTCCATGGCTACGGCATAAACATTAGAACAGGTTGTTGAAGAGGTTGCGGGAACCACATCAATAGCATCTGCTGTTCTGTCAAGCATTGCCAAATCACCAAGCGTATATGCTTGGGCGGAAATTCGAAGTTTTTTATATACGGTCTCAGGGGATTCTTTTCTTAATTTAAATCCTACCATATATTAATAAGGTGTTAATCAGCCTAATATTTCTTTCAATTCATCTTCACTAAAACCTTTCATTGCATCTTTTCTAAGACTTAAATTTGGTTTTATTGTTTCTTTTGATTCTTTATTGGCTGATGCTCCAGTATGAGAAGCGACTTTAATCTTCTCCTGTGAAGCATTTATCTTGCTAAGGTTTTTAGCAGGTTGAACACCATAGATTTCGTTATGTACCTTATTTAAAATTTTCCTCAAAGTTCTTGGATCCTTAGGTGGAATATAAAGTTCAAACTCTGACTTAAGTTGATTCCAAAGCACTCCGTCTTTGTCATTTTCTGGAGAATATTCAGGATGTTTTTCAATAAATGAATCAAATTCATCGTTTAATTTATCTTGGGTGGTTTGATGGATTATTTCATCCTTCCTAGCAAAACCTAATTTTGTTGCCACCTCTTCAAAACGCTTTAATTCATCAATATCATACTCATCCATTTCATCCAAATCATTCTTTGTGTTATTGGGTTGTTTTACAAACAACTCATCCCTTCGTTGATTTCTGAGTTGTCCTTTTATTCTGGTCATTTCTAACCTTAGGGCTCTCTCACGAGGGGTTTCACCTTCAACGGGTTTTGGTTCAACTTTTGGTTGTTCTTCTGCTACCTCAGAATCTTCTTCCTTCTCTTTTTCTTCAGAAGGTTCTTCATCCTCAGGTTCTTTTTTTTCCTCGGAAGACAAGTCAGGAGTTTCGATCTCCTCTTCACTTTCTACTAATTCTTCATCATTTGTTGGAACAACTTGAACTGTGTCTGTGAATTCTTTTACTTCCCCATCATCTTTTTTGTCTGTTTCCATAATTTTTACCCCTTTTTGTTACCCGCCGGGGATAGCAGGAATTAAAAACAGCCCTACCATTGGGAGGGGCTGTTAAACTCTGGAAGGTTAAACTGCGACATAAAACCCTCTAGAGTTTAACACCACCTCTCAATGATGGCCGCAGTTTTACTGATAATATTTCAAACTACTCATCGGCCGAAGATAGATCTGATTCTTCTCCAGCTTGTTCTAAAAAACTTTCTTCTTCTTCTTCTTCTGGTTCTGGCTGTAATTCTTCTTTTTCTTCTTCTTCTATATGTCCAGTTCCATTACATTTTTCACAAATTTGTGGATTAACTTCACCAATTAATCCTGATCCATTACATTCATCACAAACCATATTATTTTAATTTTTTAAGAATTTCTAATAATGGTGCATCAGCGACTGTTAATGCACTTTCTTTACTTTTATCCTCAATAAACTTTATAATAAATTTTACTGTTTTATCACTAAGTGATATTTTTTTAGGATCTGATTTATCCCATGCGTAAGAAACAACCTCATCGTTATCATTTTTAACCTCTCTAAAATTTATTTCTTTTTTATCCTTTTCACTTAATGATACATTTTTTACATCATCAAGAACAGACTGAAGTGTTTCTATGTCTCCTTTAACTTGATTGAATATTCCAATAAGTAATATTCTTTCTGTTACATTTAATTCTAATTGTTTCATAATTATTTTAATACTCTATTAAGATTTTGTAATATTAATTTTGCCCACTTTTCAACGCCATCCTCTCCACGATATTCTTCTCTCTCTATATTAATAGTTCTCCTATCTTCTTTCATTCTTTCTAAATATTCTTGTCCAGCATTTGAAAATTCTTTTTTAATAACAATGGTAAACAAAGTTCCTCCACCTTTTGGATATTCAACATACGTTCTTTCAACCCTATCTCCCAAAATCTCTCTTGCTTTTTTATCGTAACGATTATTTATTTCACCAATATTAGTGTTTGCTTCGTCTATTTTTTTATCCTCTGCTATTTGTTTTTCTTTTTCCTCGGGTTTTTGTTTAATTAACTCAACGATTTGAGCAAAAGATTTTGTCATATCGTTTTTTAATTCATCAAATTCTGTTTTTGAAACAAAATTGTTTTCTTCTTCTTCGATTTTGTTTTCTTCTTCTTCGATTTTTTTGTCTTCTTCCATAATTTTTACTACTTTTTTTACTTAGTGTAGATCTAAGATTACTTATAAGACTAACTTCGACCTTTGGATTAATATATTTAAATTATATTCCACTATTTTGTACCTGTCAAACTTTCTTCTATTACTTTTGGAACATGTATTTTTACATTTACAACCAATTCCTCCCCTTTTTTCATATTCTTTTTACATTTAATTCTAAGCTGTTTCATATACTCATACCCTAAATCTTGATTAACTGGAATCATTTTTGCTTGTTGTTCTGGACTACCAAGAATAAACATAAACTCAAACAAATCTGAATATTTAATAATTCTTTTTTCTTTTCCAATGTGAATACGAACACATTCTTTTAATTTATCATCAAAGTTTACATCAAAAAGTACAGATGATTTATTATCAATGTCTTTTATTTCAGCTTGTGTATTTTTGTTAATTTTCATGAGCTATTTCTTCTAAACTATTAATAAATTCCCTTAAACCATCTTTTTTTCCTTCTTTTTCCGCCACATTCCAAAGTGTTTCCCATTCTGTCTCACCCTTTACTGGAACATTATTCCATTTTCTAATAACTTCTTCAAAAACAACATAAACAACATCCCATTCTGGTTGTTCTACTAATAATTTTAATTTTTTTCTTGTAATTTTATCCATTATTATTTATTACCTATAAAATTTTTCATTCCAGGTGCAGTGACCTCTGCTCTAGGAACCACAGTTTGAGCGTGTTGTGGCGTCAACCCAACTCTATTTTGTATTGTTTGTTGGTTATTCCCCTTATGTTCTGCTGGATTAATTTCACCCTCATCACCGGAAACAAATAATGGTTGTTCTGGCGCTTTTTCTATTAACCACGATTCAGGTAACCAGTCAATTGGGTCCTCCTCATTAACCTTTAATATTTGCATTGCTGCTTTTTTAACTAATTCTGGTGGTTGTGTGAATAATGGAATAAGCATATTGGCCATTTCTGTCTTTGTTTGTTTCATTATAACCTCAGATGTTCCAATTATTGATCGTGGAATAACCTTAAATATTCCCCTCCACTCCAACTTTTCTGGTGAAATATCTTTTCCAACTTGAAAGAATTTTGATTTTTCAGATTCAAATAATTTTCCATCTCTTTCCTCTAAACCAAGCGAAAGTTCTGGTAAAAACGTTGCCGTATAACTACCATCTTCTTCGTCCGTAAATAATTCATCATGAACAACATTCATAGAAACCTCATAAGCACGTATTTCTTCCTCATTAGCAAATCTTTTTACTTCCGGAGTTGAATAAACCTGCTTCATCCACGATAATGTTAAATATGCATCTTGCTCAATTGCCCAAGCAATATTTTCCAATGGAACCTTCATACGCTTAAGAGCAGCCTCACGTGCTAATTGTATTTCCCCGAGAGTTTTACCAGTAAGTTCCCCCTCAATTGTAGGAGTAATTCCAGAATCTTTATCCATTTCATCCTTTTTCCAATCAAGACCATTCCATGCATCTTTCCCTGGACCAGGAATTTCCATCCAATCAAATTTACCATTCGTTATTTGCTTACTTTGCCCTGGTATAATATTAATAACACCATCACCAAGCACACCAGATGTTCCTGTGTGAAATCCAAATTTCATAATAGAAAGCACCAATTGATCCATTGTCATATTCATCATTTTGTCATACAATTGCTTGTTTTGTTTAATTATTTTCCAAATAGAAATACCATAAGGTGTATCAGCTGAACGCAAAATCCATGGAGCGTGCCAAATTGAAAGCAAGCCATCATCGTTAGGTAATGGACAACTATGTAATATTATTTTATCCTTAGGCACCCAAATAACATAAAGATCCTTAGCTCTATTCTCATAAAAACCGATAGTAACAATATCTGTCCTACCAACTAATTTACCTTTTTTTGTATCTTCTTCATAAACAACACGTGAATCTGGTTTTACTAATTTAAAATTTTTATAATTACCAAATTCAATTTTAGCATCATCGTATGAATAATCCATTTCATAATAACAATCATTAGTAGAATATTGATTGTATGGTTTTGTTTGTTCATCAATCCATGTCTTGTATGGAGATAGTCTCTCTTTAGCAACATCGTTAAACCATGTAAGTTCTTTTTTCTCGTATTTATTTTTACTTGGATCTTCACTATCAAATTCGGTCATTATTTCCTTATTGTATGAAACTTTCTTTGGGTAACTTCTTCCAATTCCCCATCCATATTTAAGTAAATCAAACACAAATAATTTCAATACCTCCTTCCCGTCAGTAACTGACCAATTTCTTTTCCACAGTGAATAGGCTAGTTGTGTTGTATCTTCGTATTTCCTTGACAATGCTGTAAGCATAGCCTCTGGATTTTGATCTATCATTATAGAAAAAGCAGTCTGTATCTTCACCAGGAGTGTAGTCGCTGCATTATTAGAACGCCACTGTTGCGTTTGATCACCAATCGGAACCATTCGGCTCCTAAGACCTGTATCCTGGTCTGCTTCAAATCGCTTCCCTGGTGTTCCAAATTCAAGTTCGTGTGGAATATATTCAATATCAGCCTCACGCCATTCTTTTTCAATATCTAGAGAACGCCTGAAGTCTTGCATTTCCTCCTTACGTTTTGAAACAAAATTACTTAAAATTTCCTCCTCCTTATTGGGATTATAACTCTTAACCTCAACCTCTTTCTCTAGTTTTTTTATTTCCATATTTATTTTTTAGTCTAGCGAATAATTACGCCCATAATTAAAGTTGTTTTCATAACTCTCCATCTTATTATATTCCTCTAATCTTTTTTCTGCAAGTGTTTTCTTTTTTGGTGCCTGTTGTTCACGCAGAGTTTGTAAAACATATCTTAATTCATCAAGCGCATCAAGATGTTCTGCCCCCTCCCAGAAAGATAAAACATCCTCTGGGTTAGAATCATCGTGCATGGCAAGCGGTATTGTGCGTATCATGTTCTTGCAATTCTTAAATATTTTCAATCGTGGTTGGCCGGACACTGGATCAGGTCTTAAATATGTATGGACAACGTTCCACCCCGGCACCCTCTTCTTATCCGCCATCACTAAATCCATAATCCCATACCTTTCAAAAATTTCAGCTTGACTTTCCGGCATCCCCAATTTAGAAAATGCCCCACTATCAATAACAGTATACCTTACATCCAAACCATCACTTAATTTAACAATCTCCCTAGCATGTTCATCTGTATCCATCCCCGCCTTATAATGTTCCCTTGTAACATAAACCGTCCCATCATCCGATAATGCATAAATATGTGACGATGTCGTCCCAGATCTACCCGATGGATCAATCCCCCTAACGATTCGCCAATTATCTGGTATTTCAAATGGTTCACAAGTGTGTATCTCTGGGTCCCACTCAGTAAAGAACATCCCCTCAAAAACATCCCAGTTACCATCCAAGTAAGCCTTTCGCATTTTCTCCGGCAATGATTGAAGTGTCAAAATATAACTATCCGCTAAGTGTGGATTATCAGTTGGTTTAGCTGGTATGTACGCAAATTTTTCGCCTTCCATCTCCGTGCTAGGGAAATTTCTATCAACAAAATATTTCTTCACCCATTCGTGACCTACTCCTCCCGGGTTTGTCGCAGCCACAAATTTTGGTTCTGGAATACCGGTCCAACGTAAACGCGAGCGTAGTCTATGAAATTTCATCTCCTCGTTCATCGTTAATTCATCAACCCCTATCATAGCGAACTCAGATGAAAGATACTTAGAAGGATCGTCCAAGTTACGTAGCATTAAAACATGTCCACCGAATTTCTCATCAACAAAAAAACCAAGCCCATCGGTCTTAGTATCTTTAACCTTACCCAGCCACAAAGGGAATTCAACTTCCATCTTAGAAACTTGACGGTCCTTTAACGTTGGATAATCTTCACAGAACATGGCGGCGTGTATATTAGATAATCCATATTCCTTACCCCACTTAATAAGTGTCCTTATCATATACCACCTTAACCAATAAGATTTTCCCGGACCAGCAGATCCACCAAATAAAGTATATTTATATTTATCGGCTGTAATAGTAGCCTCAATTTGTTTGGGAGTGAAATTAACAATTTCCTTAAGTGATTTTTGTTCTATTTTTGCCATATTTATTTAAATATCAACATTTAACCTTATCTCTGTTTTTACATCAACCGATTCCTTTGGTTTTCCAATTAATTGGTTTAATAAATATTCACCAGTTGAAGCGTTGGGTGGTTTGGTATATATTTTTTTTCCACTTTCTGTAATATATGAATAGCCGATGGCCACGTCTAACTGGGCCTCAATTAATTTTTTCTTTTTTTGAGCAATAGTAGCCACGACATAATCTCTGTGAGACATGTTCGATTTATCAACGAAACGAACTGGGGCTATTATTTTATCATCAGATGAATCTTTAGGAGGGAATGCTTTACGTTCTGCCAAATACCTTTCGCGGCCAATGCGTATTTTTTCTTTATGCTCTGGTGTCATTTTTGATCCTTTTTTCATTATATTTTGTCTACAAGTAGATAAGTCAAATTAGGCTGGTAACCCTACGTGGGGGGTATATTAAATTAGGTTGAAGAGATATCTTTACTTTACTTCCCTAATATTCTATGTCTAATGATACACCATTCATTTAAAAATTGCAAGGAATATTAAAAAAAACATTTTATCTTTGCAATATAAAATTTGAGGTGATGCCGAGAAATGAAAAGAAGGCAAGGGGAATATGTGGTATGGCCTTGATTACAAGGCCATAGGATAAAGAGCGCGGGATTTTAGGCCAAAGGCCAAAGGCCAAAGGCCAAAGGCCAAAGGCCAAAGGCCAAAGGCCAAAGGCCAAAGATTAAAAATTATTAAAGGCCAAAGGCCAAAGGCCAAAGGCCAAAGGCC
>Ga0172380_10006513_pt1 | contig 13529 bp, 16 predicted proteins | sample Leawe162metaG_FD_119747 | JGI IMG/M metagenome (GOLD analysis project Ga0172380, IMG submission 119747) | Leachate microbial communities from a municipal landfill in Southern Ontario, Canada - Leachate well 162 metaG | ecosystem: Engineered > Solid waste > Landfill > Unclassified | place... | reverse complement strand
TTTTTTCTTTTCATTAAATTCTTTTTCCGTCATTATCGTATAATTTATTTCCCGACTTATTTTTTCTTCTAATTTTGAAATAGCATCTATTAGAGTATTTTCGTTAATTGTTCCGATAACAAATAAGTCAACATCGCTTGCAGGGCGCTCTTTCCCCAGGGCATATGATCCGTATATAAAGGCTCTTTTGACCCCTTCAATTTTTTCAACAGCCCTTTTTAAACTTCCTTCAATTCCGGTTGTTTTAAAAAATATGCTTTGTATTTCTTTATATAAAGGATATTTTTTGTTTAATTTGAAAAAGCGCCTATTGCCACCATAAGAGCTTGTTAAAAAATTGTCTTTGGTCAAATCATTAATATCTCGTTGAAAAACCCCGGGCTTTTTATTTAATTTTTTAGCCAGTTCACTCAAGTAGTATTCTTTTTCCTGGTCATTAAAGAATATTTCTAAAATTAATTTTTGGTTTTTAGTAAAATTTAAATTCATATGCTATTTGCATATAATTATATGCTATTTGCATAAGACTTGTCAAATCTTTTTTCTTCGCACTTCTGCCTCTCTAACCTTTTTTTCATCCATCCCGAAATGATGAGCAATTTCGTGCCAAACAGTTTCTTTGACTATTTTTTTAATCTCCTCTTCTGATCGAGCTGATTTTTCAATCTGATTTTTAAAGATTGTTATTTTATCAGGCAGAGCCTGGCCGTATTCCCACCTTTTTGTTTTAGGAATTCCTTCGTACAGGCCGAAAAGAAAGTAGTTTTTTCTAATTTTTAATTTTTCTATTTGCTCGGGAGTCGGATTGTCTTCGATAACAATGCCGACATTGCTGATTTTATCTAAGAATTTTTGAGGAATATCATCAATGCCTTCGCTTACTAATTTTTCAAATTTTTCTAATGTCATATATTGTAAACAGCTCCTTCGTCACATTGTATTTTTAGAGAGACAAAAGCGCTAAGCGTGTAATTGATCCGACATATCCAGCGATTGGCGATATTCCTTTCGCGATTTGGAATTTAATAACTGCGGCTTTTGTTGCTGGACCGAAATAAATTGTTTCAATTCCCGCAGAGCCGGAACCTGTTGTCGCGACTATGTATCCGTTAGCGTTCAATAGTTTTTGAAGTGTACGCACGTCTTCTCCGCTTATACCTAAGTATAGATTGCGTGTAAAAGTAGCGGAAGCGGGATTATCTTGAGGTGTAATAGGATGAGCCGTAATAAACTCTCGAGTTGCGGAACCGTAGTATCCGTTTGACGGAGAGATTCCCATAGATGTCTGGTATTCCATAAGGGCCGCCTTTGTGATTGTTCCGAAATATCCGGTTGCTCCTGCGCTGGCAAGGCGTGTTGCGGCGGTGCCTGAAGCCACTTGTATCAGATATTTTTGAAGTTCAGTAACCTTAGTGCCTGACGAGCCGATATCAAGGTCGCCGGCAGGAAGAGAACCTGTCGGTGCAGGAGTTTCCGGTATTGATACTAATAAGTTTATAATTGATGTAGGCAAGGTAATATTCAAAGCAAGAGCGGAAACAAATGTGGCGCGGAAATTAGACACAAGAAATTGAGGCAGAGCAGTATCTGAAGTTTGTGTGAGAATTGTAGAAAGATATGGTATTTTTTCTTGAATCGAGAATTCCCCGGTTAGTCGCGGGAACGGGTCTGTCGGAGTACCGGAGCTATTATGTATTTCAAAGTGAAGATGTGCTGCTCCGCCGGAAGCATTTCCCGTATTACCCACATAGCCGATGAGCGAACCTTGCGAGAGGACTAGTCCGGAGATTACACCCTCTCCAATACGGTCTAAATGCATATAGACAAAAGTTTCGCCTCCCGGGTTAGCAGTGTACACATAGTTTCCTTCTGTTTCTCCTATGCCGGTGCGCAAAACAACAGCAGGGGTCGGAGAAACAATTGGAGTTCCTTTGACTGCCATAATATCTTCGCCTTCGTGCATGCGTCCGCCAGAACGCGGGTCGCCAAAGTTCGGCGATATATCTTTAATTGCAATCCCGAATAGAACTGGCATATAGACATAGGGATTGGCTGTACTGTTTAGTGCGTTGATTTTTTGTTGTAATTCGCTGGACGGTCTTCCCCATTGTCCCGACATGCTTTGACCCTCATGGTATAGTTGATTATCATCTAATGGTGTTGCCGCTATCACTGATGTTGCTATAAATGCGAACAATATTATACAACACGTAAGATATTTGTTAAAAATGTTCTTCATATGGTTTAATGATAACACATTTTTAGGCAAAAAGCTTGATTTTGCATCATTTAAGATACCTTATTTAGCATATGGTTACCACGGGATTTAGAAAATATTAGAACTTGTTTAAAATAGTTACTATATTTGCGATAATATAACTATATAATTTTTACCATAAAATTTAGCACATTTGGGACAGGTAGTATAGAAAAAATATAGTTTTTTTGTTTCTTTTCCTTTTGATTTCACAAATGTTTCCATTTCTTTTATCCATTTGCCGATATCTTGAAAGGGTCCCTCAAAAACTTTACTTAAAAAAGTTCCTGATATTTTTACCATTTCTGCTCCCGGTACTTCCCTGCTTACGGCAATATAAATATCAGATCCCCAAAGAGAATTTTCATCTGAAAGCATAAGGGGTTCAGGGATAAGAGCTCCTGCTTCTTTTATCTTTTCCATATTTTTCACTATAACTTGTCCAAAATTTAAGGGAATCCTAAAAATACTCTTAACGCGGTCTTTTAAGAATAATTTATCCTGCCAAGTTATTTCTTTTTCTTGCCAAGGCTCAGGATTAAATCTCGGACAGCACCCTGTTTCTGATTGTTCGTAAAGTTTATCCATATTTTTTATTAAATTAATCTTTGTTTTATTATAATAAAAAATTGTCAAATTGACGATTCTGCTACAAATTTGCTGCGGGACTTGGACTCGAACCAAGATCGATGCCTTCAAAGGGCACAGTCCTACCGTTAGACGATCCCGCAATATATTATTCAATTCCGATTGATTCAATTATGGCCAGTTCGAGTGGCAATTGCTGTATTGAAGCGTATTTACTCTTATTGTCCGCATCCAAGAGAAGATTAAGAGTTTTCTTCAGGTTTTCTTCTTCAAAACCTTCAGACTGCTTTTGAGCCATTTCCTTGACTTCCTTTGTTTCTCCAGGCATTACCGAACTGATTAAACTTGAATCAATCTTAAGGATAAGCAATTTTCGTAAATAGTCAATGAAAGACCTGGTGAATTCCGGAACGTCCATTCCCTTCTCAATGTTGTCGTTTAAAAATTTTAAAGCCCCTGCTTTGTCTTTTTTAATCAAATGTTCAGCTAATTCGACAACCATGTGTATATCAATTAGTCCCAAAAGTGCTTGCACGTCTTCCGCCTTTATTTTCGTATCGGGCAAGAAACTCAAAACCTGATCTAAGGTTCCTTCCGCGTCTCTCATTGAACCTTCGGAAGCCGAAGCAATTAAACCCAAGGCTTCTTTTTCAATATCAATTCCCTCTTTTTTGCAAATGAAAGAAAGCTTTTCCACCATCTGGTCAAAAGTCAATTTGTAGAAATCAAATCTCTGACAGCGTGAAGATATTGTCGGAATCATTTTATGCGCTTCCGTCGTCGCTAAAATAAAGACAGCATATGAGGGCGGTTCTTCAAGTATTTTCAAAAGAGCGTTAGCTGCATCTTTGGATAATTGGTGTGCTTCGTCTAAAATTAAAACTTTGTATTTAAGAAACGTGGGAGAAAATTTAATTCCCTCTCTAATGCTCCTTATTTCATCAATTCCCCTGTTTGAGGCGGCATCTATTTCGATAATATCAACCGCCCTTCCGCTATTTATTTCTATGCACGAAGGACATTTGTTGCAGGGCTCAGAACCTTTCAAGTTTTGGCAGTTGATTGCTTTGGCAAAAAGCCTGGCCAAGGTTGTTTTTCCGGTTCCCCTGTGTCCGGAAAACAAATAAGCATGGGAAATCATGCCGGAAGATATTTCATTCATTACGGTTTTAACTACGTGCTCCTGACCGAAAAACTCCTTAAAGGTTTGCGGTCTGTATTTTCTGTATAAAACGAGGTTTGACATATATAACTATTCTATTATTTTTTTGTCTTAAAAGCAACTGTAAATAAAAAAAGCCCGAAGCTTTTTAAAAAAATTATAGGTTAGAAGGTTGTAAGAACCACATATGTAGCCCCAACCTTTACTACAAATTGGCATTGCATAAACTTTGGAGGCAACCTCCTAACCTATTTGAACCCATAGACAACGAATATACCAAAATCCGTGTTTGTGACCTTTTAAATGTGCTGTGTGTAGCCCCGACTTTACTACAAACAGGTGGCCACACTTTAATTATAAGTATTTTTAAATATTTGTCAATATAAAAAAGGGAGGGTTTTAATAAAAGGCCCTCCGCATAATTGATATTAAATATTTTATAAAAAATATATATAAAATATAATTATCAATTTTTATGACGTCGCTTTTTAAGAGTAAAAAGCTAAACATCATCGTATATCTTAATTGGATTTAAATTCCCTAATTTGTTAAAAATTAGGAAGAAAATAAGATGTACAATATTTAAAGTTCCTATATTAATTATATCCCGCTATATTATTTTGTCAAATAAAAAAGACCATTATTGATCCCCAAAAAAAGGGAGAAGAGCTTTTTGCCTATTTCTAGAAAATAGTCACAAAACTCTTCTTCTTGGAGACTTTCCATCACTCTCCTTCTATTTATCGTTAATGCGTTAATTTAAAAAAGACCATTATGGTCTCGCGCTTTTAACATTTTTAACAACTAACCTATTCATAGGATAGTATCTCATTTGATTTTTGTCAAATAAAAAACTTTTGGTCTGGGTAAAATATATGGGGGAGATGATTTTATAAAATCATTCCCCCCTTGCTAGTCCATATTAGGACCAGGTTTCATTTGTCCACAAGGGTAGTGCGGACAAATAGATCGTAGCTTAATTAAATAATTTGTAAAGATCTTATCAATTCCTTGACAATAATCTATCGGGTATATAGAATGAAAACATATGGAAAACAAAACTAATCAAATTTGTTGCTGCTGTCCCCCCTTAGACTAAGAGATTAGTTTCCTTTTTAATAATATATTCAATAACTAATCTCTTAATAAGAGATTTTTAATTATATAAAACATGAAAACAATTTTAGACTATATCGGGAATACTCCCTTAATAAAAGTGGAAGACAACATATTCGTCAAAGTCGAAGGATTTAATCCTGGAGGTTCGATTAAGGATAGAATTGTTTTGAATATGATTAACGATGCGGAAAAGCAAGGAATATTAAAAAAGGGAGATACATTGGTTGAAGCTACCAGTGGAAATACCGGAGTCGGCTTGTCCATGGTCGGAGCGATGAAGGGATATAAGGTTAAAGTAATTATGCCTGAAAGTACCAGCCAGGAAAAGATAAAAATGATTAAAGTTTTCGGCGGAGAAGTTATTTTGGTTGAGAATATTAAATTCAGGAAGGAAGTCATTGAGGACATCAAGGAAAGAATCAAAAACGGAGAAAAATTGGTGTTTTTAAACCAATACGAAAATATGATGAATCCCATGGCTCACTATGTTAAAACAGCCGAAGAGATATTGGAACAGATGGAAGGAAAGAATATCGACTACTTTATCGCCGGCATGGGAACGGGAGGAACTATTACCGGAGTGGGAAAGAAACTGAAGGAAAAGTTTCCCCAAATAAAAATAATAGGAGTCCAGCCGGTTCAAGGCGAAACCATTGAAGGCTTGAGGTCTTTGAAGGATGGCTTTGTGCCTCCAGTCATAGATTTCGATATTATAGACGAGATATATGATTTGGAAGCGGAAAAAGCTTTTAAAGCCAGAGAAGAAATCGCCAAGAGAGGAATCCTGGTCGGACCGAGTTCCGGAGCGGCCCTGTATTTGTCTCAAAAGATAAAGGAAGAAAATCCGGATAAGAACATTGTTACCATATTCCCCGACCGCGGAGAGAGGTATCTTTAACAACAAAACAAATTAGGATATAATAGGAATATGAAAATATATAATACTCTGACTAAGAAAAAAGAGGAATTTAAACCGATTAAAGACAAAGAAGTCGGAATGTATACTTGCGGACCGACCGTTTATTGGTTTGCCCATATCGGGAATATGCGCACTTACCTATTCGAAGACCTTTTAAAGAGAGTTTTAATTTATAACGGATACAAAGTTAAGCATGTTATGAACATTACCGATGTTGGACACTTAACTTCCGATTCTGATGCTGGAGAAGATAAGTTGGAAAAAGGAGCTAAAAGAGAAAGAAAGACTGTCTGGGAAATCGCCCAGTTCTACACAGATTTTTTTAAGAAGGATATAAAATCATTAAATATTATCGAGCCTTCAATTTGGGTTAAAGCAATTGACACGATTGATGAGCAGATAGAACTGATTAAAGAGATGGAGAAGAAGGGATTTACATACACTATTAGTGATGGGGTTTATTTTGATACTTCTAAATTGGAAAAATATGGAAGACTTTGGGGAGACAATGAAAGAAAAGAAGCCAAAGCAAGAATAGAGGAAGTTAAAGAAAAGAAACACAAGAGCGATTTTGCTTTGTGGAAATTCAGTCCTAAGAATGAAAAAAGACAGATGGAATGGGACTCTCCTTGGGGAAAGGGTTTCCCCGGCTGGCACACTGAATGCGTGGTCATGAGCGTTAAGAATCTCGGCATTCCCTTTGATATTCATTGTGGAGGAATAGACCACGTTTTTATTCATCATACCAATGAAATCGCTCAGGCCGAAGCTGCTTATGACAAGCAAATGGCCAATTATTGGCTACACGGAGAATTTCTTAATTTAAAGGAAGGAAAGATGAGTAAGTCTTTGGGGAATATTATCACTTTAGAAACACTGAAAGAAAAGGGAGTCGCCCCTCTCGCTTACCGCTATTTATGTTTAAATACTCATTACCGTTCAAAACTTTCCTTCAGCGATGAAAGTGTTGAATTCGCAGAAACGAGTTTAAATAAATTATACGAAAAAGTTTCTGAACTTATGCAAGGAGAGAAAACAAAGCATTCAGAAAAGTTTCAAGAATACGAAAATAAATTCAAAGATTTTATCAGCGATGATTTAAACATTCCTTCCGCTCTCGCCATGACTTGGGATGCGCTAAAAGACAAAGAACTAACTAATTCGGAAAAATACGATTTATTAATCGATTTTGATAAAGTTTTCGGGTTAAGTCTTTCCTCAATTAAACCCAGGGAAGAAGTTGATTCCAAATATCTTGTTAAAACTATAAAAGACGATATTCCCGTCTGGACAAGTGATACAAGCATCGTTCCTAAAGAAATAATGGAACTAATCGAATCAAGAAATGAAGCTAGAAAGAGAAAAGAATGGGATAAATCTGATGAAATACGAAAGGAAATTGAAAAAAAAGGTTGGCAGATTGAAGATTCGGGAGAAAAGACAATAATTAAGGAGATATAATTAGTTCGTTAATCTTAAGCTCATCAAAAGAATCTATAATCTTGTCTGCTTGTTGTAATTCTGATTCTTTATGTGTGCTTGTAATAGCTATACATTTTATGCCTCCATTTTTAGCGGCTTCAATTCCATTTGGGGCATCTTCTATAACGATACATTCTTCTGGTTTTAAATTAAGATATTCGGCTACCTTTAAATAGGTTTCTGGGTCAGGTTTACCCTTCTTAACTTTTTCAGCAGAGACCAATACCTCAAAAAAATCCTTAATACCAAGCTCTTTAAGAATGGCATAAGCTTTAAATTCCATAGCAGCCGTTCCTATTCCTATCTTAATATTGTTTTCCTTTAAATCATTCAAGAGTCTAACTACTCCCTTTGTAGGTTCTATTTTTGTTTTTTTAATTTCTTCAATAAAATAATCTTCCTTTCGGCGAGTAAGCATAGTAGCTTCTTCTTCCTTCGCTTCCGGTTTAATATATTTAAGCACGATTGCTTCTCCTTTCATTCCGGTAAAAGATTTGTACCCTTCAAAATTTAAATCTAAACCAAAATCAGTAAATAATCTTTTCCAAGCCGTAAAATCCTGTTCCTTATTATCAGTGAGAACTCCATCCATATCAAATATTACTCCTTTAATCATATTTTTGTTTAAATAAAAAATCTTTATCTTATCGTACTATACAAATTAAAAACCGACAAATTAAAAACCGACAAAATTGTCGGCTTGATTTTGCAGGGGCGATGGAACGAACTTGGCCTTTTTGGGGTTGGGTTATGTATAAGAAAAGACAGTATTTAATGAAATGTATTTAGTGTTTTAAAATGTCTATTATTTTAATAACAAACTGGACAAAATTCTTCTTCCTCCAGTAATTTATCTAAATTTGGAATTGGTTCAAAATCTTCTATTGCTTTAGCTGGAGTAGGAACGACATATTTAACTTCTTTATTAATGGGAATATCTTTATTGGGCATAGAAGATGTTTTGACTTTAGAGATCCAAGAATCAAAAGATGTCCAAGCTACTTTTCCTGAGTTCAAAGCGTTGAGATAAACATTCCACCATTCTATTCTAGTTCCGCCAAGATAAGCATGGGAAACAAGGATTAAATTATCCGCATTTTTTGAAAGATTTTCATTAATAACTTTTTGGAAATCACTAGCATCAGCACCTCTTGCCCAAAGACTGTAATCACACAATGATCCAGAGCCCATATCTTCAAATACTATATTAGAAACAGAGATTATCTTAACTTTATATTCTTCAGGAGCATAGATTACAGCTTTCACTCCCTGAGTTCCTCTGGCTAAAATGTATTCTATTCCTAGGGCGTCAGCCACTTTTAATGTATTTTCATCATATGCAAAGTACTTGCTTCCGAAAACTTTCATTTTTTTGCCAGTAATACTATAGATGAATTCTTGAGACTCTTTCATGTATTGATATTGTTTTTCATAGGGCATATCCCAGAAAGGCTCACTGTCATATCCTCCAGCTATTTCATATCCTTTATTAGCTAATCTTTTAAAAACATCTGGATATTCTTTTAAAACATTGTCTTGAACTTTAACTAGGGCGCCAATACCTTTGCTATCTAGTTCTCTTTCCCAATTCAAAACACCTTCAATTTTTTCAAATTCAATTAACATAATCGTGCCATTAGTAGCTTTTTTTTGATAGAAATAGAAACAAATTGATAAAATAGCTATCGTAATTATTGAAATTAATAATATCGAATATATTTTTTTCATCGCTTTATTTATCATTTATTTTTATCGCCTTGCCTTCAACAATGGCTTCGCTAATTTTTTTTCTTGCAGAAGTTAAAATTCTTTGGAGGGTGCTTTGTGAAATATTCATTTTTTTAGCCGCTTCTTTCTGTTCTAATCCTTTACAATCACAAAACCTCAGAACCTCTAATTCGTCCAATCCTAATTCAACCTCCTCTAAAGATGATAATGGTATTGCTCTAGGCTTGAAATATGTAACATCTGGATTAAAGCACAATTTTCTAGGTTTTATCGGTCTGACCATATTACTTGTCTTTATGATGATTAATAGCTTCTATTAATTTAATCTTATCCACTTCTCCAGTTAAACGCAATAGTTCTTTTCCTATTTCGGATAGGAAGATAAAGGTTGGCATGGCTGTAACGTTACATTTACTTACAAATTCCTTATCATCATCAAAATCATAGAATTCAGTTTTAAGCCAAACATTTTCAGTTTCTATTTCTTTCCATCTCGGACCCATAATCTTGCATCCTGCACACCATTTCGCTCCGATTTTTATTACCTTCATTTATTTTTTGATTCTTAATTGTTATATAGAAAAATCCCGCTCCTACAAAGGAGCAGGACATTTCCTACTTGTTGCTTTCAATCTCAGCAATTCTTTCTTTCACAGCTTTCAATTCTCCTTCAAGAGCTTCGGCCTCTTCTTTCAGTAATTCAGATTCTTCTTTTTTTGTAAAGAATCTTCTGCATCCGAATCCCCTGCGGAAACCCAAGCCGTTTTTAGTACAGCATGGACCCATTCCTCTGCCTGTTCCTTCGCCCAATCCTTCTGGACCTGTTTTATCAAAACCTGGCATATGTTTATATAATTATATTTTCTTATATAGCAATGTGACTGGCATCACTATCTATTATGATTATATATTCATAACTATATGTTGTCAAGAATAAACAAAACAACCTTCATTGAGGCAACTGAGTCTCTCGATACTAAATGTAGCGTGCAGGGGCGATGGGACGAACTCGGAACCTTTTTGAGGTTGGAAATATAAAAAAATCTACATTTCGCCCTAAAAGCTACTTTGTAGTTTAAACTTCGGCCTTTTTTATGGCCATGCCAGACGGTATCACCCGCTCAAAGTATGCACGATACTCTTCCAGGGTAATGCCGAATTTGTCTGGTTCGGTAGGAATGACTGGAAGTTTTGACATGCAGCGATCAACGAACTCATTTTTGGTTGGCTCTCTTCCGTATAGAGTCAACGAATTACGAGCGAAGCAATCTTTTCTGCCGATTGCTAATGCTCCAGCAATTTCCATTAGTCTTTTTTCGGAAAGCTCCATAATAACCATTTCTCCTGTGCCAGGTTAATAAGGGCACTTTTTAAGTTATAATATTTATATTGTATATTGTCAATAGCAGGGGAGATGGGACGTTATCGGAACCTTTTTGAGGCTTAATACAAGTCTTTGATTATTGATTTTTAGTTATTGTATCGATTATTTCTGAGTCTGATGATATTCTTATAACATTAGGAAGATGATAAAAAAATGAATCTGGTGCTTCTGAAGCGATAACTAACTTATTCAATCCCATCGCCATTCCAGCTTCGTATCTTGCACTTTTAGCATCTTCACACCAGAGATAAACAAAAATATCACATTTCTGAATCCCCTCTCGTTCTTTTTCTGCATATTCATCCCAGTTATCTTCATGATAATCTGTTGCCCAATCAAACGTAATTTCATAACCAGATTCTCGTATCATTTTCATGACCTCTTTTGCTCTTGGTATTTTTTTACCTGCCACATATATTTTAGGTTTGGTTGTCATATGATTAATTATACTATAAAAAGAAAAAGTTCCAAAGTGATATTACGGTTATAACAAAAAGCCTTACAAAATAATGCTTCCTAAATTTGCAGGGGCGATGGGACGTTATCGGAACCTTTTTGAAGCTAAATTGGGTATAAAAAAAGAACCCACGTCTACTAATTTTTAAAATTAGGGGGTTCTGCGTTTCTCAACTGATTATCCATGAACTATAGTTGCAGCAACATTGAAGAGAAATTTTATCTCTTTTTTTGTTTGCTCCTGCTCTGGGGATAATAAGTTCTTGGGGCTATTCAATATGTGGATGAAAGTATCTGTTTCTTCGCCCAACCCTAGGGTTTTAGCGAATGCCTGTTCTTTCTTAAAACGAATCTTATCTAGTGCAGACACTAAGTCGCTGGGATTGTCAGTATTTATGACTTCATTTCCCAATACTTCCACTAAAAGAGATTCATGATAGTAGGGCCAGTTAAACGCCACAACATATATCGCGGCATTAATTAATTCATCAGGAATGCAACGCATTTGAAATCTCCACCATTTAAGATATACCCAAATAAAAGAATGACATATTTTATAATATTGTCAATAGATTGTAATCCCGAGGATTGGAACCGAAAATCGCTAATTAGTATATAACTTTTTAGCTTAAAATTGTGTTTGCAGGGGCTCGTGGAGGACGTTAGAACTAGGATTCAGGAGAATATACTAGAATTAAGTAGCACTGGAAAGTTATTGGAACCTTTTTAAGAATTGTTTTATTTTTCCAAAGAAGATATTAGCGCTTCTTTTATTCTATCTCTAATAGGAGCATCATTTTCTAAAATTTCAATCTCTTTGAGAGACACCCATTTATATAATTGATGTTCTTTACTTAATTCAACTTTTTCCAAATTAGCTTCTACTTTATAAAAAACTAGAAGAAGGTCTATATTTTCAACCGTATCCAATCTATGCACAGCATCAACGTTAAGAATGTTTTTGACTTGAAACTCTTTAATGTTGGGAACTTCTTCTTTTAATTCCCTTTCCATGGTTTGCTCTATTGTTTCTCCTTTTTCCATTCTTCCTCCAGGAACATCCCAAAAGGTTTTTCCATTAACCGTTTTAAGCATAACTAGAGCTTTATTTTCATGATTAACTATAACTCCTTTTATTCCTACTTGATATATTTGTAATTTCTTTTCGTCCATATTTTTAAAATTTTATATTGTTATTATATCATAAACTAAAAACCGACAGAAGCGTCGGCTTGATTTTGCAGGGACGAAAGGATTCGAACTTTAAGACCTGTCAGTGCACTCATTGTAAAATTTTAAAACCTGGTCGGCCACTCTTTCCCACGAATATTTTTTGACTTCCTCTAATCCCCAATCGCCCATTTCTTTTCTCAAATTTTCGTTTTTGATTAATTTTTCTAACTTTGCCGTTAATTCAGAAACATCCTTGGGTTCGGATAAATATTTTTCTCCTTTCGTTCCTTCAAACAATTCCTTGTATCCGATATTGGAAAATCCACAAACCGGTTTTCCTAAAGCCATTGCTTCCAGCAATACAATCCCGAAGCTTTCTCCAAAGATTGCCGGGCTGCAATAAATATCGCAACTGGAAAAATAGCGAGGAACCATATCTCCCGTTTGAGTTCCCTCCCAGTGCACTTCTTTTAAATTATTTTGCTTTACGTAATTTTCGCTCTCTTCTCTCAGTGGTCCGTCTCCGACTATTATCAGTCTCAGGTTGTTGTATTTATTTTGAAGATTTTTGTAAGCTTCTAAAAGATAAATCAAGCCTTTTCTTTCTTCAAGCCTTCCCAAGAAAAGAATATTAATTTTATCCTTATCAAACTTTTCTAATCTGGGAATGGAAGGATTAAATTCGTTCAAGTCGATACCGTTGGGAATAATTTTTTTAACCCCCTTAAAGTCTTCAAACAGATTGAGATTGAAAGACGCTACTCCGATTACCCCGGCCACTTTTCTGCTTATCGTTTTTCCTAAAATTTCAATCATTTTTTCAATGACAGGGCTAGCTTCATTATTAGCGTGGAACGTGATAACATTTAAAGCGTCAGACTTTTCTAAAATCTGCATAGCCGAAGGGACAATGAAATTATGAAAATGAAGAATATCAAATTTTTCCCTTTTTAAAACTTTGCCGATGGAGGATGGATTGAAATTAATACACAAATCACCCTGCGTGCCTCCAATATTCAAAGGGATTGAAGTCCCGAGGATTATTACATTGTTGCCGTATTTTTCCCCTCTTTTCCTTCTGGGAACTATAATTTTGGTTTCTATTCCTCTTTTTTCAAATTCCTGAGAGAGTCCCAATATATGGCTCTTCACTCCTCCCGGATTGGCGAAAGAATGGAAAGAAACAAAGCCTACTTTCATATAATTGACGGTTAATTAACGATTTGCTACATTATACTTAATGAACAGTGAAATATCAAAT